>ERZ1292640.2750-Hain-H43-02um-R1-2750-length-13973-cov-4_pt2 | contig 13256 bp, 10 predicted proteins | sample MGYA00564404_ERZ1292640 | MGnify/ENA primary metagenome ERZ1292640 (study PRJEB36523, sample SAMEA6512636) | groundwater metagenome | collected 2019-01-08 | study: AquaDiva: Metagenomics assemblies of 32 groundwater samples
GACCGCCCCACTCACGCGCGCGGCCGGGCTCTCTTTTGTCCCGTGCCGCGCACGAGCTCGGCCGCAGACGAACACCGAACGCCCGTTCGACCCGCCGGGCGCCGGCGCCTGGGCGGGGCTCGTCAAGCCGGAGGCCGCAGGCGATACTTAGCCACTCGTTCCGGGCGACACCGTCTACCATTCCCACCATCGATCGAGCCGAGGTACCCGCATGTCGAAGCCAAGTCTGACCATCACCGACAACCGCACCGGCAAGAGCTACGAGATCCCGGTCGAGCACGGCACGATCAGGGCGATGGATCTGCGCCAGATCAAGGAGGGCCCGGACGACTTCGGCCTGATGGCCTACGATCCGGCGTACATGAACACGGCCTCGTGCAAGAGCGCGATCACGTTCATCGACGGCGACCGAGGCATCCTCGAGTACCGGGGATACCCGATCGAGGACATCGCGGAACACGCGACGTTCCTCGAGGTGGCCTACCTGCTGAACGAAGGGGAGCTCCCGACCGCCGCGCAGCTCGGGAAGTGGACGGACGACATCCGCTTCCACACCTACGTCCACACCAACATCATCAAGTTCGTGGAGGGGTTCCGCTACGATGCCCACCCCATGGGGATGCTGCTGGGGGCCATCGGCGCGCTCTCGACCTTCTACCCTGAAGCCAAGGACATCGGCGACCCGCACAACCGCTACACCCAGCGGGTGCGGCTGATGGCGAAGCTGCCGACGATCGCGGCGTTCTGCTTCCGGCACTCGCGCGGCCTGCCGTACGAGTTTCCGCGCAACGACCTCGCGTACATCGGCAACTTCGTCAACATGACGTTCAGCATCGGCGGCAAGCACGAGCCGAACCCGGTGCTGCAACGCGCCCTCGAGATCCTGCTGATCCTGCACGCTGACCACGAGCAGAACTGCTCGACCAGCGCGGTCCGGTCCGTCGGGTCGTCCCACGTCGACCCGTTCTCGGCGGTGTCGGCCGGCATCGCGGCGCTGTACGGGCCGCTGCACGGCGGCGCCAACGAGGCGGTGCTGTTCATGCTGGACGAGATCGCGTCGAAGGACCGCGTCCCCGGGTTCATCGAGAAGGTCAAGCGCGGCGAGGGCCGGCTGATGGGCTTCGGGCACCGGGTCTACAAGTCCTACGACCCGCGCGCCAAGCTCATCAAGAAGATCGCCGACCAGGTGTTCGAGCAGACCGGGCTCAATCCGAAGCTCGAGATCGCGCTCGAGCTGGAGCGGATCGCGCTCCAGGACGAGTACTTCACCTCGCGCAAGCTGTACCCGAACGTGGACTTCTACTCGGGGCTGATCTACCAGGCGATGGGCTACCCGACCGACTACTTCACGGTCCTGTTCGCCCTCGGCCGACTCCCCGGCTGGCTCGCCCAGTGGCAGGAGATGATCACGGACCACGAGCAGAAGATCGCTCGGCCGCGCCAGGTCTACCTCGGGCAGCGGAGGCGGAAGTACGTCGCGATCGAGCAGCGCGGCTGAGGGCTGGAACCCGAGGGCCGCCGGGAGGGGTGTGGGGCAAGCCGTCATTCGCTGTAGCGGGCTCGTCAAGCGCTACAAGGACGTCGTCGCCGTCGCGGGTCTCGACCTCGAGGTCCACGGCGGCGAGTGTTTTGGGCTGCTCGGCCCCAACGGGGCGGGGAAGACCACCACGGTCGAGATGCTCGAAGGGCTCATTACGCCGGACGCCGGCGAGATCGAGATCCTCGGCCTGCGGTGGGCGAAGCACGAGCGGGAGCTGCGCCGGCGCCTCGGCGTGGCGCTCCAGGAGACCAAGCTCGACGAGAAGCTCTCCGTGCAGGAGACGGTCACGCTGTTCCGCAGCCTCTACGGTGGCGGCCTGCCGACCGGCGACGTGCTGGACATCGTCCAGCTCCAGGAGAAGCGAAAGGCGTGGGTCGGCAAGCTGTCGGGCGGCCAGCAGCAGCGTCTCGCCATCGCCTGCGCGCGCGGCGGCCAGGCCGACGTCCTGATCCTCGACGAGCCCACGACCGGGCTCGACCCGCAGTCGCGCCGCCAGCTGTGGGGGGTCGTGGCCGGATTTCGCGCCACGGGCGGGACGATCGTCCTCACCACCCACTACATGGAGGAGGCCGAGCGGCTGTGCGACCGGATCGCGGTTGTGGACCACGGCAAGGTGATCGCCTCGGGCACGCCGCGCGAGCTGATCGCGTCGCTCGGCGCCGAGCACATCGTCGAGTTCGCACTCGAGAACAGCCCCAACCCGCTCGACCTCGCGGCGCTCGCCGCCCTGCCGGGCGTGAGCGCTGCGCGGGTGGACGCGGACCGCTACATGCTCACGGTGACCGAGGTGCATCGCGCGGTGCCGGAGCTGATGGTGGAGCTCCGGCGGCGCGGCGTCGCGCTCACCGACCTGCGCACCCACCACGCGACGCTCGAGGACCTGTTCCTGAGCCTGACCGGCAGGCGCCTGCGCGATGCGTGAGCATCCGCTGTGGCAGATGACGCTCAACCGGTGGCGGGACTTCTACCGCCAGCCGGAGACGATCTTCTGGGTGTTCGCCTTCCCCCTGCTACTGGCGATCGTGCTCGGGATCGCGTTCCGCAACAAGGGGCCGGAAACGCTGCGCATCGCGGTCGAGGCCGGCGCGGGCGCCGACTCGGTGGCCGGGATGCTCGCGGGGAGCCGCGACGTACGCGCGACGCTGCTGCCGCCGGCCGAAGCGGCGCGGCAGCTGAAGACGGGAAAGGTCGTGCTCGTCGTCGTGCCGGGCGACCCGCTGGTCTATCGCTATGACTCCACGCGCGCCGAGAGCCGCGTGGCGCGGCTCGCCACCGACGACGCGCTCCAGCGCGGCCTCGGCCGGCGCGACGCGCGCGCCGTGGAGGAGCGGAAGGTCACCGAGCGCGGCTCGCGCTACATCGACTTCCTCATCCCGGGGCTGCTCGGGCTCAACCTGATGGGCACCGGGATGTGGGGCGTCGGGTTCGCGATCGTGCAGGTGCGCGCGAAGAAGCTGCTCAAGCGGCTGGTCGCCTCGCCGATGAAACGGCCGCACTACCTGCTGTCGTACATGATCGTGCGGCTGGCGCAGGTCCCCCTCGAGGTGGCCGTGCTGGTCGGCTTCGCCGCGCTGGCCTTCGACGTGCCGGTGCGCGGGTCCCCCGTCGCGCTGCTCGCCGTGGCCGTCCTCGGGTGCCTCGCCTTCTCCGGCCTCGGCCTGCTGGTGGCGAGCCGGGCGCAGACGGTCGAGGGGGTCGCCGGGCTGATGAACGTCGTCATGCTCCCGATGTGGGGCCTCTCGGGGGTGTTCTTCTCCGCGGCCAACTTCCCGGACGTCATGCAGCCGCTGGTCCGCGTCCTGCCGCTCACGGCGCTCAACGACGCGCTGCGGGCGATCATGATAGACGGCGCGAGCATCACCAGCCAGGCGGGCGAGGTCGGGATTGTGACTGCGTGGGGCGCGGTGAGCTTCGCTCTCGCGCTGAGGATCTTCCGCTGGCTGTAGGCGTCCTGGGAGAGCGTCGGGCGCCAGGACAACCCGCCGCTGTCCGGTCGCGCCAATCGGACCCCCCGGGCATATTGCGGGCCGGTTCTTTGGGCGGGGATGATGGGTGGAGGGCCGGTACTGGCCGAGGCACTGCGGTGATACGACCGTCATGATCGTACGCCGTGGCGCGTGGCTGTCCTTGCGCACGGCAACCGGAGGAGTGGAGCGATGAGGAGACAGTCGTTCGTTGTGGGCCTGCTCGCCGCGGTGCTGGCGGCCACTGCCGCGCACGCGCAGAACCCCGAGCAGCCGCAGTACCGCGAGGTCAAGTGGGTGCGCGACAGCGAGGAGTACGCGACCATCGCGCGGGCGATCTATCGCGCGGCCGCGCGCGCGGTCGAGAGCGGCGCGCGAGGGCTCCAGCGCGGTCAGGCGTGGGCCGTCATTCTCGACGTGGACGAAACCGCGCTCGACAACACGGCCTACGAGATGGAGCGGCGGACCTACCACCAGCCGCACGACGAGACCGTCTTCCGGGCGTGGATCGCGCGCCGCGAGTCCGGGGCGGTGTCCGGCGCGCAGGACTTCATCGCGACCGTGCACCGGCTCGGCGGGCACGTGGCGTGGAACACCAACCGGCTCGAGGCCGCCCGCGAGGACACGCGCGCCAATATGGAGCGGCTCGGCCTGTGGATGGCCGCCGACCGGCTTTGTTTGATGACAGCGGACACCGCCTACACCAAGCGCGCCCGTCGCGCCGAGGTGGCGAGCGGCACTGGCGCGTGCTCGTGGGGTCAGCGTCTCACGGTGCTCGTCTTCGTGGGCGATGCGCTCGGCGACTTCCCGGCCGCCGGCGAGGCCGACCCCGACGCAGGCAGCGATGCGGCCTTCGGCCTGCGCTTCTTCCTCCTGCCCAACCCGATGTACGGGAGCTGGGAGCGGCGGGTCACCCGGAGGCGCTGAGCGCCATTGGCTGGCCCGACCGCACGGATTATGTCGAACCGTGCAAACATGCCCAGTCCCCGGCCTGCCGCGCTCGACGAAATCGCCGTTTGGAGGTAGGATACCCAAGGGAATCCGGGCACTTCCGGTGGCATGGACGTTGCCCATCTGGGCGCAACGGAGGTGATTCCATGAAGCGCGTGATCATACTCGGCGCCGCCGGTCGGGATTTCTTCAACTTCTTCACGGTCTACCGCGACGATCCGGAAGCTGCGGTCGTCGCCTTCACGGCGCAGCAGATCCCCCACATCGCCGACCGCCGCTTCCCGGCGGAGCTGGCGGGACCACGCTACCCGAAGGGGATTCCCATCTACGCCGAGTCGCGGCTCGAGGAGCTGGTGAAGGAGCTGGGCGCCGACACGTGCGTGCTGTCCTACTCGGACCTGTCGGCCGTGGAGGTGCTGCATCTGTCGGCGCGCGTCAACGCGACCGGGGCCGACTTCGTGATGCTCGGCGCGCGGCACGCGCTGCGGTCGTCGAAGCCGGTGATCGCCGTGTGCGCCTCGCGCACCGGGGCGGGGAAGAGCCCGCTCTCGCGCGCCATCGTGCCGTGGCTCCGGCAGCACGGGATCGCGGTCGCGGTCATTCGCCACCCGATGCCCTACGGCGACCTGCTGGCTGGGCGGGTGCAGCGGTTCGCGACCGCGGCGGACCTCGAGGCGCACGACGTCACGGTCGAGGAGCGCGAGGAGTACGAGCCGCACATCGCCACAGGCTCGGTGGTGTTCGCGGGCGTGGACTACGCGGCGATCCTGGCGGCGGCGGAGCAGGAAGCGGACGTGATCGTCTGGGACGGCGGGAACAACGACACGTCGTTCATCGAGGCCGACCTGTACTTCACCGTCGTGGATCCGCACCGCGCGGGCCACGAGGCGAGCTATTATCCGAGCGAGACGAACGTGCGCCTCGCCGACGTTGTGGTGATCAACAAGGTGGACACGGCGCCGGCGGAGGCGGTGGCGAAGGTGCGCGAGTCGGTGCAGCGCCTGAACCCGCACGCGCGGATCGTGCTTGCCGACTGTCCGGTGCGCGCGGACGAGCCCGGCGTGCTGACCGGCAGGATGGTGCTGGCGATCGACGACGGCCCGACGCTCACGCACGGCGGCATGGCGTTCGGCGCGGCGGTGCTGGCGGCGCGGATGGCGGGGGCGAAGGCGCTGGTGAACCCGCGGCCGTTCGCGGTCGGCGAGATCGCGGACGCGTTGGCGCAGTACGCGCATGTGCGCGAGGCGCTGCCGGCGCTGGGCTACGGCGAGCGCCAGCTGGCGGACCTCGAGACCACGATCGCCAGGGCGGCTGCGGGCGGGGTCGAGGCGGTGGCCGTGGGGACGCCGATTGACCTCGCGCGGCTGGTGAATATCCCGGTGCCGTCCACGCGGGTGCGCTACGACATCGCGCTCCGGGATGGCGTCACGCTGGAAGACCTGCTGGCGCCGGTGCTCCCGGCGGCGGCGACGCGCACCTGACGAACCGGAAAGAGGCCACGCATGGCGGCAATGAAGCTCTCCGCGAAAGCGTCGGAGGCGGTCGAGTTCCTCGAGCACGTGCTGCGGGACTGTGACCAGCTCGCGCGCGAGGTCGAGGAGTTCGCGGCCGCCAAGAAGAACGCCGACATGTACTCCACGCAGATCGCGCGGCAGCTCTCGCAGATGCGCCAGCGCGCGATGATCAAGAGTCTCCCGTTCGTGGCCGACGCCGCGGGGGGCCTGTCGGTGCAGGCCTCGCGCGGCGCGAGCCAGGCGACCAAGACGCGCGCGATGCGCGAAGGGCTCGTGGCGTTCCGGGGCCTCGTGGAGCGCACGATCAAGCAGACGACCACGGCCGATGGAGCCGCTCGGGCGGAAAAGGCAGCCACGGGCGAGGCGGGGCACTGATGGCGGTTCTCGACAAGTTCATCCAGACGATGTTCGAGCACTCGGCGAGCGGCATCCGGCTCGCGTCGGGCGCGCAGGTGATCCTCGAGGTGGACGGTGGGGAGAAGCCGGTTACCAAGGATCCGCTCGCCAAGGCCCAGATCATGGCGCTGGTGCGCGAGATCGCGCCGGACGGGATGAAGGACAACCTCGAGGCCGAGTCGCGCATGGCCTTCGGGTACGCGCTCGCCGGCCAGCGGGTGGACGTCGAGATCGTGCACATGGGCAGCGAGGTGCAGATCACCGTCTCGCCCGCGCGGCCGCGCCGCTCCTCGGCGGCGATCTCGATGCCGATGGAGGCGAAGCTGGGCGGCGTCGAGGGGAACGTCCCGCCGCTGGCCGCGCCGCCGCCCAAGAGCCGAGCCGAGGTGGAGGCCACGAGCGCCGCCGAGGAGCGCATCCAGGAGATGCTGGCCAAGCTCGTGAAATCGGGCTCCTCGGACCTGCACCTGCGCGTCGGCGAGCCGCCGATCATCCGCAAGTCGGGGATCATGGAACGGCTCGAAGGTTACGAGCCGCTGACCGTGGACGAGCTGCAGGCGCTGCTGTTCGCGATCATGCCGGAGCGCAACAAGAAGGAGTGGGCCGAGACCAACGACACCGACTTCGCTTACGAGATCCTCGACCTGGCGCGGTTCCGCGCCAACGCGCTGCGCGACCGCAAGGGGCCGGCGGCGGTGTTCCGCGTCATCCCCACGAAGATCCTCACGGTCGAGGACCTGGGCATCTCGGAGGACGTGCAGAAGCTCTGCTTCCTCACCAAGGGCCTCGTCGTCGTCACGGGGCCGACCGGCTCGGGCAAGTCCACCACGCTCGCTGCGATGATCGACCTGATCAACCGCAAGCGCACGGACCACATCATCACGATCGAGGACCCGATCGAGTTCGTGCACCCCAACAAGAGCTGCGTGATCACCCAGCGCCAGGTGAGCCTGCACACCGACTCGTTCAAGCGGGCGCTGCGCGCGGCCCTGCGCGAGGACCCGGACATCGTGCTGGTGGGCGAGATGCGCGACCTCGAGACGGTGGCGATCGCGATCGAGACGGCCGAGACGGGGCACCTCGTCTTCGGCACGCTGCACACCACGACTGCGCCCTCGACGGTGGACCGGATCATCGACCAGTTCTCCGCCGACCGGCAGGCCCAGATCCGGGTGATGCTGTCCGAGTCGCTGAAGGGCGTCGTGGCGCAGATCCTGTGCAAGAAGATCGGCGGCGGGCGGGTCGCGGTGCGCGAGATCCTCATCACCGTCCCCGCCATCGCGAACCTCATCCGCGAGGGCAAGACCTTCCAGATTCCCTCGATGATGCAGACCAACAAGAAGGCCGGCATGGTCACGCTGAACGACGCGCTGCTCGAGGTGGTGGAGAAGAAGCTGGTCGAGCCGCAGGAAGCGTGGGTGAAGGCGGTGGACAAGAGCGCGTTGGAGGCGATGCTGAAGGCGAAGGGGCACGACACCAGCTTCATCAAGAACATCCAGCAGTAGAGGACGGAGGACACAGGACTGAGGACAGAGACTGCCGTCCTGGTGCTCGCTGCCGGTCTGTGGCTCGGCCTGCCGCCGGGGGCTGCCGCCCAGCGCGGCCGCACCGATCTCCCCTCGCCGTTCACCATCCCCGACATCCTGAGCGCGCCGTTTCCCTCCGAGCTGGTGGCCTCGCCGGACGGCAGACGCGTCGCGTGGATCGGCTACGAGCAGGGCAAGCGGAACGTCTGGGTGGCCGAGGCGCCGGCGTTCCGCGCCCGCCGCCTGACGCGCTACACCGAGGACGACGGGCAGGAGCTGTCGGATCTCACGTGGACGGCCGACTCCCGCGCGCTGCTCTACGTCCGGGGCAGCGGCCCCAACGCCGCGGGCGAGACCCCCAATCCGACCAGCGACGTGCGGGGCCAGGAGCAGGCGGTGTGGCTGGTGAGCGCCCTTGGCGGCGCGCCCCGCCGCATCGGCGCGGGCACGAGTCCCACCCCGTCGCCGTCGGGCGAGCGCGTCGCCCTGGTGCTGCGCGACACCATCTGGAGCGCGCCGCTCCGCGGCGGAGCGGCGCCGCAGGTGCTCTTCCGCGCCCGCGGGCGCAGCGGCTCGCCCATGTGGTCTCCCAACGGCCGGCAGCTCGCGTTCGTCAGCCGCCGCGGGGACCACGGGTTCATCGGCGTGTTCGACGTGGCGCGGCGCGAGGTCCGCTGGATCGCGCCCGACGTGGATCTCGATAACCTGCCGCGCTGGTCGCCGGACGGCATGAAGATCGGCTTCGTGCGCCGGCCCGGCTCGCTCTTCCCGGGTGCGCCGTCGGCGGTCCCGGACTCCGGCACGACGCTGCCGCCGTTCCGCATCATGGTTGCGGACGTCGCGACGCTCGACGCGCGCGAGGCGTGGCGCTCGCCGGGCGGACCCGACGGCGCGTTTCCCGGCATGGCGGGCGAGTGGGGCCTGATGTGGGCCGCGGATGACCGGCTCGTGTTCGCGTCGGAACAGACCGGGTGGCTGGGTCTTTACGCCGTACCCGTCGCAGGTGGCGAAGCGGCGCGCCTTACGCCTGGCGGCTGCGAGGTCGAGGACGCGGCGCTGACCTCGGACCGCCGCGAGGTGCTCTACACCTCCAACTGCGGTGATGTTGACCGGCGCCACGTGCAGCGCGTGGCGGTCGCCGGCGGAGCGCCGGTGGCAGTGACGTCGGGTCCCGGCCTCGAGTGGCGGCCCGTCCCGCTGGAGGGCGGCCGCGTGGCCGTGCTGCGCTCCGACGTGCGCCATCCTGCGTCTCCGGCGCTGGTCTCGGACACGGCCGGCGCCGTCGTGCTCGACGGCTGGCCCCTGCCGCCCGCCTTCCCGATCGAGCAGCTCGTCGAGCCGCAGCCAGTGATCGTCCGCGCCGCCGATTCGACGGAGGTGCACCTCCAGCTGTTCCTGCCGCCACCTGGAGGGCTGGCTGATGCCGGCCGGCGGCCCGCGATCATGTTCTTCCACGGCGGGCCGGTCCGGCAGATGCTGCTCGGCTGGCACAACCGCGGCTACTACCACAACGCGTACGCGCTCAACCAGTACTTCGCGAGCCGCGGCTTCGTCGTGGTGTCGGTGAATTACCGCCTCGGCATCGGCTACGGGCGTCGGTTCCGGGATGTGCCGTGCGGCGGACGGAACGGCGCGTGTGAGTACCAGGACGTGCTCGCCGCCGCGGCGTACCTGCGCGCGCGGCCCGACGTGGACTCGACCCGCATCGGCCTGTGGGGCGGGTCGTACGGCGGTTACCTCACCGCGCTCGGCCTCGCGCGCAACTCCGACCGGTTCGCCGCCGGAGTGGACCTGCACGGCGTGCACGACTGGGCGGTCATCGCGCAGGGCTTCCCGTTCGAGCGGCCGCCGGGGCTGGCCGACTCGGTGCTGGCGCGGATGCGCCGCGCTTCGCCGGTCGGCGACGTCGAGCGCTGGCGCTCGCCGGTGCTCCTGATCCATGGCGACGACGACCGCAACGTGCAGTTCCAGCAGACGACCGACCTCGCCCAGCGGCTGCGCCGGCGTGGCGTGCGCGTCGAGCAACTCGTCTTCCCGGACGAGGTGCACAGCTTCCTGCGGCACGCGAGCTGGCTGCGCGCGTATCGCGCCGCGGCGGAGTTCTTCGCGGGTACCCTTGGCACTCGGGAGGCCAGAGAATGAATCGGAGAGCATTCGCGAAGGCGATCGCGGCGGGAGCACTCGCGAAGGCAGCGTTGCCGGTGGAGGCCACCGCACGCGAGGTGGCGCCGGCAGCGTCGGCGATCGCCGTCGCTCAGCAGCAGGAACCGTCGGCCACGGCGCGGGCGCTGGCGCAGGTGCTGCGCGAGCGGTTCGGCAACCGGTTCAGCGAGGAGCAGTACGTCGGCTTCACGGGCGACATCGAGAGCGGGCTGCGCCGCGCGGCGACGCTGCGGCAGCAGCGGATGAGCAACGCGGACGAACCCGCGCACGTCTTCCTGCCGTTCCGAAGGGAGTCGTGAGCGCCACGGCCTTCGCGGCGCAGCAGGGGGCCGACCTCGCCTTCGCGAGCGTGCGCGAGCTGTCCGAGCGCGTGCGGCGCCGGCGCGTCTCGCCGGTCGCGCTCACCGAGCTGTGCCTCTCCCGGATCGAGCGCTTCGGCCCTGGCCTCGGCGCGCTCGTCACGCTCATGCGCGACCCGGCGCTCGCCGAGGCGCGGCAGGCCGAGCGCGAGATCAATGCCGGGCGCTGGCGCGGGCCGCTGCACGGCATCCCCTACGGCGCGAAGGACCTGCTCGCCACTGCGGGCGTGCCCACGACGTGGGGCGCCGAGCCGTACCGCACCCAGACGTTCGACTACGACGCCACGGTCGTGCGCAGGTTGCGCGAGGCGGGCGCGATCCTCGTCGCCAAGCTCGCGATGGTCGAGCTGGCGGGCGGGATGGGCTACAACCAGCCCAACGCCTCGTTCACCGGCCCGGGGCGCACGCCGTGGAACCGCGACTACTGGAGCGGCGGCAGCTCGAGCGGCCCGGGGGCTGCGGTCGCGGCGGGTCTCGTGCCGTTCGCGATCGGCTCCGAGACCTCGGGCTCGATCCTCACGCCGGCCGCGTACTGCGGGCTCAGCGGCCTCCGGCCGACCTACGGCCGCGTGAGCCGCCACGGCGCGATGGCGCTCTCATGGAGCCTCGACAAGCTCGGGCCGCTGTGCCGCACCGCCGACGATTGCGGCCTCGTGCTCCAGGCCATCGCCGGGGCCGACCGCGACGACCCGTCGACCGCGGACCGCGCGTTCGCCTACGAGCCGCAGCGGCTGCGCCGGAACGGCTTCACGATTGGCGTGCTCAAGGTGGCGCCGGAAAGCGTGCAGCCCGAGGTGCTGGCCAACTTCCGCGCCTCGCTCGACGTGCTCGCTCAGTTCGGGACGCTCGTGCCGGACGTCGAGTTCCCGGACCTGCCGTACGGCACAACGCTGAGCACCATCCTCGGCGTCGAGGCGGCGAGCGCGTTCGACGACCTGATCGAGAGCGGGCGGCTGAGCGAGCTGACGGCGCCCGAGGACAGGACGGGCGGCTACGTCAATACTGTGGTCTTGGCGGTGGACTACGTGAAGGCGCTCCGGATGCGCGTCGTCATCAACCAGCGCATCGACGAGCTGCTGGGCCGGTTCGACGCGCTCGTCGCGCCGACCCGCAACACCGTCGCCTCACCGATCGGCGTGCTGTTCCGCGAGGCGTACCCCGGTTTGCGCAGCGGCTCGCCGATCATCGGCGCCACGAACGTCGCCGGTGTGCCGGCGGTCTGCGTGCCGAACGGGTTCGGCCAGAACGGCCTGCCCACCTCGCTGCAACTGGTGGCGCGCGCCTGGGAGGAACCCACGCTGCTCGCGGTCGCGGCGGAGTATCAGCGGCGCACCGACTGGCACGCGAGGCACCCGAGCGGCTATTGACGCGATGGACGCGGCGCTCCTCCCCTTGTTCGCCCCGCGCGGAATCGTCGTTGTCGGCGCGTCCGCCGATCCGGCCAAGCTCGGCCACGGCGTCGCGCGCAACCTGACGGCGAGCGGCTTCGCGAATCCGATCCACTTCGTCAACCCGAAGGGCGGCCGGCTGATGGGCCGCCCGGTCCATCCCGACATCGCGAGCGTGCCGGACCCGGTGGATCTCGCCGTGCTGGTGCTCCCCGCGCGCGGCGTGAGCGCGGCGCTGCGCGCCTGCGCCGATCGCGGGATCCGGGCCGCGATCATCGCCTCGAGCGGATTCCGGGAAGTCGGGCCGAAGGGGGCCGCGCTCGAGGCCGAGTGCGTGCGCGTGGCGCGCGAGCACGGGATCCGGTTCATGGGTCCCAACTGCGTTGGCGTGCTGGACACGCGGCTCCCCATCGACACGACCTTCCTGCCCCCGCCGCCTCCACAGCCGGGCGAGGTCGCGTTCATCTCCCAGTCCGGCGCCATGTGCAGCGCGGTCATCGACTGGGCCAACGGCCTCGGCATCGGCCTGTCGCGGCTGGTGAGCGTCGGCAACGAAGCGGACCTTACCACGACGGATCTCCTCGGTCCCCTCGCCGAGGACCCGCACACGCGGGTGATTACGCTCTACCTCGAGGGCATCGCGGAGGCGCGGCGGTTCGTCGCGGTAGCGCGGGAGGTCGGGCACACGAAGCCCATCATCGCGCTCAAGGCCGGGCGGACGGCGGGCGGACGCCGCGCCGTGGTCTCGCACACCGGCGTGCTGGCCGGCGAGGACCGTGCCGTTGATGCCGCGTTCCGCCGCTCACGAGTGATCCGCGCGATGACGAGCGAGGAGCTCCTCGACTGGGCGCGTGCGCTGGCGTGGTGCCCCCTGCCGGAGGGCCGCGCCATGGTCGTCCTCACCAACGCCGGCGGACCCGGGGTGGTCGCGGCGGACGCGCTGGAGGCGAACGGCCTCGCGCTCGCCGGGCTGACCGACGCGACGCGCGACGCCCTGCGCGACCTCCTGCCGAGCGCCGCCAGCGTTGGCAACCCGGTGGACATGCTCGCCTCGGCATCGCCAGAGCAGTACGCGGCGGCCCTGCGCATCCTGCTCGCCGACCGCGCCGCACATGGCGTGCTCGTCGTGCTCCCGCCACCGCCGGCGTACGCCGCGGAGGCCGTCGCCGAGGCGCTCGTGCCGGTCGTGCGCGCCGCGGAGAAGCCGGTCGTGATTGCTCTGGCCGGCGAGCAGCTCCTTCGCCGCGCCGGCGAGGTCTTCACGGCCGCGCGCATTCCGGCGTACCGCTTTCCCGAGTGTGCGGCGTCGGCGCTGGCGGTGCTGGTGCGCCGGGCGGAGATGCTCGCGCGGCCGGATGAGGAGCCGCCGCGGCTCGACGACGTCCAACCCGACGTGGTGCGGCTTCTGCTGCGGAGGGCGCTGGAGCCCGGCGCCGGCGCGGCGGCTGCGAGCGG
>ERZ1292640.3021-Hain-H43-02um-R1-3021-length-13247-cov-6_pt1 | contig 13247 bp, 8 predicted proteins | sample MGYA00564404_ERZ1292640 | MGnify/ENA primary metagenome ERZ1292640 (study PRJEB36523, sample SAMEA6512636) | groundwater metagenome | collected 2019-01-08 | study: AquaDiva: Metagenomics assemblies of 32 groundwater samples
GCGCTGGTCAAAGGGCAAAATGCCTTCTGAGTTTTGGGAAACGCGATAACTTCACGGATGCTTGTTTCTCCTGCTAATATTGCCAAAAGCCGGTCTATACCAAAAGCAACGCCACCATGCGGCGGAGCTCCGTATCGAAAAGCTTCAAGCAAAAATCCAAATCTTTTCTGCGCCTGCTCTTTTTCAATCCCGATAATATTAAAAATACGCTCCTGAAGTTCCTGTTTATGTATCCTGATAGACCCGGAGCCAAGCTCTGTGCCGTTTAAAACCAGGTCATAACAGCGTCCTAAAGCTTTATCCGGGGATTTTTCTAAAATATCCAGGTCTTGCTGGCGAGGAGAAGTAAACGGATGATGTTCACTTTCCCAGCGCTTCTCTTCATCGTTATATTTAAACATCGGAAAATCCGTAATCCAGACAAAAGCAAATTCGCAGTTTAATTCTTTGCGTAAATCCGGTTTATCAGATTGATATTTTTGCAAAGCTTGTGCATGAGTAAGCCGCGGAAACGGTATTGGCAAGTCAATCCCGCGGAACTCTTTAAAAATTTTCTGAAAAAGCACCTCGCATAAGCTATAAATATCCTCTTCGTTAATAAAAGACATTTCAAGATCGATCTGGGTAAACTCAGGCTGACGGTCAGCACGCAAGTCTTCATCGCGAAAACATTTGGCGATTTGATAATAACGCTCTATCCCTGATACCATTAAAATCTGCTTAAATAATTGCGGAGATTGAGGAAGCGCGTAAAACTGCCCCGGATTTACCCTTGAGGGGACTAAATAATCGCGGGCTCCTTCAGGAGTAGATTTAGTAAGAATCGGGGTTTCGCATTCAATAAATTTATTTTCGTTTAAATACTGCCGCATAAGCTGGTAAAGCCTGTGGCGCATAATAAATTTTTGAAATACTGCGGGACGGCGTAAATCAAGATACCTGTATTTAAGCCGAAGTTCTTCGGTAATATCCTGGCCATCTGCAATCTCAAAAGGAGGTGTAAGGCTGGGATTAAGGATCTCTGCGTCTTTAACTAAAATCTCGATTTCACCTGTAGGAAGTTTAGGGTTTACGGTATTTCCTGGCCGCGGATTTATTATGCCTTTAATTTTAATTACGAATTCACTGCGTAATTCCTGTGCTATTTTATAAGCTTCACCTGCTTCTTTAGGAATAAAAACAGCTTGAGTAAGGCCATAACGGTCACGGATATCGATAAAAATAAGTTTTCCGTGGTCACGGCGGCTTCCTACCCAACCGCAAAGTGTAACTTCTTTTCCGACGTCTTCTTTTCTTAATTCTCCACAGGTGTGTGAACGGTAGATCATTTTATCCTTTTCTTTAGTTCGGTTATTAAATTAGCAAGCGGGATTTCTTCCTGGCTTTTTAACGCCATATCTTTGAGCATAATAGTTTGTTTTTGAAGCTCGTTATCTCCTAATATCAGTACAAAATCTGCACCGATATCATTTGCCTTACGCATCGAGCCTTTTAAAGATTTTTCCTCAAAATCAGTATCGCAGGCGATTTGTTCCTGGCGCAAATTCTTTAATAAAGCCAGAGACTCATTTTTAGCCTTATCACCTAAAGTAATCAAATAAACCGAGGGCCCCTTGCGCTCTATATTTTTTAATTTTGTCACAAGCAGCAAGCGTTCCATACCAAAAGCAAACCCGATCGCCGGAGTCTTAGGGCCACCTAGATCTTCTACCAGGTTGTCGTACCTGCCTCCTGCTCCCACAGCATCCTGGGCGCCTAATTCTGAATGGGTAATCTCAAAGACTGTGCGAGTATAATAATCAAGCCCGCGGACAAGTTGAGGCGTAATTTCAAAAACTACGTTTAATTTTTCTAAATGCGCCTTTACTTTGTTAAAATGATCCAGGCACTCCTGGCATAAATGGTTATGGCCGATATTTAATTTATCAACAATCGCCCGGCAGGAATCATTTTTGCAATCAAGGATACGTAAAACATTATTTTTAAGCCTTTGATTACATTCCTGACAAAGATTGTTCTTCTCCGCTTCAAAGCGTTCGGTCAATAACTGGCTAAATTTCTTCTTATCTTCCTGACAACCTAAAGAATTTAATTTAATGCGGTAACCTTCGATTTTAAAAGCATCGAGTAATTCTTTTATTAAAAAAATTACTTCTGCGTCAATTAACGGGTCTTCTGAACCAAAAACTTCGCAGCCTAAGTGGTGAAATTGACGCTGCCTTCCCTTTTGCGGCCGTTCAAGGCGAAACATCGGGCCGGTATAAAAAAATTTCATAAAACCGGTAGTTTTATCAAGTCCGTTTTCAATATAGGCGCGCACAATTGAAGCAGTACCTTCAGGCCTTAATGCGTAAAGATCATCACCTTTTGGTATGAGAAACATCTGCTTTTGCACTACTTCCGTAAAATCTCCCAAAGAACGGTTAAAAAGGCCGGCTTCCTCAACTAGCGGCGGCCGTATCTCCTGGTAATTATAATTTGATAATATGGCGCGCGCTATTGCTTCGATATGTTGCCAAAGGGATATTTCCGGCGGCAGGATATCGCGCGTGCCGGGTATTCTATTGATCATAAATAAAGGCGGATTATTTTACCAGCTTTTTCATATCAAGGCCGGACTTAAAAACCACGACCTTACGCGGCGGTACAGGAACAGTTTCTCCGGTACGGGGATTTCTGCCGGTGCGGCTTTTTCTTTGTTTAATTTTAAAAACACCGAAATTACGTAATTCTATTTTTTCACCACGTGCAAGCGCTTCAACCATGCAATCGAAAGTCTTTTGTACGACTTTCTTTACGTCTATTTGTTTTATTCCGGTGTCATCGGAAACTTTTAAAATAATATCCTTTTTCGTCATTTTCCCTCCTTAATTTGCCCTTGTTTACCTGTATGCAAATTATCCCGCAGCCTGCGAAGTAAATATTGGAGCCGTCCGCCGAAGGCGAGACTGGCGACAAAATTTACGAGCGCTTAGGCAAGGGACAAACAATATCTAAAGAACATTCTTTAATAGAGCGCATTATAGCACTAGTTAATTTAATTTCAATATTTTTCTTAAGTTATTTAGCTGTAAAAACTTGGGGACGCTAAAAACTACAGAAGCGTCCCCTAGTTTTTAAATCGCAATCGAAACCTTCTGCGTGCCGATAATACCTTCAATATCTTGGACAAGCTTTTCTGAAGGAGTAACGAACAGGCCGTTACCGACTACCATTTTAACTTTATTTTTCGTAGGAGTGTTAAAATGCATATAAACCGGTATTGAGCCAGGAGATGATGTAATGAGGTCTTTTAGTGAAGAAAAAATATTTTCGCGGATACCTGAAATATTCAGGTTTAAGGCAGTAATCAAACTATAAACTTCATCTAAGGGGAAAAGATCATTAACAATGATTTTAGGCACATCTTCTTTTAAACTAAGCCTTCCTCTTACCATTACTACGTTGTTTTCCTGAAGATTACGGCTTACCTTCTGATAAGCTGCCGGAAATACCAATACTTCTACGGTTCCATGCAAATCTTCAAGTTTAATTATCGCCATTTTTTCTTGCTTGGCGCGCGTCAAAGTTTGCTTAATTTTAGCGGTTAATCCGACAATTTTTACATCTTCGCCATCAGTATGCTGATGAAGATTGGTGGTGTTAGTTGAGGTAAAACGGGAAAGTATGGGAGCGTAACGTGCTAATGGGTGCCCGCTGACATAAAAACCAAGCATTTCTTTTTCAAAAGCAAGTAGTTGCGGTTCCGGCCATTCTCTCACCTGGAGCATGCTTTTCGACAGGGATTGGCTAAAGTTCGCCTCAGAAAAACCCGTATCAAAAAATGATATCTGCCCCCTTGCCTTATCTTTTTGCAACCGCGAAGAAGATTCCAGTACATTTTCTAAATTTGCCACCATTTGCGCGCGCGGCATTTTAAAAGAATCAAGACAGCCGCATTTAATCAGGCTCTCTAAAACTTTTTTATTTACTAAACGGGTGTCTATGCGTTTACAAATACCTTCAAGTGAATCAAAAGGGCCGTCTTTACGCGCTTCTATGATTGATTCAATAGCGCCTCTTCCCACATTTTTTATCGCCAGCAACCCAAAGCGGATAGTTTTATCATCTACTACTTTAAAAAGCGCCGTGCTTGTGTTAATTTCAGGAGGAAGCACTTTTATCCCCATTTTGCCTGCTTCGCTGACATATTCGACGATCTTATCCGTATTATCCCGTTCAGAAGTAAGTAAAGACGTCATAAATTCAACCGGATAATTAGCTTTAAGATATGCGGTGCGGTAAGAAATAAGCGAATATGCAGTTGAATGTGATTTATTGAATCCATAACCGGAAAAATATTCGATCAAATCAAAAATCTTTGAAGCGACTGTTTCTTTAATCTCGTTTTTAACACACCCGGAAAGAAAGTTTTTCCTCTGCTGTTCCATTACTTCAGGGTTCTTTTTGCTCATTGCCCGGCGTAATAAATCTGCTTGAGTAAGCGTAAAACCGGCTAACTCAGAAGCAATCTGCATTATCTGCTCCTGATAGACCATTATCCCATAAGTTTCTTTCAGGATACCTTCAAGTTTTTTATGGTCGTATTTTATGGGAACTCGGTTATGTTTTCTCTGGATAAAATCATCAAGCATCCCGGAGCCTATCGGGCCAGGACGGTATAAGGCAAGTAAGGCGACTATATCTTCAAAACGTTCAGGCTCAAGTTTCTTTAAAAGATCGCGCATCCCGGAACTTTCAACCTGAAACACACCCATAGTTTGTGAAGAAGCCAGGAGTTTAAATGTTTCTTTATTATCAAGAGCGATAGTTTCTATATTCAGGTCAATGCCCCTGCGCTCCTTTATAATTTTTAATGTCCAGTCAATCACGGTTAAGGTGCGCAACCCGAGGAAATCCATTTTAAGCAAACCGATTTTTTCAAGCACCGACATAGTATAACCGGTGGTAATCTGATCTTCCGGTGTTTTAAATAAAGACATATAATTATCAAGCGGCTTATCGGCAATTACTACTCCCGCGGCATGGACTGAAGCATGCCGGTTTAAACCTTCTAATATTAGCGCGACATCCATTAATTTTGTTATTTGCGGGTCAGTTTTATAAAGATTTTTTATTTCCGGCTCATTTTCTATAGCATCTTTTAAGCTTATCCCCGGATCCGGCGGGATCATTTTTGCGATGCGGTCGGCATCGGCGTAAGCTATTCCCATTACCCTTGCCACATCACGCACTACGGCGCGCGCCTGCATAGTACCAAAAGTAATAATCTGCGCAACATTCTCTCTGCCGTATTTTTTCGTAACATAGTCAATAACTTCAGGCCGGCGTTCATAACAAAAATCAATATCAATATCCGGCATTCCGATACGGTCGGGATTAAGGAAACGTTCAAACAACAGGTTGTATTTTATCGGATCGACATCAGTTATCCCGAGAAGAAAGCTTACTACGCTTCCGGCAGCACTGCCTCTTCCCGGCCCGACGGGAATTAGTTGTTCTTTAGCATAGCGGATAAAATCCCAGACAATTAAAAAATAACTGGTGAATCCCATTTTTTTTATTATTTTTAATTCATGTTCCAGGCGGTCCATAACAATTTGCGAAGGGTCTTGGTAACGTTTTTTCAGGCCTTCATGGCAAAGTTTTAAAAGAAACTCGTCTTTTGATATTCCCACAGGAGGATCATATTTAGGAAGATGTATTTTAGAAAAATCCAGTTCCAAATTACAGCGTTCGGCGATCTCTAAAGTATTAGAAATCGCCTGCGGGAAATCCTTAAAATTATCTTTCATTTCTTCCGGAGATTTAAAATAAAATTCATCCGTCTGAAAACGCATATGCTTAACGTCACTAAGGGTGGCCTGGGTTTGAATACAAAGTAATACTTCGTGGCTTGCAGCATCCTGTTTTTTAAGATAATGCACGTCATTAGTCGCGACATACGGAAGTTTTAATTCTTGCGCGATTTTTATCAAGCCTTCATTAACTGTTTTCTGGTCAGAAATACCGTTTACCTGAAGCTCAAGATAAAAATTATCTTTACCAAAAATCGAAGATAATTCATCCGCTGCTTTTAAAGCGTCATTAAAACGGCGTTGTTGGATAAGACTAGGTATCTCTCCTTTTAAACAGGCAGTAAGGCCGATCAACCCGGAGCTATGTTTTGCGAGGATTTCTTTATCTATGCGGGGCCGGTAATAGAAACCTTCCAAGTACCCGCTAGAGACCAGTTTCATTAAATTCTGATAACCGGTTTCATCTTTAGCTAAAAGTAAAATGTGATACGCCGCGTCTTCTATCCTGCCCATGGTTTTATCCAGGCGGCTTCCGGGCGCGATATAGGCTTCGCAACCGATAATCGGCTTGATCCCTGCTTTTTGCGCTTCCAAATAAAATTCAATCACGCCGAACATATTTCCGTGATCGGTGATTGCCAAAGACTCCATCTTATGATGTTTTGCCAGGGCTAAAAGCTCAGGAATTCGGCAGGCTCCGTCAAGCAGGCTATATTGAGTATGCAGGTGTAGATGGACGAAATCGGAGTGAGACATTTGTAAAACTAACTAATTTATTCCCATTCTATGGTAGCAGGCGGCTTAGAAGAAATATCGTAGGTGACGCGGTTAACGCCTTTAACTTCATTTATAATACGATTAGAAATTTTTTCCAATAATTCATAAGGAAGCTTTACCCAATCCGCAGTCATGCCGTCAAAGCTGCTTACGCAGCGTATAGCAACCACATTTTCGTAGGTGCGCTCATCACCCATAACACCTACGCTTTTAATCGGTAAAAGTACGGCAAAAGATTGCCAGACCTGATCGTAAAGCCCGGCAGCTCTTATTTCTTCAATTACACGGCGGTCAACTTCTCTTAAAAGATCAAGCCTGTCTTGAGTAACTTCTCCGATAATCCTGATTGCTAAACCAGGGCCTGGAAATGGCTGGCGGTTAATGATATTATCAGGAAGCCCTAATTCTTTACCGATTTTACGCACTTCATCTTTAAAAAGCTCTCTTAACGGCTCAACTAATTTCAATTTCATGTGTTGTGGCAGGCCGCCTACATTATGATGTGATTTTATCTTGCTAGATGGAGCTCCGGTGGGAGAAGTTGATTCAATTACATCAGGATATAAGGTGCCTTGTGCCAAAAATTTTACGCCTTTTAATTTATCTGCCTCTTCTTCAAAAACCCTGACAAACTCTTCTCCGATAATCTTTCTTTTTTGTTCCGGGTCAGTAATTCCTTTCAGGCGTTCAAGAAAACGCTTGGTTTTATCAACATAACCAAAATTAAGATGAAACGTATCGCGAAATACTTCTTTTACCTGTTCCGGCTCACCTTTACGCAGCACACCGTTATTTACGAATATGCAGCGTAGATTCGCGCCGATGGCCTTATGAATCAATAACGCCGCGACTGAAGAATCCACTCCCCCGCTTAATCCAAGCACTACTTTATCTTTTCCCACAAGTTTCTTGATATTTTCTATACTTTCTTTAATCAAAGAGTGCACTGTCCAACGGCTCAAGCAACCGCAGACTTTAAAAAGAAAATTTCCTAAAATTTGGTTTCCTTTTTCAGTATGCGTTACTTCCGGATGGAATTGTACCCCGTAAATCTTTCTTTTTTTATTTGCCATACCGGCAAAAACCGCATTAGTGGTATGGGCAATAGGCATAAACCCTGGAGGAAGCTTGGTAACATAATCTCCGTGGCTTGCCCAACAGGTAAAATTACCCGGTAAATGGTTAAAAAGATCGTGGTTATCATCGATAAAAAGCTCGGTTTTTCCAAATTCCCTGTCTTTTGTATGCCTTACTTTACCGCCTAAAATTTCTGCGGTAACCTGCATGCCATAGCAAACACCTAAAATCGGAATTCCGAGGCTAAAAATCTTTTTATCCGGAATTGGGCTCTTTTTTTCCGTAGCTGAAGCCGGGCCTCCTGAAAGAATCAAACCCTTTGGAGCAATTTCTTTGATTTCTTCTACAGAAATATTAAATGGAACTATTTTTGAAAATACACGATTTTCCCGCACTCTACGGGCTATTAATTGAGTATATTGCGAACCGAAATCTAAAATCAGGACTACTTGTTTGTTCATTTTCCCATTCCTACGCGTTGGCCGACTTGAAAGATTTTTCCTTCGGTTTGAATAGAAGGAGCAATGATTACTTCCACATCGTGCATTTCATTAATATTAGAAACGCCTAAAGAACCCATTGAAGTTTTTAAAGCGCCCATCAAATTTTGTGAACCATCATCAACTTTTGCCGGCCCAAAAAGTATTTCTTTAAGTTTTCCGGTAGTGCCAACATGAATACGAGTGCCGCGTGGCAGGTTTACATGTGAAGTAGCCATACCCCAATGATAACCTCTTCCCGGGGCTTCTATGGCGCGGGCAAAACTTGAGCCGATCATTACCGCATCAGCTCCGCAGGCAAAAGCCTTACAGATATCACCGCCACGGTTCATTCCGCCGTCTGTAATGATCGAAACGTATTTTCCGGTGCGTTTTAAATGGAAGTCACGCGCTGCTGCGGCATCTACGGTTGCAGTAACCTGTGGTACCCCGATTCCTAAAACTCCTCGGGTTGTGCAAGCTGCCCCCGGGCCAACTCCAATTAACAAGGCTGCAGCTCCGGTTTCCATTAATGCAAGGGTTGTTTCATATGTTACGCAATTACCAATGACTACGGGAATTTTAGTTTCTTTGCAAAATTTAAATAAATCCAGGCTTTCATAGTTTTTTGCGATATGCCTGGTAGTAGCAACGGTAGATTGCACCACAAAAATATCTGCGCCTGCGGAAACCGCGATTTTGGCAAATTTTTTCGCGTGTGCCGGAATACAACTTACCACAGCCGTTGCTTTTTGGCTCTTTATTTGCCGGATAATTTTCCCGATAAGTTTTTCTTTTACCGGAGTTGTGTAAACTAACTGCATAAGTTCAGTTGCTTCTTGAGGAGAGGCTTTTGAGATCCTTTCTAAGACTTCATCGGGATTTTCATAGCGAGTTTGCACTCCGTCAAGATTAAGCACGGCAATTCCGCCATTACGCGACATTTCAACGGCAAATTTAACATCAACTACACCGTCCATAGCAGCAGCAAGTATAGGAACTTTAAATTTTTTACCGTTTATCTCAAAAGAAGTATCTACTTCTTCCGGATTTATCGTCTTATCACTCGGAACTAAAGCTATTTCATCAAAACCATAACAACGCCTTGCGCGCTTATTAATACCTATCCATTCAGCCATTAATTCCCTCCATTAAATTATCCTAACTTATTATATTTTAAGAGGTTAGATAAAAAAATGCCAAAAAATTTAAAAAGATACTTAATTTTACTGTTTTTCCTCTGATTTGTCAAGAAGTTTCCAGTTTCAGTAGTGTCTTAAAATTTTCGTCTGATTCAAGTTTTTTTAAGTTCTCTTTTAACAATAACGAGTCGGGATCTATTTTTAAACCTTCCCCCCATACCCTTTTTGCCTCAATAAAGTTATTCGTTAATATATATGATACTCCAAGGCCGTTATATGCAAATATATAGGTTGGCTCTAGCTTTATTGCCTGCTTAAAATAAGCAATTGATTCGTTGTATAATCCTTTAGAGCCGGAAATTACCCCTAGCAATGAATAAGCGTTTGGATTATTGGGGTCAATCTCCATTGCTCTTCGACAAAATATCTCAGCTGTTTTGATTTCACCTATCTTTATGCAGGATTGGCAAATTAACGCATGCAATCTCGTGCTATCCGGGGCATACTGCAGAGTATGACTGCCAAAAGATAGATTATTCCTCCAATAATTATTCTGTTTTATCGTTGTTATAAAATAAACTGCTACCAGACAAGCAACTAAAATTATAGTTACAAATTTAAAATATTTAATTTTTACTTTATACAATAAAGCAAAAATATTTGCCAGCAAAATAAAAAAACCTATTGAAGGCAGATACAGCCAATGTTCTGCCATATAGGCATTTACAGGAAACAGGTTTGAAACCGGTAAAAGACAGATAAAAAACCAAAATATTGAAAAAAATATTAATTTATCGCTTTTTCTTTTTATAAAAGCATAGGTAAATATTAAAATCGTGATTATTAAGCCAAGAATTACCTTAACATTATAAAAATTAAACAACTTGTTTCCGTATTCCATATGTAAATTAAGCGGTATCAACAGCAATTTTAAATATTCTGTTATAGCGATAAAAAATCCCGGAATCCTCTGAAATAAATTACTGGTTGCTATTGCGTGGGTAGGAATAATAAATAATCTTAACAAGACGTAGCTAAAACTGATGATTAGTACGGAGAAAAATTCTTTGAATAACAGCTTTTTATTAAACGTATAACTATAAATAAACAGTAATAAAGGAGTAACCAAGCTGTACTCCTTAGATAATAAGGCAAAAACATAACTAATTAAAATTAAAAAATATGAAGTTGTGTTTTTTAAAAGCGTGGATTGTTTTATATAAAGGATCACACATCTTAGTATAAATAATGCAGCAAGGGGATCCGCCCTCCCGGAAATGTAGGATATGGCTTCAGTATGAACAGGATGAACTATAAACAAAATACTTGTCAAAAAAGAAAGCGTCTTAGAATTAAAAAGAAGCTTAACCAAAACATAGGCCGCAAACACCACTAAAATATGTAAAATTACATTCGTAAGATGGTATCCAATTGAATTTATCCCCCAAAATGAATAATCTAATGAATAGGAAGCCATCTGAACCGGACGAAAAATTATACCTTTTTCAATAATTTTTGTACCAGAATCTCCAATAAAAAACTTTAAAGTTTTACTCCAGTCTTTTATATTTAAATTTTCTTTTACTAATACTTCGTCATCCCAAACAAAATCTCCTTTTAAAGAATTGCTGTAAGCAGCAAAGCCTAAAATAAATATTACAAGAAATGCAATAAATTCATTCCGAATTTTTAAATTTTTCATGGTTATTTTGCTGCTTCAATGAGCTTTTTGGTGTAAGGATGCTTTGGAGAAACAAAGATTTCACTGGTGCGGTTATTTTCAACCAGCTCCCCTTCTTTTAAAATCAGGATACTATCGGCAATTTTTTTAACTACTGCCAGGTTATGGCTGATAAAAATATAGGTGAGGCCTAGTTTTTTCTTTAATTCAAGGAATAAATCGAGCATTTTCACCTGGATTGTAAGGTCAAGTGATGAAATCGGCTCATCTAAAATAAGAAGTTTTGGCTCGCAGGCAAGGGCTCTTGCAATACAAATCCTCTGGCGCTGTCCGCCGGAAAATTGGTGCGGAAATCTTTCTAAAGCATCTTTTTCCATACCCACCATTTTAAGCAGTTCCTCAAGGCGGTTATTTATATCTTTGGAATTTTTTTTGGCAATATGATGGATAAAAAGCGGCTCTGCCATTAAATCTCTTATGCGCATACGCGGGCTAAGGCTCTGATATGGGTTCTGAAAAATAATCTGAACATCTTTAGTTAGTTTTTCGATTATTCTTGTATCATAGATTACCTGGCCTGAAGAAGGAGTGATTAATTTTATGAGCAGTTTTGCCAGGGTGCTTTTTCCGCATCCGGATTCTCCGATTACAGATAAAATCTCGTAAGGTTTTAAAGTGAAATTTATATCATTTAACGCCTTTACATCTTTTGCGTTACCAAAAAAACTATTTCCTTTATAAATTTTAGAAAGATTTTTAACTTCTAGAAGGTTCTTCATTACGCCTTATTCATTATAGCTTACCGATTTTTTCATAAGCGTAAACCAGCTCTTTTGTGTGAATATGTTTTGGCGAATTAAAAATTTCTGCTGTTTTTTCGCTTTCCACAATCTCTCCCCGATGCATTATAAAAACCCTATTTGCGATTTTTTTGGCAATAGATAAATTATGCGTGATAAATAGCAGGGAAAAACCTAATTTATTTTGCAAATCTTTTAGCATTTCAAGAATCTGCGCCTCGGTAATCACATCTAAAGCAGTCGTAGGCTCATCGGCAATGATCAATTTAGGGTTTGAGGCTAATGCCAAAGCAATAAAAACACGCTGATTCATCCCGCCGGAAAGTTGATGCGGATAAATGTTCCCTACAGTTTCAGGATCAATGATTTTTACCAAGTTTAGAAGCTCAAGCATTCTTTTGTTTGCCTCTTCCGGGCTTATTTTATCATGATAGATAATAGTTTCTTTAAGTTGTTCGGAAATTTTAAATACAGGATTTAAATAAACCAAAGGCTCCTGGAATATATAGGAGATTTTTGCTCCACGTAAAGCCTGTAATTCAATTTCAGTTTTTAAAAATAAATCTTTGCCTTCAAAATAGGCCTCACCAGCTGTTATTTTAGCTAAGGCAGGCAATATCCGCGTAAGAGCTAAACTTGCTATAGTTTTTCCTGATCCGGATTCACCGGCCAAGACGATTATTTCCTTTTCTTCCATATCCAAGGTAAAATTCCGCACAGCTTCAATACGCTTTTCTTCAATACGAAATTCAACCGAAAGATTTTTAACCTCTAAGATTTTTTTCATTTTACAAATAATTCCTCGTAGGGGAGGTTTAAACCTCCCCTACGCCTTATTGATTTAATAACTGTTTCTTTAAGCCTTCACCTATTAGATGAAACCCGGCAATGGTTAGAAATATCGCTAAACCGGGAAATATCGTAATCCACCAGGCTACAGCAAGTGTTGATTTTGATTCAATGAGAATATTACCCCAACTAGGCGTAGGCGGTTGGACTCCTAATCCAAGAAAACTTAAACCAGATTCAATTAATATGGCAGAGCCGATGGCAAATATAGCATTTACCAAAATCGGGGAAATCGCATTTGGAATAAGATGATATGTGACGATGCGAAAGTCTGTTGCGCCCAGGGCTTTTTCAGCCAGGATAAACTCCCTTTCTTTAAGGGATAGGATTTGGCTTCTGATAAGCCTGGCTGAACCCATCCAACTGGTAAAACCAATTATCGCCATAATATTAAAAAGCGACGGCTCGGTAAAAGCAACAACTGCTAAAATCAAAAAAAACGTCGGAAAACAAAGAAAAATATCAGCAAGCCGCATTATAAAAGAATCTATAAAACCTCCGTAATAACCTGCAATTGATCCAAGGAATACACCCGTGACAGTAGATATGCCGACTGCGATAAGAGCCACACTTAAAGAAACGCGCGCGCCAAAAATCATCCTACTTAAAATATCTCTTCCAAGGCTATCTGTTCCTAACGGGTG
>ERZ1292640.2123-Hain-H43-02um-R1-2123-length-16102-cov-6_pt1 | contig 13242 bp, 11 predicted proteins | sample MGYA00564404_ERZ1292640 | MGnify/ENA primary metagenome ERZ1292640 (study PRJEB36523, sample SAMEA6512636) | groundwater metagenome | collected 2019-01-08 | study: AquaDiva: Metagenomics assemblies of 32 groundwater samples
GCGAGCGCCGCGATCTGCGCGGGGCTGGCCTCGCCCGCCAGGATCTGCTCCATGCTGGCGCGGGCGAGGTCGCGCGGCAGGTCGTCGCGCAGCACCGCGCGGGCGATGGCGGACTGGATCATCGGGCGACGCTCCTCTGCTGGCGGCACAGGGTCAGGAAGTTCTCGATCAGCTTGAGCCCCGGCCGCGTCAGCACCGACTCGGGATGGAACTGCACGCCCCAGGTCTCGTGGTCGCGGTGCTTGAGGCCCATGATCTCCCCCTCCGGCGTCCACGCGGTCACCTCGAGGACCTCCGGGAGCGACTCGCGCTCGACGATGAGCGAATGGTAGCGAGTCGCTTCGAACGGGTTGTCGAGGCCGGCGAAGATGCCGCGGCCCCGGTGCAGGATGGGGCTGGTCTTGCCGTGCATGAGCCGCGGCGCGCGCACCACCCTACCGCCGTAGACCTCGCCCAGCGCCTGGTGTCCGAGGCACACGCCCAGCACCGGCACCCGGCCGGCGAAGCGCGCGATCGCCGCCTCCGAGATGCCCGCGTCGCGCGGCTCACCCGGCCCCGGCGAGACCACCAGGCCCTCCGCCGGCTTCGCGGCGAGCGCCTCGACCGTGACCGTGTCGTTGCGATGCACCTCGACCGCGGCGCCCAGCGTGCCCAGGTATTGCACCAGGTTGTAGGTGAAGGAGTCGTAGTTGTCGATGACCAGGATCACGGCGAGCCCCGTTCGGCGCGCTGCACCGCCAGCCACAGCGCGCGTCCCTTGTTGAGCGTCTCCTGCCACTCGCCCTCGGGGTCGGAGTCCGCGACGATGCCCGCGCCCACGCCCCAGTGCGCCTGTCCGTTCGCGTACACCAGCGTGCGGATGGCGATGCACAGATCCAAGTTGCCATGATAGTCGAAATGGCCGACGGCACCCGCGTAGACCCCGCGCCGCACCGGCTCGAGGTCCTCGATGATCTCCATGGCCCGCACCTTGGGGGCCCCCGAGACGGTGCCGGCCGGGAAGCAGGCCCGCACGATGTCGAGCGGCTGGAGCTTCGGCAGCCCGCGCCCGCGCACGTTCGACACCAGGTGCATGACCTGGGAGTAGCGCTCCACCGTCATGTACTCGTTGGTCTCGACCGTGCCGAACTCGGCCACCCGGCCCACGTCGTTCCGGCCCAGGTCCACCAGCATGACGTGCTCGGCGCGCTCCTTCTCACTGGCGCGCAGCTCCTCCTCGAGCCGCTGGTCCTCCTCGGGGTTCCGCCCGCGCGGGCGCGTGCCGGCGATCGGCCGCACCTCCACCACGTTGTCGGTGCGCCGCACCAGCACCTCGGGCGAGGAGCCCGCCAGGCTGAAGTCGCCGAGCCTGAGGAAGTACATGTAAGGCGACGGGTTGGTGACCCGCAGCGCGCGGTAGGCCTCGAACGCGGGCTGCCGCACCGGCGCGCTCATGCGGTGCGCCAGCACCACCTGGAAGATGTCGCCGGCGCGGATGTGCTCCTTCGCGCGCTCGACCGCCGCCATGAAGCCCGGCCGGGTGGCGGACGAGCGCGGCTCGGACGGCGCCTCGCCGGGCGCCGGCTCGGCCCACGCGAGCGGGGTCCTCAGCCGCGCCACCTCGGCCTCGAGCCGCGCCACCGCGGCGTCGTACGCCGCGTCTGGATCGTCTCCGCCCGGCGCGTGCGTCACCACCTTCATGGTGTGCGTGAGATTGTCGAACACGCTCACCACGTCGCCGAACAGGAACACCGCATCGGGCAGCCCGAGGTCGTCCTTGGTCCGCGCCGGGATGCGCTCGAACCAGCGCACAGCGTCGTAGCCGAGGTAGCCGACCGCGCCGCCACAGAAGCGCGGCAGGCCGGGGAGTGGCACCGCCTGGTGGCGCGCGAGCAGCGCGGCCAACTCCTCGGTCGGCTTGCCGGCGAGCGGCGTCACGCGCCCCCCCTCGCGCAGCTCACAGCGCTCTCCGCGGGCGACGAAGACCAGCGAGGGGCGGCTGCCGAGCAGCGAGAAGCGGCCCCACTTCTCGCCGCCCTCCACGCTCTCGAGCAGGAATGCGTACGGCCCGTCGTCGATCTTGCGGAACGCCGAGACCGGCGTGTCGTGGTCCGCGAACACCTCGCGGTAGACCGGCACCAGCTTGCCGCCCGCCGCGAGGGCGCGGAACTCGGCGCGGCTCGGGACGATCATGAGGCGCTCCCCCGCGCGGCCGCCGGTCGCGCCGGCGCGTCGGCGAGCAGCTCGCGCGCCTGGCGCCGCGTGGTCTCGGTGACCCGCTCGCCCGCCAGCATCCGCGCCAGCTCGTCCACGCGCTCCTCCCCCGCCACCGGCTCGATGCGCGCGACGGTGCGCCCGCCGGTGACGTGCTTCGTGACCCGGACGTGGTGGGCGGCGAGGGAGGCGATCATGGGCAGGTGGGTGACGCAGACGATCTGGCGGTGCCGCGACAGCCGCCGGAGGCGCTCTCCGACCGCCTGAGCCACGGCACCGCCGATGCCGGAATCTACTTCATCGAAGAGCAGAAGGTCAACGGGGTCTTGGGCTTCCAGCGCGGTCTTCAAGGCCAGCATGACGCGCGACAGCTCGCCGCCTGAGACGATCCTCTGCAGCGGCCGCGCCGGCTCGCCGGGATTCGCCGTGAACAGGATTTCGACCCGGTCGAGCCCGCGCGCGCCGGGCGCCGGCGCGCCTTCGGCGGCCGGTCCGACCACGAAGCCGAGCCGCGCGTGCGGGAAGCCGAGTGGCTTGAGCTCGCGCGTCAGGCTGGCGCCCCATTCCTTCGCTGCCGCGTGGCGCTTCCGCGACAACGCGCGCCCCACGGCCAGGCACCTCGCCTCCGTCTCAGCGGTCTGCGCTCGGGCGCGCCCGAGCGCGCCTTCCGCGTCCTCGCCGGTCGCCAGCTCGGCCGCCAGCTCCGCGCGCCACGAGATCAGCCCGGGCACGTCGCGGCGGTACTTGCGCTGGAGCCGCGCGATCCGCTCGCGGCGCGCCTCGACCGCCTCCAGCGCCTGCGGGTCGGCCTCGAGCCCGGCGCCATACGCCGAGAGCGCGCGCGCCGCCTCGGCCGCCGCGATGCGCGCCTCGTCGAGCGTGGGCAGCGCGTCGGCGAGGCTCGGGTCGAGGGAGGCCGCCTGTTCCACCGCGCGCGCCGCCGCGGCGATCGCGTCCACCGCTGCGCCCTCGCCGTCCGCGAGCTTCGCGAGGGCCTGCTCGACCAGCGTGCGCAGCCGGTCGGCGTGCGCGAGGCGCGCGGCCTCGACCTTGAGGCGTTCCTCCTCGCCGGTGACGAGCTTCGCCTCATCCAGCTCGCGCGCGGCCTGCTCCATCCACTCGCGCCGGTCGGCGACGTCGGCGAGCGAGGCCTCGAGCGTCGCGAGTTCCGCGGTCGCGGCGCGCCACGCCGCGAGCGCAACGCAGTAGTGCGCGACGTCCTCGGAGAGGCCGCCGAGCCGGTCGAGCACGTCGAGCCCGGCGTCGGGCCGGAGCAGGCTCTGGTGCTCGTGCTGGCCGTGGAGGTCGGCGAGGACGTCGCCCAGCTGCGCGAGCGCGCCGCGCGTCACCGCGGACTGGTTGACGAGCGCCCTGCTCTTGCCCCCGGCCTGCACCTCGCGCCGCACGATCACGGTCTCGCCGTCGCACTCGACGCCCCACTCGGAGAGCAGTGCGGACACGCGCGCGGCGAGCTCGCCCTCCACCCGGAACTCGCCCTCGGCCACCGCGGCCTTCGCCCCGTCGCGCACCACGCCCGCATCGGCCCGCCCGCCCATCAGCAGGTCCACCGCCTGGATCAGCAGCGACTTGCCCGCGCCGGTCTCGCCCGTGACCACGTTGAGCCCGGGGCCGAAAGGGACCTCGGCGCGCTCGACCAGCGCGAGGTCGCGGATGACGAGGCGTTCGAGCACGGGATGGCGTCCGGGCTAGAGGCTCCGCCGGGCGCTCCCCTGCCAGCCGAGCTTGGCCTGGAGCGAGCGCGCGAAGGGGCGCTCCGGGTTGCGCAGGCAGCGCACCGCGGCGCGGTCGAGACGGACGCGGATCGTGTCGCCGGGCTCGAGCTCGACCATCTCCTGGCCGTCGAGCAGCAGGATCGAGTGGTCCACCGAACCGATCAGCCGGAGCGACAGCTCGTCGTCGGCCGCGAGCACCAGCGCGCGGCTGCCGAGCGTGTGCGCGCAGACCGGCGTCACCACCAGCGCCTCGACGTCGGGCGCCAGCACCGGGCCGCCGGCCGAGAGCGAGTAGGCGGTCGAACCCGAGGCGCTCGCGGCGATGAGACCGTCGGCCAGCAGATAGCCGAGGTCCTGCCCGAGCGCGTGCATCTGGAGGTGGACCGCCGCGAGTCCGCCGGCGCTCTTCACCACCGCGTCGTTCATGGCGAGGCGCGAAAACACCCGCGCGGCCTTGCGGCCCCGCCGGACGGCGGCGCGGAGCAGGCGGCGCTCCCGCACCTTCCACCTCCCGGCGAGCGCGGCGTCCACGGCCCGATCGAGCTCGTCCTCCTCGGCGGCGGCGAGGAAGCCAAGGCCGCCGAAGTTGACGGCGAGCAGCACGCCCTTCTGCCCCGCCATGGCGCGCCCGCCGGCGAGCACGGTGCCGTCGCCGCCCAGGCTGATGGCGAGCTGGCACCAGCGCGCCAGCTCGGGGAGCGGTGCGCCCTCGATCCCCATCAGGTCCGCGAGCTGCTGCTCGAGGCGCACGTCGCAGCCGCGGCGCGCGAGCCGCGTGCGCAGCTTCGCGGCGGCGCGCCGGACCCCGGGCCGGCCGATGTGGCCCAGGATCGCGACGCGGCGCACGCGGCCTCTCATGTGTACTGGCGCTGGGTGGTGCGGAGCCAGTCGAGCGTGCGCCGGGCGATGCCGGGAGCGTCGAGCCCGACGCGCTGCAGCAGCAGGTCGCGCTGGCCGTGCGTCACGAACTGCTCGGGCAGGGCGATGCGCAGCAGCGGCACGGAGAGGCCGCCGCGGTCGAGGCACTCGCTCACCGCGCTGCCGAAGCCACCCATCGGCACGTTCTCCTCGATCGTGACGAGCCGTCCCACCGAGGTCGCGAGCCCGAGGATCGCGACCTCGTCGAGCGGGCAGACGAAGCGCGCGTTCACCACCGTCGCCGAGACGCCCTGCTCGGCCAGCAGGTCGGCGGCCCTGAGCGCGGGGGCCACCATGGTGCCGAGCGCGAGGATGGCGACGTCGCCGCCGGCGCGCAGCTGCTCGGAGACGCCGATGGGCAGCAGCCGGGGTTCGCCCTCGGGGAGCTTCTCCTCGGGGATGTTGGCGCGTGGGAAGCGCACCGCGACCGGCCCCTTCTCGTGGTGGGCCGCGGTCCACAGCATGTCGCGCAGCTCTTCGCCGCTCCTGGGCTGCATGAGCGTCATGCCGGGGATCATGCGCAGGTAGGAGACGTCGAACGCGCCATGCTGCGGCGCGCCGTCCTCCCCCACCAGCCCGGCGCGGTCCACCGCGAGCACGATGCGCAGGTCCTGCACCGCGACGTCGTGGATGATCTGGTCGAAGGCGCGCTGCAGGAACGTCGAGTAGATGGCGGTGATGGGCAGCAGGCCGCCGGCCGCGAGCCCGGCCGAGAACGTCACCGCGTGCTCTTCGGCCATCCCGACGTCGAAGAAGCGGTCGGGGAACTGCTTCGAGAAGGGCTTCAGGCCGGTGTTGTCGGTCATCGCGGCGGTGACCGCGACCGCGTTGGGGAAGTGCTTCGCGATCGCGATCGCGGTCTCGCCGAACACGTGCGTGTAGGTCCTGGCCGAGCTCTTCGAGGTGCTGCCGGTCTCGGGGTCGAACATCCCGACGCCGTGGAAGCTGGTGGCGTCGCCTTCGGCCGGCGCGTAGCCCTTGCCCTTGCGCGTCACGACGTGGAGCAGCACCGGGCCCGGCACCTGCTTGAGCTCGGCGAGCGTGTCCATCAGCAGGTCGAGGTCGTGGCCGTCGATGGGGCCGTAGTACTTGATCCCCAGCTCCTCGAACAGCACGCCCGGCACGATCAGGTTCGCGAGCCCCTCCTTGATCTTGTGGGCCGCCTTCTGCGCCCGGCGGCCGAGCCGGCCGAGCAGCTCGTAGACGTCGCGCTCGATCTGGCGGTAGAGGCGATTCGCGGTGAGGCGCGTGAGGTAGCGGGCGATCGCGCCGATGTTCGGCGAGATGCTCATCTCGTTGTCGTTGAGGATGACCACCACGCGCTTCTTCAGCTCACCCAGGTTGTTGAGCCCCTCGAACGCCATCCCGCCCGTGAGCGCGCCGTCGCCGATCACCGCGACCACGTGGTGGTGCTCTCCCCTGAGGTCGCGCGCCACCGCGAGCCCGAGCGCCGCCGAGATCGACGTCGAGCCGTGGCAGGTGCCGAACGGGTCGTGCTCGCTCTCGGCGCGCACCGGGTAGCCCGCGATGCCGTCGAGCGTGCGCAGCGTGTCGAACCTCTCCACGCGCCCGGTCAGGAGCTTGTGCGGGTAGGACTGGTGGCCCACGTCCCAGATGATCCGATCGCGCGGCGAGTCGAACACCCGGTGGATGGCGAGCGCCAGCTCGACCACGCCCAGGTTGGGCGCCAGGTGGCCGGCGCGGCGAGCCACGGTCTGGATGATGGTGTGGCGGATCTCGACCGCGAGCTGGTCGAGCTGCGGCCGGGACAGCGCCTTGAGGTCGGCGGGGGAATGGATGGTCTCGAGCAGGCTCATCAGTGGATCCAGGACCACGCCAGCGCGCTCGACACCCCGAGCAACGCCCCGACGGCGACTTCCAGGGGCGTGTGCCCGAGCAGCTCCATCAGGCGGTGGGTGTCCGCCTCGGCGTGCGCGAAGTGTTCGTCGATCAGGCGGTTGAGGATGGTAGCCTGCCTCCCCGCGGCCCGGCGCAGACCCGCGGCATCATACATGACGATGAGGCTGAAATACAGAGTCACGCCGAACAGGAGCGAGCCGAACCCCGCCTCCAGCCCCACCGCGGTGGAGAGCGCGGAGACGGCCGCCGCGTGCGAGCTGGGCATGCCGCCGGTCTCGAAGAAGCGCCGGAAGTTCCAGCGCCGGTGCGCGACGAAGTAGCTCACGCCCTTGAAGCCCTGGACCAGCGTGCCAAGGATGAGAGCGAGCCAGAAGGGTCCCGTTGTGGCTGCCTCGGTGGAGGGTGGAGGGCCGGGCGCGACCGTGTCGGGGCCGGCGCGTGGACGAGCGAGAGCCAAAGATAAGCGCGAAGGCGGACGACGGCAAGAGGGGGGCGTGGCGCACGTGCAGGAGCTTCTCGAGGCCCATCGCCATCTCCCCTGGCTCCGGCCAGCCGCCCGGCCGGCCGGGGTGTCCCGCTCTACGTCTCCCTGGCCGCCACGGCCTCGAGCAGCGCGAGGAGGTCCGCGGGCCGTCGGCAGTGCGACTCGATGATGCCTCGGGCCGAACGCAGGAGCAACCGCTCCCTGCGGAGGGCCGCTTCCCGGCCCGCCGTCCCGTGATACGTGGCCTTGCCGCGGGCCTGGTCGGTGCCCGCGCGCTTGCCGAGCTTCCGCAGCGACGAGTCGGCGTTCAGGAGGTCGTCGTGGATCTGGAAGGCGAAGCCGAGCAGCCGGCCGGCCCGGTCCAGCGCTTCGATCTGCCGCGCGTCCGCTCCGCCCGCGATCGCGCCCAGGGCGAGGCACGCGCCCATGAGCGCGCCGGTCTTGCGCCGGTGGATCGCCTCGACGCTGCGCGGGCTCACGCGCCGGCGCTCGGCCGCCATGTCGAGGGCCTGGCCGCCGATGAGGTCGGCGCCCCCGCTCGCGTGCGCGAGCCACCTCACGGCCACCACCACGCGCGGGGACGGAACGCCGGTGAGCTGCAGCCGCGCCAGCTCCTCGAAGGCGAAGGCCAGCAGCGCGTCGCCCGTGAGGATGCCCAGCGCTTCGCCGAACTTGCGGTGCGTGGTGAGCCGGCCGCGGCGGTAATCGTCGTCGTCCAGCGCGGGCAGGTCGTCGTGGACGAGCGAGAACGCGTGCACGCACTCGACCGCGACCGCGGCGGGCAGCGCCGTGCGCCAGTCCCCTCCCACCGCCTCGCAGGCGCCGAGCACGAGCAGCGGACGGAGCCGCTTGCCGGGACCGAGCGCTGCGTAGCGCATCGCCTCGGCGACGCGGCCGGGCCCCTTGCAGCGCGCGGTCAGCGCGCTCACGAAGCAGCGCTCGAAGGCGCGGCGCCTCGCTTCGAGCGGCCCGGCGCGCGCCGGCCTGCGCGCCCGCGACGTGCCGCCGGTCTTCATCAGAACGGGAGCTCGCCTTCAGGGTCGGCCTTGCCACCCTCGGGCGCCGGCCTCTCGCCGCGGCTCGCGTTCTCGGGAGCCTGCATCTCCAGCTCCACGGGCTCGGTCACGGGCGTGCCGCTCGCGTCCTGGGTCAGGCGCTCGATCCGTTTCTCGGCCTCGTCGAGCGTCTGCGTGAGCCGGCGCGAGAGCTTCACGCCCTCCTCGTAGCGGGCGATGGACTCCTCGAGCGACAGGCTCCCGCTCTCCAGCTCCTCGACGATGGTCTGGAGACGCTCGATCGCCTCCTCGAAGCTCGGCTCCCCGGCCTGGTCGGCCCGGGCGTCGCCGGGTGCTGGTCTCTTGTCACGGGCCATCTTTTCCTCCGGGACGCACGGCCTCGACCCGCGCGTCCGCTTCGCCGCGGGCGAACTCGACCTGGATGGGGTCCCCCACCGCGAGGGTCTCCGCGGAACGCAGCAGGGTACCGTCCGGGCGCCGTGCCAGGCAATAGCCGCGCTCGAGCACCAGCCGGGGCGAGAGCGCGCGCAGCCGGTCGTCGCAGCCGTTGAGCCGGGTGCGCCGCGCCAGCACCGCCTGCACCACGACCCCGTCAAGCCGCTCGCGGGCCGCCGCCAGCTCGTCGCGGCGCACGGCCAGCGTGCGCGGCCATTCCCTGAGCCCGTAGCGCGCCCGGATGTCCTCCAGCCACTCGCGCGCCCCGCGCACGAGGGCGTGGATCACGGCGCGCAGCCGCTCGACCAGGTCGTCCACGCGCTGCTGCACCATGCCGAGCGCGTCCTGCTGGCGGCGGAACCCGTACTGCGCGGTGAGGCCCTCGAGCCGGCGGCGCCGGACCTCGACTGCCTGCCGGGCCGCGCGGCTCACGCGGTCGGCGAGCTGCCCGACGCGGTGCGCCACCTCGGCGCGGTCGCGCACCGCCAGCTCCGCGGCGTTGCTGGGCGTGGCGGCGCGCACCTCGGCCGCGAAGTCGGCGAGTGTCACGTACACCACGTGACCGCCCGCCGAGATCACCGGGATTCGGGAAGCGGCGCTGGCCCGCACCACCGGCTCCTCGTTGAACGCCCACAGGTCCTCGAGCGAACCGCCGCCGCGCCCGACGATGAGCGTGTCCACCATGCCGTGGCGGTCGAAGAGCTCGATGGCCGCGGCGATCTCCTCGGCCGCGCCCGGGCCCTGCACCCGCACCGGAGCGAGCACGATCCCGATCGAGGGCCAGCGCGCGCGCAGCACCTTGACCATGTCGCGCACCGCGGCGCCCACCGGCGAGGTGACGAGTCCGATGCGCGCGGGGTAGCGCGCGATCGGCCTCTTGCGCGCCGGGTCGAACAGCCCCTCGGCCTGCAGTCGCTGCTTGAGCTCCTCGAACGCCAGCAGCAGCGCGCCCACGCCGGCGGGGCGCATCTCCTCGACGATGAGCTGGTAGCGGCCGCGCGGCTCGTACACGCCGATGCCGCCGAACGCCTCGACCTCCATGCCGTCCCTGGGGTCGAAGGTCAGGCGGGCGTTCTTGCCCTTCCACATCACCGCGTCGATGAGGGCGTTCGCGTCCTTGATGGAGAAGTAGAGGTGCCCGCTGGCGCCGTAGCGCTTCACACCCGACAGCTCGCCGCGCACCCACAGCGCCGGGAACGCCTCGGTGAGCCTGTCCTTGATGAGCGCGGTGAGGGCGCTGACGGAGAGGATCTTCTCGGGCTCCGGCAGGAGCGCCATGATCAGCTCACGATGGAGGGGGCGAACGCGCCGTCGGCGGCGAGCACGGTGTTGGCCGCCACCATCGCCACGGTCATCGGTCCCACCCCGCCCGGCACGGGCGTGAGCGCGCCCGCCACGAGCGCGACCGAAGCGGCCTCGACGTCGCCGCACAGTCGGTGGCCGGTCCGAGAGTCGGGCGATTCGACGCGGTGGATGCCGACGTCCACCACCGTGGCGCCCGGCTTCACCCACTCGGCGGTGACCATCTCGGGCCGGCCGATCGCGCACACCAGCAGGTCGGCGTCGGCGGCGAGGGAGCGCAGCGCCGCGCCGCTCGCGCTGTGACCCAGCGTCACGGTGCAGTCCACGCCCTTGCGCGAGAGCAGGGCCGCGAGCGGGCGGCCCACGATGTTGCTGCGCCCGAGCACCACCGCGTGCCTGCCGGCGAGCGGCACCTGGTGGTAGCGCAGCAGCTCGAGGATGCCGCGCGGCGTGCACGGCACGAAGCCCGGCAGCCCGGCCGCGAGCCGGCCGACGTTGACCGGGTGGAAGCCGTCCACGTCCTTGCCCGGCGGAACGGCCTCGAGCACCGCCTGCGATTCCGCGGGCGGAGCGAGCGGGAGCTGGACCAGGATGCCGTGCAGCGCCGGGTCCTCCCCCAGCGCGCGCACCCGTTCGACCACCGCGCGCGTCTCGGTGCCGGCGGGAAGCGCGATGCGCCGCGCCTCGATTCCGACCTCGGCGCACACCTCGCCCTTGCGCTTGAGGTAGATCCGCGACGCCGGATCCTCGCCGACCGAGACCAGCGCGAGCGCGGGCGTCACGCCGCGCGCGCGCAGCCGCTCGACCTCGGCCCGCGCCGCGAGGCGCACCGAGAGCGCGGGCTCGTCGCCGCGCAGCAAGCGCGCGCCCCCGGTCGCGGCCGGGGCGTACGGGATCTGCAGGCGGCGGATCGCGAGCGCGCGGCCGGTGGCCGGGTCCACGGTCACGAGCACGCCGTTCAGCCTGAGGTCGCCGTCGGAGGGCGTCAGCTTCCCCGGGAGCAGCGTGAGGAAGCGCTGGAGGGCGGCCTGGCGGTCCATGCCGATCACCGAGTCGAAGCCGCCGGTCATCCCCGCGTCGGTGAGACAGGCGGTGCCGCCCGGCAGGACGCGGTCGTCGGCGGTCTGGATGTGGGTGTGGGTGCCGAGCAGCGCGCTCACGCGCCCGTCTAGGTGCCAGCCCATCGCCATCTTCTCGGCGGTGGTCTCGGCGTGGAAGTCCACCAGCACGACCTTGCACTTCTCCCGCAGCGCCGCCAGCACGCGGTCCGCGGTGCGGAACGGACAGTCGGCCTCCTTCATGAAGACGCGGCCCAGCAGGTTCACCACCCCCACCGCCGTACCGTCGCTCGCGCGGAACACCCGCCAGCCCTCGCCGGGCGTCCCCTCGGGCAGGTTCGCGGGGCGCACGAGGCGGGGCTCCTCGGCGATGTACGCCCCGCCCTCGCGGCGGTCCCACAGGTGATTGCCGCCGGTGAGCGCGTCGCAGCCCGCGGCGATGAGCGCGGTGCCCGAATCGCGCGTGACCCCGTAGCCGCCCGCCGAGTTCTCGGCGTTGCACACCACCAGGTGGACGTCGAAGCGCCGGCGCAGTCCCGGCAGCAGCGCCTTGACCACCTCGCGCCCCGGCGCGCCGATCACGTCGGCGATGAAGAGAATGTTCAGAGCCATGCGCTACTTCGCGTAGTCCACGGCGCGGGTCTCGCGGATTACCGTCACGCGGATCTGGCCCGGGTACTCCAGCTCCTTCTCGATGCGGCGCGCGATCTCGCTGGCCAGCGCCTGCGAGCGCGCGTCGTCCACCTTGTTGTGCTCGACCATGATGCGCACCTCGCGCCCGGCCTGGATGGCGTAGGACTTCTCGACGCCCGGGAACTGGTTCGCGATGCGCTCGAGCGCCTCGAGCCGCTTGATGTAGATCTCGAGGCTCTCGCGCCGGGCGCCGGGCCGCGCGCCCGAGATCGCGTCGGCCGCGGAGACGAGCACCGGCCACAGGCTGCCGCCGGCGAAATCGTCGTGATGGTAGCCGATGGCGTCGAGCACCGGCTGGGGCTCGCCGTAGCGCTGTGCCACCTCCATGCCCAGCGCCGGGTGCGTGCCCTCGCGGTCGTGGTCGATGGCCTTGCCGATGTCGTGGAGGAGTCCCCCGCGCTTGGCGGTCTTCTGGTCCATGCCGATCTCGGCCGCCATCATGCCGGCGAGGTGCGCGACCTCGATCGAATGGCTCAGGATGTTCTGGCCGTAGGAGGTGCGGTAGTGGAGCCGCCCGAGCAGGTTCTGCAGCTCGGTGTGGATGCCGTGCACGCCCACCTCGAGGCAGGCCATCTCGCCCATCTCGCGGATCTTGTTCTCGACCTCGATCTTGACCTTGGCCACCACCTCCTCGATGCGGGCGGGGTGGATCCGGCCGTCGGCCACCAGGCGCTCGAGCGCGAGACGGGCGATCTCGCGGCGCACCGGGTCGAACCCCGAGAGGATCACCGCCTCGGGCGTGTCGTCGATGATGACGTCCACGCCGGTGATGACCTCGAAGGAGCGGATGTTGCGGCCCTCGCGGCCGATGATGCGCCCCTTCATGTCGTCGCTCGGCAGGTGCACGACCGACACCGAGGACTCGGAGACGTGGTCCCCGGCGTAGCGCTGGATCGCGAGCCCGATGACCTTGCGTGCCTCGCGCTCGGCGTTGCGCTGGGCGTTCTCGCGGATCTCGGCGACGCGCCGCGCGGCCTCGGCGCGCGCCTCGCTCTCGATGGCGACGAGCAGCTGCTGGCGCGCTTCCTCGGCGTTCATGCCGGCGATCTTCTCGAGCCGCGCGGTCTGCTCCTGGAGCAGCCGGTCGAGCTGCGTGTTGCGCGACTCGACCGCGCCCTCGCGCTCGCGCAGATCGTTCTCGGCGCGCTTGAGGTCGCGGTCCTTCTTCTCGATCAGCTCGACGCGCCGGTTGAACGCAGCCTCCTTCTCCTGGAAGGTGCGCTCGGCCGCCAGCTGGTTGTTGCGCGCCTCCTGGGTCTCGCGCTCCACCTGCTGCTTGAGGCGCAGCGCCTCCTCGCGGCCTTCAAGCACCGCGGCGCGCCTGACCGACTCGGCCTCGCGGCCGGCCTGGTCGAGCACGCTCTGGGCGTGGCGCTCCGCGCTCTGGAGGTTGCGCCGCCCGATGCGCGCGCGCACGACGTATCCGGCAATGAACGACACGACGGCACCGAGGACGATGCCGCCGATCCAGGTCAGAGGATTCATGAGGACTCCCAGGGCGCCGTCGGCCGGGTGCCCGCGAGGATGCGGGAGCCGCGGCCCGCGGCGCC
>ERZ1292640.2252-Hain-H43-02um-R1-2252-length-15486-cov-5_pt1 | contig 13242 bp, 18 predicted proteins | sample MGYA00564404_ERZ1292640 | MGnify/ENA primary metagenome ERZ1292640 (study PRJEB36523, sample SAMEA6512636) | groundwater metagenome | collected 2019-01-08 | study: AquaDiva: Metagenomics assemblies of 32 groundwater samples
TAAAAGGCGTGGTTTGATTGGTGCTCGATTTTTGGATGCTCGAAGTGTTCCACGCACTTTAGTGCGTGGTTTCCAAACACTTCGACATGAGGTGATACCCAATTTACAAAGAATTCTTAACAAGTTATTCAAAAAAGATAAAACTCGTTATGAGCAAGTTATGAATAAAATTGAAGAAATTATAAATTCTTCTGATGTTGAGCATTATAAAAATTTACGATATGATTTAAGCGACAAAAAAAGAGTTCAGATTGGGCATTTTGTTTTAGTATTTTCTTTTATCAAATCAGAAAACAAAATCAAGTTCTTGGATTTTGACCATCATGATGTCATTTACGAGAAAAGATAATTTTTGCGATTTAGTTGCATAAGGTTATGTTACTTAGTAACTTTAATATTATATATTCAAAATCAGCTCAATGGGGCAATGGTCGCTGCCCTAAAATTATTCTGTCCAAGTGTCAAAAAATGAATAATTAATTTTGTTTTGTTTTAAAAAGTCTGTTACTCTTGGACTATTTTCTATATTTACTATGAAAGCCCCTCTGCCAAGCTTTTTATCTATTAATCCTAAAGAATTGTATGTTTTACTTCCTACTTTTTGTTTGTAACCATATAGCTTTCTCCATATCATTATTTTTGTTTTTCTATCTATTTTATTTAGATTTAACATGAATAATCTTTTATGCACTAATTTGTTTGGCTGACTTTGAAAATGGCCGTATAAAACAATTCCATCGGATATTATACTTGCTTCTAATCCTTTCCACTCTTTTAAGTTACCTACTTTTAAAGAGAATTCATTTTTTATTCCTGAAATATTAAATTTTTTATATTCATCTGTTTTTTTGTATAAATCTAAGATGTTTTTTATTACTTTTTCATTATTTTTGTTAGTTTCTATGAATAAATCTATGTCTGACTCTTTATCGAAAGTGTTATTTGCAACTGAACCAAATAGAATTATATTATCAACTGCTAGCCTGTCGACTAGAAATGAAGCAAAATTCATAGCATAAGAGACTAGTTTATTTTTATCCATTTAATTCACCTTCTAATTTATTAAAAAGTTCTAGTGCTTCATTTATTTTTTCTTCTGTTTTTGGTGCACCATAAGTTAAATCTTCACATAAAAGCTCAAGTTTTGTTATCTTGCTACATATTTCCTCTTTTTTATCAAATTCTGGAAGATTTTCATTGACTTTTTCTGATTTGAACCATCTATGATTAATTTTCATCCCCGTGCTTATTAGATTTCTTTTTATGAGATATATTGATAACAAATCTATAATTGCTCTTGAAGCATGAAGTCCTATGACTCTTTGAGAGTTTTTTATACCCTTCACTTTTACTGCCCAATCAAATATGGTTTCTTTGTGTTCATTGAATGATTCTAGATGATTCTCTATTTTCATATATTATTACATGTGACTTAGTATATAAACTTTATGTTACTTAGTTCTATATGTGATTTAGTCGCATAAGATTATGTTACTTGGTGACATAACTATTTATATGATGTGTTGAAAGATGAATGTTTTATTCTGTTTCTACAACAGTTGAATATCCGCAACGAGGGTAAGCAGAGAATAAATATTCAAACCCTCTGGGATTTAAATCATGAATTTCTTTTCGGATTAAACTAAATTCTGTAGTCGTAGCAACGCCTGTTACGCCCCTGGAGATATCTAGGTAGAAAAATGGCTTTATTTCATTATCTTTTGTATTAACCATCTTAAATGCTAAGCTCACTGAAGAAGGCAATTCTGCGACTAAACCTCTGCAAGGCATATATGCCATTTTACCAAGTTGTGGAGAGTCCATAAAATTAGGAAGGGCAAAGGTATTCCATCTAATTTCAACAGGTTCCCACCAACCTGGCACAATGCCTTTAATTGTTGTAAGGTCCACTAACTTTCTAAATTCTGCTAGGTGCCTTTGAACATATTCATCTACTCTTCCGTTAGCTCCTCTGACTTCTTCCGCAAATTGGGCATGCTGCTCTACCGAAAAAGCCATCCTCCCCTTTTCATAAGTTCTTGGTAGAATTAAAGTCCACCCATTAGTAGACGAATGTGGACTTTCAGGAAAGACCCTTATTGTTGAATCATCCATTATTCTATGAAACTCTGCTTTTCTTAAAGCCAGTTGTCTTTTGAGTTCTGCTTCTGCTGAAATCGATTCTAATTCTTTTTCAAGGGAATTCATTAATTAACTCCCTTATTCAAGTTTAAAAAAATATGTGTACTTAACTCTATATGAAAACTCTAATTATATGAAATTCCATTTAGATAACTTATTCAATAATAATTAGAAATCTAAATTTAATAAAACAGGACAATGGTCACTGCCTTCTATCTTGCCGAGGATTTCTGCATTTGTTATTTTGCTTTTTAGCTCGCTTGATACGCAGAAGTAATCAATTCTCCAGCCTATATTTTTTTCTCTTGCATTATGCATGTAACTCCACCAAGTGTAGCTGTCTTTTTTATTTTCATGCAGGAATCTGAATGTGTCTATGAATCCATGGTTTATGTATTCGCTAAAGCTTGAACGCTCTTCTGGAGTGAAGCCTGCGTTTTTTACATTTTCCTTTGGTCTTGCGATGTCTATTTCTTTATGAGCTACGTTTAAGTCTCCACAAAATATTACTTGCTTTTTATTTTCTAGATTTTTTAACATGTCTAGGAATTCTTTATCCCATTCTAATCTGTGCTTTAGTCTTAATAATCCTCGCTGGGAGTTTGGAGTATAGACATTTACTAAATAAAAATGTTCAAATTCTGCTATTATTACTCGACCTTCCGTATCATTTAATATTTCTTTTCCTAATTTGACTGAAATGGGGTTTATTTTGCTGAATATTGCTGTGCCTGAATAACCTTTCTTCTCTGCAGAGTTCCAGATGTGATGTTCGTATTCGCTTAGAATTTTGTCGACTTGTTCGGGATGGGCTTTTATTTCCTGAAGGCATAGTATGTCAGGATTTTGTTCTTCTATTGTTTTTAGAAAGCCTTTTCCTAGGATTGAGCGAATGCCGTTGACGTTCCATGAGATGAGTTTCATTGCTTTAGTTTAGAGAGTTAATCTTAAAAGTCTTCTTGTTTGTATATTTTGATGGTTAAAGAAATTTATTTCGATGCGGCTGCCACTACTCGCGTTTATCCTGAGGTGGTTAAGGCCATGAATGGAGTCATGCTTGATGAATATGGAAATGCTAGTTCTGCTCATGCTCTTGGTGATAGGGCTTCTAAGTTAATAATTAATTCTAGGGCAAATATTGCTAGAGCTCTTGGTGCTCGTACTCATGAAATATATTTCACTTCAGGAACTACTGAATCTAATAATTGGGTTTTTTCTGGACTTGCGCATAATAATTCTGCGAAGAAGAAGATTCTTATAAGCGGTATTGAGCATCCTTCTATACGCGAAACTGCTAATTTGTTTAAGATGTGGGGATATAACATTGTTGAAATTCCTGTTGATTCTGAAGGATTTGTTGACTTGAATTTTATTGAGAAAAATATTGATTCTGAAACACTTTTTGTTTCAGTTATTCATGGAAATAATATTTTTGGAACTATACAGAATTTAAAGAAGATTGGAGCTATTTGTAAACGCAATGGTGTGCTTTTTCATACCGATGCTGCGCAGAGTTTTGGAAAAATAAAGATATTAGTTCATGATTGGAATATTGATTTGCTTTCTGCTTCTGCTCATAAGATTTCTGGTCCAAAGGGCGTTGGATTGTTATATGTTCGTGAAGGTATTAAGTTTTCTCCTTTGATTTATGGTGGAGGACAGGAACGAGGTTTACGAAGTGGCACTGAAAATGTTTCCGGAATTGTTGGATTTGCTAAAGCAATTGAAATTTCTTTGAGCGAAGATTGGAGTAAAGTTTCTCAAGCGAGAGATTACTTAATTAGAGAATTGGAATTGATTGGAGCTAAGCTAATTGGTTCTCGCGATAATAGATTGGCAAATAATGTTTTTGTTTCTTTTTCAGGTTTAAATGCTGAAAGGTTGCTTTATGATTTATCTTCTCGAGGAATTTATGTTTCTACGGGGAGCGCTTGTGATTCTAAGAAGGAGATTGAAAATGTTGCTTTAAAGGCCATTGGACTTTCTACAAACGATATGAGAAGTTCTTTGAGAATTTCTTTGCCTGTTGATGTAACTATGAGAGATGTAAATTATTTTTTGAGTGTTTTGAAAGAGCTCATAAATCTTTAAATAGCCAATATTTTAATTAATTTTATGGTTGATTCATTAGATGTTTTAGGTCATGTTGGAAATGATGTAGATGGTTCTTTTGTATCGGCTATAAGGACTGTTTCTGGAGATAAGACTAATTATGCTATTTATCGTGCTGAACCTAGAGTTTATCCTAGGGGATTGGATTATGCTATGATTCCATTTTTAGATGAAATAGATATGATGAGAAATTTTTCTAAATTATATGCTGGAGGAGATACTTGGAAAAAGACTACTGAGGGCTGTGGTTTTGGATTTTCACTAGATGATTTTTCTAAAGCTGTTGGAAGATTTAAGAGAAACTCTGTTAGGGATTGATTTTATTAAGAGATAGATTTAAAAGTTAGTTTTTACAGTATTTGATATGAGAAAAACTGTACGAAGGTCAAGGCGCAAGGCAATTTTGAAAAGAAAGCATGCTAGAAGAGTTCCTGGAAGATAATTGATTTTGTTGCTTTGTATAAAGACTTATAAACTGAATATTAATTAGACTTTTATGAAACTTGATTCTGATGGCGGGCTAAGAACTGTGGGCAAGGTAATCTCTTTAGTTCGCGGAAGACCTGATTGTCCAGATTCAGATAAAGATAATTTAGTTACTTTAACTTTGGATTCTAGAGGCACAGTTCAATTAGTTGATTTGCCAATTAGAACACAATCTGATTTTGATTTGATACCTTATCAACTTGGGCTTACTGGGCAATATATAGATTATTCTAAGACTTGTGGTCTTGAAAATTTTGTTAGATGGGAACTTAAAGTTAATTCTGGACAGTTAAAAGGAAATGTTTATTCTTACGATTAAATAGATTTTTGTAATTTCAGTCTATAGGATAATAGTTCAGAGATTTATGAAATTTATAATATAAAAGTGGCTCGTATTCATTTATTATATCTGAAAATAACCTTCTGATGTTTGTTATGATTCTGTGAAAATCATCCAAATCTTTAGTTATTAGACGAATTTCTATATCTGCATATCCTTCTGTTTTTGTTATGCTTATGACTTCAAGTATATTTCCTAAAAATCCCCTTAATTCTTCCTGACGTTTCAAGTCATTTTTTAAGAAAAAGAATATCCTATAATGCAATTTTCCTATTTTGTTATAATTTATCATTACCCTATAGCTTAATATTACTTTATTCTTTTCCAATGATTTTATCCTGGAACGTACGGCATTTGGCGTTAGTTTTGTATGCTCTGAAAGTTCAAGTAGAGATATGCGCGCATTTTCTCCCAGCATACGAAGAATCTTATTATCGATATTATCTAAAGACATTTTAGTTGATGGTCCATTCATAGCACTATGCTCTCTTTTTTCTTCATTATCGAATCTCTGTTGATAGTACCAGAAATCCGTAACTAAAGTTATCCTTTTATCTTTGATATATTGCTCATAAGATTTCATAATAGTAGAATATTTTTCTCTAAACTCATAAATATCTTTTGCCAGTATTGCAAAAGAATGATCCCATTTTCCTTGAGTTGAGACGTTTAAGCTTAATAGAGAATTATTTAGATGATTAATAAAAGTCTCTTCTTTTTCTGTAGAAATTTTTTGAAAGGTTAAATAAATTAAATATATTGTAATCCCTAGTTTTGATGGGTTGATATCTGCATAATATCCTTGAATGATTCCTTCTTTTTCTAATTTATTGATGTTGTAAATTACTCTTTGTTTAGACATTTTTAGTCTTCTTGCAATTATGGATATTGGCTCTCTTGCGTGAAAGTCCATGCCTTCTAAAATCTTCTTTTCCATTAGTTTAAGTTCCATATTTGACTTATTGCAGTTTTAGTATATAAATGCTTCTTTTTGTCAAACTTTTCAGACAAAAGTTATATCTAAGCGAAAAACACAACCTTTGTATGGAAAACGAATTAAGCCTTGTAGGGTATTTAGCTAACAGATTAGTTACAACTACCGCTTTAAGAAAAAGACTTGCCAGGGTGACTTATCAAAATGTTGATCCTATGTGTAGTGGCAATAGTATTACAGTTTTTAGGGGTTTTGAGTCTACCAATCATAGACTATATCTTGGAACTGGAACCACTTTAGAAAATTCTTTATCAAGATTAGCGATAGGCGTTCCTTTTGATTTGATAAACTTAAAGATAAAAGATTCGTTAGATAAAGATGGTTTGATGCTTGCAAGTTTATTAGATTCTCCAGAACATAATTATGTCATTTCCTCTGATTCTGATGAATTAAATTTTAGTGAATATCTTTTAGACAGTCGAAAACCTGCTTTAAGCTATGATGCTGGAAGGCAAGTATGCGATAATATTCTTGAGATTTTAGGAGATTCTGCAACGGGAATGGTTTTTGATGAATTAATTGTTAATCTAAAAAGAGACTTTAAAATAATGAGTTCTCAAAATGAGGGACAAATATATGGTTAAATCTCAAACACTTGAATCTCTTGTAAAATTAGGCACTCCTATAAAAGCCAAGGTATTTAGGCGCAATGATGAAATAAGTGGTCGGCTTACCTCTTACGATGATTTTGGGTATACTATAAAAGTATCCGCCCAATCTGAAGAGTCTGCAGAAAATTATTTTATTCCCAAAGATCTTTTAATGAGTTTAAAGTTCAAAGGAGTAACTTCTAGATTATATACTGCTGATAATAAGGAAACCGTTCGTGAATTACAGGATGTAAACTCAAATGGAAAGAAAATTACATTTGATAGAGTTAATAATCATCTTTTAATAGATGGCGAAATCTTAAAAAATCAAAATTCAGATCCAGTTACCTTTGGAGAAGGAAGCTCATTTTTACTTTCTGAACTACTTAAATATCCAAATTATAGAGCTTCACGTCATGACTTAATGGCTACTGGAATATACAAAGACTCTAAAATAGGATTTAATAGAGTTATTGGTCACATAAATGAAGAGATAAAATCTTTAGGTTACAGAATAGTAAGTGAAAAAGAATATATTCACTTAGTTTTCTAATCATTAATAGTTTCTAAAAGGATTATTGGAGAGATATATGAGTTAGAGGATATTGGTTTGAATGGATAATTAAAATTTATAGACACATTTTTATAATGCCTTCTTTTGTGTCTGAGATGATTGGAGAGGATGATGGCTGCAAGAACTGGTAAAACTGAAGAGAAGAAAGGTGAGAAGATATATTCGCATTCTCGCCTTTGGCTTTATGAATCCTGTCCTGAATTTTATAAGTTGAAATATATTGATAAGAAAGTTCCTCCAATGCCTCTCGCGATGCCTCTTTTTCTTGGAAGTGCTGTTCACGAGGCACTTGAGTGGCTTTATCATCAGATTAAACATAGAGAAGTTAGTGTAGATGAATTGATTGAATATTTTACAGATAATTGGACTTCAAAGTTTGATGAAAATATTAAAGTTGAAAATGGGAGTGAGATTGATGCGTATAATAAAGGGATAAGATTTTTGATGGATTATTATACTAAGAATAAACCGTTTAAGCAAAATGTTCTTGCAATTGAACGCAAAATACTTTTTCCTTTGGATTCTGAAGGTAAATATAAGATTCAAGGATTTATTGACCGTTTGGATATGGCTCCTGATGGAACATATGAGGTTCATGATTATAAGACAAATCAATCTATGAAGAAGAAAGAGGATTTAGATAATGATAGACAGCTTGCCCTTTACGACATTGGTTTACGAGAAACTTTTGGAAAAGATATCAAAGTTAAGTTGATATGGCATTTTCTTAATTTCAATCAACAAGTTACCTCTGAGAGAACGCCTGAACAGCTTGAGAAGTTGAAGAAAGATACTATTGAGTTGATTGAGAAGATTGAGTCTTCTACCGAATGGCCTGCTTGTAATGGTAGATATTGTGATTGGTGTAATTATAAACGCGAGAATGGTCTGACGTATGAAAGTTTTATTAAATCGTTTGAAAACGGAGTTAAGAATACTTCGTTGCTTGTAGATGAAGTAATATTGGGGATTGGGAAGTAGAAATGCTTTTAAAGTGAACTAAGATAGGTATTTAAATAATAATTTGTTAGCTTTTTGATGGGTAAGTCTATTGAAAGTATCGAACTTAAGCAACATATCTCTTTTGGAGCAGTTATTTCAACCATAGGTTCAATACTGATTGCTTTAGGTATTGCTTGGTTAATCGCATTAAACTGGTCTGGAATGCCTTCCGCATTAAAAGTTTTAATTTTAGTGATAGCTACTCTCGGAGCTTATGCTGGGGGCGTCTTGTTCAGAATAAAGGATTATCCGATGATAGGAGGTTCACTTCTGGTTCTTGGAGCTTTACTTTATACACTTAGTATTTTTCTTATTGCCCAGACTTTTAATTTAAACACTTCATTACAATCAAATGCTTGGCTGTTGCTATTATCTATTGTAGGAATCCTCTTTGCTACATATATCTTTGATTCGACTCCGAGTTTAGTAATTGCTTTGGCAGAATTTCTGATATGGATAAGTTTACAATATTTTTCGTTCATGAATATTTTTAGTAGTAGTTTTTCGGTAGGTATTTTGGCAATAATATATTTAGCTGTTGGGGTAGGATTATATGGCTTAACCCAGATACATAAATCTTTAGATCATAAATTCTCCAATGTTTATAGATATTGGAGTGTATTTTATATTCTTCTTTTAACTTATATTTTAAGTTTTCAAAGTCTGTTGCCTGTGTTATGGCCCAGTGAATTTGAATTAACCTCTGGTATTCTATTCTTCTTAATGGGCATTTCATTTTTTGCAATAATCTTGACGATTATTGGAGTATCTATGGCTGTTGGAAAAAACAAACTTTCTGGAAAGGAGGTTTTGAGTTTTATAGGGCTGGTTCTTCTTTACGTTTTGTTAATAAGTTTAGCAAGTTTGGTTTCTGGAGATATTTATAGTGCCTATAATGGCTCTATGAGTGAAGGTCTTTGGGCGATGTGGCTTTTTGATAACGCGTTATTTATTCTTGTTATTTTATCAGTAATAGGATATGGGACTAAATATAGATCTACTAGAATTGTCAATTTGGCAATAGCGTTCTTTGCCCTAGATATTGTAACAAGATATATAGGATTTATTATGGACTTCGGAGGACAAATGGGTTTTGCAGTTATGTCTATTATAGGGGGGATAATTCTCATTGCTGGCGGATGGGGAATTGAGAAATGGAGAAGGAAATTAATAGAAAAAACGAGAGAAAATTGACTTTTTAATAAAATGGATTCAAAAGATAAAAATAAAGAATATCTGAAGTTAGGGATAATTGCTTTGTTGCTTCTTATTATATTGGGAGGATTTTTGTTGTATGTTTCTTATCCTTTATTGAGTACGAAAAAAGTAATTTTAGCAACTCAGCCAGTTGATCCATTTGATATAATTAGAGGGCAGTATATGACAATAAGATATGAAATTGGAACTATTCAGCTAATTAATGGATCTCAAGTTGGAGATGAAGTTTATGTTACCTTATTGGAAGATGCTACTGGCATATCAAGATATAAGTCTTCATCATTAGATAAGCCATCTCGTGATGAATTGTTTATTAGGGGGAAGATAATCTCTATGTCTGAAGATAATATGAGATTAGAATATGGGATAGAGCAGTATTTTTTTGAGAGAAATGCAAGAATTGAAGCAAGAGATATGGATGTAGAAGTAAAACTCAGTAACAAGGGCGGTTCAAGAATTTCTAGACTTCTAAAAGATGGGCAACCAGTTAATATTATTTATGAGAATAAGACTTATGCCTCGTAATACTTCAAGTTATTTCATGGAGTTGTTTTAGTAAGTCTTATATTTTCTCACCGACATTAATGGTTTTTCTGAAAGTGCTTGAAATTGCTATGGCTGGCTCTTGACCTATAACTTGAATGTCTTTTTGATTTACAATTATTGCATTTTTTTCTGAAAGGACAATTAGCTTTTCTATGTCTTTGTTTTTTGTTAAAAATTCAGATATCATTATATTGTGTTCTGGTGTGTAATGACACCAAATGTCCCATCCATTAACTTTGTTTAATCCTGTAAAATCTGTGAGTTTCACCCGGTTCCTATCTGCTTTTAGGGAAGATTTGATTGTCTTTCCAAAGATTATTGCTCCTGCACTTCCTCCGTATATTGGAATATTTTGTTCGACTGCTTCATTAATGAATTTTATCATCTCACTTTCTTTTATATTTTTTAATAAATAAGGGGTGTTTCCTCCACCGATGTAAATTCCCCCATAGTCGTTTGGAGATTTATCTGAATATTGGCTAAGAGTTTCCTCTGTAATCATTTCATATTTGCTGATTCCTAATTTATCGAAAGTTTGTCTTAACCACTTTAAACATTCTGGATATGGGTGTTTTATTGTGTCAATTGCGATAGGGAGGTATAGGAGAGGTTTAGATTTATCTATTAATGAAGCAAAATATTTGTCAATTTCTTTTGTATCTTCACCATTTCCTCCGCCTGTGAGAATTAAGACCATGTATCTTGTTGAATATTGAGTTTTATATTATTAACTGTTATTCTAAGAAGCCCTTGTTATTTATTGGTTTTACTCTTGCTCTTGCTTTTTTTGTTTTTACCTTTGCTTTTTTATTATTCTCTTTCTTATCTTTATCATCTGTTAATTTAATTTCTGAAAATAGGAAGATGTAAAGAATTTCAAATATGCCTAATGTGTTTATTATTAGCAGAGCTACAAACCATCCTTTGCTGTCCTTTTTCGATGCTTTCCATAATGCTAGGCCTTTCCAGAATAAAGACCATGCTAAAACTATTGCTAAAAGTAATGGGGGAATTTCACTTAAAGAAGAAAGATTGCTTAATAAGGGATTCATAATTTATTTTACCGATGTTTGTTTAAATATGTTTGTCTTATCTTATGAAAATAACTTAGATATAAGTTTATTAATTATGATAATTTAGGCAGTATATGGAAAAAGAATACTCAAAAATAAGTCCTACGGCAGTATTCTGTGCTAGAATGAGGGCAAAGCAAGAGCTTCCTTTTGCAAAAGAGATTGTTAACTTAATAGATACAAAATTTAAAGATTTGGTAGAAGATTTACCAGATTATGGAAACGCTTTAAATTCTAAATCGGATTTTATTCCATTTATTGAAGGAAGATATGTTTCATTAAATGATTGTCTTTCCAAGTTTGATGAGGCGTTTATTGTGGAAATAGCTTCTGGTCTTTCTCCCAGAAGTTTAGAATTTTCAAATAAAACGGGAATTATTTATATTGAAACAGAGCTAAATGAATTAATTGGTTTAAAAGAGAAGATTTTAGATGAAATTATTAATGAAAAAAAGCTTAACTCTGAAAATTTGTTTTTTATTGCAGTAAATCCTCTTGTAAAGAAAGATATGGATAAAATTGGAGAGATTTATTTAAAAAATGGGCTTGGTAAAAAAATGATTATTATCCATGAAGGATTATTAATGTATTTTAATAAATATGAAAAAATAAAATTTAGAGATAATTTAAAATATTTATTTAAAACTTATTGTAAAAATGGTTTGTGGCTTACATCTGATTTTTCGAGATTAAACAGTAAAGACAACCCTGTAAAAGGGGGGGAAAATATTAGAGATAAGATATCTAAGGCGATTAAAAGAGAATTTGACTATTTTGAATCTAAAGAAGAAACGAATAAGTTTTTAGAAAATGCTGGATTTAAGTCTGAAATAATCTCTAATGAAGAAGTTATTAATGATCTTATAAAAAAGAAGGGCTTGTTGTATAACAAAAAATCAATTTTAGAGTCTTCTAAAGGCTATAGGATTTGGAAAATTGACTTATCCTAAACTTGTTTTATCGGTTAGAAATAAAGGATTAATTCGGTCGATTGGAAAACCCCAAAGACTTGCTAAATTATTTTGATATATTGGTCCTCTATGTTCTTTTTCAAAAGCCATTCTCATCGAACAGAGGTATTTGAATGGATCTTTTACGAATTCAAAATCCTTTAGGTTCTCTTGTTCTACGCTTGCCGATCTAAAAATTGAAAGGTGTGGTTTTCCTAGTTTTGAAAATCTTGGCATCCATTTATAAAATGCATCTAAAGAATCTAAACCAGGCATGTAAGAATATTCAAAATCCGTTACTCCAGCATCCTTTATTTTTTCAATTATATCTAATACATCCTCTAACCCCTTCGCTTTTTTTATATGCATTCTTTCTCTCTGCGTAAAAGTTTCAAGAGTGTATGCATATTTAAATCGAGTTTTATCTAAACCTTCAATCAATCTTTTAGCTAATGTCTGATCTTGAATTTGTGAACCAATGTATAAAACTCGTCCACGAAATCCTTGTTTTTTTGCCAGGTCTACAGTCTTTAAAATAACTTGAGCGACTTCTTCCCCATTTCTATACATTCCTGTGACAAAAGTCATCTTATCTATATTTGGTAAATCTACCCCGCCCTCTTGTAAAGCTCTAACTCCTTGTTCCGGAGAAATATTTATCATTCCTTTTTGCAAATCTCTACAACACCAATCACATCCTTTACAAATAGGCTGAAAATTTATCCCGAGAATACTTTCTGAGTCGAGAGTTGGCATCCATTCTTGAATCCCTCTATGGTAAAAATATGCTGGATTTCTTCCGATTCTTCCTATAAACTTAACTCTAAATGGAAGGTCTATCTCATTATAAGTTAATTTATCTCCGTTTAATTCATAAGGAGAATTTTTGGAATTAATTAAAGGAACTAAAGAAAATAATTTCCTAGAATCAATTAAATGAAATTTAGGTCTACCTTCCTCAGGACATTTATCTTTTATTCCATAACCTTTCATTCCGTAATAATGTAGATCTAAGTCTGGAATTTCTGGATGTTGCTCCTTTGACTTTTCAAAGTTATCTTTCATTTCTGAATTCACTCCATAGTTTTTTGATTTGTGAATCATCATACTCTTCCTTAATTTGCTTACCAAATTTGTCTGAGAATCTTATAAACATCTTTATATCTCTCAATTTAGATTCTTCTCCAAACCAGTTATTTGATTCTAAAAATCTGT
>ERZ1292640.2481-Hain-H43-02um-R1-2481-length-14740-cov-4_pt2 | contig 13236 bp, 13 predicted proteins | sample MGYA00564404_ERZ1292640 | MGnify/ENA primary metagenome ERZ1292640 (study PRJEB36523, sample SAMEA6512636) | groundwater metagenome | collected 2019-01-08 | study: AquaDiva: Metagenomics assemblies of 32 groundwater samples
GCGCCTCGAGGCCCACAGCCGCGGCCGGGACGCGGCCGCGGCCATCGCCGCCGCCGCCGCCCTCGAGGGAGCCCGATGACCGAGCAGCTGGAGCCGCTGGCGATGAAGTTCCTGAACGCGTTCGCCCAGGCACTCGCCACGATGACGCTCTACCCCGAGGGTCACCCCAGGCGCGAGGGCATCATCGACACCGCCTTCGAGAACTTGCGCGCGGTGCAGAACCTGGACCGCCGCGCGTCATTCTCCTTCCTCGGCGACGAGGTCGTGCTCGGCCAGCGGCCGATCCGTGAGATGCGCGGCTGGGACTGGAGCACGCGCCTCGCCAACGCCGGGATCCAGCGGCTCCAATTCGAGTCGGAGGTGACACGCGAGGAGTTCGACAGCTTCATCAACGAAGTGCTGGCGCGGCTCACGCTCCAGGCGCTCCAGCAGGCCGCGCCCGGCACCCACGCCGGCACCGGCCCGATCCGCTTCGGCTCCGTCGGGATCCGCGAGCTGACGCCCGAGCCCGAGATCCAGACGGCCTCGATCGAGCTGTCGCTCCACGAGGAGGCCGAAACCGTCCGCTGGCTGCACGAGGAGACGGTCCGCGCCGCCGACATCCCGCTCGGCGAGGCCGAGGCGGTGGTACGCTCGCTGGCGGCGGCGATGCATGGCGACCAGGCCGTCGTCCTGCCGCTCCTCCAAATCCGCCGCTACGACGAGTACACGACCACGCATTCGCTCAACGTGTGCGTGCTCGCGATGGGGCTGGCCGAGTGGGTCGGCCTCGGCGCGCGCGACATCCGCGCGTTCGGCACCGCCGGCCTGCTCCACGACATCGGCAAGACCAAGATCCCCACCGACGTCCTGAACAAGACCGGCCGCTTCACGCCCGAGGAGCGGGAAATCATGAACCGCCATCCGGTCGAGGGCGCCAAGATCATCATCGCGACCGAGCAGAAACTCGACCTGGCGGCGGTGGTGGCCTACGAGCACCACATCATGCTGAACGGCGGTGGCTACCCGAAGTTCGAGTACCCGCGCGAGTGTCACCAGGCCAGCAAGCTGGTGCACGTGTGTGACGTGTACGACGCCCTGCGCACCAACCGGCCGTACCGCAGCGCCTGGCCGGCGCCGAAGGTGCTCTCCTACCTCGAGGAGCGCTCCGGAACGGAGTTCGACCCCGAGGTCGCCCGTTCGTTCGTCAAGATGATGTCGGAATGGGAGCCGAAGCTGGCGTCCATCGAGGAGCCCGCCGAAGCGGCCGCGGCGCCGCCGGCACCCGCCGCCGAGGGCGGCTCAGTACCGGGGCAGGGGTAGCGCCAGCTGCCCGAGCGCCGCGCCCACCTCGAACACGGGCGAGGGCGCGTCCTGCGCCGCCACGACGATCCTTCCCGCGAACGACGTTCCGCGCAGCGCCGCGCGCACGGCGGCGAGCGCCAGCTCGGCGCGGTTGCAGTGCTCGGAGAGGTGCGCGAGCACGACGAGGCCCAGCGCCGCGTGCGCGCACCCGGCGACCAGCTCGCCGGCCTCGCGGTTCGAGAGGTGTCCCCCGCGTCCCGCGATCCGCGAGCGCACCGCCGGCGGGTAGCCGCTCGCGCGCAGCATGACCTCGTCGTGGTTCGCCTCAACCACCACCGCGTCCAGCCCGCGCAGCGCGTGGCGCAGCGCCACCGTCGGCGAGCCGACGTCGTAGGCGATGCCGAGCCGGCGGCCCTCGCCGTCCTCGACGACCAGCAGCACCGGCTCCGCGGCGTCGTGCGCGGTGGGAAACGTGGTGACGTGGAAAGAAAAGAGCGCGGTGCGGCGGCCCGGCGCGAGCGCGACAGTCGCGATGCCATCCGTGAGGTCGCCGGCGAGCGCGGCGAGCGTGCCCGGGCTGGCGACGAGCGGCACGCTCCACGCAGCTGCGGCGCGTACGGCCCCGCGGGCGTGGTCGCCGTGCTCGTGCGTCAGCACGATCGCGCGCACCCCGGCGCGTTCGCGGCCGGCGGCTGCGCAGCGCTTCACCAGGTCCTTGTGCGAGAAGCCCGCGTCCACCAGCAGGGCGTCCTCGCCCGACTCGACCAGGAGCGCGTTGCCCCGGCTCCCCGAGCCGAGGACCGTCAGTCGCATTCGAGCCCCGTGGCGGCCTGCCAGACGGCGGTCAGGTAGGTCCGCACCGCGTCGTCGCAGGCGACGTCGCGCCGCGGCAGCACGCGGCCCGCGGTCCGGAGGAACATCCGGCACGCGAGCCGGCGGCCAGGCTCGTCGGTCCCCCACGCGAAGGGGGGCACGTGCGGCTCCGGCCGCTTCGTGCCGTACACGTTGGCGCCGGTGCCGATCGCGCAGCCCGTCGGCAGCATCGTGCCGATCGCTGTCTTCACGTGGTCGCCGATCAGCGCGCCGAGGAAGGTCAGGCCGGTCTCGATCCGCTCGGACCCGAGGTTCAGGCGCACGGGCCCGTAGGTGTTCTTGAGGTTCGACGTGATCGTGCCGGCGCCGAGGTTCGCCCAGCGGCCGACGACCGAGTGGCCGAGGAAGCCGTCGTGCGCCTTGTTCGCGTAGCCGAGGAAGACGCTGGTCGCGACCTCGCCGTGCACGACGCACTTCGGGCCGACGCTGCTCTCCCGCAGCTGCCCGCCCAGGATCCGCGTCCCCGCGTGCACCGCCAGCGGCCCGGTGAGCCGGGTGAACGCGCGCACCTCGGCGCCGGGGCCGAGCCACACCGGAGCGTCGCGCACGTCGAACACCACATGCGGCTCGACCAGCGCGTCCTCCACCAGCACGAGCGAGGGATCGCCCAGCACCGTGCACGCCGCGGGAACCGTCCCGGGGCCGCGCCGCGCGGCGCGGTGCGCGAGGTCCTCGCGCAGCACCGCCGGCAGGTCGCCGATGAGCTGCCACACGCCTTCCAGGCGCTTTCCCGCGATGGCGTGGGCCGGCCACGCCGCGGTCTCGGACAGCGCGAGCCACGGCGTGCCCGGCGGAAACGCGGCGCCGATGGTCGTGCCGGCACCATCCACGAACCGGGTGGGCTCCCTCGGCACCTCCCCGGGCATCGCATCCGCGGCGGGTACGAACGTGGAGCGGAAGACGAGACGTGCGCTGTCCCTATCGCCCGGCGCCGGCACGACGGGCGGTGCGCCGGGCTCGGTGAACCCGCGCAAGTGCGGCGCCGAGAGGTGTCCCGCGACGGTGAGGCCGTGCCGCACGCTCCACCGCTCGCGCAGCAGCCAGGCGCCGTAGCGCAGCTCGCCAAGCGGGCGCGAGAGCGCGAAGGGCAGGAACTTCGGGTAGTCCTCCTCCGCGTCGCAGAGAAAGAGCTGCGCGCTCACGCGCCGCGCTCCCCGGCCAGCATGCCCGGCAGGCGGTCGAGCAGCTTCTTGAGGTCCGGCGCGCGCTCGGCCGTGGTCACGAGCGTGATGCCCCGCGCCCGGACGACCACGACGCCCTCGAGCCCCTCCACCACCGTCGTCCCCTCCTCGCTCCACACCACGCAGTCCTTCGCATCCACGGCGTGCGCGTCGCCGACCACCACGTTGCCCGCCGCGTCGGTCCGGCGCACGCGGCGCAGGGCCGCCCAGGACCCGACGTCGTCCCAGCCGAAGTCGCCCGCGACGACGGCTCCGCGCGCCGTGCGCTCGAACAGCCCGACGTCCACGCTCACCGGCCGGACGGCCCCGTACATCGCGTCCGCGTCGCCGCGGTCCAGGGCCGCGAGGCCGCCCGCCAGCTCCGGCGTGTGCGTCGCGATCTCCGCTCGGAACCGCCGCGCGGTCCACGCGAACAGCCCCGTGTTCCACAGGGCCCCCTCGGCGATCAGCGCTCCGGCGCGCGCGGCGTCGGGCTTCTCGACGAACCGCGTGAGGCGGCGTGCTCCGCCGCCCAGGGGCGCACCGGGCACGATGTAGCCGTAGCTGGTTTCCGGCCGGGTCGGCTTCGCCCCCACGGTCGCCACGACGTCGGCCTGCTCGGCGAGCGCCAGCGCGGCGGCGGCGGCGGCCCGAAAAGCGTCGGGATCGCCGACCGCCCAGTCGGCGTGGAGCGAGAGCACGGACGCCTCGGGGTCGGCCGCGGCCGCGCGCGCCGTCGCCCAGGCGAGCGCGGGAGCGGTGGACGCCGCGAACGGCTCGGCGAGCACGTTGGCCGCCGGCACGCCGGGCAGCGCCGCGCGGATCGCCTTGGCCAGCGCGCGCGAGGTCACGACCAGGACCCGCTCGGCGCTCACCAGCGGCAGCACCCGCTCGACCGCCTCGACCAGCAGCGCCCGCTCGCCGGCGAGCGGCAGCAGCTGCTTCGGGCGATCGGCGCTCGAGAGCGGCCAGAACCGCGACCCGACGCCGCCCGCGAGCACGACGGCCCAGCGCACGTCAGCCCTCGCCGCCGAGCTCGACGTCCGTCACGTCGCCCAGCAGCTCGGCCACCTGCTTGTAGAGCTTCCGCGGAGAGAACGGCTTGGTGAGGAACGCCATCACGCCCAGCGCGCGCGCCCGGTCGATGTGCTTCTGGTCGCCCGCCCCCGTCAGCACGATGACCTGGACGCTCCGCAGCTGCGGATCGTTCCGGCACGCCTCGAGCACGTCGAGGCCGGTCATCCCGGGCATGTTGATGTCGAGCAGCACGCAGTCCACGTCGCGGTGCTCCCGCAGGAACGTCAGACCCGCGGGCCCGTCGTGCGCCACCGACACCTGGTAGGGGCCGCGCTCGAACTGCATCCGCACGATGCGTCCGATGAAGGGCTCGTCGTCGATGACCAGGAGATGACGCGGCGTAGGAGCGCCCTTAGAGCAGGCCGGCGATCTCCGCGCGATGCCGGGTCAGGTCGTAGAGCAGGGGGCCGATGTTGGTGCGCGGCCGCACCAGGATCAGCAGCTTGACCTCGGCCGAGAGGTTGGCGACGACGGCGAGCCCCGCTCCGAACTCGAGCACGCTCGTGCTCAGGTCGCCGCGCCCGGCGTGCTGCCCGAGCTGCTCGCCGGCCTGCACGATGTTGGGGACCAGCGCCGCGAGCAGCTCGGGGTCGGCACCGTCCGCGACGTGGCTCGCGATGGGCAGGCCGTCGCTCCCGAGGATGATGACCGCGTCCACACCGTCCCGGCGGCCGAACGCAGCGACGACGTCGTGGATGTTGGCCATGCGGCTCCTGACGGGGATGTGCGGAGCAATCGTAGGACGGCGGCGTGCCCCTGTCAAGCTGCGCCGGGGCGTTGAAAATGACCCGCAACTGCCGTATTCTTCGCGTCTTGCGCCATGCCTAGCACACCCGTTCGACGCCACCCAGTGGTGCTCCGCATCCTGCTCGCCGCCGCGGTGGCGGCGTCGGCGGGGTGCGGCGACGCCTTCACGCTCCCGCCGGCCAGCCTGGAGACGGCCGAGCTCACGGTGACGCTGTACGCGCTCACCGGCACCCCGATCAGCACGCCGTCCGCCTACAACCTGCTCACCCTGGCCGCGGTGCGGACCGACCGCACGAGCGATCTCGACTTCGCCTTCGACATCGGCCCGGACAGCAGCTTCGGCGCCGGCACCGCCGGCGCAACCGTCGCGGTGCTGCTGCCGCGCGGCGCCGTCGGCCTCAGCGAAGACGGCGGGCTCCAGATCAGCTCCCTGCCCCTCGACTCGATCGTCCTCGCCCCCGAGCGCGGCTACGAGGAGCGCGCCGGCGTCGTGATCGACTCCGGCGCGGTGATCATCGCAGCCTCGCGCAAGCAGAACTGCAACTTCGGCTTCGTGCGGCCGCGCTACGCGAAGCTCCGCGTCGAGGCGCTCGACCTCGTGCAGCGGTCGGTCACGCTGCGGCTGGTGGTGAACCCCAACTGCGGCTACCGGGGCCTCGGGCCCGGCGTCCCCCAGCAGTAGTTGATGATCGACCCCCGGGTGTTCCGGGACGCGGACGCGTACGGGGCGGCGTGCCAGCGCCTGGCGCGGCGCGGCCCGGACCCGGAGCTCGCGGCGCTCCTCGCGCGGCTGTTCGAGGACGCCGAGCGGCGGCGGCGCGCCATCGCCGAGGGCGACGCGCTGAAGGCGGAGCTGAACGCCAAGAGCCGCCAGGTCGGCGAGCAGAAGAAGAAGGGCGAGGACACCTCGGCGTTGCTCGCCGAGCTGGGCGGACTGTCCCAGCGTGCCGAAGCCGCGCAGGCCGCGGCGGGCGCGCTCGACGCCGCCTTCGCCGCGGCGCTGCTCGAGGTCCCCAACATCCCGGCGGACGACGCGCCGGCGGGTGATGCGAGCCACAACGAGATCGTCCGCGCCTGGGGCACGCCGGCCCCCGCCGAGCCGTGGCGCAGGCCGCACTGGGACGTCGCGAAGGCGCTCGGCCTGCTCGACTTCGAGCGCGGCACCAAGCTCTCGGGCGCGGGCTTCCCGCTCTACACCGGCCTCGGCGCGCGGCTGGAGCGTGCCCTGATCACGTATCTGCTGCAGCTCCAGGCGCTCGAGCACGGCTACATCGAGGTCTCGCCGCCGTTCCTCGTCACCCGCGAGACGATGACCGGCACCGGCCAGCTCCCGAAGTTCGAGGCCGACCTCTACCGGATCGACAGCGACGACCTGTTCCTCGTCCCCACGGCCGAGGTGCCGGTCACGAACCTCTACCGCGGCGAGATCCTCTCGGGCGCGGAGCTGCCGCGCCGCTACGTCGCGTACACGCCCTGCTTCCGCCGCGAGGCGGGGGCGCACGGCGCCGACACGCGCGGCATCCTGCGCGTCCACCAGTTCGACAAGGTCGAGTTGGTCTGGTTCACGCTCCCTGAAGCGAGCCTCGCGGCGCACGAGGAGCTGACGCGGCACGCCGAGACGGCGCTGCAGCGGCTGGAGATCCCGTACCGCGTGGTGCGGATCGCCGCCGGCGACATGGGCTTCGCGAACCACCGCCAGTACGACCTCGAGGCGTGGGCGCCCGGGGTGGGGAAGTGGCTCGAGGTCTCGAGCTGCAGCACCTACGCCGACTTCCAGGCGCGGCGCATGGACATCCGGCTCCGCCGGCACCAGGGTGCGAAGCCGGAGTTCGTGCACACGCTCAACGGGTCGGCGCTGGGGCTGGCGCGGACCCTGATCGCGCTGCTCGAGACCCACCTCGAGCCCGACGGGAGCATGCGCGTCCCGCGCGTGCTCGTTCCGTACATGGGGGTGGAGCGCATTGGCCCCGGGGCTGCGTGACGCCGGGCGGTCCGCCGGCGTCATCCGCCCGCGCATCGTCTGGGCGCTCGTCGCCCTCGCCGCCGTCCTCACGGTCGTGCTCGCGGCGATGGTGGCGCGCCACCTCACCGGCGACGCCCGCCGCGCCTCCGCGTTTTACGCCCGCGTCTTCCGCGGCCTCGCCGACCCCCGCGAGGGGGGCGCGACCAACGCGCTGCTCAACCTGGCCAGCGAGATCCGGCGCGAGGGCATCCCCCTCGTCGTGACCGACGCTCGCGGGGTCGCCACCGACACCGCCAATCTCCCGCGGCCCTACGGCCTCGACTCGCCCGGGATGCGCGCCTTCGTCGCGACGCTCGACCGCGCGAACCTCCCGGTCGTGGAGCCGGACGTCGGCACGATCCACTACGGCGCGCCGCCGGTGCGGCGCTACCTGCGCCTGACCTTCGCGCTGATGATCGCGGCGCTGCTCGCCGTCCTCGGCTCGGCGGTCGTGGCCTACCGCAGCGCCGTGCGCGGCGCGCGTGACCGCGTATGGGTCGCGATGGCGCGCGAATCGGCTCACCAGCTTGGTACGCCGCTCACCTCCCTCGCGGGGTGGATCGAGGCGCTGCGGGGCGGCACGGGCAGCGCCGCCGACGTCGCCGCGCACCTCGAGGCCGACTACGCGCGGCTCGAACGGGTGGCGCGACGCTTCGAGCGCATCGGCCAGCCGCCGCGCCGCGAGCGGGTGGACGTCGCCGCCCTGGCGGCCGCCGTGGGTGACTACTTCCGGCCCCGTCTCCCGAAGCTCGCCAACACGGTGACGCTCGCCGTACGCACCACCAGCGCCGAGGCGGTCGTGGACGGCGACCCGCTGCTGCTCGAGTGGGCGCTCGAGGCGCTGGTGAAGAACGCGGTGGACGCGCTCAAGGGGCGAAGCGGCGCCATCGCGATCGAGGTCGCCGACGCCCCCGAGCACGTCGTCGTCACAGTGAGCGACGACGGGCCGGGGATCCCGCGCGAGATGCGCCACCAGCTGTTCGCGCCCGGCGCCTCCACCAAGACGGGCGGCTGGGGGCTCGGCCTCGCGCTCACCCGCCGCATCGTCGAGGAGAGCCACGGCGGGCGCGTGAGCCTCGAGCCGTCGGCGGCCGGCGCGCGGTTCGTGCTCCGGCTGCCGCGGAACGGGATGCCGGCGTGATCGCGGTTTCGCTCAACGAAGCGCAGGGCGAGGCGGTCGCGCACGTCGAGGGCCCAATCCTGGTGCTGGCGGGAGCCGGCTCCGGCAAGACCCGCGTGCTCACCGTGCGCCTCGCGAAGCTGATCGACGAGCATGGTGCGGACCCGCGCCGCATCCTCGCGGTGACGTTCACCAACAAGGCCGCGCACGAGATGAAGCAGCGCGTCGCCCGGCTCCTGGGTCGCGAGCCCGACGGACTGTGGATCGGCACCTTCCACGCGGTCTGCGCCCGGCTGCTGCGGCGCGAGGCGCCGCACCTCGGCTTCACGCGCACCTTCACGATCTACGACGAGGACGACAGCGAGGCGCTGGTGCGCCGGGTGATCGACGACCTCGGCCTGCCGCCCAAGCTCTACTCGGCGCGCGGCGTGCGGTGGGAGATCTCCCGCGCCAAGAACGCGATGACCTCGCCCGAGGACTACGCCGCCGCCGCCGCGGACCCGTACCATGCCAACGTCGGGCGGGTGTTCGCCGCAATGGTGCAGGCGCTGCGGCGCGCCAACGCGATGGACTTCGACGACCTGCTCCTCCACCCGCTCGCGCTGTTCGCCCAGCACCCGCAGCGGCTCGCCGAGTACCGCGCCCGGTTCCAGTTCCTCCTGGTGGACGAGTACCAGGACACCAACCGCGCGCAGTACCTGTTCCTGCGGCACCTGGCGGGCGAGGCGGGCAACCTGTTCGTCGTCGGCGACGACGACCAGTCGATCTACGGCTGGCGCGGCGCCGACCTGCGCAACATCCTCGAGTTCCGCCGCGACTTCCCGGCCGCGAAGCTGGTGCGGCTCGAGGAGAATTACCGCTCCACCCGGCCGATCCTCGACGCGGCGAACAGCGTCATCGTCGCCAACCGCGGCCGGATCGGCAAGACGCTGCGCACTCGGCGCGAGGGCGGGGAGCCGATCACCATGGTCCGCGCCGCCGACGAGCGCGACGAGGCCGAATGGCTGGTGCGCGAGTTCGTGCAGCGCGCGCGGCGCGGCGAGCACGCCTTCGACGAGGTCGCGGTGCTGGTGCGTACCAACGCGCAGACCCGCGCCTTCGAGGAAGAGCTGCGCCGCGCCGGCATCCCGTACCGCGTCGTGGGCGCCGTGCGCTTCTACGCGCGGCGCGAGGTGAAGGACCTGCTGGCCTACCTGCGGCTGCTCGTGAACCCGGACGACGACGAGGCGTTCCACCGCGCCGTCGCCGTGCCGCGGCGCGGGATCGGCGAGACCAGCCTCGTGCAGCTCGCGACGTGCGCGGCGCAGTGGGGCTGGTCGCTGATGCGCGCCGCCGCGGTCGCGGGCCGCGTCCCCGACCTGAGGCCCAAGGCGAAGGAGAGCCTCGAGCAGTTCGCCGCGGACGTGGGGGCGATGGCGCAGGCGCTGAAGCCGCTCCAGCCCGCCGAGGCGCTGCGCGGCCTCGTGGCGCGGCTCGGCTACGACCGCTACCTGCTCGAGGAGGACGAGACCGGCCCCGAACGGCTCGAGAACGTCAACGAGCTGATCAACGCGGCCGCCGCCTGGTCGGAGGAGTGGGGCGCGGTGCTCGGCGAGGACGAGGGGCTGCCGCTCGAGCGGTTCCTCTCCCAGGCGGCGCTCACCACCGCGGCCGACGTCGAGGGCGATCCCCGCGGCGTCACGCTGATGACGCTGCACGCGGCGAAGGGGCTCGAGTTCCCGGTCGTCGCGGTCGCCGGGCTGGAGGAGGGGCTGTTCCCGCTCGCCCGCGCCGAGACGGCGGAAGCCATCGAGGAGGAGCGGCGGCTCTGCTACGTGGGGATGACGCGCGCCAAGGACAAGCTGTACCTCGCGCACGCCAGCGCACGGCGCCGCGGCGGGAGCCTGCTGCCCGCCTTTCCGTCGCGGTTCCTCGCCGACGTGCCGCCGTCGCTGGTCGAGGAGCGCGTCACGCGGCCGAGCTGGAGCGTGGCGCGCGAGCCGCAGCGGCGCCCGGCGATCCGGCCACTCGCGCCGCTGGCCCTCGCGGCCGACGACGAGGTCGAGTACCCCGATGTGCCCGACGACGCGCCGCGCTTCGTGCCCGGCGAGCGGGTCCGCCACCGCCGCTTCGGCAGCGGGACGATCCGCGAGGTCGCCGGCCGCGGGCGCGACCTCAAGGTGGCCGTGGAATTCGACGACGAAACCGTGGGCCTGAAGCAGCTGCTGGCGGCGTACGCCGGACTCGAACGGGAGTGGGAGTAGGATGAGCGTCACGCGAGCGGAGATCCAGCGGATTGCGGCCTTGGCCGAGCTGCACGTGGACGACGCCACGGCGGCGCGGCTCGAGGCGGAGCTCTCGCGCATCCTCGACTACGTCGCGCAGCTCCAGGAGCTGCCCGACGGTGGGGACGGTGACGGCGACCCACGCGCGGGGCGGCTGCGCCGCGACGAGGTCGCACCCGACCGGCTCGAGGCGCCGCCGACGGACTTCGCGCCGGCGCTGAAGCAGGGGCTCTTCCTCGTGCCGCGCCTGGGCGAGCTGGATCGCGGGGAGGACGAATCGCCGTGACCGACTTCCGCGCCGCGGCCTCCGCCGCCGCGGAGCGCATCGCCGCGTGCGAAGCGAAAGGGACGCACGCGTTCCTCGCCTGGTCCGGGGAGGCCATGCTGGAGCAGGCGCGCGGGCTGGAGGCCGCCAGGGCCGACGGCCCGCTCGCCGGCGCGGTGGTCGCGGTGAAGGACGTAATCGCCGACCGCTGGTTCCCGACGACCTGCGGCTCGAGGATCCTCGAGGGCTACCGCTCGCCGTTCGAGGCCAGCGCCGTGCGCCGCCTGCGCGAGGCCGGCGCCCTCGTCGCCGGGAAGACGAACTGCGACGAGTTCGCCATGGGCTCGTCCACCGAGTACTCGGCCTACGGCCCGACCCTCAACCCGGTGGACCCGGCGCGCGTGCCGGGTGGCTCCTCGGGCGGATCGGCCGCCGCCGTCGCGTCGGGCGCGGTGGACATGGCGCTCGGCACCGAGACGGGCGGCTCGGTGCGCCAGCCCGCGGCCTTCTGCGGCATCGTCGGGATCAAGCCCACGTACGGGCGCGTGAGCCGCTACGGTCTCGTGGCCTTCGGCTCCTCGCTCGACCAGATCGGCAGCTTCGGCAAGGACGTCGCGAGCGCCGCGCGGCTGCTCGCCGCGATCAGCGGCCGCGACGACCGCGACAGCACGACGCTCGACCGGGTGCCGTTGTCGGAGCCCGGCCCCGCGCCGACGTCCCTCGCCGGCACGGTGATCGGCGTGCCGCGCGAGTACCTCCCCGAAGGGTTGCACCCGGGCGTGCGTGCCGCGTGCGACCGCGCGCTGAAGAAGCTCAAGGAGCTTGGGGCGGAGATCCGCGACGTTTCGCTGCCGCACACGAAGTACGCGATCCCGACCTACTACATCGTCGCGCCGGCCGAGGCGTCGTCGAACCTCGCGCGTTACGACGGCGTCCGGTACGGCCTGCGCGAGGATGGCGGCCTGGCCGACGTGCGCGCGATGTACCGGAAGACGCGCGGCGCGGGCTTCGGCACGGAGGTGCGGCGCCGCATCATCCTCGGCACCTACGTGCTCAGCGCCGGATACTACGAGGCCTATTACGGCCGGGCGCAGCGCGCCCGCGAGCGCATCCGCAGCGACTACGCGAAGGTCTTCGCGGGCGGCGTGCACGCACTGTTCACGCCCACCGCGCCCACGCCCGCGTTCAGGTTGGGCGAGAACCTCGCCGACCCGCTCCAGATGTACCTGAGCGACATCTTCGTCTGCACCGCGAACCTCGCCGGGGTGCCCTCGCTGTCGCTGCCCATCGCCCGCGACCAGGGGCTACCGCTCGGCGGCCAGCTGATCGGCGCGATGGAGGGCGAGAGCACGATCATCCGCATTGCCCAGGCGCTCGAGGCCGCGCTCGAGCCGACGGCGGAGGTGCGCTGATGGCCTGGGAGACCGTCGTCGGTCTCGAGGTGCACGTCCAGCTCCTCACCCGCTCGAAGATGTTCTGCGGCTGTTCGGCCGCGTACGGCGACCCGCCGAACACCAACGTCTGCCCGGTCTGCCTCGGCCTGCCCGGCGCGCTGCCGGTGCCGAACGAGCGGGCGGTGCGGCTCGCCGTGCGCGCGGCGTTCGCGCTCGGGTGCGCCGTGCACTCGCGCAGCATCTTCGCGCGGAAGAACTACTTCTATCCCGACCTGCCGAAGGGCTACCAGATCTCCCAGTTCGAGGAGCCGCTCGCCACGGGCGGCCGGCTCGAGGTCGTCTCCCCGGAGCGTGGGCCGTTCACCGTCGGTATCAAGCGGCTCCACCTCGAGGAGGACTCGGGCAAGTCGTTCCACGACCGCGTACCCGGGATGACGGCGGTGGACTTCAACCGCTCGGGCGTGCCGCTGATCGAGATCGTGAGCGAGCCGGATCTGCGCTCGCCCGCCGAGGCGCGCGCCTATCTCACCGCGCTCAAGCAGGTGCTGCGGTGGATCGAAGTGAGCGACTGCAACATGGAGGAGGGCAGCCTGCGCGTGGACGCGAACCTGTCCGTCCGCCGCCCGGGCGAGCCCCTGGGCACGCGTACCGAGGTCAAGAACGTCAACTCGTTCTCCAACGTGGAGCGAGCGCTGGCCTTCGAGCAGGGCCGCCAGATCGCGGTGATTGAGGCCGGGGAACAGGTGGAGCAGCGCACGATGACCTTCGACGCCGCGACGGGCGAGGTGCGGCCGACGCGCTCGAAGGAGATCTTCTCCCTCGCGCTTTCGGGCTTAGCGGGATTCTTTTCTTTGCCGGTAGACTTCATTCAGTATTTCCTCGACGCTTGCCAGGTCTTTTTTTCTTGAAAAAGCTTTGCGCACCATCTCTTTGGCCTCATCCCGCTTGTACTCCAATTGCATGAGAACATCGATAGCCTCTTCCTCTACACCGCCGTCGATCTTGACGGGTCTGGCCTTGGCTCCGTTGGTCTTCACCTCGGCGCCCGGC
>ERZ1292640.1769-Hain-H43-02um-R1-1769-length-17745-cov-11_pt2 | contig 13230 bp, 12 predicted proteins | sample MGYA00564404_ERZ1292640 | MGnify/ENA primary metagenome ERZ1292640 (study PRJEB36523, sample SAMEA6512636) | groundwater metagenome | collected 2019-01-08 | study: AquaDiva: Metagenomics assemblies of 32 groundwater samples
AAGGAGGTAAATAAATTGAAAATAGTAATTTTAGCCGGTGGTTTTGGTTCCAGGTTAAGCGAAGAAACTGATTTAAAGCCCAAGCCAATGGTGGAGATTGGAGAGAAACCAATTCTTTGGCACATTATGAAACTTTATTCCCATTACGGCTTTAATGATTTTATAATTTGTTTGGGTTATAAAGGGTATATGATCAAAGAATATTTTGCCAATTATTTTATTCATTCTTCCGATGTAACCATAGATTTAAGCAAGAATAAAGTGGAAGTCTTAGGATCAAAAGCCGAGCCCTGGAAAGTTACGCTCATTGATACGGGTATAAATACGATGACCGGGGGAAGAATTAAGCGTATCCAGAAATATACTGAGAATGAAACATTTATGCTGACTTATGGCGATGGGTTAATGGATATTAATTTAAAAGAACTTCTGGAGTTTCATAAAGATAAAAATAGCTATGCCACAGTTACTGCGACTCAACCTTATGCTAGGTTTGGCGCTTTAGATTTAGATAATAATCACAATGTTTTGTCTTTTCATGAAAAGCCTACCGGTGACGGGGTTTGGGTTAACGGGGGGTTTTTTATTTTAGAACCTGAGATATTTAAATATCTCAAAGATGATACCAGTATCTGGGAGAGAGAAGCATTGGAGAAATTGTCTCAAGAAAGGCAGCTTAACGCCTATAAGCATACCGGTTTCTGGAAATGTATGGATACTCTTAGAGACAAGCGGGAGTTAGAGCAGCTTTGGCAATCGCAAAAAGCGCCTTGGAAAACCTGGGAATGAAATTAAAGGGAGGTAAATTTAAAATATGATTAAAAAGTTTTTTGATGATTATAAGCGCCGTTTGAATGATTGCATGCAGTTTTATGACTGGTCGACCGTAGCCCTGCTTGCCGAGAAAATTAAATTTGCCCAACAAGAAGATAAGCACATATTTTTATGCGGTAACGGCGGAAGCGCCGCTAATGCGATACATATCGCCAATGATTTTCTGTGCCTGCGGTCAAAAGGTAAAGGGGCAAAAGTTGTAGCTTTGCCGGCAAACCAGGCGATTTTAACCTGTTTAGCCAATGATACCGGCTATGAGAATATTTTTGCAGCCCAGCTGGAGCAATTAGGCGGCGCCGGTGACATTCTCATTGTTCTCTCCGGAAGCGGGAACTCCTCAAATATTTTAAAAGCAATCGCTGCCGCTAAAAAAATGGATATTCTGACTTGCGCGATACTGGGTTTTGACGGCGGCAAATGCCTAAACCTAGTCGATATCCCGATTCATTTTTCAATTAAAGATATGCAGATTGCAGAAGATTTGCAACTGATAGTAGGGCATATGTTGATGCAGTGGTTTAATAAAGGCCTGCCTGATGGTTGAGTCGCCTAAAAAAATAGTTGTGATAGGCAGTAATTCTTTTTCCGGGTCAAGTTTTGCAGCCTATTGTCTTTCTTTAGGAATAGAGGTGTTGGGGATGAGCCGTTCTAATGAACTGCCCAAAGTATTCTTGCCGTATAAATGGGAAAACACAAGTAAGCCAGGAACGTTTAAGTTTGAAAAACTTGATATCAATCATGATACAAACAAAATCGCTGAGAGTATTCAAAAGTTCCGCCCTGATTATATCGTAAATTTTGCCGCGCAAGCCATGGTCGCCCAAAGCTGGGAGCATCCGGAACATTGGTATCAGACTAATGTTATCGGTAATGTTAAGTTGCATGATAAGTTAAGAAAATTTGATTTTTTGAAGAGGTATGTTCATGTTTCAACTCCGGAAGTATACGGTAATTGTATAGGGCAGGTAACCGAGTCAACCCCGTTTAATCCAAGTACGCCTTATGCTGTTTCGAGAGCTGCTTGCGATTTACACCTGCGGACTTTTTTTAATCAGTATAAATTTCCGGTAGTTTTTACGCGCGCGGCCAATGTTTATGGCCCGGCTCAACAGCTCTATAGGATAATACCCCGAACCATCTTTTGTATAAAAATTGGGAAAAAGTTACAATTGCATGGCGGAGGGCATTCAACGCGTTCTTTTATCCATATTCGCGATGTGGCGACAGCTACTTTAAAAATTGCTCAAAATGGAATTCCAGGAGAGGCTTATCACATATCTACAGATTCGCATATTTCCATAAGAGGTTTGGTGGAAATGATCTGTAAAATGATGGCCGTGGATTTTTCAAAGCTTGTGGAAATCGTAGATGAGCGTCCCGGTCATGATGTGGCATATTTATTGGATAGCAGTAAGCTGCGCAAGGAATTAGCTTGGCTAGATCGTATCGGCCTAGAAGATGGTATAAGCGAAACTATTGATTGGATAAATAATAATTTTGAAGAATTAAAAAAACAGCCGTTTGAGTATATTCATAAGGAGTAATAATGCTTAGCGCAAAAAAGAACATTCCTTTCAAAGACGCCGGAAATTTATTTTCTAAGTTTAAAAGTGAAGGCAAGAAGATTGTTCATTGCCATGGTACATTTGACCTTCTTCACCCCGGCCATATTATTCATTTTGAAGAAGCTAAGGCTCTCGGTGATATCCTGGTGGTGACGATTACCGCAGAGAAATATGTAAACAAGGGCCCGGGGCGCCCGTATTTTAATGATGAACTTAGGGTTAAATATCTGGCGTCTTTAGAGTATGTTGATTATGTGGTCGTTGTGCCTTTTCCTGCCGCTATTGAAGCAATAGAATGTGTTCAGGCGGACATCTATTGCAAAGGCAAAGAGTATGAAAACCCTCAAATTGACGTAACTGGTAATATTCATGACGATATTCGCACTGTAGAGCGTTTAGGGGGAAAGGTGCGTTATGTAGGCTCGGTGGTGTTCAGCTCAACGAAGCTGCTTAATAATCATTTTGAAGTTCATCCACCGGGGATGAAAGATTTTTGTAAAAAGTTGGCGGAAAAGTACACGCCTAACAAATTCAGAGAGATAGTGGATGGCTTCAGTGATCTGAAAGTATTGATTATCGGGGATATGATCTTTGACCGGTATTCTTCAGTTAAAGTGCAAGGCCTTACTTCAAAGAACCGTATTATTTCCACAAGGTTTTTGTCTGAAGACCTGCAGGCGGGGGGGGCACTGGCGGTTTTCCGTCATGTAAAACAGTTCACCTCTAATATTAAGTTTATTAGTTTAGTGGGTACAGAAGAATGGGTTGAGCCGGCTTTAGCTAAGTATATAAGCCCTGAGGAAGATGAAATAATCCGTAGCCCTGATTTTACGACTATCATTAAACAGCGTTTCGTTGAACCGCTCTCCGAAGGGAAAGAGTTATCTAAGTTATTCGCTCTTAACGTAATAGAAGAGCAGTATTTAAACGAAAAGATTTTACATTTAGTTTGTGACATTATAAATAGTTGTATAAAAGATTACGATTTGGTTATGGTGATGGATTTTGGCCACGGACTTATGCAGGACAAAGTCCGTGAACTTGTTCAGAAAAAGGCGCCGTTTCTGGCGCTTAATTGCCAGACTAATAGCTATAATTATGGTTTCAATATAATTGATAAGCAATATCACCGCGTAGATTCATTTTCTTTAGATGAGACAGAACTGACTTTGGCTTGCGGCAGGCGGGATATAAATTTTTCCGAGGAATTAAAAAAGTTACAACGTAAGCTATCCGCCCGTTATGGATGGCTAACCCGCGGCGCCACAGATACAATCGGCGTAAAAACAGGAGAGCCGGAATGCGAGTGTATGCCTTTTGAGCAATCCGTAGTTGATACAGTAGGCGCCGGAGACGCATTTTGTTCCGTAGTTTCTTTGGCGGCTATGAAAAATTTATCGATAGAGTTGGGTACTTTTATGGGCCAACTTGCAGGCGCGCAGGCGGTTCGTATCATCGGCAATGCCGATTCTATTAAAAAAGATAAATTATTAAAAGGCGGAATGACTTTACTTAGTTTCTAAAAAATAGGGAGAAATATGAATATTTTGTTGTTGGGGGGTTGCGGTTATATTGGGACAGTTTTTACTCACGGCCTTTTAGAACAAGGCCATCAAGTCACCGTAGTAGATATACAGTGGTTTGGTAATTACTTGGCCGAACACAAAAATCTCAAAGTTATTAAAGAAGATATACGCAATGTTGATAATATCTCGATGGAGGGAATGGACGCGGTTATGCATCTGGCTAATATTGCCAATGATCCTTGTGGGGAATTAAATTCTAAATTAGCCTGGGAAGTCAATGTTTTAGCAACCATGCGTTTAGTGGAGAAGGCTATAGAGCATAAAGTGAAGCAGTTCATTTTTGCCAGCTCCGGCAGTGTTTATGGAGTTAAAGATGAACCGCTGGTTACAGAGGAGCTCTCTCTTGTGCCGATATCCGATTATAACAAAACTAAGATGATAAGTGAGCGGGTATTGATGAGCTATCAGGACCGGATCTGCATTCAAATCCTGCGTCCGGCAACGGTCTGTGGTTATTCTCCGCGGATGCGTTTGGATCTCTCAGTAAATATGTTGACTATGCAAGCTTTAGCCAATGGCAAAATTACTGTGTTGGGAGGCAATCAGACCCGTCCGAATATCCACCTGAAAGATATGATTGGAGTTTACCGGCATTTTCTGAACCAAGGTACCAAGTTAAGCGGCGTGTTTAACGCAGGTTTTGAGAATATATCTATTATTGATATAGCCAACAAAGTGGTGACGCATATTCCTGCTGAGATTATTGTAGTTGAGTCTAATGATCTGCGTTCTTACAGGCTTTGTTCTCAGAAACTATTGGATACAGGTTTTAAGCCAAGGTATTGCGTTGACGATGCTATTAAGGAAATTGTGGAACATTTTAAGTCCGGAAAGCTTAAAAATGAAGATAAATATTACAACATCAGGACGATGAAGAATCTTAAGTTACAATAGAATATGAAAAGAATATGAAAATAGCTAAAAAAATCGCGCTTTCTTTATATCGCCATATATTACGGATTCGTATGATCGAAGAAAAAATAGCTCAACTTTATTCTCAGCAGCAGATGCGCTGTCCTGTGCATTTATGCATTGGGCAGGAGGCAATTGCCGCGGGAGTTTGCGCAAACCTTCTAAAAAAAGATTATCTTTTAAGTAATCATCGCTCACACGGACATTATCTGGCTAAGGGCGGAAGCTTAAGGCAGATGTTAGCCGAAATTTACGGTAAGTTAACAGGATGTTCTAGGGGAAAAGGCGGATCAATGCACCTAGTTGATCTAACCGTGGGTATATTAGGCACGACTCCGATTGTTGGCGGGATTATACCCGTAGCTACCGGAGTTGCATTTGGTACCCAAATGAAGGGAAGAAATAACGTAACGGCTGTTTTTTTCGGTGATGCGGCGACAGAGGAAGGTGTGTTTTTTGAGAGTTTAAATTTTGCTGCTTTGAAAAAATTGCCGGCGCTTTTTGTTTGTGAAAATAATTTCTTTTCAGTTTATTCTCCTTTAGCCGTCCGGCAGCCCAAGGAAAGGGATAATTTGGCTTTGGTAAGATCACTGGGTATTAAGGCTGATAAGGGTGACGGCAATAATGTGCTTGAGATTTATGAACTTGCAAAAAAAGCAGTGGCAAGTATACGCAAAGGAGAGGGGCCTTATTACCTTGAGTTTGATACTTATCGCTGGAGAGAGCACTGCGGCCCTAATTTTGATAATGATTTAGGGTATAGGACAGAGGAAGATTTTCTAAAATGGAAAAAGAAGTGCCCGCTTGATTTATTTGAGAGTAAGTTAATTAAAAATAATATTTTAGATCTTTCGCGGATCGAGAATTTTAAACAGAATATCCAGAAAGAGATTAATAGCGCAATCAGTTTCGCCAAAAATAGCCCTTATCCGGAAAGCAAAGAAATGCTTTCGGAGGTCTATGCGGATTAATTTTTCTATGAATAGACAAATAAATTTAGCGCAGGCAGTTCTTGAAGCAACAGCACAATGTATGCGGGATGACCGTTCGGTCTACATCATGGGGCTGGGTGTTACTGACCCTAAGGGGGTATTCGGAACTACGCTTGGCCTTGAGAAAAGATTTGGCGCCAAAAGAGTTTTGGATATGCCGGTAGCTGAAAATGGGATGACCGGTATCGCTATTGGTTCTGCCTTAGTTGGAATGCGCCCCATCCTGACGCATCAGCGTGTTGATTTTATGCTTTTATCCCTGGATCAGATAATCAATAATGCCGCAAAATGGCATTATATGTTCGGCGGAAAGATGAAGATCCCGATAGTGATTCGTTTATTAGTCGGCCGTGGTTGGGGGCAAGGGCCGCAGCATTCGCAAAGCCTGCAGGCGCTTTTTGCTCATATTCCCGGGCTCAAAGTAGTTATGCCGGCAACTCCTTATGATGCCAAAGGATTATTAATTTCTTCTATCGAGGATAATAACCCGGTTATTTTTATTGAACACCGTTGGTTACATAATACTTTAGGCAATGTTCCTTTAGAAAAATATAGAGTTCCTTTAGGCAAGGCAAAAGTTGTAAAACAAGGCAAGGACTTAACAATTGTTTCTTCATCCTATACGACATTAGAGGCGATAAAAGTGGCCGAACTATTGAAGAGAGACGGAATAAGTATCGAAGTTGTGGATTTAAGGACAATCAAGCCTTTAGATGAAGATACAATCGAGAAATCGGTGAGAAAAACCGGAAGGCTGCTGGTAATTGATAGCGCCTGGGGAAGTTTTGGTGTTGCCGCGGAGATATTGGCGCTTGTTGCAGAAAAAATGCATCACTTGCTTAAATGCGCGCCGGCGCGTATTACTTTCCCGGATGCTCCGACTCCGACTAGCTGGGCGTTGGCTAATCATTATTATCCTCAAGTTAAAGATATAATAAATAGAGTTAAGAAAATGCTAAAACTTAAACAAGAGAACCAAAAGCGGTTAGGGACTGTTTTGAATGTTCCATTAGATGTGCCTGATGCGGCCTTTAAGGGGCCATTTTAATTCATGTTAATTAAACCTAAACCAATCAAAAAAATACTTCTAACCCAGCCTAATTATGCCTGGCTTTCTAAGAGGACCTGGCAATTCCCTCCGTATACTTTGTGTTTATTGAAAGCAATTATTAAAGACAAAGCCAAAACAACAGTCTTTGACCCGAATTTTAAGAATCTTTCTGAACAGCAGGCAAAGATTTTTTTACGTAAGACTAAACCTGATTTAGTGGGAGTAAGCTCGATTTCAACGGAGTATTTTAATGTTACCCGGCATGCAATAGCCCTTATCCGTAAATGCCTGCCGAAAGCCGTGATTGTTTTAGGAGGTGTAATCCCTACGGTGATGATCCAGGAGGCGATGAAAGATAAAAATGTCGATTACTGGATTATGGGAGAAGGAGAGCAATCATTCCCGGATTTGATTGAGAAAATACGTTCCGGTTCCCGGGATTTAACCGGGATTAGCGGTTTGGCCTATTGGCAGGGCAATAAACCAGTGATTAACAAAATGGAATTTATTAATAACCTCGATGCAATTCCTTTTCCTGATTATTCCTCTGTTATCGGGGCTACTCTGCAGGATTATGGTAATATTAAATTCAGATACGCTCCGGGCCTCTTGGCGCGTAACTATCCTGCCGCGGTTACGATTACTTCCCGAGGCTGTCCTTATCGATGTATTTTTTGCGCCGGCAGGACAGTAAGCGGCCGGAAGGTAAGGTTTAGAAGCGCGGAAAATGTGCTAAAAGAGATCAATATTCTATATCAACAGGGTATCCGGGAAGTTATATTCTTAGATGATCATTTTTTAGCCGATAAAGACAGGGCGATAAAAATAATGAATGGTATTTTGACAAACTATAAAGATCTCACTTGGAAATGTGTTAATGTTACTGCTTGGTTGCTGGATGAGGAAATCTTAACGCTCATGCATAAAAGCGGATGTACCCATATAACTGTTTCTATTGAATCCGGAAATCAAGAAGTGCTTACGAATATTGTAAAGAAGCCAATTAGGCTTGATAAAATACCTGAGAAACTTGATTTTGCCAAATCAATAGGTTTTGACATAATCGCAAATTTTGTTCTCGGTTTTCCGGGAGAGACTTGGGAGCAGATCCGGGATACATTAAGGTATGCGCAAAAGCTTAATGTTGATATCGTAAATTTCCATATAGCTACTCCCTTGCCGAAAACTGAATTAATGGATATTTGCCTAGAGAGTAAATTATTACCGGAGGATTATTTAAAGAATATTTCTAAATATTCCGGTTACGGCAAGGGGTTAATTACGACTAAAGAATTTACTCCGCTTGAGCTGGAAGTTTTAAGGTCTTTTGAATGGGATAGAATCAATTTTTCATCGCCTGAAAGAAAGAAGTCGATTGCCAGGATGAACGGGATAACTTTAGAAGAGTTGGAAGATTGGCGGGTAAATACCAGGCGGAATCTTGGCGTAAATAGTATGGTTAAGAATATTATGGATGTTGCGAAAAAAACAAATGGTAAGCAGAAGAACAAAAAATAAGAATATTTTTATTCTTGGCATAGGAAGCGATATTGGAGCTGCCTTAGCCAGGTTTTATATAAACCAGGGCCATCAGGTTTTCGGTACATACAGGACTGATAAAAGTATTAAGTCAATTTCGGATCATAATAATATCCGGTTATTCAAATGCGACCTTGCGGATAAGCCCGGAATTAAAAAGTGCGCGGTTAAATATAAAGCCTTAGGCAAGCCCTGGGATATTTTTGTTTCTTGCGCAGGGACAATGGAGCCTATAGGTAAATTTTTTAATGTTGATTTCGATGAGTGGGAAAATTCTATAATTGTGAACTCTACATCACAACTACGTTTTCTTCATGAGTTATATCCCTGCAGGCGTAAAAAAAGCCTAAACCATGTTGTATTTTTCGCAGGAGGCGGAACAAATAATCCCTTTACTAACTATTCGGCTTATTGCGTTTCGAAAATTATGTTGATAAAAATGTGCGAACTTTTGGATGATGAAAATAAGGATTTAAATACGTTTATTGTTGGCCCGGGATGGGTGAGGACTAAAATTCATGCGCAGACGCTGCAAAGCCGCTCAGCCGGATCCAATTACGGCCGGACAAAGCAATTTTTAAAATCAGATATTCCGGGAACAGATTATCAGGATATTTTTGATTGCATTAATTGGTGTATTGACCAGGGCCGCCAAGTTGCCGGAGGCCGTAATTTTTCCGTTGTCCATGACCAATGGAGGGAAAAAGGTAAATTTCTTGCGCGTCAGCTTCGTGTTGATCCGAATAAATTTAAATTAAGGCGGTTTAAAAACAATTGATAAGAATAGGAGAATAAAGTGAATGAAGCTAAAATTATTAAATCTGCCAAAAAGGCCTATAAAAAAGGAACGGATTATCAGTTTAATACCCGGGAATTGAGGTTGGGCCCTTGGACATCATACAGTTTGATTAACGATCCAAAGCACATGTGTTTTGTGCTCTCCAGGTATAAATTCTGCGCGAAAATGTTGGAAGGCAAAAACACGGTTATGGAGATAGGTTCAGGAGATGGTTTTGGTTTGCCGATTATTGCTCAGGCAGTAAAAAAGGTATATACGGTGGATTGGGATAAGCGGCTGCTTGAGGGAAATGCCAGCCGGCTTAAACATCTGAAAAATGTCGAATATTTACACGCGGATCTTAATAAAGAATCTCCCGGTGTGAAGGTGGACGGAATATTTCTTATTGATGTCATTGAGCACTTAGAACAGGAAACCGAGAAAGTATTTTTGAATAATATTGTAAAATGCCTTAATTCTGCGGGGGTTTTGATTATCGGCACACCCAATATAGGCGCCTCCCAGCATGCTACTCCCAGAAGCAGAGTGCAGCATATTAATTTAAAAAGCAATAAAACTTTGCGGGATCTTATGGCGGAATATTTTGAAAATGTATTTATGTTCGGAATGAATGATGAAGTTTTACATACCGGTTATGCTCCGATGTGCCATTATCTCTGGGCAGTGGGAACAGGTTTACGCTCAAAGACAAGGAAATAACAATGAAACTTTCAGATTACGTAGCCGGCTTTTTAGTAAAGCTGGGCATAAAACATGTATTTGTGATTACCGGAGGAGCAGCAGCGCATCTGATTGATTCTATTGCTAAGACTCCCGGCATAGAATATGTTTGTCCGCAGCATGAACAGGCAGGGGCAATGGCTGCTGATGCTTATGCCAGGGCCACTGGCAAATTAGGAGTAGCAATAGCAACCAGTGGCCCGGGCGCCACCAATATGCTTACCGGAGTCTGCTGTTCGTTTTATGATTCGATTCCGGCGTTATATATCACCGGCCAGGTTTCCACCTTCCGCTCTAAAGGAAATACCGGAATAAGGCAGCTGGGTTTTCAGGAGACCGATGTTACTGCCGTATTCAAGCCTGTTACTAAATATGCCGTAAAAATCAATGATCCTCAAGATATTAGATATGAACTCGAAAAAGCTGTCCATATCGCGCATTCCGGGAGGCCGGGCCCGGTATTAATCGATATCCCTGATAATTTGCAAAGAATGGATGTACAGCCGAAGTTACTAAAATCGTTCGTACCTAAAACTGATAAAAATAATTCTCGTCTTTTAGATTCGCAGGCAACAAAATGTATAAATTTGCTCCGTCAAGCAAAAAGGCCGGTTATTATTCTTGGTTGGGGGATTTATCTTTCCGGAGCAGAAAAAGAAGCCCTGAAATTTGTGGAGAAATCGAAATTACCGGTAGCGCCTACTTGGGGCCTGAGGTATTTATTTCCGGCTACTCATCCGCAATTAATCGGCGCATTCGGCACCCATGGCACGCGTTATGGTAATTTTGCGGTACAGAATGCCGACCTTGTTTTATCTATCGGAGCGCGCCTGGACACCCGTCAGGCAGGTTCGCCTCACTGGACATTTGCCAGAGGGGCTAAAAGAATAGTTGTTGATATCGATCCTGCTGAGTTAAAAAAATTCAAGAGATTAAAGATGAGAATAGATTTAGAAGTTAATGCGGATGCCAAAGTTTTTCTAGAATTGCTTAATCAAAAAATTTCTGTCACAAAATTTCCCCAGATATCAAATTGGCAGAAGAGAATTGCTCAATGGAAAGAAAAATTCCCTGTTTTCAGGCAAGAATATTTCAAGCAAAGGGATGTGAATCCGTACGCTTTTATAAAGGCACTTTCTGATGAAGCGTTACCGAATGATATTATTTTTGCTGATACCGGTTGCAGCCTGGCCTGGTTATTGCAGGCTTTTGAATTTAAAAAAGGGCAGAAACTTTTTAGCGCTTTTAATAATACGCCGATGGGGTATGCTTTACCGGCGAGCATCGGCGCATCTTTTGCCATAAACAAAAAACCGGTCATCTGCGTAACCGGAGATGGTGGTTTACAGATGAATATTCAGGAGTTTATAACAGCTATAAAACATAATCTTCCAATAAAAATTTTTCTTTTTAATAATCACGGCTATGGCATGATACGCCAGACACAGGACCAATGGTTTGGTTCGCAATATGAGGCTTCTACAGTAGAAAGCGGATTAGCTTTTCCGGATTTTATTAAGGTAGCTAAAGCATATGGCCTCAAAACAGTTAATATAGCGAAAACAAAAGATATACACAAAGGGATAAAGGAAGCTCTGCGCTTAAAAGGCCCTGTTTTATGTAATATTGAGATACACTTAGGGCATAGTGTAATTCCCCAAGTCAAATACGGAAGGGCCTTAGAAGATGGAGAGCCTTTGTTGGATAGAAAAGATTTTTTTGAATGTATGATTGTTAAGCCGCATCAGGCATCGCTTAAATAAAACACAAGAGGGGGAACATTGAGAAGAGAAATAAACCTGATAGATTCGCATCCCAAAACCGTGCGGGATTATGAATTACGCGCCAAAGAGAAGACTCCCGAAATTATCAGTTTAGCTAAGCAGTTTGGGAAAGATTTTTTCGACGGTGACAGAAAATGCGGTTATGGAGGATATAAATATGACGGCCGTTGGAAATCCGTCGTAAAAAGGTTTAGAGATTATTATAATCTTGCAGCCAATGCTACGATTCTGGATATAGGATGCGGGAAAGGTTTTATGCTCCATGATTTCAAAGAACTTATGCCCGGCTCAACTATTGCCGGGATAGATGTCAGTGAATATGCGATTGAAAATGCTATGCCTCAAGTAAAGCCATATCTAAAAATCGCCAGTGCTGAAAAACTACCGTATCCGGATAAAACTTTTGATTTAGTTATATCGATTAACTCAATTCATAATCTGCCAATTGCGCGGCTTAGAGCTGCTTTAAGGGAGATCCAGCGAGTCTGCTGCAAGGATAGTTATATTACCATTGATGCCTGGCGAAATGAAACGGAGCGCCAGAATTTGTTTAAATGGGTGCTTACCGCCGAGACAATGATGCATGTTGATAATTGGAAAAAGTTATTTTTGGAGGCTGGCTATACCGGTGATTACTGGTGGTTTATCGCGGATTAAGGACAAATAGATGAAATGAAAACTTTAGCAGCTGTATTATCAGAAATAAACAAACCATTAATAATCGAAGAGCTCCTGATTCCGGATTTAAAAGCCGGGCAGGTGTTAGTCAAGATTGCCTATAGCGGGATTTGCCATACTCAGTTAAATGAGATGCGCGGATTAAAAGGAAAAGACAGGTTTCTTCCCCACGCTTTAGGGCATGAGGGATCCGGAATAGTTGAGGCTATCGGAGTTGGCGTAAAAAAAGTCAAGATAGGCGATAGAGTGGTATTAACCTGGATTAAAGGCAACGGTTCTGATATCCCCGCGGCTTCATATAAAAGAAAAGATGGCTCGATTGTTAATTCCGGAGCAATTTCTACCTTCATGACCAAGGCAGTTATTTCCGAGAATCGTTTGGTCAAGATTCCGGATGAAATGCCTCTTCGCGAAGCTGCGCTTTTGGGCTGCGCTATTCCTACGGGCGCCGGTATCGTGATAAATACAATGGATATTTCCGTAGGCAAGAGTATCGCGATTTTTGGAATGGGAGGTATTGGTTTAAGCGCCTTACTTGCTGCCAAGGCAAGGGGGGCTTCGAAAATCATCGCTATAGATATATCCGAAGATAAGCTTAAGCAATCAATTTCATTTGGAGCGACGCAGGTATTAAACGCTAAGAATGATAGTGTTATTGAAGTGATAATGAAGATTTCGGATAACAAAGGGATTGATTATGCTATTGAATCTGCCGGTAAAAAGGAATCTATGGAGATGGCTTTTAAATCGGTGCGTGATAATGGCGGGTT
>ERZ1292640.3024-Hain-H43-02um-R1-3024-length-13228-cov-45_pt1 | contig 13228 bp, 9 predicted proteins | sample MGYA00564404_ERZ1292640 | MGnify/ENA primary metagenome ERZ1292640 (study PRJEB36523, sample SAMEA6512636) | groundwater metagenome | collected 2019-01-08 | study: AquaDiva: Metagenomics assemblies of 32 groundwater samples
GAACCGGACCTGGATGCGAAGGCCTGCCATACCGCCCTCGATGCTAAGGCGGGCCAAGAACAAAGGCTTTGCGATCCCTTGCCGCCACGCCTGTCCGAACCCGAGGCGGGTTCCTGTTGACGGCGGCCCTCCGAGGGCGGTACACAAGTACCGGTAGTGAGGCAAGCATGAAAACTCCTATGCTGGCATTCTGCCTCGCGTGGATGGCCGCGCCGGCCCTGGCGCCCGCGCAGGAATCCCGCGGCAGCATCACGGGGAAAGTGATCGATCCGCAGGGGGCCGTCATCCCCGGCGCGGGTGTCGTCGTAACCAACGCCGAAACCAACGCGACCAGCCGCACGGGCGCCAACGAGACCGGCTACTTCGAAGTGAACCTCCTGAATCCCGGCCTGTACACGGTGGCGGTGGAGGCGGCGGGGTTCAAGAAGTCCGTGCGGAGCGGGCTTGAGCTGAGCGTGGCTGGGAGGCTGGACATCGAGTTCCGCCTCCAGGTTGGGGAACTCACCGAAACCGTGGAGGTCACCGCTGCCGCCCCGCTGCTTGACACCACCACGGCTTCGGGCGGGCGCATCATCGACAACCGGCAAATCATGCAGCTTCCCTTCGCGGACATGAATCCGTTCGCGCTGGCTACGCTGGCCGCCGGCATGCAGTGGACGGGACAGCCGGAGTACCGGCTGCCGTACGCCGTGGCGGGCACCTCGGCATTCAATACCATGGGAGCGGTGGGATCGAACGAGTACACCATGGACGGCGCGCCGGTGACCGGCAGCAACCGCCGGGTCGGCTACGTCCCGCCCTCGGACGCCGTCTCCGAGTTCAAACTGGAGACCACGACTTTCGACGCCGCCTACGGCCATACCTCCGGGGCCACCATCAATGTCATGAGCAAGGGCGGGACGAACACCTTCCACGGCTCTCTCTATAACCAGCACTGGCAGCAGCGCTGGAACGCCACACCGCACTTCACCCGCCTGGCCTACGAAGATGCCATCCGCGAGGGCAGGAAGAAGCCGGGGCGCCCGAAACAGGAATCCGGCCGCTCGAACAACTTCGGCGGAACGCTGGGCGGCCCGGTGCGGATTCCCAAGCTTTACGACGGCCGGGATAAGCTCTTCTTCTTCTTCAGCTACAACGGCATCTACCAGGACAAGGTGGAGACCACCAGCGCCATCAACCGGACGGCGCCGAAGATGGCCTGGCGGCAAGGCGATCTGTCCGACCTGCTGGCCATCGACGCGGCTAAGTTCACCGTCTACGATCCACGCTCGGCGCGCCGCGACGGCACACGGGTGGTGCGCACGCCCTTCCCGCAGAACAAGGGCATTCCGATTCTCAACCCGATGTACAAGTTCTATGCGCCCCTGTACCCCGCGCCGAACGACGTGCCCGGACTGGTCTCGCCCGAAGGCTTCAACAACTACTACGCCATGGGCATGCAGACCGGCGGCTCGTTCAATTCCTATCTCAGCCGGTACGACTACAATCTCTCCGAGCGCCATCGCGTCTTTGGACGCTGGTACTGGAATGATCGTCTGGGCGACCAGTACGACTGGACTTACGAGACCATGCGCGGCCTCCACACCAACGGCCTGGCCAAGATCAGCAAGGGCGCCGGAGGCGATTACATCTGGACGATCGATAACAACAACGTCCTGGACATCGGGGCGAACTGGAATCGCTACAGCGAAGGGAGCAAGAACCCCATCCCCACTCAGTTCAAGCCCAGCGACGTCGGTTTGCCGGCTTACATGGACCAGAAGGCTGCCGATTACCGCGTTCTGCCGCGGCTTAATTTCTCCAACATCGAGAGCGTGAGCATGACCTACCCGGTTATAGGTTCGCTGGGCGCCACCTCGGAGCTGAAGCTGGCCATGATGACCATCAAAGGCGACCACTCCTTGAAGTACGGCTGGCAGGAACGGCGCTATTGGTACACTTCGCTCGGGCCTGGATACTCCTCCGGCCAGTTCACGTTCAACAACAGCTTCATGCGCTCTTCCGATTCGGACACCAGGGCGTCCAACCACGGTCTGGAATGGGCCGCCTTCCTGATGGGTCTCCCGTCCGGCATCAGCGTCGACACCAACGATTCGGGCTATTGGTCCACGCGCTACCGCGCCCTCTATCTCCAGGACGATTGGCGCGTCTCCGGGCGCCTGCGCCTCAATTTCGGGCTGCGCTATGAACGCGAGGGCGGCATCACGGAGCGGTTCAACCGCGGCCTGAGCGGCGAGTTCCTCTTCGATGCGAAGCTGCCTTTCACCGACCTTGCCCAGGCGGCTTACGCCCAAAGCCCGCTGCCGGAGATGCCCGCCTCCCAGTTCAAGGTGCTGGGCGGCGCCGCCTATCTGGGCGCGCCCAACCGCACTTTCAGCGACGGGACGCACCATTTTCTGCCGCGGTTCGCCGCCGTCTACCAGTTGAGCGGTAAGACCGTGATTCGAGGCGGCTACGGTTGGTTTTACGACACCTTCAACGTCAACAACACGCGCCCGAGCCAGTACGGTTTCAGCCAGCCCACCAGTACCGTGGTGAGCTCGGACAACGGCCTCACGTTCTGCTGCGGAGTCGGCGAGGCCGCGAACCTGTCGGCCAACGGGAGCCCGATCCTCGATCCCTTTCCGGTGCGCGCCGATGGAAGCCGTTTCGATTCCCCTTATCGAGACCGGCTCGGCCTGGTGGCGCTGGCGGGCCGCGGCTACACGTTCACGCCCAGGGACAACGACCCGGCCTGGCAACAGAGATGGCGGCTGGGGGTCCAGAGGGAGATCCTCCCGGATGCCGTGATCGAAGTCTCCTACAACGGCTCCCTCTCGCGCATCGCGGTGAATCAGAGGGTCGACTTCCTTCCCGAGCGATACTGGGCCAAGGGCAACGTGCGGAACCAGGCCGTGGATGACGACCTGAACCGGAACGTGACGAATCCGTTCTACATCGGGAACCTCGCGCCGCTGCGCAGCTCCGACGACACGCTCTACCGGTACCTCAGCACGCAGGGCTTCTTCAGCTCCAGAACCATCCGGAAGCATCAGTTGCTGCGCGCGTTCCCGCACATGTCGAACCTGACCGGTCTGCGCCCGGGCGTCAGTTTTGCGGATTCGAGAGGCACGGCCCGTTACCACGATCTGCAAGTGCAGTTCGAGAAGCGTTTCTCGCGCGGTTTTCAGTCGGCCGTGATGTACACGCGCGCCTTCAGCGATAAACAGAACTTCTACCTGAACGAATTCGAGGCCGCGCCCTCCTGGCGGACCGACAATGATGTCCGCCCGCATCGGTTTGTGTGGAGCGCGATTTGGCAGGTGCCATTCGGGAAGGGACGCCGGTGGATCTCGAGCGGCCCTCTCCAGCACCTGGCCGGCGGCTGGCAGTGGAGCTGGATCTATCAGTATCAGAGCGGCCCCGCCACGAGCTGGGGCAACCGGTTCTTCTATGGCGACCTTGCCCAGCTCGGCTCGCTCTTCAAGCACGCCCAGGTTCACTCCGGGAACGTCCATGTCTGGTTCGAGCCGAGCCTCGCCTATCGCGGCAGCGGCGCAATCCCGAACGGCTTCCAGGGATTCGAAGGCCGTTCGGCCATGCAGCCGGGGCAGTTCCAGGTGCGCGTTTTCCCCACCCTCCTGGACTCGCTGCGCGCCGACGGCATCCGGAATTGGGACATCAAGCTGTTGCGCCGCATCCGGATCACCGAGCAACTGAACACCAGTTTTTCCGTCGACTATCTGAACGCAACCAACCACACCAACTTCGAGGCGCCGGTCACCGATCCGACCAACCTCAACTTCGGCCGCGTGACCAGCCAGCGCGGGTTGAGCCGCATCGTGCAATTCAACCTGCGAGTAGATTTCTGAGAAAACGGGAGTTCGTCGTGAGACTGCCATTTTGTTTGTTCCTCGGCCTCCTGCCTGGGGCTTTCGGGGCCGATCTGCTGGCTCCCTGGAGAGAAGGCGTCAAAGTCCGCCCGGTGGCGCCCGATCAGAACCGCCACTCCATGCACACCTACTTCAACATTTCGCCGGAATCTCCCGATGGGAAATGGGTGCTCTACTACACCTCGAGCGCTCCTGACAGCCACGAGGGCGACATCCGCATACTGGAACGGGCCACCGGCAAGGAGAAGCTGCTGGCCTCGAACCTGACCACGGAAGATGCCCACCGGGCGGCCTGCCAGCAGTGGGTCTGTGGCGGCCGCCAGGTCGTCTTTCACGACCTTCGCAAGGGCCAGTGGCAGGTGATCGCGGTGGATATTAAGACCGGCAAAAAGCGCGTGCTCGCCAGGAATCGCCTGTTGAGCTGGGGCCAGGCCAGCGGAAATATCGTACCGATCTACGGCCTGCACTGGAACCCCGGGCCGCACCGCGACCTCGAGCTTCTGAACGTGGAGACCGGCGAGATTCGCACCGTGGTGACCGCCGCGGCCGTTCGCCAGAGCTACGCGGAAGCGGTCTCGAAGGAGTTCGGCGACAGGCCCATCTCGATCTTCTTCCCGATTCTCAGCCCGGACGGCAAGCGGATCTTCTTCAAGCTCGCGACCCCGGCGGGAGGCGACTTTCGCAGCGCCAAGGCCAGCCACCGCGAGATCCTCATCGGATACGACCTGGAGCGCTCCCGTTTCCTGTTTTTGCATCCACGCTGGGGACATCCCGCCTGGCACCCCGACTCGCGGGCTTTCATCAACGTGCCAACCATGCTGGCGGACAGCGAAACGGGTTCCACCCGCCGCATCCCCGATCTTCCCGTCTTCCGCGGGTCCCATCCATCCATCAGCCCGGACGGACGGCTGTTTACCACCGACACGCTGGCGGAAGCGTTCGGGGGCGCCAAAGGAGAGTGGGGCGTCGCCGTGGCGGATCTCGGCGGGCAGGGCTACGTCATGCTCCACCGTTTCGACGGGTCCAAGGGCGCCACCTCCTGGCGGCGGTCGCATCCCCACCCGGTCTTCAGTCCCGACGGAAAGCGTATCTACTTCAACGTGAACGCCTCCCAGTGGACACAGCTTTTCGTGGCGGAAGCGGGTGCCAACGCATCCACGCGGCCCTGAGGGCCGCCGGTGCGAATTTCGAGGTTGTGTAGCCTGTCACCGAAATCTGGTCTTGACGGCGGCCCTCCGAGGGCGGTAAACCAAGACTTGAAAGGACGAAAAGTATGCGCGCACGACTTGCTGTTCTCTGTCTGTTGGGAGCTGCGGCCTGGTTGATGTTGGCCGGCGCTTCCCGCGCTGATGAGGCCGAGGGTTCGGGAGAATGGCAACTGACCTTCTCTCCCATCAGCAAACTGCTTGACAACAACGACAACTTCTCTCGCGACAACCGGTTTCTGGTTTACGACACACGCGACACGGTGGGCGGCGGCATCGGCAATTCCACCAGCATCATGAAGGTCTCCATCTCGACGGGCTTGGAGAACTTCGTGTACGCTCCCTGGCCGGTGCTCACCGGGTCTCAAGCCGCGCCGGGTCTTGGCGCAGCCTCCTACAGTCCCGTGGATGACCTGGTCATTTTCATTCACGGCCCGCTTCTCCGTGAAACGCCGGAACTGGGTTTCTATGCCGCCACCAACCGTCGGGGCGGCGTGGCGAGGGCCGACGGCAGCGGGGACATGGGGTATCTGGATTGTCGCGACGTGAAATCCGAAGTGACCCCTGGCGGCGCTCATCGCGGCGGTACCCACCGGCACGAGTTCAGCGCCAACGGCCAGCGAATCGGCTTCACCTATGACGATCAGTTGCTGCCACAGTACGGCCGCAACATCGGATTCATGGTTTCACACCCGAAGGCGCCTTGCGGTGTTTCTCTCTGGGCGGCCCTGCTGGTGCCGTTGGTTCCGCCCGCCCAGTCAAAGCCCGGCGACCTCGAACGCGCCGCCGACGACTCCTGGGTCGGCTCCAAGGGGTTGATGCGCGCTTTCATCGGAAACGTGAAGGGAGAGACCGGCGCGGTGATGAGTTCCCTGTTCGTCGCCGACATTCCCGAGAACGTCGATATCACCTCATCCGATTCGGGCGCCAGGAACAGGTACCCTGCGCCGCCACGGGGGACCACGCTCCGGCGCCTCACCATTACACCGGCGGCGGGGATCGTGCGCGGGTCGCTGGATGGCACTCGCATTGGCTACTACGCCACTGCAAGCAACGGCACGCGCCAGGTGTTCATTGTCAATTCGCTCGGCTCCGATCGGCACCCCGATCCCGCCATGCGGCCCATACAGGTAACGCAACTCGAAAGAGGCGCGAGCGGCGGCCTGCGATGGCATCCCTCGGGAAATTCGATCGCGGTGATTAGCGACAACGGCGTGGTGGCAGTTTGCGTGCAGCCGGGCCCTTTGTTCGGCAAGACATATTGGCTCACGCAGCACGGGGCGCAAGTTCCCGCCGCCGATGCTCTCGTCTGGTCCCGCGATGGACGACTGCTGGCGTTCAACCGTCGCGTTCCTACCTACGATGCCGCCGGCAATCTGGTGAAGGACGCGGGCGGCAACGACTTTCGCCAGATCTTTGTGGTGAGGTTTCCCGACCTCGACGGCAACGGAATCGCGGATCCGATCATGTAGGGGCGAGGCATGCCTCGCCCGGCGGCGGGAATTTCGAGGTTGTGTAGCCTGTCCCCGAAATGCCGTAAGCTGGGGGACATGAGAGCGGCGGGAATCTTGCTTTGCGCGATGGCGGCCTTTGGCCAGGACCTGGTGGTTTACGGCGGCACGTCGGCCGGCATGAGTACCGCGGTGGCCGGCGCGCGGCAGGGACTTAAGACGGTGCTGCTGGAGCCGGGACGGCACATCGGCGGCATGGCCACCGGCGGGCTGTCGCGCACCGACGTCGGCAAGCGCGAGGTGATCGGCGGGCTGGCCCTGGAGTTCTACTACCGCACCGGCGAGCGCTACGAGATGCGCCGCTACAACAACCCGGTGGCCTGGTTCTACGAGCCCAAGGCCGGCGAAGACGTGATGCGGGAGATGCTCAAGCAGGCGGGCGTCACCGTGCTGTTCAACCACCGCCTGCGCGAGAAGGACGGCGTGAAGCGCGAAGGGACGAAGATCACCGAGATCGTCATGGAAAACGGCGCGCGCTTCACCGGCCGGATCTTCGCCGACTGCACCTACGAGGGCGACCTGATGGCCCAGGCCAAGGTCTCCTACACCTGGGGCCGCGAGTCGATGGCGCAGTACGGCGAATCGCTGGCCGGAGTGCGGGAGAAGACGCCCAAGCACCAGTTCACGGTGAACATCCCGGCGCGCGACGAAAACGGGCGGCTGCTGCCGGAGATTTCGGCCGCGCCGCGCGGCGAATCGGGCGCGGCCGACAAGCGTGTGCAGGCTTACAACTTCCGCATCATCGCCACCAACGACCCGGCCAACCGCATCCCCTGGCCGAAGCCGCGCGACTACGACCCGAAGCGCTACGAGCTGCTGGCGCGGCTGCTTGCCGCGCTCACCAAGGAGAAGGGGCGCGCCCCGGTGTTTCACGAGATGACGCTGATCGCGCTCATCCCCAACCGCAAAGCGGACTTCAACAACCAGGGGCCGTTCTCGACCGACTACATCGGCAAGAACTACGACTACCCCGACGGCAGCTACCGGCGCCGCGCCGAGCTGTGGCAGGAGCACATCGACTACAACCAGGGCTACTATTACTTCCTGGCCAACGACCCGCGCGTGCCGCCGGGCCTCCAGCGCGAGGTGAACGAATGGGGCCTGCCCAAGGACGAGTACGCCGACACCGGCCACTGGCCGCACCAGCTCTACGTGCGCGAGGCGCGCCGCATGGTGGGCGAGTACGTCATGATCCAGAAGGACCTCCAGGCCGAGCGCGCCAAGCCCGACGTCATCGGCATGGGCTCTTACAACAGCGACTCGCACAACGTGCGGCGTTTCGTCAACGCTCAGGGCTTTGCCGAGAACGAGGGCGACATGCAGGTGCCGGTGCAGCCGTACCAGATCCCCTACCGCATGATCCTTCCCAAGCGCGCTGAGGCGGCCAATCTGCTGGTGCCGGTGTGCTTCTCGGCCAGCCACGTGGCCTATTCGTCGCTGCGAATGGAGCCGCAGTACATGATCATCGGCCAGGCCGCCGGCGTGGCGGCGTCGCTGGCGGTCCGCAACGGCGTGGCCGTGCAGGACATCCGGCTGGCGGATCTCCAGCGGATCCTCAAGTCGCAGGCGGCGGTGTTCGAGTACGTGCCCTACCCGCAGCAGGAAGCGCTCGGCATCATCCGCAACAAGATGCGGCCGCCGGGCCCGGCGCGGTTCAACTGGGAGTAGCGCCGCCAGAGGCGAAGATAACACGCGCCCGCTGCGTGGCCAAGTGTAAATTAATCTCCTGGTCGCCGAAAAAGGCTGGCGCCGCTGGCGAAAGCCCGGTAAACTGTTATCGTTCAGAGGGGGAGCCATGAGTGTGCCTTTACAGTTGGTCTCTATCCGGTCGGACGGAACCGCCACCGCCGGTTTTGAGCACGATCTGGTAGGGTCCAGCGGCCCCATGCAGCAGCTCTACGTGCTGCTGGCCAAGGTAGCCGCCGCCGACTGCACGGTGATGCTCCGCGGCGAGAGCGGCACCGGCAAGGAACTGGCGGCGCGCGCCATCCACCGCAACAGTCCGCGCGCGGCCCGGCCCTTTGTGGCCGTGAGCTGCGCCGCCCTGGCCCCCACGCTGATCGAAAGCGAGCTGTTCGGGCACGAGAAAGGCGCCTTCACCGATGCGCACGCGCGGAAGCCGGGCAAGCTGGAAGCGGCCGACGGCGGCGCCCTGCTGCTGGACGAGATCGGCGAGATGCCGCTGCCGCTTCAGGCGAAGCTGCTGCGCGTTATTCAGGAGCGCGAGTTCGAGCGGGTAGGCGGCACCGACACCGTGCGGGTGAATATCCGGCTCATGGCGGCCACCCACCGCGACCTCAGGGGCGAGTGTGAGCGCGGCCATTTTCGAGAGGATCTCTTCTACCGGCTCAACGTGGTTTCGATTACTTTGCCGCCCTTGCGGGAGAGGCGCGAGGATATTCCGCTGCTGGCCCGCCACTTCGTGGCCAAGTACGCGGCCCACCGTGGGCCTGGACTCGAGATTTCTCCTGAGGCGTGGGCGCATTTGTTGAACTACGACTGGCCCGGCAACGTGCGCGAGCTGGAGAACGCGATCGAAAGAGCGGTGGTGCTGGGCGCGGGCAACCAGATCCTGCCCGGCGACCTGCCGGAGGCGGTGCTGGAGCGTTGTTCCCGATGCCATGCGCGGCCCGACGACATTCGGGAGGCGCTGAAGCTGGAGAAAAGAGAGATGGTCCTGGAGGCGATGCGGCGGTCGCGTGGCAACTACGTCGAGGCAGCCAAGCTGCTGGGGATTCACCCCAACTCGCTCCACCGGCTGGTTCGAAGACTCGGCCTCAAACCCGAGATCGAACGCCCCGTTCGACCCTTCGGCTGCCCGCCGGCCTGACCTCCCGCCCCGCTCAGCGGAACACCACCAGGCTTTCGATGGCCACTCCGGTCCCTTTGCGGTCCCCGTAAGGCTCGCCGCGCACCGCCAGCCGCACCGTGTGCTTACCCGGCTTCAGCCCGAAGGCATGCCAGACCGAGTCGCCGCGCTTGTCGCCCTTTTCGTCCGAGCAGACGTCCACGGTGCGGTCGAGCTTGCCGTCGAGGTAGACGTCGGCCTTGCCGCCCTCGGCCAGGTACGGCCCCACCACGATGGCGCCGGTGCCTTCAAACGTGACCGTCAGCTCCGCGCCCTTCGCCGACGCGATGCGCTGGGTCTTCTCGGTTCGCCACGGCCCGCTGAACGTCCAGCGCGCGTCGTCGGCGCCGATGCGCTCGGCCACCGTACCGAACTTCCAGGTTTGGAGCTTAGGCGGCTTCGGCGTCTGCAGCCGCACCAGCAGCTTGTCGCCTTCGACGCGGCCCCCGTTGCGCTTCACCAGCCCGATGGCCCGCTTCTCGGTGCTCTCGACGATGGTGTTGAACGAGAAATCGGTGTAGCGGAACTTCTCGTTGGCGATGGCGGGAATGCCGCCCTTCCACTCCTCTGGGATCCGCTCGTAGCCGAGCACGACGCCGAGGATGCCGCCCGAGCTGGCCGGGTTGCAGTCCGAGTCCTGGCCGGCGCGGGTCGAGATCTCGATCGTCTTGCCGAAATCCCCCTTGCCATAGAGCAGTCCCAGGGCGATGTAGGCGCCGTTGAGCTTGGCGTCGATGTTGTAGGGTTGGAGCGCGCCGGCCGGGCACGGGTCGTTCTTGTTCCACTTGTCCTCGATGAGCTGCCAGACCTTCTTCCAGTCGTCGGGATACTGTTTGTGCCATGCCAGCAGGTCGGCGACGAGCCGGCCGTAAGGACTTTGCCGCGGGATGGCCGCCAGGCCGGTCTCGACGATGCGCCGCGGGTCGCTCTCGAAGAACGCGGCCGCATACATCGCCGAGACGAACATGCCGCCGTAGATGCCGTCGCCGTAGTTCATCACCCGGCCGGCGCGCAGCGCGATGTCGTTGGCGGCGCGGTAGAGGCCCGGCGCCATAAGGCCGATGAAATCGGCCTCGATCTGGAAGTCGATGTCGTCGGCGTGCGCGTTGTAGCGGGGTGTGCCGGAGAGCGTGGCCGGCACGCCGCGCTTCAGGTTGCGCCGCCCGCTCAGGTTGGCGTGCCAAAGAGCGTACTGCGCGTCGCGGAACATGGCGCCGAAGTCGTCGGCGGTGGCGTCGAGCCCCTTGTCGTCCAGGACCTTGGCGAAGGTCATATCGACGTAAAGGTCGTCCTGCCCCAGCGCGTTCTTAATGCGCTCGGGAGTCCACTTGGGCAGGTCGCCCTCGATGATCTTGCCGCGCGAGCGGAACTCGGTCGGCGCGCCGAAGCTGACGCCGATCATCTGGCCCGCCCAGCCGCCGGCGATCTTGTCGCGCAGGACCTTGAGCGGGATTTCGCGCGTCTGGGCGGCCGCCGAACCCAGCGCCAGCATTGCCGCGAGAAACTGAATTCCGATACGCATGGTGTGCTCTCCTTGAATACGATTCAACCTAGATCTTATACTCTACCTGTCTCGACGGGCGGTTGAGGTTCGGAGGCCCTGCTCTGACTGCTGGGCGACGGCCCCCGGCTCTCTAAACGAGGTAACCACCGAACTCTTCCAGCGGCGCATCGAAATCCGGGGCCATGCGGATCTTGCCCTTCAGCAGACCCAGCGGAGGCTTGCGGCCCCGCTCCGGGAGGCGGGTAAGCAAGGCCATTGGCTTGCCGTGGCGGGCGATGAGGATGTCCTCGCCGGCGGCCGCGCGTTGCACCAGCCTGGAAAGGCTGCTCTTGGCATCGTGCATGTTGATCATCGTCGCCATGCGTTAATCTTAGCCCAATATTCGGGCTTAAGTCCCAAACCCAGCTTTCATGTCGTCACCCGGCAGCCGCCGCCCGCTGCCTCGGCCGGGCTGGCGCGGCCCCGCCGCCAGCCGGCCCAACGTGCTCTTCTATTTCCCCGACCAGATCCGCCTTCAAGAGCCTCAACAACACCGTGGGCGAGGCGCCGCTCGCGAGTCTGCCCAACCCACTGGTGAACCGGCGCGGCATCCCGACCGAGCCACTGTCGTTCACCTCGGCCTTCAACCCGCGGCAGTTCCAGTTCGGGCTGAAGATCAACTTCTGAAGCCAGACTGCGGGCGCCGGTCGGGGTGTCGCTCAACGGCGCCGCCGTTGTGGTAGCGTACTGGTGAGGGATAAATCTGAAGTTCGAATGGGACCCCAAGAAGGCAGCAACCAACGTCTTCAACCACGAGGTGTCATTCGAGGAAGCTCTGACGGTCTTTGCAGACCCGTTGGCACGGATCTTCGATGACGAGGACCACTCTATCGACGAGCAGCGGGAAATCATCGTCGGGCATTCCGCAAGACTACGCCTGTTGGTGGTCTGCTTCTCGGCGCGGGAGGACATAGTGCGGATCTTCAGCGCTCGCAGGGCCACGAAGCGGGAGCGACTCGACTATGAAGAAAACGTCCAATAGTAGGCGCCGGCGCCCGGTGCCGGTCGCCATCCGGGCAGAGTACCGCTTCGATTACCGCAAGGCGCGACCGAACCGTTTTGCAGCGCTGATGGAGGGCAGTACCGTTGCGGTTGTTCTCGATCCGGATGTGGCATCGGTCTTCCAGACGTCCGAGGCGGTGAATTCATTACTCCGATCGGTCATATCGGCGCTGCCGGAACACGTTAAGCGTGAGCCCAAGGCGGGCTAAGAAGACGTTGCAGCCGACGGCGCAAAAGAGGCGCCGCTCGCGAGTCTGCCCAACCCGCTGGTGGGCCGGTGCGGCATCCCGACCGAGCCGCTGTCGTTCACCTCGGCCTTCAACCCGCGGCAGTTCCAGTTCGGGCTGAAGATCGACTTTTGAAGCCAGGCTGCGGGCGCCGGTAAAGACTCGGTTCGAGGCAAAATTCCGAAGATTTCGGGGATTTTCGGTTCCGAGGTTGACTCGCATGTCGGACTGAGGTCTAATTGGGTAGGTGCTGGCGGCTGCCGGAAGGTCAGGCGCAATGGTCACTTTAACCGGGGTTCGTCGGTCTCCGTTGGGGCTGGGCCGGGCGCCGCTTTAGGCGGCCCGTCGCGCCGGCGTCGCCAGGCGCCTGACCACCCACGGCTTTCGGCATTCGTTTGCGACCCATTTGCTGGAAGACGGTTACGACATCCGAATGGTGCAGGAACTGCTGGGGCACCGGGACGTCAAGACGACGATGGTCCACACGCAGGTATTGAATCGTGGCGGGCTGGGGTCCACAGCCCGCTGGACCGGCTGCGCAAGCCGATGTCGGTCGAGACCAGGGGTCTTACACCGACCGAGCGATTGGGTGAGACTCCCGTTGGAAGGCAGTCAACTGGAGCGAAAGTTGCTAGCAGGTAAGGAGTTGCGGTCGCGAGCGGCCCGGGGGCGGCTTCCTCATAGTGTGAGCGCCAGGGTTCTTACGCTGACCAAGATAAACAGAAGTTAGACGAATCCAGATGGATGATTACTATGTTTACGTGTACATCGACCCAAGGAACCATGAGGAGTTCTACTACGGCAAGGGAGCAGGCTCGCGCAAAGCCACCCACCTTGTGGATCAGTCCGACACCGAAAAGGCCAAACGGATCGCCGACATACGAAAAGAGGGTCTCGACCCCATTATCCGCGTCATAGCGCGCGGGTTGTCGGAGTCCGAGGCGCTCCTGGTGGAGAAGACGCTCCTACCTGAATCCGGCGCATTCTGGGGCTCGAAGGGCCTTCGCGGGACCTGCTGAA
>ERZ1292640.3025-Hain-H43-02um-R1-3025-length-13220-cov-6_pt1 | contig 13220 bp, 11 predicted proteins | sample MGYA00564404_ERZ1292640 | MGnify/ENA primary metagenome ERZ1292640 (study PRJEB36523, sample SAMEA6512636) | groundwater metagenome | collected 2019-01-08 | study: AquaDiva: Metagenomics assemblies of 32 groundwater samples
TTTCCAAGCCATAGAGTGTCGGACGTGTTGCATGAAACTGAAGCAACCCTTTTTTCACCCACGGTTCTAAATTTATTCCAATTGAACGCATATTGCGCATAAGCTGACTAGGGGATTCTTCGAAAGTAAAAAAGAGAACGCGTTCTTCCCTCTTGCATGTCGCTTCAACAAATTGCGCGGCAATGCTCGTCTTGCCCGTACCGGCGGCGCCTGAAACAAGCACTGTACTGCCGCGAAAGCAACCTTTACCGGAGAGCATTGTGTCAAGACGCGGAATACCGGTGGAAATTCTCTCGTGGGATGAAAAGTAATTCAGTCCCAGGGAAGTGACAGGCAGAACAGAAAAACCATCTTCATCAATAAGGAAAGGATACTCGTTCGTACCGTGCGTTGAACCGCGATATTTGACAATACGCAGCCGTCGTATGGATGATTGATCGTTCACGCGATGATCGAGCAGAATGACACAATCGGAGACGTACTCTTCCAAACCTTGACGCGTTAAGGTACTTTCGCCTCGCTCTGCAGTAATTATTGTTGTTACGCCTTTCCTTTTCAGCCAGCGCAATAACCGGCGCAGTTCAGCACGCAGTATAAGAGGATTTGGCAACCCTGAAAAGAGTGATTCTATGGTATCCAGCACAACACGCTTAGCGCCGATGCTCTCAATTGCGAGATGGATCCTGATAAACAAACCTTCCAAATCGTATTCACCGCTTTGTTCGATTTCACCCCGTTCAATGTGAATGTGCTCAAGCCAAATCTTTTTGTGCTCTACGAGGCTGTCCAAATCGAACCCCAACGAAGCAACGTTTGCTGTGAGTTCTTTCTCTGTTTCCTCGAACGACATAAAGACGCCCGGTTCATTGTACTGCGTTGCTCCGCGGACGAGAAACTCCATGGCAAAGAGGGTCTTTCCGCAACCCGCACCGCCGCATACAAGCGTCGGTCTGCCTTTCGGTAATCCCCCGTGGGTAATCTCATCAAGGCCTTTTATACCCGTGGGAGATCGGGGCAGTTTCTTGAGCGCGCTTTGAAGTTTCAATTTAGCCATACATCTCCTCGGTCTAGAGACATCAGTGTAAGCAATCTTCGGTCGGAAGATTCGTTCTTGTGGGTGCAGACCCCTTCTTCTATATCAGGCCAGGACCCTCGTGTAGCAACAATTCAAAACAAAATAAGGAATTGCGTGAAATTATGCAAGCAAACGCAACGTGTCGCGTGCTTATGAAAAGCTGTCCCTTCCATAATATTTAATGGAGCAACTGTATGTCGTCAAAGTCAAATGGACAAAAAATGGGCTTTCTTAAGAGGTACTTTGAGCAATGGTTTGGGATAGATTGTAGCGCTTCCTCGCCTTCAGCGTCCTGCGTTTGAGCCTTTCCCTCCGTGAGATGATATCCTGATGCCTGCCGTAATACATATCCGCCGGTGTGACGTTGTTCAAGGATTCGTGATACCGCTCGTTGTTGCCTGCCTGCCGGCAGGCAGGTAGTAGTTCACGAACCGTTCGATCTCCTGCTCCAGCTCCCACGGTAGGTAATACTTTTGCAGATTGACTTCATTCTTCATCGAGCGGTGATATCGCTCGATCTTTCCCTGCGTCATCGGATGATACGGTGCGCCATGCGTTTGGGCCATGCCTTTCGTGGCAAGGTAGTTCTTCAACTCCTCCGAGACATAGGCTGGTCCATTGTCCGAGAGCAACCGGGGACGATGCTTGACTGAGATCTGGTGGATACCCGTCTTCTCGGCAGCCAGATCGAGCAACTCCTTGACATCCGTGGTTGCCATTGTCGTGAACAACTTCCAGGCGATGATGTAACGGGAGTAGTCATCCAGGATGCTCCCCAGATAATACCAACCCCAGCCAACGATCCTGAAGTAGGTAAAATCTGTCTGCCACAACTCGTGCACCCTCGTCGTCGGCTGATGGAACCGATCTGCTGCAGCCATCACGATGTACTGCGGACTGGGCACCAGATCGTAGCTCTTCAGGATACGGTAGACACTCGACTCTGAGATAAAATAGCCCTGTGTATCTGTGATAAAACACGCCAGCTGTCTCGGGGACTGTTCCGGGTGTTCCAGCGCTATTGCCACTACCTGTTCTTTCTCCGGCTCAGGTATTCGGTTCCAGAACTGCCTCGGGTGAGGCTTCTTCACGGCAAGCCCATCATACCCGGAGGTCTGATACCGGCGATACCATTCATAAAAGCTGCTCCGGTTGACCTGAAGCTCTTCCAGTATTCGCTTGACCGACAGGTCCGATCCTTCCACCATCCGAATGATCTCCATCTTCTCCGCCTGGCTGTATCTCATTGCTCCTCGGAGTCGGATCCCAAGCCATTCAAGCTTCTTTTGAGCACCCGATTCTTCAGCGACAGCTCAGCCACCAGTTGCTTCAGTTGGTCGTTCTCCTTCTTCAGGTCAACAACCTCGGTGCTCGTTGCTTCTCGGATCGTGTCTCCCTGCAGGCGTTTCTTGCCCGCTTCCAAAAACTCCTTGCTCCATTTGTAGTAAATGTTGGTGTTCAGCCCTTCCTTTCTGCACAACTCCGCTACGCTGCTCTCCCCGCGAAGCCCCTCCAGCACGATCCGGATCTTCTCCTCACCCGAATACTTCTTCCGTGTCCGTCGCTTGATGTCTCGGACGATACTCTCTGCGTCTGTGTTCTGAGCCATAGGTGATTCTCCTCTCAAAGAAAAGATGAGGTAAATGGACTCAAAACACCTCTTAGCTTTTCACCCCTTTCTGTCCGGTAGGCTCTGAAACGTAACTGCCTTTGAGGCTTGAACAGTTTCTACCCCGCTACATGGTACAAAAAAAACAGGCCGAATCTTTTCAAATTCGGCCTCTGGAGTAGCGGGGGCCCGAGCTTTACGGCAGTCACAACTCTTTATACGTCGTTTGAGCTTGGCCTGCAAGTATAGGTCACTTGTCAACGGCGAGTGCATCTTCGCCATGTAAACCATATCCCCGGTCTGTGCAGCTTCTCTCGGATCCGGGAACGACAGACGGTCGACCCAGTCATGGCGACCTCATCGATGTACGTGACTGGTACTGGAAGAAACGGCTTATCGTCGCTTTCCTCGAACCAACGGGCCACCGTCAGAAGATCTGATCCCCAATTCCCGGCCGCCCACATACTGCGCGTGCCCGATTGTCCGTCAGAACATTCCTTTAATACCAGCTACCTCGGACAACTTTAAGAACTGCTTCGTGTATGGATCACGTGGACGCGCGAGAAGGACTCCAATGATGCCGGACTTGGATTTTGAAGAATTGATGATCTTGAGTGATCATCGTGACACCCACACTCACGGAGTTGAACGCGCCGACATCGCCTGCTGCTCATCCTGCTCGAGGCCAGTATCTTAAGGGGGCTTTAGCCCGGAGCCTCAGCTCCCCACTGTATCGCCTCTAGAAGTTCATCGAGCAACACGCTCGCTCCATTCAGAACAATCGCACCTCGCGGGCAAAGCCCGGAGAGGGCAAGCAACGGTATCCCGCACCGTAAGGGGAACCATTGCCTTCAGTCAGGTGAGAATCCTACCTGCCCGCGAGACTTCGATTGTTTTCAATTCGTCATTGAATGACTGAACATGGCTGTTTCATCGCTGGTCGCCGACAAGAGTAGAGAACGCCTCTGACGCTTCGACTGATCTCGGACTAGCGCATTACCTCTCAAAAGCCGCAGAAGCGGCGAAAAGTGGTATTGCATCCATCTTCTCCACCTATAGGCGGACAAACCTCCTCCAGAAGCGATTCGGGCCGACGAAAAGTAAGTTCACGGTGCTTCGACGGAGCGCCTCAGTTGATGTTGCACTATGAAACTGCTGAAATTCGTACTGAAAGGCAACACGCTATCGCTGAAGATGGCTGGGGCGCGATCGCGCAGTGTCAACTTAAAATAGGAGTTGTTCACGACCTGTCGCGCGTTTTCCATCGATTTCATTTCACGGCAACAAATGCTATCTTCATTCATCAAGAGCAATATCATCATCTCAATTCTCAGTTCTCCTGGATCCGTGCAGATGGAACACGATCGCAACATCCCGCTGCAACCAGAAATCCTCACCTCTCTCCGACGCACCCTGGATGAGGACATCGGTTCTGGAGACGTCACGACTGACAGCATTGTTTCACCGGGCACAGCCATGAGCGGGCAGATCATCGCCAAGCAGAGCGGGGTGGTGGCGGGGCTTGATGTGGCGTGTGCTGTCTTCACAATTCTGGATCCAGACGTGCGTTTCATCGCTCACGTCCCCGAGGGAGCTCGGGTGAAGAACCTCCAGGTCCTTGCGTCCGTGTCGGGCTACGCTTCCGCGCTGCTCAGGGCAGAACGGACAGCATTGAACTTCCTCGGCCGGATGTCAGGGATTGCTACACTGACCCGTCAGTTTGTTGATGCTGTCGCCGGAACAAAGGCGGTCATGGTGGATACCCGCAAGACCGCTCCTGGACTTCGTGTGATCGATAAGCTCTCCGTCCTCCGCGGCGGTGGCCAGAATCATAGGATGGGACTTTTTGATATGATCTTGATCAAGGATAACCATATTGATCTAGCAGGCTCGATGGCTGAAGCCGTTCACCGTGCTCGGCAGGCGGGCTCAGGCCTCGATATCGAGGTTGAAGCCCGGACGTTGGATGATGTGAAGGAAGCTCTGGAACTGCACGTGAACCGAATCCTCCTCGATAACATGACATTGGAGGAGATGCGTCAAGCGGTCGCTCTGAATGCAGGGCGCGCAAAGCTCGAGGCTTCCGGCAACATAACCTTGGAGAACGTTTGCCAAATCGCCGAGACGGGCGTTGATTATATCTCCATCGGAGCCCTCACGCACTCTGCCAAGGTCTTTGACGTCAGCTTTGTCTATCAGCGACAGCCTCTTCTTCACTCTCAGACTCATACGCCTTAAACTACGGCACCTATGGCGCATATGTCGGTCGATAACCTGTTTTCGGAGCTACAGTCGAAGCTTGGCGACGTCGTGCCATATTTCGAACTACGGTACAAAGCAGAACTCGCGTTCGAGATCAATCGCCTGAAGAAAGAAAGGAACGCGGTCATCCTCGGCCACAATTACATGGAGCCTGCGTTGTTCTATTCCGTCACGGATTTCAGAGGTGACTCGCTGGAACTCTGTTACAAGGCGCGACAGACGGACAAGGACATTATTGTGTTCTGTGGTGTCCGATTTATGGCTGAGACGGCGAAAATCCTCAATCCCTCAAAGACCGTCCTTCTACCCTCAATGGAAGCCGGCTGTTCGCTCGCGGCGAGTATCACCCCTCAGGATGTGCGGGCCCTGAGGCAAGAGTTCCCCGGTGTCCCAGTCGTTGCCTACATCAACACCTATGCAGATGTGAAGGCGGAAGCCGATATCTGCTGCACGTCAGGGAATGCTGCCGCTGTCGTGCAATCATTGCACAGCGACACGGTGATTCTTATTCCCGACGAATATCTCGCACGGAACGTGGCCTGCGAGACAGGAAAACACATCATCGTTCCCACGTTGAATCCGGGTCAAATGCAAGATGCTCCCATTGAGTACCATCTTATCGGTTGGCACGGGCGATGCGAGGTGCATGAGAAGTTCACCGTTGAGGATGTTCAAAACGTGAGGAAGCAATTTCCGGACGTGCTCATCCTGGCGCACCCAGAATGCAGCCCGGAAGTTGTCGCGGCATCGGATTTCTCTGGAGGCACCTCAGCAATGGTACAGTATGTCGAGCGGACCTCGGCCCCCCGTTACTTGCTGTTGACCGAGTGCGCTATGGGTGACAACATTGCCGCCGCCCATCCGGAGAAAGAGATCCTCAGAATGTGCAGCGTCCGCTGTTCCCATATGAACAAGATCACGCTCGAAAACACGCTCCAGTCGCTGACTGCACTCCAACACGTCGTTGAACTCCCTCCTGATATCATCGAGCGGGCTGCAAGGGCCGTTGAACGGATGCTGACCATTGTGTAACACTTCAAGCATTGACTGCGTAACAGCTATGTGACCCAAACCTCCCGATGGGTCTCTCCCTCTCGACCGCTGCACGTCCAAAGCACCGACCTGCCCCGAGTCTTCTTCGGGGTCTTCACCGATGAGGATTCTTCTTTAGACGTAGTAGCGGGGGCAGGACTTGAACCTGCAACCTTCCCCCAAACCAGTCAAGAAAAAATGACCGATCTGCCCTGTTCGAACCGAGGTATTGCTCATCGCCGATGTTGGATCTCTCGTGAGGCGATTCGTCTGCCGCACGCATTAACACCTTGTAGAGAAAGGATCAAAAGGCAGGGGAATTTGTCCTTCATCAACAGCCCTGAGATCTGATGTTCTTTCCTCACGGCGTCACTGAAGGATATCCTTCCGACGCTGAGGACTCATTTTAACATCCTTCCATTAGATCAGGGATCCCCTCGGATTTTTCCCGAACCTGCCCAATAGCGAAACAGACACCTTCGCTCTGAGCAGCTCAAGGCTCATGCTTTCTTGTTCGCAGGGCCTTCATCTGATTCCTTTGACTCCACTTCAATCCACTCAGCCGCCATTTCGGGAGCCGTTGGGCTGAGAAATCAACGGGTCTTGGATCTTGCAATGATTGGTGGTGGCGCTCTTTCTCATTCTTGACAGTTGAAACATTTGATTCCGCGCCTCGTAACTCCGTTAGGAAAGGAGCCCGTCATGACGAAACGACTATACCTTTCGAGAACAAACAGAGTGATTGCAGGTGTCGCCGGCGGGATCGGTGACTATCTCGATGTTGATCCCGTCTTGATCCGAATAGCCTTTGTGGTCGCGGCATTTGCAGGTGGCACCGGGATCTTGGCCTATATCATCGCTTGGATCGTCATTCCAGAACAACCGAAAGAGACACCTATGACCACATCAACCGAACCAACAGGCACAGCTCCACCTCAACCCGAAGCACAGAAGGAATCACGTCCGAGCCGTGGAAGCATTGTGGGTGGACTGATTCTCGTCGTGCTCGGTCTTCTGTTCCTGGGAGAAAATTTCCTGCCCGATTTTCACTTCGTGGACTACTGGCCGCTGATTCTCATCGCCATCGGCGCAGGTTTAATCTACAAGTCCCTTCGACCGAACAACTAGCTGGAGGCAGCCATGAAAGCCAGCACCCTCTTCTGGGGAGTTCTGTTTCTCCTAATCGGCGGACTCATCCTGCTGAACAATCTTGGTCTGATCGACGTCGAGTGGGTCGCCATTTGGAGACTCTGGCCCCTCATCCTCATCTTCTGGGGACTTTCCCTCATCGTCGGGAAAGAGCGTCCTAAATGGTACGTCGTGCTCCTGCTGATTCTGCTGATAGTCTTTATGATCATTGCCGTCTTCGTAGCGGAATGGTATGATCGCGACTACGATTACGTGCTGGGCGAGACTAATCAGCAATCCTTTGTTGAGCCATACAGCGGGGCGGTCGAACGAGCGTCGTTCGCACTTTCCTCGGGAGCGGGCAAGTTCCTCATTCAAGACACGACGACCCAACTCCTTGATGCGTCAACCCATGTGAGCTTCGGTAAGTACGCCTTGACGACGGATCGTGCAGGGGACTCCGAATCGCTTTCACTGCGATTCAGAGGCCGTTCGGGGCGTTGGAACTTCGGCAAGTTCCGCAACCGCGCGGAGGTCAAGCTCAATGTCCATCCGGTTTGGGACGTTAACGTTGAGATCGGCGCAGCGTCTCTTGATTTCGACTTGAGCCCGTACAAGGTCGACGACGTGAAGATTGATGCGGGGGCGTCATCGCTGAAGCTGCGGCTAGGAGATCGCTCGAGCGAGAGCCGAGTGAGAATTCAGGCCGGCGCGTCTTCAATCGAGATCGAAGTTCCGGAGACGGTAGGATGTGAGGTTCGCGCGGAAACCAAGCTGTCGAGCAGGAGGATCAGAGGGTTCGAAAGGATTGATGATGATAAGTACCAAACCGCGAACTTCGAGAGTGCCGCGAAGAAGATCTATGTGGAGATTGATGCCGGGGTTTCAAGCGTGAGGGTTTCACGTTACTAACTACAGACGACGCTGCTCACCCGCCTCATCGTCCGCAGCACTTGTTGGGAATGATCCTGTTGTCCTGTAGATCGCGGCAGACCTGAGATTTCGAATCCCAGGTGACCCTTCCGCTGCCGCATTCCGGACTCGCCGCCGGGTTGTCTTCGTTCTCGCAATTGAGGTTCACCGCGACTGTTCCGGCGAAGAACAGAAGGAACAGTGCAACCTGAACGAACCGCCACACCTGCGTTCTGTCTTTCTTCATCGATACCTCCCCGTGTTTCTGCACAACATACGTATCTTCAAATCATCAATCAATTGGCGATCGCTCTCACGGTCTCATACACCTCGTCGGCGCGAGTCTCGGTCATACAGCGGAAGTGCTTCTCCGGACAATCGGAGCGTCCGATATGTGAGCAGGGGCGGCAGTACAGCCCGACTTGCTCGAGTACTTTAGCCTGCTTGTCGTACGGGAAGAAACCGAATTCCCTTACTGTAGAACCGAAAATCGCTACGACTTTCTTGTGCATTGCTGTTGCGATGTGCATCAGGCCCGTATCGTTTGTCACAATGACGTCGCAGTATTGCATCGCCGCAGCGGTCTCCAGCAAGCTCAACTGACCGCAGAAATGGGTTGCCCTGTCAGTTCCCCCTTTATGGTTGATCTCGTCCGACAGCGTGGAACAAAGCTCCATCTCATCCGGACCTCCAAAAATGAGCACCTTTGCATCGAAGTCCCGCGCACAACGCACTCCCAGCTCCGCATAGCGATCTGTGGGCCATCGTTTCGTGAAATGTCGGGAACCCGGGCATAGGCCGATGACTTTCTCAAATCCGTTCAGGCGGAGCTTTGCCATTTTACCCGAAACAGTGAAGAGTATCTCGTCCGGAATATGAAGCTCCAGCCCCTTCCCGTCGCTGACAATGCCGAGCTCTTTCAGCGGCTCGACATATCGGTCAGCTGCCGATACGATTTCCTTGTAGATATTCTTCTTGAACTTCACTAGCATAGAACGCTGAAGGATGCGCTTGTCCACCACCTTGACGTGTTTGGGCCCCCGAATACTGCGGAGGTACTTGCTTCGCAAACTGTCGTGAATATCAAGAACGAGGTCGTACCCCTCAGACTTGATCTTCTTTTTGAGCGCCCGCAATCCCTGAAAACCCTGGGCTGCGTCAAACTCGTACGTGTAATTCAAATTCTGGTTCGACTTTACCAGGTCGGCATATTCCTTTCGAGCCACGTAATCGATTTGTCCTTTAGGAAACTTGGCCCGGAGTACCCGAAGCAGCGGTGAGGACAAAACGATGTCGCCGACGGAACTAAATCGTATGACGAGTGTTTTATTGATAGTGTCCATCGCATGAAAAGGTAGTAGGTAAGTAGGTGAGTAGCAAGCAGGAAGTAGGTAAGTGAAGTACACGGAAGGCAGTAGGGTAGATGGTAGAGAAGTGAATCAGCTCGAGAGTTAATTACTAGAGGGAGGGAGACTTCGCATGGCACTTCCAGCAACAATTGCTGAATTGCGCCGCAGCGGGTACAAGGTTGAGAATGTGAAAGATGAGATGCGCACCAACCTCATCCAAAAACTTCGGAGCCAAGAACCGCTCTTTCCCGGCATCATCGGGTATGATCAGACGGTGATCCCGTCGATCGTTAATGCCGTTCTCGCCCGTCATGACATTTTGCTCCTGGGACTCCGCGGTCAGGCCAAGTCGCGCATCGTGCGGATGCTCCCATCGCTGCTCGATGAATACATCCCGTTCATCAAGGGGTGCGAGATCAACGATAACCCCTACAAGCCCGTCTGCAAGCGCTGCACGGACCTGGTGAAGGAACATGGCGACAACGTCGAGATCGACTGGCTGCACCGGGAGAGACGATTCGGGGAGAAACTCGCAACACCAGACGTCACCATCGCCGACCTCATTGGCGATATCGACCCCATCAAGGCGGCATCACAGCGGCTTCACTACTCGCATGAAGGTGCAATTCATTTCGGCATTATTCCTCGCACGAATCGCGGTATCTTTGCGATCAATGAGCTTCCTGACTTGCAGCCGCGCATTCAGGTTGGCCTCTTCAACATTATGGAGGAAAAAGATATCCAAATCCGAGGCTTCAACGTCCGGATCCCCCTCGACCTGATGATCGTCTTCACGGCCAACCCTGAAGACTACACGAACCGCGGCAACCTGATAACGCCTCTCAAGGATCGCATTGATTCCCAAATTCTGACCCATTACCCGCGGACGATCGAGGATGCGATCAAAATCACTGAACAGGAGGCGTGGATTCAACGTGATGGACGCGAGGTGAACGTCCCATTCTATTTCCGCGAAATCATCGAGCAGGCGGCGTTCGAAGCTCGGAAGAGCGAATTTGTAGATCAGAAATCCGGTGTGAGCGCCCGGCTGACGATTTCAGCGATTGAAAACCTGGTCAGCAACGCAGAGCGGCGGGCCATTGTTGCAGGAGACCAGTGCATCGTTCCGCGTATTTGCGACCTGCCTTACGCCTTGCCGGGAATGACGGGCAAAGTTGAGCTTGTCTTTGAGGGTGAGCAGGAAGGCCCTGTCAAAGTCAGTAAGGCTCTCATCGGCAAAGCGGTGCGTGAGGTCTTCAAACGACATTTTCCGGACCCTCTCCAGCGTCGAACAAAACAGCAGGGGGAATCCCGGCAGCAGGATGATTCAGAATACGGAAAGATCATTGCGTGGTTCGAGGCGGGGAACAAAGTGGAGATCGCGGATGATATGCCTATTGATCGCTACATCGCGGAACTCGACAAGGTCAAAGGCCTGCGAGAGCTCACGAAGAAACACATGAAGCTTTCGGACTCGAACAAATACGAGCTCGCATCCGCCATGGAGTTCGTGCTGGATGGACTCCATCAGTCGTCAAGAATCGCAAAAGACGAGGTCGATCGCATAACTTCGTACAAAGACCTGGTCGGGAGCATTTTTTCCGTAAAGGGGAAAGGGATAGAAGAAGAGTTCTGAGATCAGAGTTTCGCCCGCCCGACCGGCTGACGCCAGTCAGTCGGGCAGGAGTTCAAAGTTTAAAGTTTCAAGTTCAAGCTCTTGGGCTTAAGGTGTCACCGACGGAAAGCACATAACTCATGCACAGATTTCGAACTGCAACTTGAAACTGAAAACCTGAAACTCATAAACTTCTGTGTTTTTCCGCTACAGCAAATGGACCCCGCAATCGATGACGGACGAGCAACGTCTGGAGTCGTTGATGTCCCTGTTTAGCTACCTGGTCATTCAAACGAGCGGTGACGTCGAGGAGGCGTTGGATTGGCTGAGGCAACTGGCGGATCAGTACGGCTTGTTAGACCCCTCCCTCACTCTGGAAGAGCTCATCGACAAGCTGAAGGAGCAGGGTATTGTTGAAGACGCAAAAGATGTCCTTGTCTTGACAACGAAAGGCATTCAGAGGATTCGCCAGGATGCACTCCGAGAGATCTTCACTTCGCTCAAGAAGGCGCCGGAAGGATCGCACGAGACGCCGTACACCGGCAAAGGGATCGACCGGCTGAGCGAAACGAAAAAGTGGTCCTTTGGCGACGAGCCGACGAATATCGACCTCACATCCACTCTGACAAATGCCTTCAAACGCGATGGGATTGACGATTTCAACCTCAAAGAAGAAGACCTCGAAGTGTACGAGACAGAGCACACGACGAACTGTGCTACTGTCCTTATGCTAGACATTAGCCACAGCATGATCCTCTATGGCGAGGATCGCATTACTCCTGCCAAGCAGGTCGCTCTCGCGCTGGCGGAACTCATTCAGACTCGATTTCCCAAGGACTACCTCGTGCTTGTTGTCTTTGGCGACGAAGCAAAGCTCGTGAGCCTCAATGAACTTCCCTTTTTGAACGTCGGCCCCTATCACACCAACACGCGGGCCGGTTTGCAGCTTGCGCGAAGCCTCCTCCGGCGCTACGCGAGCGTCAATAAACAGATCTTCATGGTTACCGACGGTAAGCCTTCGGCGATCTTCGATAACGCAGGCCGGCTGTACAAGAATTCCTTTGGTCTGGACCCGCGGATCGTCAACAAAACCCTCGACGAGGCTGTGCAGTGCCGTCGAGAAAAAATCGTCGTCAGCACGTTCATGGTTGCCCGTGACCCCTACCTGATCAATTTCGTCGAAGAGTTCACAAAGGCAAATCAGGGGCGGGCATACTATTCCTCCCTCAATAACCTCGGCGAGTACATCTTCGTTGACTATCTGCGCAACCGTCGGAAGCGCTTCAACGCTCAGCCGTAGTCCTTTCCGCGGCACGTGACGTATTCAAAAATCACCTGCATTTCCATCCAATTCCTCCTGCTTCTCCGCCCACGCAACAGCTCCCGATTTGTCCTGCGAACGAAGCCCCGCGGAGCGGGGCAAGTGAGCAGATGACAAATCGAGGATCCCGCAAAGCGGGACTTTTCCCCGCCAGACCGCGTGGCGGGCTGGCAAAATCACCCACGAACGTATTGTGTGAGTGGCTGTGATTTTGAGAATCTCCCGCTTCCTGGATTCCGCTGACGTAGCGGGATTCTGGAAAGCGGAACCGCCGTTGTCTGGCGGGACTAAGCTGTGAAAGACAGAGAACATTGGCCCCGTAGCTTTTATCCGCCGTGCTTTCACGCTTTGTGTGCCCCGCTGCCACGCTCTTTGTGTCCCGCTGTTCCACGTTTTCTGTGTCCCGCTGTCATTGAAGCGAGATCAAGCGGGATTTTCGGCGGGGTTGGCGGACAAGTGGATACCCGCCCGACCGACTGACGCCAGTCAGTCGGGCAGGCCCGCCCGACCGGCTGACCCGCTCGAACGACCCGTCCGAACGGCGCCCGCTCGAACGACCAGCCCGAAAGACGCAGTCTGGCGGGCGGAGTCGGGCGAGTAGCCGGGCGGGCGGGGAAGTCACAAAGTTTCTCAAGAGGGAACAAAATCAAAAGTTTTTATTCTCAGCCTGAGGCTTGAGCCATAGGCTCCCGCCCGAACCGCGTTGGCGGTCGGGCATCCGCCTCCCCGAAGGGGTCCTTCGGACTGGCGGAGATGAGCCTTTGGCTCAGTGTCTTCGTGACTTTTGCCGCTGTACGGCATCCCGCTCCTTTGATAAGATTATGGTTGCGGGAGTGGCAAAATTGATGTTTTGGAGCGCGTTTCTAGAAGCACGGTCGAAAACTGTGCTTTCACGCAAAGACGCCCCGCCTGACCTT
>ERZ1292640.3026-Hain-H43-02um-R1-3026-length-13219-cov-12_pt1 | contig 13219 bp, 15 predicted proteins | sample MGYA00564404_ERZ1292640 | MGnify/ENA primary metagenome ERZ1292640 (study PRJEB36523, sample SAMEA6512636) | groundwater metagenome | collected 2019-01-08 | study: AquaDiva: Metagenomics assemblies of 32 groundwater samples
CAAACAGGACACTCTTATGACAACATCATCATCGTATCGTTCCGCTTACTCCGATTATTTCGGCCAGCTAAGTCCGACAGGCTGCTAGATCGCATCATGTGGCAGCTCATTTGCGCGAATGCCCAAGCTGTTACCAATTCCGCCGGGATTTTTCTTGACATAGCCGGTGCCTGGTTGGTCGCATGGGAGGTTGTTCGCCAGTTTCGTGGAAAACGAGTCCATGTTTCTGGGGGCGTGCTGCGAACGGATTACCTGGGATCCAACGGCACGCCAGTTGTTGCTGGACAACAGGCAAAAGAAACTGGTGAATACAAAGAGTGGGAAAAAAGAAAATACAAACGTATGAAATTGGGCTTGGCGCTACTGACGATAGGATTCGCATTGCAATTCGTCGCTAACTGGATCCCAAAGTTCGCGTAATGCGATCTAACAGCGTAATCGACAGCGACGCGTGGCAAGCGCGGGCCGCACTTGCGGGCGCGCGTCATCGCAGACGTTGCGCGACGGTCAGTCATAGGAGCCAGACAGCATGAGGATCATCGGTTTGCACGAGACCAGCATTATTCTAGGCCTGCCAGCGTTTCTCATTCGCGATTTCGTCTCATACGAGTTCAACGGCAGGAAGCTGCACCAGGCCCCAGGGAACCCCGCGGCATATGAGTTCGATCTGTCCGAGGTGCGGAGCTTCCAGGAGCACATAGAGGCACCATGGCCAGGAGAGGACAGGCGCGATCCTCCGGATCATGTCAGGCGCTACCTCGTGTATGAAGCAGGCGGGCTCTGCGCTTTGTGCCGTCAACATAAGCCCAACTATGAGTATGCTCACATTCGTCGATGGGCCACTTCCAGATGCAACAACCCCCACAACGTGCTGCACCTTTGTCTTGACTGCCATCGAAGCCACGGGAACGACGAAAAGCTCCTGCGGGGCGTGAAGGAGGAGCACCTTCGGCGAATCCAGCTGGTTGGGCAGAGTCTCCTGTATGAGTGCGAGCAGGATACTGCGCCAGGAGACGCCGTGTATGTGCTGGACGGCCGTGTCCTGAAGGCACACGCAGGAGGTGGCAGAGACTGCCTCGCCGTCGGTTTCGCTCAGACGAAGGTAGGCATCGACAGGTGCACGGTCCAGCGCTCTGGCGTCGTTGTCTCCATAGGCGGTCTTGAGCCCGGCCAGGACTACTGCCTCTCTCCGACCGAGCCTGGGAGAATCGTCACCCGGGCCGTCTTCGATGCGACCAGAGATATGTCAAAGGACGCTCGGGTCCAGTTCGTTGGCCGTGCCGAGAGCGCTACGAATCTGGCCATCGGGAGCATAGGGGTCGACTTCGAGGTATATCCTGGGGCCCTGCTCGACCCAAATGCGGCCTAGCCCCACAGTTGAGTGGGGCGCCGCCAGCGTGCGGCGCGCCGCTGGGCTGACACGTTAGCACCAAGAGAGGAAGGGCATGTCTCTGGTAATTGGTATACATTTGGGCGAATTGGTGATGCTTGCGGCCGACAAGCGGGTGGTGACCGTAGTTGATGATGAACTCCTCCATCTCAGTGACGATGCCGACAAAATCCTAGATGTTGGCATTGGTCATGTCACTGGTTCTGGCTACGTCCCGCTTTTGGAACCTGTCAAACACGCTATGCGTGAAGCCAACATTAGCCATACTGACCAGATCCTTCAGATCATCAACAAGGAGAGAGAAGCGCTCAGGCAAGAGTCGATAGACATAGAAACAACCGAGGAATACATCAGAAAGACTGGGTGGCTATTCACCTATCGCACTGTCGTCGAAGGGAAGCAGAGACTGCGGGTGGGTATCGCGCATCCTTCTCTCGGCGAAAAGGTGGCACTCTTGGAAGTCGGCACGGCAAAACTCATTGGGCCAATCGACTGCGACCCGCACGAGGTCGCTCGTGTCTCGGATTGGTTGAATGAGAATCTAAAGTTGACGTCCGAAATCCTTGACTGCTTGACAAGTTTTGAGTACCACACACCGTTTCTGATCACCTGCTTTCGCGATATCGCAGGTATTTGCAAAAATGTATCTGAGGAGTTTCACGTTGCTATCATGGGCGTTGACGGAACGAAGTTGCTCTCAAATGCGATCAGTTCTACAGTTACCACAGTAACATTGAAGCGTTAACAACTGGCTGAACGGCGGACTGGCTTACAGCGCTAGCGCGCTTCCAGCCAGCCGGTTAGCCAGAGCGTTGGGCGTCAACAGGAACGCTGTTGGCTTACTTAGGCAGTAGCGTCAATCGCGCTGAGGAATGATATGAAGATCGACATCGACAGACTCACGGAAGCAGAACTGATCGACCTCAACAATCGCATCGTGGAACGCCTGCGCTTCCTCCATCAGATGCGATCGCATACCGAAATGCTCGAGTTCCGCATCGGCGACCGGGTTGAGTTTCAGCCTGACGGACGTCCTCTCGTGGTGGGCATGCTGACCCGGTACAACAAGAAAACGGTGACGGTCATCACCGACACCGGACAGCGTTGGAACGTCGCCCCTCAGTTTCTGCGTCGGGCGTCGGAAGCGGTCGAGCAGCCAACGTCTGACCCAAACGTGATTCGGCTGCGCAAGAGCTGAACGCAGCAATGATGGCCGCATGGCCGGCTGGCGCTGGTAATCAATCTCGTCAAGCGGTATCCGGATCCGGTCCAGCGTCTCGCAACCATCTGATCGGGCGGCGTGGCCAGGGTTACGTGGCGGATTCCTGCAACAGCCGCTCCCACTCCCGCGGCAACGCGATTGCCTTCGTGGTCGGCTGCGTGTGGCCGCCTTCCATCGCCATCAATCACGCCACCGGCTTGACCGCCAGCCGGTCAATCTCTACCAGCGAGTGTACCGCTTCGTGACCGTGGCTTGCCAGCACTCCGCACAACCTGCGCGGGAGGTGAGCATCCACGACGAATTTCATGCGAGCGTCAGATGAACGCTCTTGGCGGCCAGCATTTTCCGTGAAAACTCATGACAGGCGAGGATGTCCTCCCGCTCCAGATCAGGAAACTCCGCCAGCAGATCGTCGATCGAATCCCCGCCCGCCAGGTATTCCAGAATGGTCTCTACCGGATAGCGCAGGCCGCGCACGCACGGTTTCCCGTGGCAGATCTCAGGATCAACCGTAATGCGCGAAAGCAGGTTCTCGTTCAACATGGTTGTAGTCTACCTTCTCGACCCGGAGATTCCAAGTGGCCGTATGATCGGGCGGCGTGGCCAGGGTTACGTGGCGGATTCCTTCAACAGCCGCTCCCAATTCTGCGGCAACGCGATTGGCTTCATGGTCGGCTGCGGGAATGCTACATTCCTATCCAACGTGCCCATTTTCCGTAGGGTGGATGCAGCGAAACGCAATCCACCAGCGTTCCGGCGGATTGCGGCAGAAACAGCCCTGCCTTCATCCGCCCTACGGTATCGAGGCGTGTGGCGTTCGTCGGCAGCCGGTAATTCAATCCCTCTTGTGGCTGCGCTGGCTGATGTAGCCGCCCACCGCGAGGCAGCCGGCGTTGGTGAGGAACACGGCCGCCATTCCGGCCGCCGAGCCCAGCGCGCCGAAGAGCAGCGGCACCGCGAAATGCATGATCTGGTTCGCCGTAACTCGCATGCCGGCCGTTTCGCCGGCGCGCCCAGTGGGCGATGCGTCGTAAAGCAGCGTGAGCGACAGCGGCTGGCCGCAGCCGCAGCCGATGCCGAGCACGAACGAGACGGCGGCGAGCGTCCACACGGTGTGAAACAGCGGAAACAGGCTATACGCCGCGCAGGCGACGAACATCGCGTAGGTGAGCAACTGCGCCGCGCCCGCGCGCCGCAATGCGAGCGGCATCAGCACGCGCACGAGGATGATGGAGACTGCGAACGCGCTCATCACGGTGCCGATCGCGGTGGCCGACAGGCCCTGCGCGCGGCCGTAGATCGGCATGAAAAACTGGTAGAGGTCCCATGCCGACGAGACGATGGCGCTCGCAAGCAGTGCATTGCGCAACGGCCGGATGCGGAGCAGGTCGGACGCGGCGCCGCCCGCCGGCGCCGGCCCGCTTTGCGTTACCGGCAACCAGCGCGAGCCCAGCGCCGAGAGCACGATCGCGGGAACCAGCGGCAAGGCGAGCATGAAAAACGTGCGCGCATAGCCGAGTTCGTCGATCATGACGCCGGTCAGCAGTGGGCTGATGAAATTGGCCGACGCGAAGCCGAGGCTGATGAGATTGAAATTGCGCGCGCGCTCGGACGGCTTCGCCATGGCGCCCGCGAGTGTCTGCGACGCGATCTGGAACGCCATGAACGACACGCCGAGCAGCGCCGCGGTGAAATACAGCACCGTGAGCGACGGCCAGATCGCCGGCAGCAGCAATGCAACGCAGATGCCGCTGGTGCCGAACACCATGGGAATCCTGAAACCGAGGCGGTCGATCATGCGGCCGGCCGGCAGCGCGAGCACGATGGGGATCACGGCATACAGCGACACCACGGTGCCGACGATGAAAGGCGTCGCCCCCTGATCGACCGCGAACAGGGCCACCGCGACGCGGCTGCCCGCGAAGCCGAGGTGCGCGAGAAACGTCAGCAGGAGAACAATGTAGAGCGCCATGTGCGGGTTTCCCGGCGAGAAAATGAAATAGCATACCATTTGACAATCGGGAAGAGACCACGCGTTTAAACTCGCAAATCGCCTTGCAGGCCAATGTACATGCGGCTTCCGGGGTTTTTGCGGGAGCCTGCGCGGCGCTGAAAGCCGTTTGACGCGTCTTCCCGCGAGCCGGTAGACTTCAGGTTCATTCCGCCGCAACAACCCGTCCCGACCCGCCAACCCGTACCAGGGAGATTGCCATGATTCGTATATTTCGCTTCGCGGCCGTTTTGCTGGCCACGTTCATCGCAACTGCGCCGCTCGCGCTGGCGCAGAACTACAAGCCCGAATACAAGCTCTCGACGGTGCTGCCCGCGAGCTATCCGTGGGGCAAGGCGGGCGAGCGCTGGGCCGAACTCGTCAAGGAAAAAACCCAGGGCCGCATCAGCATCAAGATGTATCCCGGCACGAGCCTGGTCGGCGGCGACCAGACCAAGGAATTCTCGGCGATCCGCCAGGGCATCATCGATCTCGCGATCGGCTCGACGATCAACTGGTCGCCGCAGGTGAGGCAGCTCAACCTGTTCTCGCTGCCGTTCCTGATGCCTGACTACAAGGCGATCGACGCGCTCACCAAGGGCGAGGTCGGCAAACAGGTCTTCCAGATTCTCGACAAGGCCGGTGTCGTGCCGCTCGCATGGGGCGAGAACGGTTTTCGGCAATTGTCGAATTCCAAGGGCGCGATCGCCACACCCGCCGATATGAAAGGCAAGAAGTTCCGCGTCGTCGGTTCGCCGATTTTCATCGACACTTTCACCGCGCTCGGCGCCAATCCGACGCAGATGAGCTTCGCCGACGCGCAGCCGGCGTTGTCCACCGGCGCGGTCGACGGGCAGGAAAACCCGCTGTCGGTATTCACTGGCGCCAAGATGTGGACGCTGAATCAGAAATTCCTGACCCTGTGGGGCTACACCGCCGATCCGCTCGTCTTCGTGGTGAACCGGGAAGTGTGGGCGTCGTGGACGCCCGCTGATCGCGAAGCGGTGCGGCAGGCCGCGGTGCAGGCCGGCGCCGAGAACGTCGTGGCCGCGCGCAAGGGGATCGCCGGCAGCGACAACGAAGTTCTCAAGCAGATTGAAGCGCAGGGTGTCACGGTCACGCACCTTACGCCCGCGCAGGTCAAGGCGTTTCAGGCTGCGGCCAAACCGGTTTACGACAAGTGGGCCCAGCAGATCGGCCGCGACCTGGTGAAGGCGGCGGAAGCCTCGATCGCAAAACGCTGATGCAGGATCCGTTTGAAGTAGCGACGGGGGAGCGCGAACCGCTCCCCCGTGCTGTTTCAGCCGAGCGCGGGTTCCTCGCGCTGGTGATGGCGCTGCTTTGCGTCATCACCATGGGCAACGTGCTGGTGCGCTACTTCACCAACATCTCGTTCGCGTTTACCGAGGAGATTTCGGTATCGCTGATGGTGGTGATGACGCTGGTCGGCGCCTCGACCGCGTTCCACCGCGACCGGCACATCGCGATCGTCTTCGTCGTGAACCTGTTCGGGCCGCGCGCGCGCGAACGCTTGGCGCGGTTCAGCCTCGCCGCATCAATGCTGATGTTCGGGCTGCTGGTGTGGTACGGCACGCGCATGGCGTGGGACGATTTCCGCTTCGAGGTCACCTCACCCGCGCTCGGCGTGCCGCAGTGGCTCTATAGCGTCTGGCTGCCGCTGCTGTCGCTCCTGATCGTCGCGCGGCTTGCCAATCGGCTGCGGCGCCGCTGGCAGAGCGGGAACTGACGGCCGTGGACTGGATCCTGTTCGGCGTTTTCGTTTTGCTCATGCTCTCCGGCGTGCCGCTGGCGGTGACACTCGGCCTCGCCGGCACCGCGGTAGTGACGCTGGCCGGCCTCGGCACGATGTCGCTGCCGACCAACGTCTACACCGGCATTGCCAAGTACCCGCTGCTCGCGATCCCGGTGTTCGTGCTGGCCGGGCTGATCCTCGAGCGCGCCGGTGTCGCCGCTTCGATCGTGCGCTTCGCCTCGAGCATCGTCGGCCAGCGCCGCGGCGGACTCGCGACGGTGGCTGTGCTGGTGGCGATGATTTTGGGCGGAATCTCCGGTTCCGGTCCCGCCGATTCCGCCGCGGTAGGCGCGGTGATGCTGCCGTCGATGCTGCGCGCCGGCTACCCGAAGCCGTTCGCCGCCGCGCTGATCGCGGCCGCGGGCTCGACCGACATTCTGATTCCGCCGTCGATCGCGTTCATCATCTACAGCCTGCTGGTGCCGCAGGCCTCAGTGCCGGCGCTGTTCGCCGCGGGCCTGGTCCCCGGGATACTCTCGGGGCTGACGCTGATCGCGGTCGCCGCGTGGCTGTCGGTGCGCCACAACTTCGAAGCCGAATACCGCGAGCCGCGGCCGCCATTCTGGCGCAGCCTGAAAGAAGCGTTCTGGGGGTTAGCTGCGCCCATCATCATTCTCGGCGGCATGCGCAGCGGCTGGTTCACTCCGACCGAGGCTGCGGTAGTGGCTGCGTTCTACGGTCTTTTTGTCGGCGTGTTCATCTACCGTTCGCTCGCATGGCGCGACGTGGTCGATGCGCTCGCCGAGTCCGCGGAAATTTCCGCGGTGATCCTGCTGGTGGTCGCGCTCGCGAGCGTGTTCGCGTATGCAAGCAGCACGCTCGGCACGTTCGACCACCTCGCGAAGACGCTGGTCGGCACCGGCACCTCCGAAGTCGTGGTGCTGCTCGGCATCACGCTGCTGCTGCTGATCGCGGGCATGTTCCTCGATGCGATTTCGATCTACTTCATATTTCTGCCGCTGCTCATTCCGGTCGCGCTGCATTTCAACTGGAACCTCGTGTGGTTCGGCATCATCATCACCATGAACCTCGCGATCGGGCAGTTCCATCCGCCGCTGGGAGTCAACCTGATGGTGACGTGCCGCATGTCGGGCGTGTCGATGGAATCGACGATTCCGTGGGTGATCTGGATGGTGATCGCGATGACCGGCACCATGCTGCTCGTCACCTTCGTGCCGGAGATCGCGCTGTGGCTGCCGCGCGTACTCGGCTATCTCTAACGGCCTGATACAACACTCCACCCACCGTTCGTATTGAGCGTAGCGGAGCGAAGTCGAAATACGAACGACCGGCTATTCGGATACGCGGATGTTGGCCGCCTTGATGACTTTTTCCCATTTACGGTGATCGCCTGCAATAAAAGCGCTGAACTCCTCGGGAGAGTTGATGACAGGCACCGCACCTTCGCGCGCCAATCGTTCGCGCACCTCGGCATTTTGGAGTATCCGCACGATTTCCTTGTTGAGCGTGGCAACAATCGGTTTGGGAATGCTTGCTGGACCGACTATCCCGTACCAGCCGACACTCGCGTAGCCCGGAACTGCCTTTTCACCGATGGACGGCACGTCAGGCAGCAGCGGCGAGCGCTTGGCGGAGGTGACGCCGAGTGCGCGCAGTTTTCCATCCCTGATAAATACGATCGAAGAAGAAATGCTGGGGAACGAGAGGTCGACGTGGCCGCCGATCAAATCGATCACCGACTGAGCGCCCTTGTAGGGCACGTGGACAAACTTCATCTTCATCATTATCTGCAGCAGTTCTCCGGAAAGGTGCCCCGGTGAGCCTATGCCGGCCGACGATTGCGTCAGAGTGCCCGGCTTGGCTCGCGCCAGCGCAAACAGTTCCCCGATCGACTTCGCGGGAACCCCGGGATGGACGACCAGAACGTTTGGAATCTCGGCAACAATTGAAATCGCCGTGAAGTCCTTGACGGGATCGTGCCGTAATTTGGTGTAGAGAATCGGATTGGTGGTGAGGCCCGGAGAGGTCATGAAAAGCGTGTAGCCGTCCGGCGCGGACTTGGCGGCGAGGTCGCCCGCGATGAGGCCGTTGGCGCCGGGCCGGTTTTCGACGATGACCTGTTGCCCGAGCGCGTCGGCGAGCTTTTGGCCGACGATGCGCGCCGAGGTATCGGTAAATCCGCCGGGCACGAACCCGACCAGAATGCGCAGCGGCTTCGCGGGATAACCGGTTTGCGCCATGGCGCCGGTGGCGAGCTGCGCGAGCACGGCAATCGCCAGTACCGCAATCGGGGACCTGCGGGTGCTTGACATCTTTATCTCCTCCACGTCCTGAGAATCAGGGTTGTGTTACTTCGTTCGATGGTATTACAAACAGCGCACAACGCAAAGGCTCGCGATTGACCACGCGCCGGTGCGGCGATATAGTTCCGGACCGCGAAAACAACCTGACCGAGGTGCGTCATGCTCTACGAATTGCGTCGCTACGATGTGGCCGCCGGGAAACTGCCGGCGCTTCTCGACCGCTTTGGCAGCTTCACCGTCCACAAGTGGAAGGACTACGGCTTCCGCCTGATCGGCTTCTGGACGCCCTTGTTGGGCGAGAAGAGCAACCAGGTGGTGTACCTATGGGGCTGGGAGAGCTACGAGGAGCGCACCCGGAAGAACGCCGTGTGGCGGGCCGACCCCGAGCGCATCAAGAAGTGGGCGGAGACCGAGAAGGACGGCCCGCTCGTGAACTGTGTGTACAACCAGCTCATGGAACCGACCTCGTACTCGCAGCTCGACAAAGGCGAGGCGTACGGGCCGGATGCCTCCACCCGCAACCCGTACCTCTTCGAACTGCGCGAGTACCAGGCGATGCCGCAGAAGATCACCAACATCACCGACCGGTTCGGCGGCTTCACCTGCCAGGCGTTCAAGAAGCACGGTTTCCGCCAGGTGGGCTACTGGCTGAACCGCGTGGGCGGGAACGATCACCAGCTCATCTACATGCTGGCCTGGGAGAGCCTGAACGAGCGCGTGACCAGGTTCGACACGTTTGCCAAGGACCCCGAACGCGCCCGTGTATTCGCCGAGAGCGAGAAGAACGGCCCCATCGTGCAGCAGGTGACCACCACGATCCTGCGCCCCATCGCCTTCTCCCCGCTGCAGTAATCGCGAGGCGAAAACCCCGGCAACGCGCGTCAGGGCGCCAATTCGGGCGCGCCTAAATCGCGTCGCACACCGCTGACGTGACGATTTCAGTCGTCGCTTCGCCGCCGAGGTCCGGCGTGTGGATTTTTTTCGCGGTGACCGTTTCGACCGCTTTCATCAATCGCGCGCCGGCTTCCTTCTCGCCGAGGTGCTCGAGCATCATGGCCGCCGTCCAGAAGGTCGCGATAGGATTGGCGATGCCTTTGCCCGCGATGTCGAACGCCGAGCCGTGGATCGGCTCGAACATCGACGGGAATCTGCGCTCGGGATTCAGGTTCGCGGTCGGCGCGATGCCGAGGCTGCCGGAGAGCGCGGCGGCGAGGTCCGACAGGATGTCGGCGTGCAGGTTGCTTGCGACCATGACATCGAGGCTCGACGGCTTGAGCACCATCAGCGTTGTCATCGCGTCGACCAGAATGCGCTGCGTTTCGACTTCCGGATAATCGCGCGCGATCTCGTAGAAAATTTCGTCCCACAGCACCATGCCGTGGCGCTGCGCGTTGGATTTGGTGACGAGCGTCAGGTGCTTGCGCGGGCGCTTTTGCGCGAGTTCGAAAGCGAAGCGGTGGATGCGCGCGACGCCATTGCGCGTGAACACCGAAGTTTCGGTCGCCACCTCTTCCGGCAGCCCCTGGTGCACGCGGCCGCCGCTGCCGGAATATTCGCCTTCGGAATTCTCGCGGATGACGACCCAGTCGATGCCCGCGCCGCCCGTGAGCGGACTGGTGATGCCGGGCAGCACGCGCGCCGGGCGCACGTTCGCATACTGGTCGAAGCCCTGGCAGATCGGCAGCCGCAGGCCCCACAGCGAGAGGTGATCGGGCACGTTGGGCGCGCCCACCGCGCCGAAGAATATCGCATCGAAAGTCTTGAGTCTGGCGAGACCGCCGGCGGGAATGTAGTGGCCGTGCGCGAGGTAGTAATCGCTGCTCCACGGGAAGTGTTCGACCTCAAGCCTGAAGCCGCGGTCGCGGCCCGCGAGCACGTTCAGCACTGCGAGTCCGGCGGCTATCACTTCGGTGCCGATGCCGTCGCCGGGGATGGCGGCTATTTTGTATAAGCGCATGGGTTTTTGCTCTGAAGGGTGAAGAGCAAATAGCGGGGAGCGGGAAGTGAAGAGTAACGTCTCAGCGCCGGTTTGTCATCTTCTCGCGCCCGCCGCAGCGTGTAAAATCCGGTTTTGCCCCTTGCCTTCCGTCCAGTGAAAATTCTCGCAATCGAAACTTCGACCGAACTGTGCTCCGCCGCGCTGTGGCTGGATGGCAAGGTCGATGCGCGCGAAGAGGTTGCCGGCCAGCGTCATTCCGAGCTGCTGTTGCCGATGATCGATGCGCTGCTCGTGAGCCATGGTCTCAAAGCGGTTGAGCTTGATTGCATCGCGTTCGGCGCCGGCCCTGGCTCGTTTACCGGACTGCGGATTGCGTGCGGCGTCGCGCAGGGCATCGCCTTCGGCATCGATGTTCCGGTAATCGCCATCGGCACTTTGGCGGCGCTTGCGGCAGCATCGCAAGCCGGCCGCGTGGTTTGCTGTCTCGATGCGCGCATGGGCGAGGTTTATCACGCAGCCTATGAGCGGCGCAGCAGCGACTGGCATGAAGTTCACGCGCCCAGCCTGTGCAGGCCGGATGCGGTGCCGGATTTGCCGGCCGGCGCGTGGGCGGGCTGCGGCAGCGGTTTCGCCGTCTATCGCGCGGCGCTTGAGAGCCGCTACGCCGGCAAGCTTGCGCGCGTGATCGATAATCTGGCGCCGCACGCGCGGGAAATCGCGGTGCTGGCGGCAGTCGAGTTCGGGCGCGGCAGGGCGGTGCGCGCCGAATACGCGGCACCGCTCTATGTGCGCAACAAGGTCGCGCTGCGAATTGACGAGCGCAGCAAAGGCACGCTGCAGATAGACGACAAGCGATGAGCGCGCAGCTCGACAATCTGCCGCAGTATCGCAGCATGTCTGCGGAGGATCTCGATCACGTGATGGCGATCGAGAACGAGGTTTATACGCAGCCGTGGACGCGCGGCAATTTCTGCGACTCGCTCGCGGCCGGCTATCATTGCCGGATCATGGAACTCGCGGGCGAGATTGCCGGTTACAGCGTGCTCGCGGCCGGGGCCGGCGAAGCGCATCTGCTCAACCTCAGCATTGCAGCGCAGTGGCAGCGCCGCGGTCTCGGGCGCGAATTGCTGCGGCTCATGATCGGGCTCGCGCGCGAAGTCTGCGCGCATAAAATCTATCTCGAAGTACGGCCGTCGAACCTTGCCGGACGCAGGCTTTACGCGGCTGCCGGGTTCGCCGAGGTTGCGACGCGGCGCGACTATTATTCGGGGCAAGGCGGGCGCGAGGACGCGGTGGTCATGGAGCTGGAACTGAAGTGAGCGCGAATCGCGACGAAATCCTCAAGGAACTCGGCCTGTGGCCGGTGTGGAAACTGCGCGAGCCGCCTGCAGCCGACGCTCTTTCCGGTAGCACGGGCGTCCCTGCAGTCGAAGTTCCTGCCGGTCGCGCGGGCGCCTCGCGTGCGCTGCCGAAGCGGCCGCCAGTCGTTGCAGATGCCGCATCAGCGTTGCCGCTGGACGCGCGGGCGGCGGAGATCGCGCGGATGGACTGGCCGCAGCTCAAAGCGGGCGTTGCCGGCTGCACGGCATGCCCGTTGCACAAGGGGCGCAACAAAACCGTGTTCGGCGTCGGCGACGAGCAGGCCGAGTGGATGTTCATCGGCGAGGGTCCGGGCGCGGATGAAGACGCGAGGGGCGAGCCGTTCGTCGGCCAGGCCGGCAAGCTGCTCGACAACATGCTCGCCGCGATCGGATTGAAGCGCGGGAAGAACGTCTTCATAGGAAATATGGTGAAATGCCGCCCGCCGGGCAACCGCAACCCCGAGCCGCTGGAAGTTTCACAGTGCGAGCCGTACCTGCGCCGCCAGATCGAGCTGATCGGGCCGCAACTGATCGTCGCGCTCGGCAAGGTTGCGGCGGTCAACCTGCTCAAGCGCGAAGCATCGGTTGCCAGCCTGCGCGGCAAAGTGCTCGAATACCAGGGCACGCCGCTGGTCGTCACGTATCACCCGGCGTATCTGCTGCGCAGCCTGCCCGACAAGGCGAAAGCGTGGGAGGATCTGTGCTTCGCGGTTGAAACCATGAGGGACTTGCAGTCGCGCGCGACCACCCCCATATAACCGCTGGCGCCTTTTTCACAGGAGAGCAACATGAGACGACTTTTCGCTGCACTCGTAACGCTGGTCGCAACGCTGGGCCTTGGCGGCTGCGGTTACAACACGCTGCAATCGACCGACGAGCAGATCAAGGCGAGCTGGGCCGAGGTGGTCAACCAGTATCAGCGCCGCGCCGATCTGGTGCCGAATCTCGTGAATACGGTGAAAGGCTTCGCGGCGCAGGAGCAGCAGGTGCTGCTTGGCGTGACCAACGCGCGTTCCAGGATCGGGTCGATCCAGGCCACGCCGGAACTCGTCAACGATCCGGCCGCGTTCCAGAAATTCGTCGCAGCCCAGGGCGAGCTGACTTCCGCGCTGTCGCGCCTGCTGGTGGTCGCCGAGAATTATCCGCAGTTGAAGTCGGACGCCAACTTCCGCGATCTGCAGGCGCAGCTCGAAGGCACCGAGAACCGCATCGCGGTCGCGCGCAACCGCTACATCAAGGC
>ERZ1292640.3030-Hain-H43-02um-R1-3030-length-13212-cov-6_pt1 | contig 13212 bp, 13 predicted proteins | sample MGYA00564404_ERZ1292640 | MGnify/ENA primary metagenome ERZ1292640 (study PRJEB36523, sample SAMEA6512636) | groundwater metagenome | collected 2019-01-08 | study: AquaDiva: Metagenomics assemblies of 32 groundwater samples
GCCTTGTCTTTGGGATTTTTTGAATCTGCGGGTGAAAGTGAACCGTCCATTGAAATGCATCGATCCACAAAGAGGCTCATATATGATGAGATTTTGAAATTGTTCACAGGAGTTGCGAAGATTATTGCGTCCGCTGCGATAAGCTTATCATAAAGAATTTTGCTCATGTCGTCTTCTTCAGAAGTTCCTTTCTTGTAGCAGGTGCATGGATAGTGGCACTGTGTGTTCACAGTCGAGTAGCATGCTTTGCATGGTTTGATATTATAATCGCGCAAATTTATTTGCTCAACTTCTGCGCCGAACTTTTTGCAATTTTTTAAGCACTGTTCAAGCAAAGTTTCAGAATTAGATTTTTCCTGCGCATAATCAAATTCGCTTCTTGCCGAGCCGGATATGCCAAGAATCTTTATCTTTCCGCCGCGCCTGGAGTAAAGTTTTTTCACTTCATCAAATGCATTTTTCTGCACTGCCCGAAAAAGCCCAGTCTCGTCAGATGAATTTCCCTTCATAACACCACAAAGCGGGTAAAATAGTCAAGTTATTATCTTTTACCTTTAATATAAACCTTCTCTCCAAAATTTTTAGGAGAATTATTATACTTGTAAAGAGTTATATTTGTCTAGTTTTTTAATTTTCAATTTGGGGTGGGCGCAAATGACAAAATATATAGTAGTTACCGGCGGAGTGATATCCGGGCTTGGAAAAGGGGTATTGACAGCATCTATCGGAAGATTGCTTTCGCTAGGTTATTCTTGTTCTGCAATAAAGTGCGACGGCTATCTTAACGTTGACCCGGGCACGATGAATCCTGTCGAGCACGGCGAAGTATTTGTTCTTGACGATGGTACTGAATGCGACATGGATTTTGGGCATTATGAAAGATTCATGGGCGTTACTGCGAAAGGAAACTGGAATTTTACAATGGGAAAAGTGTTTAAGACAATCCTTGAAAAAGAAAGAAGAGGGGATTTCTTAGGAAAAACAGTGCAATTCGTTCCGCACGTTACTGATGAGATAAAAGAAAGGATTTACACTATAGGAAAAGAAGAGAAGGCGGATATTGTTTTAATTGAAGTTGGGGGTACTGTGGGGGATCTTGAAAATGGTCTTTACTTGGAAGCAATACGCCAGCTTGCGCACGAAGTCGGGCGCGATAACGTAATGTTCATTCATCTTTCTTATGTTCCAATTCCCTGCGGAGTGCATGAACAGAAATCAAAACCAACGCAACTTAGCATAAAGACTCTTAACGAAGTCGGCATATGGCCTGACATGGTTGCTTGTAGATGCAGCGAACCTCTTACGGAAAAAATCAAGGATAAGATTTCCATGTTTTGTAATGTTGATAATGATGCTGTGCTCACCGCACAAGATGTCGCATCTGTTTATCTTATTCCGAAGATGCTTGACGATCAGGGAATCCTAAAAGTAATGGAACGAAAGCTTCACATGAAAATCAAAAGAGATCACATAGCCGATTGGCATGGTCTTGCAGAAAAAATGGTTGACAATTCTGAAAGGCAAAGAGTGAAAATAGGTATTTGCGGAAAATATACTGCGCTAGGCGATTCATACGCAAGCGTTGTCGAAGCACTTCGACACTCCGGAGCAAATCTTGATGTCGGCGTTGACATCTGCATGATTGACACCGAAAAGATAGAGAAAGGAGAACGCGTATGCGATGCTGTCGCAGGCCTTGACGGGATAATAGTTCCTGGCGGATTTGGAACCAGGGGATGGGAAGGCAAGATTGAAGTGATAAGGCATGCGAGAGAAAATAAGATTCCTTTCCTTGGGATATGCCTCGGACTACAGGCGGCAGTTGTCGAATATTCAAGAAACGTGTGCGGTTTTGCTGATGCCAATTCAACTGAAATGAATCCAAATGCAAAAGACAAAGTGATAACGCTGATGGATGAGCAAAGAAATGTTGTTGAAAAAGGCGGGACCATGAGGCTTGGGGCTTACGAAGCGGTTGTTGAAAAGAACAGCATTGTTGCAGGACTTTATGGTTCTACAAAAGTATCTGAAAGGCACAGGCACAGATATGAAGTCAATCCGAAATACCACAAGTGTCTAAAGGAGAAAGGGCTTTCTTTGTGCGGGCTTTCCCCTACAGGAAAACTTGCTGAGTTCATCGAGCTTCCTAAAAGCGCGCACCCTTACTTCACTGCGACCCAGTCTCACCCTGAGCTCAAATCAAAGCTCGAGAAACCAGCGCCATTGTTTTTTGGGCTCGTGAAAGCGGCGGCCGATACTAAAAAAGTGAAGTAGCAAAGTAGTTTGGAAAGTATTTTATCCTACGCAGGCGCTACTTCATTATGGTAAAGAAGTTTGTCAAATGGATAGATGCTCAAAAAGCGCTCCAAACGCTAGGCGTTTCGAAACAATACTACTTGGCTTTTATCGGTCCCCAAGGAAGGCCAGTGAACTCTGCGCATCTAAAAAGGGTTGATGCCTTTATCAGGCACTTTGGGCCAGAATCACTAATGACGTTTCTTTCTCAGAGAGTGCTTAAGGAAGGCGCAAGAAGCGAAGCACTCTTTGAAAGGATGGAGAGGGTGCTGAAAGTATTTGGTAAACCGTTCTTGGGGATGGCAAACTTTGCAGAAAAAAAGAATGTCCAGATGGAATTTATTGCGGCACCGGACAACCCGTTTGGTTCTTCGGTTGAATTCAGCGCCCTTGATGGAACAAAAATCGCAAAATTCAATTTTGATTTATTCATAAACTCGCAAAGAAAACCCGCGGTGGTTCTTGGAAACCTGCAAGGGATGTCACGGCAGGAGATGGAAGGATTTAAGGCGCGCTACAACGAGCCATTTTTTAACTTCGTGCTCGGCTCGTTCGAACGCGCATTCCCAAAAAGAACGCAGAGGCTTGCGCTCAATCCGCGTGAGCATAGAGCATACATGCAGCCGAAAACAAGAAACATCATCGGACGGCTCGTCTCAAAGGGAACGATTAATCAGGAAAAGTTCTTTGAATTTGTTCTGCGCGAATCCGAAAAAAGAAAAATCTCTATTGATGGGGTCGAACGGCTGATAGCACAGGGAAAAGTAGGGGGCAATTATGCGAAGATTCTCAACCTCGAGCTTGAGATGATAAGACAAAGAGGAAGAGGAATGCATATGGCCGCCTACAAAAAGGCGGGTTTTAATCCGCGAAGCAAAGCAAAGTTTCTTAGGGTTAATAGAAGATAATAGATTTTATAAAAAGGAAAGCATAAAATAAGGCAAATGATTAGTAGTTAATTGAATTAGGGGTTGATGAAAAATGTATGATGAAATGGCAATGAGTTATTTTCAGTCTTTGGATAAGGCTGAGCGAAAAAGACTGCTAAAATTAGTGATAGATCAGCTGGATGAGAGTGAAAAGCTGGCTCTTGCGAAAATGCTTGTAAAAAAGTGAGTAATTTTATTAAAATATTTGAAATTCAAGCTTTGGGGCTTCCTAAGCCAATTCGTATAAGTGTGAGGGCGCCAAAAAAGCTCCCTCGCTTCATTTATAAACGTTGCCTTGATTTAATTCTTGATATAGAGATTTATTTTTGGTGAATGAAAATGGCAACAAGAACAAGGGACACAAGCCGCTTCAAGAAGACCCATTCGAGGCAAAGGTGGAAGTGGACCAAAAAGAAAATGCGAAGAAGGAAGAGAAAAAAGAGATACTTAAGACAGAGAGCTAGATCGTAAAGTCAGCAGACTTCATGGTTTTTCTCCTTTTGAAGTATTTTTTAATATCTTTTTTTCTGCGTGGCTCGCTTTTGGGTCATGCAAAATCTATTTTTTGAACCTATCTTATTGATTTCAGAATTATTTCATCGGCTGCCAGGGCTGATTGGGGGCCTGAGCGTTTGCAGGATTGGGTGCAGGGCCAATGGGGACTGATGTTTGCGTTTGTGCTGAAACAAAGCCTCCTTGCGCACTTTGTGCGCCCGGAGTAACCCTGATATTTCTTATAGCTGAAACATCAAAAGCCATTTGAAGATCGAGTTTTACACTAACTTCCCAGTGTATTGAATTGTTGCCCATGTCCTGGAAGAAATTCATTACCCCTCCGATGAGTCCGGGGTTGGCTTGCCCTTCCGAAATCACTCCTGCCGGAACAGTAAACTGAAAAGAGTATTTCATCTCGCCCCTATTGGCAAAATATTCTTTTTCTCCATCAAGTTTCTTTTCTTCATGATAAAGAGTGTCAGTATAAGTATGTTTTCCGGACTGGCGCTTTCTTGTCGCATCAATTGTTGCGATAACCCCCCTAGCTTTAAGGGTCTCTTTTACCGTCAATACTGCGGTGCCTTCAATTATTTCTCTTGGATGATATTCTGACTTATTTAATATCAAATCCATCTTTCCTGCGCCAAGTCCTAAAAATGCCACAAAACCACCTGCTAATACAACAATTTTCCATGTTAAATACTTTTGCCCTAAACAATGCTTTTATACAAAAACAAGCCTATAATCTACTGGTTGAGATAAAATGAAAAAAGCAAATTCAAAAGTAAGGCAAAAACCAATCGTTTCAATCATCGTTCCGACTCTTAATGAACGAAAGCATATCAAGGCCTGCATTAGGGCCCTAGAAAATCAGTCAGTCCCAAGAGAGCACTATGAAATAATTGTTTCAGATTCATCAAGCGACGATGATACTGTAAAAATTTCGAAAACAATTGTTGACAAGGTCGTTGTCTGCAAAAGACAGGGTGCGGGTTTTGGAAGAAATCATGGCGCGCGCCACGCAAAGGGAGAAATATTGGGTTTTGTCGATGCTGATACGCTTGTTGAAGAAAAATGGGTTGAAGGATTAATAGAAACTCTTTCAAAAAAGCACAAGAACGGCAAGCATGTTGCAGTGGCCTGTACAGGTCCGCTTGAAAACATCGAGAAAGAACATTTGCACATAAATTTGTTCTACAAATGGTGGAACTTGCAGTCAAAGGCAAGTACAATTGCAAGGTACCCGATATTTCCCGGATTCAACTTTGGCGCAAGGAAAAAAGAGTTCTGGGACGCTGGAGGATTTCCAAATGTAAACATGGTTTGCGAAGACATGGATCTTTCGTTAAGGCTTGGAAAAATCGGCGGGACAGGATTTAGCAAAAAAATGAAGGTAAAAACTTCAGCGCGAAGGCAGATAGAAATACCAATCCACAAGCACATTCTTAGCGGGGTTAGATACGCTTTGACAAAGAAAAGCATGACTTGGAATGAATATCGGAAAGACTTCTAATTATTAGAAAAACGCCTCTTGGCGCCGGGTCATATTTATAAACCATAAGAGAGTTGTATTAATCATGGCAAAATCCAGTAAGAAAGCTTCAAAGGCAAAGAAAGCGTCTCCTGTTTTGAAAGTAAAGAAGTATAACATTGTTGAAAGAATCGCGGGCTTTGTTGAGCTTGGGCGACCGATGGAGTGGAGCAAAAGCATACTCAACATGATGCTTGCGCTACTAATGGCATTTTATGTTTATCAGGCAGGAGTTAATCTATGGACATTTGTTGCAGGATTCTTTTCAGTTGCGGCGCTCTGGTCGGGGCTTTATGCATTAAATGATTGGACTGATTGGAAGATTGATCTTATTCATCCTGTGAAAAGAAACAGGCCGATTCCTTCCGGAAAAGTTTCGCCACTTCAAGGACTAATTTTTGCAGTATTGCTTGTCTTGATTTCTTTTGGAATAGCATTCGCACTGAACAAAGCACTATTAGTTGTTTGCCTTTTTGCTATGGTTGTGAACCAGTACCTTTACACAATAGAGCCGTTTCGGTTCAAGTCAAGAAAAGGGCTTGACATGATATCGGGATCAATGGTGAATCCTTTCTTTAGATATATGTCGGGGCTCGTATTGTTCGTTCCTCCCGCAGCACTTTTCTCGCAAATCACTCCAATACTCCCGCTACTTTTCGTGATTGGAATTCAATTCAGCGGATATTCGCTTTACAGATTATTCTCAAAGAGCCATGACAAATTAGTGCACATGAAGAGCACCGTTGCACTCGTTCCTGAGCAGAAAGTAAAACTCATGTCCTATTCAGTGATACTTATCGCAGTAGTATCGTACATGCTGATGTTCATCAACTTCTTTTTCTTCAAATTCGAATGGCTTGGATTCATACCGGGTCAATATCTTTACCCGATAGCAATTGCACTTATCTTCTTGCCTTTCATGAGAGAAGCGATAATGGATCCGGTTAAGGCGAATATGAAGAGCCAATACAGGATTATCTATATCATGACGATGATATTTATTTTCGGAAACTTTGCGGTGTTCATACTCATACCTTGAGGCGGTTTTATGGCTAGAGACTTAATAGTAATAAGAACAAAACCCGGCGAAAGTGCTGGCGCCTGGACTAAAGTTAAATCAAGAGTAAGAGTGCTTGTCAACTGGATGCTCCTACAAGCCGGAGAAATGATTCCATTCACCCAAAAGAAGCACGTGTTCTATAGATTGATGGGGGTTAAGATTGGAAAGAATGTTCAGATTATGCCAAACGTTTTCTTTGACATATTTTTTCCCGAGAACATTTCAATCGGAGATAATGTTGTTATTGGAATAGGAACATTTATGGCATGCCATGAATTCAACCCTGAAGAATTCAGATATGGCAAAATTACTATAAAGAAAAATGCGCTCATTGGCGCAAGGTCGTTCATCTTGCCGGGCGTTACAATAGGCGAAAATTCTCTTGTAGCCGCGCAGACAGTGGTGCACAAGGATGTCCCTGATAATGTTATTGCTTTTGGAAGCCCGCTGCAATTCAAGGAAAGAAATCCTCCTCAAGCTAAGCCTGGCGAAGTCAAGAAGGCGCGCAAATAATTTTTTTGGTAAAAATCTAAGGTTATATTTATGGCAACAAAAAAAGCACCTTTGATTTCGGTCATCGTTCCTGCATTGAACGAGGAGAAGTTCCTACCCACTTGCCTAAAATCAATAATTGACCAGACTGTTCCTCGCGAAAAATACGAGATAATCGTTTCGGATTCTTCAAGCGTTGATAATACAGTTAAGATTGCAAAGAAATTTGCTGACAAAGTGGTGATTTGCAGAAGGCAATCAGCTGGTTTTGGGAGAAACTATGGCGCAAAGTTTGCCCACGGGAAATACCTTGCTTTTGCAGATGCTGATGTTATTGTGGATAAAAAGTGGCTGGAAGGAGTTATTGAAGGGCTAGAAAAAGGCGTTGCCTGCACTGGCCCCGTAAGTGCTCTTGAATCAAAACCGATAAAGCACGTTTTTGCTTTCATATTCTGGCAAATGCTTACAAGAGCGACAGTTCTTGTAGGTCATGGATTATTGCCGGGGCACAATATTGCTGTTAGAACTGGTGTCTTTAGAGAACTTAATGGATTTATTGAAACAAATGTTACAAATGAAGATAATGAGTTCTCAAGGCGCGTAAGAAAGAAAGGCCGAGTAGTTTTTTCAGAAAAGATGGCGCTAAAGACTTCCACAAGGCGCCTAAAAAGAGTCTCGATGATAAGCTATTTTTTGAACGGAGTAAAATATTTCCTGTTTGGGAAAAGCATGACTTGGAACGACTTTAGAGAAGACTATTAAAGGAACTGTAATGGACATAGAAGAATACTCTGATTATGCCGTTCAGTACTATGATGAAAGGCTGTCTCCATTGGTTATCCCTTATTTGAAATTAAAAGGAACAAAGACAGTGCTTGACTGCGGGTGCGGGGACGGCAATTTTCTAAACTCGATGAAACTAAAAGGCTTTTTAAAGCAAAGAAAAGTTTATGCTGTTGACCTCTCGAAAAAAAGGATAGATGCCGTAAAAAAGATTGACAAAAGCATAATAGCATTTGTTGATTCGGTGGAAGATCTTGGAAAAATAAAGAAAAATTCTGTTGACTTGATTGTTTCAATGCAGGTTATAGAACATGTCGATGACTCAAAAATGATTTCTCAACTCAGCAGAGTGTCAAAGAAAGGGGCGCATGTTTATATCGCCACAATATTTAAGAGTGGTCTTTCTATCCCTTTATTTTTCAACAATGGCGAATGGGTTATCGATCCTACCCACTCCAGGGAATATTCTGACGAAAAGACCCTTGTTTCACTGTTTGAGAAAAAAGGTTTTGAGTTGGTTGAACAAAAAAAAGAAAGGCTAAAGGTTACTATTGCTTACCCTTTGTTTGTTTTGGCCTCAAAGGATCTCAGGCTTTTTGAAAAGAACACTCTGGCAAGAAATCTTGAAAAATTAAAGGTTCCTGTTCCGGGGTATCATGTATGGGAACTTGTTTTTAAGAAAAAATAATCTAAATGCGATGCATTTTATTCAGAGTCTAATTTTATCAACCATTTCGCATAGCTTTTTTGCGCCGTCAAGTTTTTTTGAAAGCATTGAAAGCTCAGCTAACTTTCTTTTTGCGTCCTTATTTGAATGAAAATCAATTATGAGTTGTTCAATAATTTCTTCCTGCGTCATATAATCAATTTTTGCGCCAAGCCCCAGTTCATGCAGTTGGGCTGCGTTAGCCTGCTGTTCGCTCTGATAAAGGTCCGGCATGGAAAGTATTGGTTTTCCCAGGGAGATTGCCTCCATCATTGTGGAATGTCCTCCTCCGCATATAACAAGGGACGATTCAGACATCATTTTTATAGGATCAGCGACCACAGGGAAAAGTTTTACGTTCTTAACTTTTGGGAAAATCCCCGCGCCCTGGCCCGTTATAATATTGAACTTGTAGCTTTTGAGCCTCGTTGCAATCCTTAAAAGTTTTAGAATCATTTCTCTTTTCTTTCCCTTGCCGCGAACTGTAACAAATACCGTGTGTTTCTTTAGTTTAGGGTTAGACTTTGCGCGTCTTACAAGCGGCCCGATGAATTCTATCTTATCAGAATATTTTCCTCCATGATTCTCGAGATTCTTTTCGCACAAAGTAAAAGGGGGGCTAAAATCAGGTACCAGAATTTTATCCATCGCAGAAAGAGAGGAGTTATTGAACTTTTTTACGGTGGTTCCGGTGAGTCTTATCAAAAGCCCCTTGTCCTTAAAGAAATCGCCAACATTGAACTGGTTAAGAATCATCCATACTGGTATTTTTCCCAGGTGTGCTATGTAAGCCGGAATATAAAAGCTGTCAGAAATAACAAGATCCGGCTTTTCTTTTTTTATTACTGATCTAAATTTCAGTATCGTTGATGCGTGGGCATTTTTTATGGTGGCGTAAATGGTTTTTTTTATATCGAGGGCTCCTTCGCTCCCAACAAGTTTTACTTCTGAAGGCACTTCAATTACTTCAAGTCCGTTACTTTCGGCGAAGCTCTTTGCATAACCATATGACGCAAACACCACTTTGTGTTTTTTTGTTAGTTCTCTTGCAGCAGCAATGGTTCTTGTGGTGTGCCCTAGCCCTTCTCCACAAAAAAAATAAAGTATTTTCATGCTCAAATAAGAGGAAATGAGGAATAAAATACTTCCTAAGTGGCAATTAATTATAGGGGCCTATAGTGAAGCGGTAACACGCGTCGTTCGCAACGACGAGACCGGGGGTTCGAATCCCCCTGGGTCCATTAGCAAAATTATATTCTTCTCAAAAATTGTTCTTTGGGGTAGTAGCACTTTCTTTTTAAGAAAGGGCTACGTGCCAAATCCCCCTGGGTCCATAAAACTAATTCTTTTATACTTGAAAATTCCTTTAAGTTGCATGAAGTATAAAGCGCAAGGTGCAATTGAATACTTGCTTATCATCGGCGCGGCCATACTTGTCGTGGCAATTGTCATACTTGCGGTCACAGGCGTTCTTGGCGGCGGAAAGGATCAGACGGCTGTGGGGCAAGAGAGCGTTACAACATCATTTGATTCTTTGCGCGAGAGCAGTACAAATTTTGTCAGATTGAGTAATAATTATTACACAAAGTCGGATCCATTAACATCTTCGCTTTCAGCATTATGGCGGTTTGACAAACTTCCTGACAATAATACTTTTTCAGATTCATCAGGGAATGGGAATGATGGCACTTGCACTGGCACTACCTGCCCTTCAATAGTTGCGGGACTTTGGGGGAATGCACTGGAGTTTTCTTATACTGGGGCAAACAATGAGATACTTGATTCAATTCTAGTATCTAGTAAAACAATTGTTCCCAGAACAGAATCTTACTCGGTATCTGCTTGGGTGAAATATCCTTGCGTTTGCACGAACAGCGCCTATTGCTGTGTGGATAAAATAGTGGGGACAAATGCAGTTAATGGCTCTTATGTTAATGATGAAGGATGGTCCTTTGGGATTTATAGAAATGCTAATGGTGAGACAAACGTCACCAGGTTCGCGTATCTGATTTCTGATGGAAGTTGTTCAACTAACTGCCAGCGTACGTCTGATTGCACGAATGACTGTACTGGATCAATATATGCTAATCCTCAAGGCAGATGCAGTTGCGGGGTTGATGTGCAATACGAGCCCCAAGTTTTATTTTCCCCAGATACATTTCATAATTTTGTTGAAGTTTATGACAGGCAAAATCTAAAGGTTTGCACATACATTGATGGTCAGATTTCTGGGGCGTGCACCACATTGAATGCCAACCAAATTTCAATAAATGTTGATTTGGCAAAATATGATTTGACTATTGGGGGCTTTACTTACGGCACCTCTGCAAGGGTCCCTTTTGTGATTCAAGAAGTTGCAGTTTGGTCACGCGCCATTTCTGCAACTGAAGTAAAGCAGCTTTATGATAATGCTTTGAATGCTGGCAAGTAATTGAAAATCTTTTTATATTCCAAAGAGCTACTGTTAGCATGAAAAAAACAATTCTTTTCGCAATGCTATTAATTGCTATTTCTATCTTTTCACTCGGGTGCATCCAGGAAAAAAAATCTGATACTAATGCAATAAGCGCTAGCACAAACAATACCCCCGCTTTTGATTGTTCAAAATGTTTGTCGAGTGAAAAATGTGTTGGTAGCGCGTGCGTAAAAAAAACATGCGCTGATTTTGGAGGAAGCGAATGCGGGCGAAACGGAAATTGTTCAAATCCAAAAATAAATTCTTCTGATACAAACATGTGCTGTGTTGGTACTTGTACAATTGATCCTTGCTTTGAAATTGATTGCCCAAATAATACTAAATGCGAAAAAGGCGAGTGCGTTCTCTTAAATTGCAAAGAAGATTTGAATGGAGTAATTTGCCCGCAAGGTTCTTCATGCACTACAAGCATAATTAACACAGAAGGAAGCTTCCCTTGCTGTACCCAAGTATGCATGGAAGTCAAGTGAAAAATCCATCATTTTTACCGTTCTAAAAGGGTATGTTATTTTGGGGTTTAGGAAGCTTTTAGACCCATTCTTTCGCTACATAACTTTTGCGAAATTTCGGTGTTCGAGGGCGAAAGCTTTATAAACCTTGAGAGCACAGATATGTAAGCAATTGTTTGCCTGGTGGCACCGTTGCTAGAGTGATTGAACAATCGGTTTCGACTGGTTGTTGCATGTTCTCGCCTTGAACACCTTACGCCGTAATGCGCAAGATTCATGTAGGGGAGCGATTTTATGCTTTCCATAAGTCCAAGGGATACTTGCGTAAGCAATGATATATTCTTGGCAGGTGAGCCCCGTTGCTTTTAACGGGGTGATGTTGGTTAGTGGTTAAAGTGTATCAGAGGATACATTGATTTGTGGCAAATAATATAGCTCAAAACCAATTTCAAAATAGTTTCAAAAATACAATACAAATGTTCTGCTATGCAGGATGTTGGAAGTATAATTCCAGCTGATCCTACTGGCGGGAACCGCTATCGAAATCCGGCTCAAGACATGCAAGTTGCAAATGCTCGGTAAGAGTGTTTGGCGAACGGCTCAGTAACACGTAGCTAACCTACCCTCAAGAGGGGCCAATCCCGGGAAACTGGGTATAATACCCCATAGAAGGCGCAAACTGGAATGTTGCTCCTTCTAAAACAAGCGATCTATATTCCGATCGTATTGGCTTAAGGATGGGGCTGCGTCGCATTAGGTAGTTGGCGGGGTAACTGCCCACCAAGCCAAGGATGCGTACGGGCCTTGAAAGAGGTAGCCCGGAGAAGGGAACTGAGATAAGGTCCCTAGCCCTACGGGGTGCAGCAGTCGCGGAACCTTTACACTGCACGAAAGTGTGATAGGGGGATTTCGAGTGCTTCCATTGGAAGCTTTTGCCAAACCTAAACAGTTTGGCGAATAAAGGGGGGGTAACATACGTGCCAGCCGCCGCGGTAATACGTAGTCCCTAAGTGGTTCCCACTTGTATTGGGCCTAAAACACCTGTAGCCGGTGAGTTAAGTCTTTGGTGAAATCGGCTCGCTCAACGAGTTGAATTGCTAAAGATACTGTCTCGCTAGAGGAATTAAGACGTAAAGGGAATTTTCAGGGTAACGGTGAAATGTGATGATCCCGAAAAGACCTCCAGTAGCGAAGGCGCTTTACGAGGAATATCCTGACGGTGAGAGATGAAAGCTGGGGGAGCGACCTGGATTAGATACCCAGTTAGTCCCAGCTGTAAACGATGCGAACTAGGTGTTCCATTTCCTACATGGACTTGGAGTGCCGAAGCGAAGGCAATAAGTTCGCTGCCTGGGGAGTACGCCCGCAAGGGTGAAACTTAATGGAATTGGCGGGAGCTCACTACAAGGGGTGGATGCTGCGGTTTAATTGGATGCAACGCCCGAAAATCTTACCAGGGAAGACAGCAGTATGATTGACAGTCTGAAGGGCTTTCATGACGCGCTGAGAGGTCCTGTATGGCCACCGCCAGCTCGTACCGTGAGGCTTCCTGTTAACTCAGGCAACGGGCGAGACCCACATCCTTAGTTGCTACTCAGACTTTTGTTTGGGGCACTCTAGGGAGACAGCGAGGGCAACCTCGAGGAAGGAGTGGTCAACGGTAGGTCTGTATGAGCCGAATTTCCTGGGCAACACGCGGCACACAATGGTTGAGACAATGGGTTGCTAACCCGAAAGGGGGCGCTAATCTCCTAAACTCAACCTCAGTTCGGATCGAGGGCTGTAACCCGCCCTCGTGAAGTTGGAATCCCCAGTAATCGCGTGTCATTAACGCGCGGTGAATACGTCCCTGAGCTTTGCACACACCGCCCATCAAGCCAGCCGAGTGGAGTCTGGATGAATCCGAGCCATCTGGTTCGTATGATTCTTGGTTTCGCAAGGGGGGCTAAGTTGTAACAAGGTGTCCGTAGGGGAACCTGCGGACGGATCACCTCCT
>ERZ1292640.3032-Hain-H43-02um-R1-3032-length-13208-cov-7_pt1 | contig 13208 bp, 13 predicted proteins | sample MGYA00564404_ERZ1292640 | MGnify/ENA primary metagenome ERZ1292640 (study PRJEB36523, sample SAMEA6512636) | groundwater metagenome | collected 2019-01-08 | study: AquaDiva: Metagenomics assemblies of 32 groundwater samples
CAAAATTTTAATGGCATTTCGGTAATATGCATGAGCATCGTTGCCTGACTTAACAACTTGCCATGAAGAATGAAATTCCCAGCTCCGGCGTTTTTTTCTTGTCTTATTGTTAGTCTGACGAAAATGCGACAAAGCCTCTTCTAAATTAAATAAGTATTTAAATAAGTTATAAAATAAGTAAATTCTATTTTCGGTGTGAATTTCAAACCACAAACCTTATAAGTAAGTATTTTATTAAGTAACAAAATAAGTAGAATGGTAGAATTCAAAAGAAAGCTGTACAGGAGGGGATCGAGCTTTGAGACGACTATCCCTATGCCGCTTCTGTTTGCCCTCGACAGGAAAAAGAAGTACGATGTTGTTTTCGCATATGACGAGCAGTCCAATAAATGGTATCTAAAATTTGAAGAAACAGCAAAGTGAAAACAATTTTAGAATTAATATATAAGAATAAAAAAATAAATGAGGTGGAGTAAATGAGCAGGCGCTTTGAAGAGCTTATAGACGTGCTGGATTATGATGAATTAATGCGTTTTAAGTCTGACCTGGACAGCGGGGCCATAACTATCAAGAAATTAATGGAAGAAAAAATAAAAAAGAAATTAAAAGAGCATGAGAGAATATGCGCCACGTGCTCGAACACTTTGAACTTCTACAAATCAAATAATTATACCATCATATTCGGCCCCGACGACTTCAAGAAAAAAGCCAGCTTCTGCGGGCTGGACTGCCTGGAATATTTTATAATAAAGCTGAAAGAAATGAACGATAAGCCGAAGGAAGATAACGTAAGCAACGCCGGCAGTTACATGTAAAAGAATGCACAACAAGCCCATAGAGCAGGTATTGAAAGAATTAAATACTTCAAGTAACGGGCTGACTCAGCAGGAAGCGGATGCAAGGTTAAAGCAGCACGGCTTCAATGAATTAAAAGAAGGAAAAAAGATTTCTCCGCTGGAAATATTCATCAGCCAGTTCAAGAGCATTGTTGTATGGATTTTGATTGCCGCAACAGTTATTTCCGCATTTCTGGGCGAGTATGTTGACGCAATTGTCATTTTCTCCATTATAATACTAATTGCCCTGCTGGGATTTTTTGAGGAATACAGGGCTGAAAAAGCTATAGAAGCGCTGAAAAAGTTAGCGTCTTTAATGGCAACTGTCCTCAGGGACGGCCAGAAAAAAGAAATTGATGCAAAAGAGCTTGTGCCGGGCGATGTAATAGTTCTGCAGACAGGCGACAAGGTGCCTGCTGACGCGCGTTTGATTGAGGTTTTCAATCTGCAAACCCAGGAAGCTGCGCTTACCGGTGAATCCCAGGCTGTAAAGAAAAATATCTCCCAGCTGGAGGAGAAAACGAGCATAGCCGACAGGCACAACATAGTTTTTTCCAGCACAATTGTTGTAAGCGGAAGGGCAAAAGCAGTTGTGATAGCGACAGGCATGCAGAGTGAGATTGGAAAAATCGCTAAGATGATAGAAGAAGTGAAGCCCGAGCCGACTCCGCTTCAAAAAGACATGGATCAATTGGGAAAATTTATCGGCACAATAACTCTCATTATAGCGGCGCTTGTTTTTGCGACCGGCATGCTGGCCCGCCATTCCAACTGGATTGACATGCTACTTGTGTCAGTATCGCTGGCAGTGGCCGCGATTCCGGAAGCGCTGCCGGCAGTCGTCACCATATCCCTCGCCCTCGGCACTCAAAAAATGCTGAAGAGGAATGCGCTCATAAGGAGGCTGCCAAGCGTGGAAACTCTTGGCTCAACCACAGTGATATGCACTGACAAAACAGGCACGCTCACGGCCAATCAGGTGACTGTGAAAAAATTATATGTCAACGGCAAGATTATAGATGCAACCGGCGTAGGCTACGGGACAAAGGGCAGCTTTCTTTACAAAAACAAGCCGGTTCGGCCGGAAGAAATCGAGCTTCTGCTCAGAATCGGAATACTGAACAATAATTCCGAGATAAAAGAAGGAAAAGTCATAGGCGATCCCACAGAAGCGGCGTTGATTGTAAGCGCGGCCAAGCTTGGGCTGATAAAAGAAGATTTTGATATAGAGTACAGAAGGATTGATGAAATTGAATTCACAAGCGAAAGAAAAATGATGACCACCATACACGGGCATCACGGCGAGAATATTTCTTATGTCAAAGGCGCTCCGGAAGTTGTCCTGAACCTCTGCAATTCTGTTTATCTTAATGGGGAAATAAAAAAGCTGTCAGCCGGCATGAAAGAAGAAATAATGGAGGCAAACAGGCAATTTGCCGAAGGGGCATTAAGGGTGCTAGGGTTTGCCTATAAAACAATTGTTGACTCAAACCCGGAAAAAAACCTGATTTTTGTCGGGCTGCAGGGAATGATTGACCCCCCCAGGGAAGAAGTCAAAATTGCAATTGAGAAATGCAAAAAAGCGGGCATCAGGGTCATCATGATTACAGGAGACCATGAGATAACCGCAAGGGCAATTGCAAAAGATATCGGGCTGACGGGAAAAACAATAACCGGCCAGAAGCTTGACGAGATAAACGATTTAGATTCTTTAGTTGAAGAGATATCAATATTTGCCAGGGTAAATCCAGAGCATAAGATTAGAATTGTTGATGCTTTGAAGAAAAAAGGGCACATTGTCGCGATGACCGGAGACGGCATAAATGATGCGCCTGCATTAAAAAAAGCCGACATCGGCGTTGCGATGGGCATCAGCGGGACGGATGTAAGCAAAGAAGCAAGCGCAATGATACTCACTGATGATAATTTTGCATCAATTGTAAATGCTGTAGAAGAAGGAAGAGGGATTCATGACAATATAAAAAAATATTTTGCATTCCTTGTATCAGGCAACATAGGTGAAGTGCTGATAATATTTATTTCAATAATAATGGGAATCCCGCTCCCTCTAACCGTGACGCAGATTCTGCTTATCAACCTTGCAATGGACGGGCCGCCTGCCATATCGCTTTCGGCAGAGCCTTCCGAGCCGGACGTAATGAGCAGAAAGCCAAGAAACCAAAAGGAGCCAATATACAACGGCATCGGGAATTATGTATTTTTATTTCCAGCTGTGATGGTAGCGGCGGTATTGCTGATTTTCATTTATTTTTACCGCGCAGACGGCCTTGTGAAGGCTCAGACAATGGCGTTCCTGACAATCATAATGTTCAGGCTCTTTGAAGTTTTCGCCTGCAGGTCGCTTACAAAAAATGTTTTCAAAATGGGATTGTTCAAAAACAGGTGGCTGGTTGGTGCAGTTGCATTGTCATTTGCCATAGTTGTGCTGACATTATACGTTCCGTTCATGAACAGGATATTTGACACCATGCCCATAAGCATCCTAGAATTTGTGTCAATAGTTTTGCTCTCAAGCCTTGGGGCTGTTGCAATTGAAATTTCCAAGTTCCTTGGCAACAGGGGAAAGGATGCTGTTAACGTATAGGATTCTCGTTAAGCTCGTTTTCAGCTACGAAGTTCTGGAAACACAAGTTTAACAAACTTTTCAGCTTTATACACTTCTTGTCCATATTACAAATAACCACCAGGCACTGGACATCTCCGCATAAGATTTATAAGGGAATTAATTATCTAAAACTCAAAATGAATGAGGAAAATGCTCTTGTAGTCTTTCAAGGCAAGAAAATAAGAAGAACTTGGTTTAATGATGAATGGTGGTTTGTTGCAGCTGATATAGTTGAAGCGCTCACTGATTCAAAAGACCCGAAAGGATATTTAAAAGACATGAGAAGGCGTGATGAAGGATTTTCTCAAGGATGGGGGCAAATTGCCACCCCCCTTTTGGTTGATACACCGGGGGGGAAGCAAACTCTAAATTGTGTATCTGTAAAAGGGGCGTTTAGGCTTATACAATCCATACCCTCTAAGAAGGCAGAACCATTCAAGCAATGGTTAGCTCAAGTGGGCTATGAGAGGATACAAGAAATAGAGAACCCCGAACTAGCCCAAAAACGCATGAAGGAGATATACAAAGCAAAAGGATATTCTGATGATTGGATTGAAAAGCGAGTTAGAGGAATTGCCATAAGAGATGAACTTACAGATGAATGGAAGAAAAGAGATGTTAAAACAGAAAGAGAATATGCGATTCTTACAGCAGAGATTTCTAAAGCTACATTCGGAATGACCCCAACTGAGTACAAAGAATTCAAAAATCTTCCAAAACAATCCAAAGCTAACTTAAGAGATCATATAAATGATTTAGAGCTAATTTTTACAATGCTGGGCGAACGTGTGACAACAGAAATTTCACAAGAAGAAAAACCAGAAACTTTTGATAAAAGCAAAGATGTTGCCAAAAGAGGCGGAAAAGTAGCAGGAAACGCCAGGATAGATGCCGAAAAAGAATTAGGCCGCCCAGTAACAACAAGACAAAACTATCTTTCTGAATCTGAAAAAAAGAAAAAGTTAGAAGATAAAAATAGGAAGTAAATAAACCACCTTCGTCCGTTATCGTTCTAGTTTCGAAATGTCTCTCAGTCATTTAGCAACAGAAAATTTTTGAACTTAACATTTAAATATCGAAAACAAGTTCTACAGTGGATGGACGACTTCAGGCAGGTTTGCGCGGAGATAGTTAAAGAGCTTAAGAAAAGCGATGTAAAAACACAGCGCCAGCTGAATAAAATTAAGCTTAAAATCCTGAATAAATACAAGTCTAAAGGAAATGCAATTCAAATACCAAAAAACGCGGACATATACTTCGCTGCTTCTGAAAAAGACAGGAAACAGTTCATGGAACTTCTTTCATTGAAGCCAGTCCGGACAATAAGCGGAGTTGCGCCGATTGCATTGATGTCAGAGCCTTATCCTTGCCCGCATACTCTAAAGGGAATTGGCCCTTGTACGTATTGCCCTGGCGGTCCGGGCTCTCCATTTGGAGACGTTCCGCAAAGCTACACTGGCAAAGAGCCTTCAACAAGAAGGTCAATAAGAAGCAATTACGACCCTTACATGATAGTTTTCAACAGGCTGGAGCACTATGTCGCGATGGGAAAAGTTCCTGACAAGGCTGAAATAATTGTTCAGGGCGGCACTTTCACTTTTTTTCCAAGGCTGTACCAGGAATATTTCATAAAATACGCGCTGAAGGCAATGAACGATTTCTCAAGATTATTTTTTGATGCTGGCGGAAACATCGACATGCTGAAATTCAAGATTTTCTTTGAGCTGCCGAGAATAATTTCAGAGGAAGAAAACAGGACAAAGTCAATACAGAATAAACTGCTAAAGATTAAGCATCTGGATTTAAGTAATTCAAAAGTATTTGATGAAGTTAAACATAATTTTTTTAATGATAATGATTTTAACGACAATGGTATAAAAACGAAGAGTGCTCAATCAAGTATGAAAGTATCAAGGGGGTGGGGAACGGATAAAACCTGTTTAGAGCAGGAATCTAGTATTCCCCCTTATGAAAATTTAAGTAATGCTAAAAATCGCTATAATGCCAACGTCAGAGCAATAAAAAATGTGCAGAATAAAATCAAAACAGAGAATTTAACTCCGTTATCATTAAAGCAGATTCAGAAAGAAAATGAAACTGCCTTAATCAGGTGTGTTGGGCTTACAATAGAAACAAAAAGCGATTTTGGAAAATTATATCACGGAAACATTATGCTGGAACTGGGCTGCACCAGAGTAGAACTTGGAATTCAGTCAATTTATGATAAGGCTCTCAAGGCAACTCACAGGGGAAACACAGTCGCTGATAATATTGAATCAATCAGAATTCTGAAAGATTTGGGATTTAAAATCAACGCGCATTACATGCCCGGATTGCCGCTGACAACAAAGAAAATGGATTTGAAAGGGCTGAAAGAGTTATTCAAAAATCCCGATTACATGCCGGATATGCTGAAAATATACCCCTGCATGGTAATGGGGAGCACAAAACTTTATGACGACTGGAAAGCAGGAAAATTCAAGCCATTAACTACAAAAGAAGCGGCTGAAATTATTGCCGAATCAAAGAAATTTTTTCCAAAATGGGTTAGGATTATGCGAGTGCAACGTGACATACCCAGTTACATAACCTCTGCAGGTGTTGACAAGACAAACCTGAGGCAGTATGTTGAGAAAATCTGCAAGGAAAAAAATATTCATTGCAAATGCGTAAGGTGCAGGGAAGTAGGGTTTTATTCAAAAAATAAAGATAATGTAAAAATAAATTTTGATAAAATAAAAATAACAACAACAGAATATAAGGCTTCCAAAGGAAAGGAATTTTTTATTGAAGCAGAAGATGTGAAAAATGACATCCTGATTGGGTTTGTCAGGCTAAGATTCCCGTCCCAGTTCTTAAGGGAAGAAATAACGGAAAAATCTGCTTTGATAAGGGAGATTCACGTCTTCTCATCCGCAGTCCAAATCGGCAAAAAATCTGATGACAGCTTCCAGCACCGCGGGCTGGGAAAAAAGTTATTAAAGAAAGCGGAAGATATCGCAAGGCAGAGCGGAAAAAACAAAATGGTTATAATCTCTGGCATCGGGGCAAGGGAATATTTCAGAAAATTAGGTTATAAGCCGGAAGGGATTTATATGGTAAAAAATCTCCATTATCAAAACCTTATGAGAAAAAACTAACTTCAATTTTTGCGGGTCGCCTCCGGCGCTTCTTTTAATGCCCCAAGTAAGCCCTCGCAGGCACTGCCAAAGGCCCCGACATAGGCACCGAACACAGAGCCGAAGTCAGCCCCGCCAAGCCTAGAGGCACGCGCGAACGCTTGTCCTTCTTTGCCTTTCAATGCCTCTTTAACGGATTCTTGAGTCAAGATATAAACTCTATCTCCCATAGGCTCGCCTGTGCGATAAACCCTTTCTGTAACTCTTCTTTGAGCATCTGTTGTCATATTTCTTGTCTCAAAATAACCCCAAGCACTATTAGAATCCTCTTTTATTAATTTTAATTCTGAAATTTTTCCAGTGACTGTGCTTTTTGCATTCAGAACTTCACCAATTTCTTCCCTTGATTTAATAAAATAGTTATACCCTGTATTGCTTGAAATAAGACAGGTTACATAATCGCCAATATGCCTGAACCCCAAGTGATGCTCTCTTGTTGCCAAAGAAAAAACAGCTTCTCCACTTGCATCAAGACTATACATTGGAAAATCTGCTGTCCATACAAATAGATTGCGGAATTTAGGTCTAGACTCCCTAAGAGCCATTATTTCGTGTGCATGTTGTTCGGTTCCCGGAACTACATTAGAATGTGCGGTAAGCAAATGTCCCATGGAAAGTCGTATGCTTGATACTGTAGTTTCTAGAGTTGCTTGAACCATTATCGTTATGGAGAATAAATACTATTTATAAGTCTTTCGATTTTGTAATACTTTAAAAGTAGTTACAGATTTTCATACAAAACTCTTTAATATTCGGGTTTTATTCTAATTATCATGCAAACAATCCCATTCCATAATTTCAATGAAATAACCTTCAAGCCAAAATTCATGGAAAGATATTCAAAATTAACAGATTGGGAGGAATTCAAAACATGCTCTTTGTCATTCCTGCACCGCTCAATCAGGGTAAACACATTAAAAATTCCAGTAAAAGAACTGAAAGAAAAGCTGGAAAAGAGCTGGAATCTCGAGCAGGTTCCATGGTGCAGGGAAGGCTTTTTGATTGAGCATGTAAAAAAAGAGCGAAGGGATATAGGAAACCTGATAGAGCATTCACTGGGCTATTTTTACATACAGGAAGCAGCATCTATGATTCCTCCTCTGGTTCTTGAGCCGAAACCACATGAAATTATTTTAGACATTGCAGCATCCCCAGGAAGCAAGACAACACAAATCGCGCAGTACATGGAAAACAAAGGAATTCTGATAGCAAACGATTACACATATGAAAGAATGAAGCCGCTGTCAATCAATCTGCAGAAATGCGGCGTTACAAACACTATAATAACTTTGATGGACGGCCAGTGGTTTAAAAAATCAGGAATTGAGTTTGACAGAGTTTTGGTTGACGCGCCCTGCTCCGGAACCGGCACGATAAGAAAGAGTTTAAAGACAATCGGCATCTGGAATCCCGACATGATTAGAAGATTGTCAATAACACAAAAGCAGTTAATTGAAACCGGATTCAATTTGCTGAAAGAAAACGGGACTTTGACTTATTCAACCTGCTCACTGGAGCCGGAAGAAGATGAAGCGGTTGTTGATTTCCTGTTAAATAAATATGAAAACGCAAAGTTAGAAGATATTAAATTGAATTTAAAAAGAAGTCCTGCAATTACTGAGTTCGAAGATAAAAAATATTCAGATGAAGTCAAAAAGTGCTTAAGAATCTGGCCGCAGGATAACAACACTGAAGGTTTCTTTGTGGCGAAGATTAGGAAAAGTTAATCTTTTACATTCATATCGGCCAAAATCTTGTTGGCAATATCTCCAGCCAAACTAAGATTAATATTTTTATATCCTTTTTCAATTCTTAGCTTCAGTTCACTGTTGACCCTGGCGATTACTTTGCTTTTTATATGTTCAATGTCTTTTTCTGGAAGCGGCCCATTAATTGGATTAATCTTTTTTCTATATCTTCCAGCTATTTCCACAGAATTCAGTAGTTCCTTATCATAATATTTTCTTAATATTTCGTCGTCCACAGCCTGCTCCAGAATTTTATGAACTATCGCATTAGCTATATTGCCAATAAACAAGTCAATAATTTTGTTTCTGTTTTGCGTCATTTTTTATTCCATTCAATATAACTTTAAAAATACCATAATATAATTTCTTGTACTTATCTAATAATTTATCATCTAATAAATTTTCCTTGATATTCTTAATAGTTCCCTTGCCAAAGTAACTGTCCATTTCGCCATTTAAGGTCCCCATGCTTATCTTTTTATTGTCAATAAATAATTTAATCGCAATTAGATTCCTAATTGATTTGTATTTTTCCTTCCCGGGCAGAAAATCAAAGTTGTCCATAAGGCTTTTGCTTTCCAGCAAATGCAAGTCCAATAGTTTGTAGTTTATCTTATTTTTTATTCTGAATATAACTCTTTCTTTAGAAACAAATTTGCTCAGCATCATCTGAAACAAAGGGTCTGTGCTTAATCCTTTAAGGAGGGACTTGAAGCTGATAAATATTATATGAACTCTAATCCCAAACTTTCTTTCAAAATGATTATTGATATTGCCAGTTTCCATTTTTTTATCCGTTATTAATAAAACATCGATGTCATTAAAATCAAAGCCCATTTCCAGGAAAGAGCCTGTAATTATTACGTTCTCAAGCTGCTCAAAGTAGTTCAGAATTTCTGCAATAACTTCATTTTTAATCGGCTCAAGACCGCTTATCTTATAATAATAAGGCTTCGGCATCGCTTTCTCCAATACCGGCTTTATAAGCACAGCTGCGCCCAGTTCAAACCCTGGCATGCGCTCTTTTGGAATATAAATTTGATCCATTCTTGTGCCTTTGCTTATTCTGCTTATCAATTCTACCATATTACGTAAAAATACGTAATAATATTTAAAGGTTTCTGTTTTATAGGGTAAAATTTTGAGGAAGATTAGCGCAGATAATGATACAGAAAGACTTTTCGTGGCAAAGATAAGGAAAGAATAATTTGTATAGAATAAAAATAAGTTATTCAGAATGTTCAAAGTAATCGGAACTGATACTTATTTGAAAGAGATTGGAAAATGGTCTAAAGTTGAAATAGGATCAGCAGAAAAAATTCCAGAACAGCTTAAGGAAAACCCATTTGTAGGCCAACAGCTGAGATACCCTTTCTTAAGAGAAAAGCGAATAAGAGACTAAAGAGTTTATTATCTCATTTACGAAGACTTGAATTTAGTTTTGCTTGTTGCTGCAAGTGGCAAGAAAGATCAGCAATCAACTATAGACCATATAGCATCTCAGCTTAAATAATACAGAAAAGTGGCAGAGCAAATAGCTAAGCAAGTCTCTTGAATCTGCCTTGTTTTAAGTCTTCCAAAGAACTGGCAAATTGCCTGATTAAATCAAAATCCAATTGCTCCAATTTCTTTAATCTTTCATATTCTTCCCTGGGTATGGTTACTGTTTCCATAACAGGTTTAGTAGCAGTTCCCATATATAAAAATATAGGTTCCTTCGGTTTTAGAGTCTGATAGCGGGGGATTCTTCATAGCGAAGATAAGGAAATCCTAAGCCTTCCCCTTCAGAGCCTTTCCATTAGTCTCTAGTTCCTTTATCTTTGTTCTTAAGAAATCAATTGTTTTAGTGTTATCCTGATGGTTTAGAATAGAACCGCACTCCGGGCATCGGTATTCAAGGTCGACAGCTTTCTCAAAGCCAACCCTTACGCAAGCGTTTGGGCACAGGTAAAAGTTTCCGAAATTTGCCTCTTCATCTTTCAGCCTTTGAGTGTACTTGGAAAGTTTTTCTTTTGATGTCTTGTCCAGCAGTTCCTTGACTCTTTTCTTGTTGAAAGTCCAGTAGCTTATGTACCACCCTTTCTGCCTGTCTTTCTTTCTGTAATAAGAAACAAGATTATGGTTGTAAAGCCTGTAAAGAATGTTCCTGACTTCGTGAATGTCCCTGTCAACTTTCTCGGCAATCTTGAAATCAGAGATATTTTTCTTATCCTTAAGATACTCAATTATCTTTAATGAATCTTCTCCGATTACTTCCTTAACAGTATCATTCACTTTGTTATTTGTTATTTTTGTTGTCATCGTGATTTCCCGTCATTCCAAATGGTATAGAGCTACCCCCAACCCAATACGCACCCATCCACCCCCCTTGTGTGTGATGTAATGTATAGTAAAACACAATAAGCGATTGTAGCAATAGAGCTAGAAGCCTACTGCATAGTTCTCACGGGCTCGGTATATATAAACTTTACTATTATGTAATATCTATTTTACAAAAGATATATTAAGACTGCACTAATCAATTCTGCCTTATCTGATAAAAGTTTTTATATTAAGTGTGATTTCCCTGATTAATGGCAACGGAAAAGAGCTGCGGAGCGGTTGTTTTTAAAAGAATGAAAGACAATTCCGCAAAATACCTGATTCTGCATTATATAAACGGGCATTGGGAATTCTCAAAAGGCCACATGGAAAAGAACGAGAAGGAAGAGCAGACTGCAATGCGCGAGATAAAAGAAGAAACCGCTTTGGATGATGTTGAGTTTATTGACGGATTCCGTGAAACAGTAAAATATTTCTTCAAGAAAGGGGAGGAAACTGTGTATAAGGAAGTTATTTTTTTCCTCGGCGAGACGCATTCGGACGAAGTCACATTATCAAACGAGCACATTGGGTATGCCTGGCTGAATTACGAGCATGCGCACAAGAAGCTAAATTTTAACAATTCCAAAGAACTGCTGGAGAAAGCTGAGAAGTTTTTGCACAAGTGATAGTAAGCACATATTCTCCAAAACTTTAAATATAATAAAATTAAAGCTGTTTCTATGAAAAACATTGAAGTCGCAGCGCTTCTTAATGAAATCGCAGATTACTTAGAATTCCAAAACGAGCCGTTTAAAGTAAGGGCTTACAGGAAAGCTGCCCTGATGATTAACGGATTGTCGGAAGACATTGAGCAGATTTGGAAAGACAACAAGTTGGAAGAATTGCCGGGAATCGGCGAGGGCATCGCAAAGAAAATTGATGATTTTCTAAAAAATAGCCGTTCAAAATATCTTGACGAATTAAAAAAGAGAACTCCCGTGGACATAGAACACCTCGGCGCAATTGAAGGCATCGGCCCCAAAACCATAATGAGGTTATACAAAGAATTGAAAGTAAAAAATGTTAAAGATTTGGAAAAAGCCGCAAAAGAAGGAAAAATACAAAAAATTGAAGGGCTTGGGCCGGTCGCCGAAAAAAATATTCTGAAAAGCATAGCGTTCGCAAAAAATTCGAGCAAAAGAGTTCCTTTGGGCTTTGCTTTAAGCGATGCTGAAGAAATTATTAGTACGCTAAAAACATTGAAAGAAGTCAAAAGGATAAATGTTGCCGGCTCAGCAAGAAGAATGAAAGAGACAATTGGTGATATTGATATTCTTGTTACATCATCCAATCCGTCAAAAGTGATTGATTTTTTTGCGAAGATGCCGAATGTTGCACAGGTTCTTGCAAAAGGCGACACAAAATCATCTATAAGATTAAAGGAAGGAATTCAAGTTGACTTAAGGGTGGTTGATGATAAAATTTTTGGAGCTGTCCTATTATATTTCACAGGCAACCAGCAGCACAACATAATTCTCAGAAGAATGGCAATCGAAAGAGGCCTGAAATTAAGCGAGTATGGATTGTTTAACAGAAAAACTGACAGGTTAATTGCAGGAAAAACAGAAGAAGAAATCTACAAAAAGCTTGGATTAAATTACATTGAGCCAGAGATGAGGGAAGATGAAGGCGAAATTGAAGCATCACAGCTCGGCTCACTGCCGAAAGTAATTGGCTACGGTGACATAAAAGGCGATTTGCAGATGCACACTAGATGGAGCGACGGCTCAAACACAGTTGAAGAGATGGCTCTTGCTGCAAAAAAACTTGGGCACGAATATATCTGCATAACTGACCATACCGGAAGATTGGCAATCGCAAACCCTCTTGATGAAAAAAGAATCCTTAAGCAGAAAAAAGAAATTGAAAAGATAAATAAAAAAATTAAAGGAATAACTGTTTTACATGGAACTGAAGTTAACATAACCGAGGATGGAAGTTTGGACATGAACGACAGAATTCTGAAACAGTTGGATATTGTTGTCGGCGCAATTCATTCCGGATTCAAAGATTCAAAAGAAAAAATAACGAACAGAATGATTAAGGCAATGCAGAACGAAAACGTGGACATCATTGCGCATCCGACCGGAAGATTAATTACAAAAAGGGAGCCTTACGAAATTGACCTGGACAAAATTTTTGATGTTGCTAAATCAACCGGAACTGCGATGGAAATAAATTCTTATCCGGAAAGAATGGATTTGAAAGATTCACATGTACGGGCTGCAATAAAAAAAGGAGTTAAGTTAGCGATAAGCACAGATGCGCATACAACAGACCAGCTTCATTTTATAAAATTAGGAATTGGAACAGCAAGAAGAGGCTGGGCAAAGAAAGAAGACGTGATTAACACTAAAAGCTTGAAGGAAATGTTAAAATTATTAAAGTATTAACCATTGCCAATGAAAAGATTTAAATAAATTGGTCATAATTCCAAAAGAATAATTATTATAGA
>ERZ1292640.3034-Hain-H43-02um-R1-3034-length-13207-cov-4_pt1 | contig 13207 bp, 19 predicted proteins | sample MGYA00564404_ERZ1292640 | MGnify/ENA primary metagenome ERZ1292640 (study PRJEB36523, sample SAMEA6512636) | groundwater metagenome | collected 2019-01-08 | study: AquaDiva: Metagenomics assemblies of 32 groundwater samples
ACAGATTTTGCCTTCGATGGCAGAGGCACACGCTGTGGCCGGTGAACCCAGATAGATAAAAGCGTTAGGGTTGCCCATCCTGCCCTTAAAATTCCTGTTCGCGGTTGAAATCACGACTTCCCCGTCAGCCGGAACACCGTTGTGCGTACCCACGCATGGCCCGCATCCGGGGGCAACCACCACGGCGCCGGCTTTTACAAACGTATCTATTATGCCTAATTTTAGCGCCTCCAGGAATATCAACCGGGAGGCAGGGGCAACAATTAATTTTACCTGCGCAGAGACTTTTTTTGATTTTAATATCCCGGCGGCTATTTTAAAATCTTCAAGCCTTCCATTGGTGCAGGTGCCTAAAAAAACCTGATTGATCTTTACATTTTTCAGCGCATCAACGCTGGATACGGTATCCACATTATGCGGGAGGCTGACCTGAGGTTTCAACCCGGAGATATCATGCTCTAAAACCTTGGTATACGTAGCCCCTTTATCCGCGCTGATTTTATCTATTTTCCTGCCTTTAGGGACCCTTGGCTTTAACCAGGCTAATGTTTTCTTGTCTACCGGCATAAAGCCAACCTTGGCCCCCATCTCTACCACCATATTACAAATAGTAAAACGCCCATCCATATCCAACTGATCAATCACCGGACCGTAGAACTCAATAGCTTTATAGGTAGCCCCGTCGGCTTTAACCTGCCCGATGAGATAAAGAATTATATCCTTTGCATATATCCCTTTAGGAATCTTGCCGGTTAAAATTACCTTAATCGTTTCCGGAACCTTAAACCAGTTTTTACCGGTAGATAACGCGATGGCTAAATCCGTCGAGCCTACGCCGGTTGAAAAAGCCGAAAGCGCCCCATATGTACAGGTATGCGAATCCGCGCCCAATACCAAATCTCCGGGCAGGATCTGGCCGGATTCAGGTATAACCTGATGACAAACCCCGCAACCGATGTCATAAAACCCGGTATTGTAATCCTGGGCAAACTGCCGCATCTTTTTATGCACCCTGGACACCCCTTCACTGGGCGAGGGGACGCTATGGTCTATGACCATGCAAAATCTGGTTTTCAGTTTAGTGGTTTCCAGCTCTTTTATCCTGTCGATGATAATCGAGGATGTCCCGTCCTGGCCAAAAGTAAAATCAATTTTGCATATGGCAAAATCCCCTGCCTTTAAAATCTTGCCGGCATGAGCGCTTAGTATTTTTTCGGCAACGGTTTTAGGGGTCATATTTTCACCAGCCATTCCTCTAACCTGTCCATAGCTTTTTGGAGCTGCTCAATACTGGTAGCAAAACTTAAACGCACGTAATCGTCTTTGCCGAAACCATCTCCCGGTATAGCCACTACCCCGGCTTCCTCAAGCAGGCGATTGGTAAAAGTCAAGGAATCCAGTTTGGTCTTGGAAATATTGCAGAAAATATAAAATGCGCCTTTAGGCAAAACAAAGCCTATCTTTTTAATCTTGCTTAACCTATCGACGAGATAATCCCTTCTTTTCTGAAATTCCTGGCACATATTTCTGGCAAATTCATCCGGGGCCGATAATGCGCAGGTAGTTGCCTTCTGGCTGATGGAAGACGGGCAGGATGTGGAATGGTCCTGCAGCCTAGATATGGCCTCGGCTATATCTTTTGGAGCGCCCAAATATCCGATACGCCAGCCGGTCATAGAGTAGCTTTTAGAAACACCGTTAACCGTAGTGGTTAAGTCATAGATATCCGGATTAAGCGAGGCTATAGATACGTGCCTTTGATTATCAAAGATAATTTTTTCATATATCTCGTCGCTGATCACATAAATCTTTTTTTCCACGCATACCGGCGCTATATCCTTTAATTCCTCGACAGTGTATACGCATCCGCAGGGATTAGACGGGCTGTTTAATATAAGCACCTTGGCCTTAACCCCCGCATATTTTTCCAGGTCTTTAGCGGTTATTTTAAAATTGTTTTCAAGCGAGGTTTTGATAAACCGGGGGGTTCCTTCGCAAAGATTTACCATCTCCGGGTAGCTGACCCAGTAAGGGCAAGGTATGAGCACCTCATCGCCCTTGCCGACTAAAACCATGAGGATATTAAATATACTATGTTTTGCCCCGCAGGAAACGACTATCTGCTCCGGGGCATAATCAATCGCATTATCCTTCTTGAATTTTTCCGAAATGAGTTTTTTTAAATCTGGCGTACCGGTGGTGGGGGTATATTTGGTGAATCCGGACCGTATCGCCTGGATTGCGGCTTCCTTGATAAAATCCGGCGTGTCAAAGTCCGGCTCGCCGGCAGCAAGGCTAACGATATCTTTGCCTTCAGCTTTAAGCTTCTTGGCTTTGGAGGTAATGGCTAATGTCGAAGAAGGATTTATCTTTTGTAGTCGCGCAGCCAAACGGGTTTCTACTCGCATAAAGATATTCTGTGATTACAAAGAGTCTCGTTCTTTTTTAAATATCTTTCTTAAACCGCCGAGAAATTGCTTTGTGGGCTTCTTGGGCACAGTCGGCTTTTCTTGTTTGGGCGGTGCCGCTTCCGTAGTCTTGGCCTTCTTTTCCTCTGAGGGCGGCTGCTCAGCAACGGGTGTGATATGCTGCTCATTTTTGGGGCTGGCCGCTTTTTCTTTTTTGGCTTTCTTGATTTCCTTCTTTTTGATTTCCGTAAGCTCTAACACCACTAGCCTCGCGCCATCCCCGCGCCTTAAACCCAGATTAAGCACCCGGGTAAATCCGCTGGAACGCTCTTTAAAACGCGGACCGATCTCATTAAAAAGCTTGGCCACTAAATCATGTTCCCCGAGAACCCGGTAGGCTCGTCTTTTGGCAGCCAGTGAATTTTCTTTTGCCAGGCCGATAATCTTATCAACCAACGGCTGGACAGAAGAGGCCCTGACTTTGGTGGTTTTAATACTTTGATGAATCAACAGGTTCTTAAGCAGGCTGATTAACGTGGCTTTACGCCAGCTGGTAAAACGATTATTCAATGATCTTGCTTTCCGATGTCTCATGTTTTATGCTTTCTTCAGTTTTTTAGGATCGATTGACATCCCTAAGGTTAAACCCATGCCGGCAAGCAGCTCTTTGATTTCAGTCAATGATTTTTTCCCGAAATTCTTAAAACCGAGCATCTCATCTTCGCTTTTCTTTACCAGGTCGGCGATTATTTTAATATTGGCTTCGCGCAGGCAGTTAGAGCTCCTAACTGAAAGCTCCAATTCCGAAATGGGAAGCCTCAGTTTCTCGTAAAGAGTGGTCTCTTCTTTGCTCATTTCCAGCTCTTCCTCTTCTACCTCATCCGGAAGCTGGCCAAAGTTGACGAATATGTCCAGATGCCTCTGCAGTATATTGGAGGCGTAAAGCAGGGCATCCTTAGGGCTGATCGCTGCATTAGTCCAGACCTCAAGGTTCAACTTGTCATAATCGGTGCGCTGTCCGACGCGGGTGTTTTCAATAAAGAAGTTAACTTTTCTTACCGGGCTGAATATCGAATCTATCGGGATCACCCCTAAGGCCTGATCCTCTCTTTTATTCAGCTCAGCCGGAACATAACCCCTGCCTTTGGATACCTCCATTTCCAGATGGAATTTAGTATCCTTGGTAAGTGTAGCAATATGCAAATCAGGATTAATTATCTCGATAGTCTCATCCGCCTCGATATCCTTAGCCTTTATTTCTCCCTTGGTATTCTTTTTGATGTAAATGGTCTTGGGGATCTTGGAATGCGAATTAAGAATAAGGCTCTTTATGTTCAGGATGATCTCGGTGATATCCTCAAGCACGCCCGGGATAGTGGCAAACTCATGCTGCACCCCTGTGAATTTAACGGAAGTAACGGCGCTTCCTTCTATCGACGACAGAAGGACCCTTCTTAAAGAATTACCCAGAGTTACGCCATAGCCGCGCTCAAAAGGAGCGGCAGAAAATTTTCCATAGTCAGCGGTGTAGGTGGCTTCGTCGCATTCCAGTCTCTTGGGTAATTGAAAATCTCTCCATTTTATGCCCATCTTTTTTTTACTCCTTTTTATATGTTAAAGGCCTAAAACCTATCCTTGTTATTTAGAATACAACTCGACGATCAACTGCTCCTGGATAACGCCGGGTATATCTTCTTTTTCCGGCAAACGCAAGACTTTCGCCTTTAGATGGCCTGAGTCAAATTCCAGCCACGCAGGCACGCTTCTGTCTTTGCTCAACTCCAGGTTTTCCTTAAGTTTAGCTAAGGCCTTTTCCTTAGGCCTTGCTTCCAGCAGATCATCTTTATCGATAAGATATGAAGGGATATTTACCCTTTTGGAATTAACGTAGATAAAATTATGCCGCACTACCTGGCGCGCCTGGGCATGCGAAACCCCCAAACCCAGCCTGAACACAACGTTATCTAATCTTCTTTCCAAAAGTTGCAAGAGGACCTTGCCCGTAACGCCCTTGGATTTCGAGGCAATTTTAAAATACCTGCGGAATTGCTTCTCCAAAACCCCGTACATTCTTTTTACTTTCTGCTTTTCTTTCATCTGCAGGCCATAGTTGGAGATCTTCTGCCTTTTTTTGGTCTCTCCTTGCTGTCCCGGAGGAAACGGGCGCTTGGCCATAGCGCATTTAGGGCTATTGCACCGCGGCCCTTTTAAAAATAACTTTTCTCCCTGCCGGCGACAGAGCCGGCAAACTGCATCAGTATATCGGCCCATCTATTATATTCTCCTTTTCTTTTTCGGACGACAGCCATTGTGCGGGATAGGAGTAACATCCTTTATGGAAAGTATGGTAATCCCTGCTGCCTGAAGCGCCCTTATCGCTGATTCCCTTCCAAACCCCGGGCCTTTGACGCAGACATCCAATTCCTTGATGCCGATTTCCTTGGCTTTTCTGCCGGCATCCGCGGCTGCTACCTGCGCGGCAAAGGGAGTGGATTTCTTCGAACCCCCGTAACCGACCACGCCCGGCGTAGACCAGATTAAAACATTGCCCTGCTTATCGGTTATGGAAATTATGGTATTATTAAAACTCGCCTGGATATGGGCTATCCCGGAAGTAACACCCTTGGCTATCTTTTTCTTCTTCGCTTTATCCTTAGTGGCCATTAAGCTTATTGCCTCCTTTTACCTCCACACCAATACATTGGTGTGGGGGTTTACTTTCCGGCAGCGGGCTTGGCAGCCGGTGCTGGCTTTTTGGTTTCAGTGCCGGCCTTTTTGATTGCCATGCTTCCTCTACGCGGGCCTTTTCTGGTCCTGGCGTTGGTCCGGGTGCGCTGGCCTCTTACCGGAAGCCCTTTTTTATGCCGCATGCCGCGCCATGAACCTATATCTACCAATCTTTTAATGTTCTGAGAAATATCCCGGCGCAAGTCTCCCTCAACCCTGTATCCGCCCTTCTGTATAGTATTGGTGATGCGCGACACTTCCTCTTCGGTTAAATCCTTGGCGCGCTTGTTGGGGTCAATGTTGACCTCCTTAAGCAGCTTGTTGGATAAGGCCCTGCCTACGCCATACAAATACATAAGCGCAATCTCGATCCTTTTTTCTTTAGGAATATCTACACCTAAAATCCTGGGCATATTCTATTCGCTCCTTCTTATTTTAAGTTTTCCAGCTAACCCTGCCTCTGTTTATGCTTAGGGGTAGAGCAGATTACCCGTAGAACGCCCCTTCTTTTGATGATCTTGCATTTACCGCAAATTTTCCGTATCGATGCTTTGACTTTCATATTATCTCACCCTAAATGTTATCCTGCCCCGAGTTAAATCGTAAGGAGAAAGCTCAAGCTTTACTTTATCGCCCGGCAGTATGCGGATAAAATTCATGCGCATCTTCCCGGAGACATGAGCAAGCACAATGTGCTCGTTTTCAAGCTTCACGCGAAACATGGCATTGGGCAATGCCTCAGCCACCACCCCTTCGGTCTCAATGAGTTCTTCTTTCGGTATATTAAAGAGTTAGTATCTCTTGCCCCTTATCGGTAACCGCTATCGTGTGCTCAAAATGCGCAGAAGGCAGGGAGTCTGCGGTAACCGCAGTCCAGTGGTTATCCAGAAACTTTGACCTCCAAGTCCCGGCATTCACCATCGGTTCAATAGCAAACACCATCCCGCTTTTTATCGTCGGGCCCCGATGCGGCAGCCCGAAATTCGGAATCTCCGGCTCCTCATGCAAAGATTTCCCTATGCCGTGCCCGACAAATTCCCTCACTACTGAAAAACCTTTACGCTCTACGTAGTTTTGAACAGCGTAAGAGATATCGGAGATGAAATTCCCCGGCTTTGCTTTCTTTATGCCTTCAGCTAAAGCCTTTTTAGTAACGTCAATGAGCTTTTGTTTACGCGAATCTATTATCCCTATGCCCTGGGTGATTGCCGCATCGGTAAAATAACCCTGATAATTTATCCCGATATCCAGGCTGATGATGTCGCCTTCAACAAGTACCCGCTCCGATGGTATGCCGTGCACGATCTCTTCATTAATAGAGGTGCAAATATTCGCCGGATACCCGTTATAACCCTTGAACGCAGGCTGGGCATTTTCTTTCTTGATCAACTCCGCCGCTATTCCGTCAATCTCCAGCGTCGATATGCCCGCCTTTAAAACCTGCCGCAGCTCAGGCATTATTCTGGCCAAGATCGCCCCCGATGCCCTAAGCAATTCAAGGTCTTTCTCAGACTTTAAGGGAATCATTGCGGTTTTCTACCAGCGCAACTATTCTTTCCAAAACCAGCTGCGCATCTTCATCCGCACAGATAGAGTATAGTTTTTTCTTGGCTTGATAATGTTCAATTAATTCCGAAGATTCATTCACATAGACCGCCAGGCGTTTCCTGATGGTCTCTTCTTTGTCGTCGCTTCTCTGATAAAGCTGCCCCTGGCAATGGTCGCAGGCCATCGCTTTCTTAGGCGGCATGTTTTTAACATGGAAATTAAAACCGCAAGCGCCGCAGACCAGCCTGCCGGAAAGCCTCTGGATAATCACTGCCTCGGATGTCTTTAAATCAATCACGAAATCTATACCCATTTTTAACCGGGCGAGCATCTCCTCCAGGGTCTTGGCCTGACGCAGATTCCGCGGATAACCGTCAAGGATGAATCCGGCGGAAATATCCGGTTGGGCAAACCGTTGCAAAAGCATCTCTTTGATCAACTCATCCGGGACAAGCAGCCCTTTATTCATAAAATCTTTAGCCTGTTTTCCTAACTCTGAGCCCTGCGAAACATTCTGCCTCAGCAGGTCTCCGGTTGAGATATGCGGCAAACGCAGCTTCCCAGCTAATATTTTTGCCTGCGTGCCTTTTCCTGCTCCGGGAGGGCCCAATAATATTATTCTCATGCCTTTCTGCCTTTAATGCGCCCGGTTTTTAAGAAACCTTCGTAGTGATGCATCATCAAATGCGATTCGATCTGCTTGATGGTATCCAGCATCACGCCCACGATAATCAAGACTCCTGTGCCTCCGAAGAAAGAAGCCACCAGGTACGGAACCTTAAGCCAGGCCATGAGAAAATCGGGAAATATGGCGATAAAGGCAATGAATACTGCCCCGGCCAGGGTGATCCTGGTCATCACATAATCTAAAAACTCGGTGGTAGAATTTCCCGGACGCACGCCCGGGATAAAACCGCCGTATTTTTTCATATTCTCGGAAAGGTCATTGGGATTAAAAACTATAGCCGTATAAAAATAGCAGAAAAAGATAATCAGCAGCGCATAGACCACAGAATAAAGCCAGTGCCCCCTGACTAAAGCCTGGGCAAAACGCTGGAATCCCGGGTTAGGGATAAAAGTAGCCATCGTAGCCGGAAATAAAATTATAGATTGGGCAAAGATAATCGCGATCACCCCTGCGGTATCTACCTTTAAAGGTATGTAGGTACTTTGTCCGCCGAATATTTTCCTGCCAACAATCCTGCGCGCATACTGCACCGGTATTTTTCTTTGCCCTTGAGTGATCATGATTACGGCAAAAACTACCCCCACCAGAAGCACAGCCATGATCAACAGCGTAAAAGGCTGGATCTGCCGGCGCGCGGGAGAAAACGGCGAGATCAAAACGAACAGCTGGTTTAACGCCACCGGTATTCTTGAAATAATGCCTGCGGTGATCACCAGGGAAATACCGTTACCGATGCCTCTCTCTTGTATCTGCTCGCCCAGCCACATAATAAAGATGGTACCCGTAGAAAGCGTAAGCATGGTCAGTATCCTGAAGCCCCAGCCTGTAAAAAGAACTATTCTGGCGCCCTCAAAATGCGCGGGGTTCTCCAGCCACAGAGAGATGAAAAAAGACTGGACCAGCGATAGTAAAACCGTTCCATAACGGGTATATTGGTTGATCTTTTCGTATCCGGCTTTGCCTTCTTTAGAGAGTTTCTCTAAGGCCGGGATAACCGCGGTAAGCAGCTGCATGATAATGGAAGCTGAAATATAAGGCATGATCCCCAAAGCAAAGATGGTTAAACGCTCCATAGCGCCTCCGGAAAACATATTGATTATTCCAAAGAGCGCCCCGCCTTGAGTCTTACCGATCTTTTCAAAGAACCGTGCCAGCTCCCCTCCGTCAATGCCGGGGGTGGGGATATAACAGCCGATGCGGTAAATCGTGATGAGTACGGCGGTAATGATTAAGCGCCTTTTTAAATCCGGGATCTTAAAAGAATTTACTAACGCGCTAAACACTCACAACCTCTGGCTCACCGCCTGCTGCCTTTATCTTATCCTGCGCCTTCTTAGAAAAAGCGTGGGCCTGTATGGTAACCGCCTGTTTAAGCTCGCCGTCGCCTAATATCTTGACCGGGATATCCCTATTTTTAATCAGGCCTTTCTTTCTTAACAACTCAAGGGTAATCGCGGTGTCTTTGATATTATTTAAATCCCTGAGATTCAAAACCTGAAATTCTTTTTTAAATATGCTGGTGAACCCGCGTTTAGGAAACCTACGGATGATCGGAGTCTGGCCGCCCTCAAACCCAAGATACATATCACGTCCGGCGCGCGAGGTCTGCCCCTTGCTGCCGCGAGTAGAAGTCTTGCCGTGCCCGGAACTGGGGCCGCGGCCTAGTATTTTTTTATGCTTATGCGAGCCCTTGGCTGGCTTTAAGTTATGCAACCCGATTCTTTCCTCAAGCGCCGGCTTTGCGGCGACAATAGCTGCCTTTCTGGTAAGCAATACCTTCTTCTTAACTATCAGCTTTGGTTTCATCTTTGCTTTCTTTCGTTTCTGCTTTTAAGTTTAGTAATCCATCCATTGTGGCCTTTATAACATTAACCGGATTATTGGATTTGAGGCACTTGGTAAGAATATTCTTTATTCCCGCGGCTTCGCATATCGCCCTTACAGGACCTGCGGCAATGACCCCCGTACCTTCTGATGCCGGCTTAAGCATGACTTTTGCCGCTCCGAAATGCCCTATTATCTCATGGGGTATGGTTGAGCCTTCTACCGCCACGCGCGTCAAGTCTCTTTTTGCCCGGGCCAGACTTTTGCGGATGGCATCGGCCACTTCGTTGGCTTTGCCTAATGCAAAACCCACGCGGCCGCGCGTATCGCCCACTACGACCAAGGCGCTAAAATGGATCTTTTTCCCGCCCTTAGTCACTTTGCATACGCGGTTAATGCTGATTACTCTCTCGATAAAATCTGACGGCTGTTCGATCTTTAATTCACGCATATTAGAACTTTAATCCCCCTTTTCTTAAAGCCTCGGCAAAGACTTTTACTCTGCCGTGGTAAAGATAACCAGCGCGGTCAAACATAATTGCGCTAATGCCCTTCTCCAGCGCCTTTTTAGCAAACATCTGCCCAAGCGCCTCGGATGCCTTGATGTTGCCGGCGGATTTAAATTGCGGCCTTATCTGCTTATCCAGCGTAGAAGCAGAAAGCAAAACCTTATCCTGCGTATCGTCGATAATCTGGGCTTGAAAATTCTTCAGGCTGCGGAAAACCACCAAACGCGGCTTTTCCGCGGTCCCTTGCATGCGCATCTTGATTCTTTTATGCCTTTTTGCCCTTAGTAACTCTTTTTTATTTTTCATATGCTTTATTTGATTATTTAGTGGTAGCCTGGGCCTTACCCACTTTCTTCTTTATATATTCACCGGCATAACGTATGCCCTTGCCCTTATATGGCTCGGGAGGATAGGCGCTGCGGATCTCAGCCGCTACTTTGCCGACTTTTTCTTTATCAATACCGCGGATAAATATCTGCGTGGGTTTGGGGGTCTCTATCTTGATACCCTCCGGAATCGCATAGTTTACCGGGTGAGAAAAACCTAACTGCATATTAAGCTTGTTGCCCTGCACCTGGGCTTTAAACCCTACCCCGATAATTTCCAGGTCTTTACCGTAACCGTCGGTAACGCCTTTAATCATATTGGCAATCAATGCCCGGGCAAGCCCGTGCAGCGATTTATCCAGCTTGCTGTCTCCGGCGCGCTTTACTAAAAGTTGAACCTCATTCACTTCGACGTTAATACGGTTAGGCAGATCATAATTCAGCTTGCCTTTTGGGCCTTCTACTAAAACTTTATTATCATTGACCGTGATCTTGACGTCCTTAGGGACACTCAATGGTTTTTTGCCGAGTCTTGACATATTATATTCCTTTACCCCGTTAGAAAACCCCGCTGCTTGCAGAGGGCGTAAGCCTGCCCGTTGGAAAGTCGAATACTTTCTAACGGGGTTTACCAAATATAACCGATAACTTCGCCGCCTAAGCCTTGCTCCTTGGCCTCTTTACCGGTAACGATTCCTTTGGAGGTAGAGATAACCGCCAAGCCCCTGCCCCTTAAGACCGAAGGAATCTTGTCGTGTTTTACGTAAATGCGCAGCCCCGGACGGGACACGCGCCTGATATTCTTGATCGCAGATTTGCCCAAAAGATATTTTAAATATACGCGGATCGACCCCTGCTTTTTATCCTCGAGAGGCTTAAAGGTATCAATGTAATTTTCTTTTTTCAGGATTTCCAGGATGGCCTTGACCGTGCCCGAGGCAGGGACATCCAGGGTATCCTTTTTGACCATGACGGCATTGCGGATCATGGTAAACGTATCGGCTATTAAATCATTCCTTGACATCTCTTTAGTCTCCTATCAATTACCAGCTTGCTTTTTTTACCCCGGGGATCATTCCCTGCCAGGCTAATTCTCGAAAGCATATGCGGCAAACATTAAATCTTCGCAAGTAACCGCCGGACCTACCGCAGAGATGACAACGGTTATATTTACGGCTTGAGAATTTAGGGGCCCTTTTCCATCTTGCTATTTGCGAATTTTTAGCCATTCTTTATTTACGCTCCGTTTTAATTAATCCGTGCTAAACGGCATACCGAAAAGTTTAAGAAACTCCTTTGCCTCTTCCTGGGTCCTGGCATTTTTGATCACGAACGTAATGTCCATACCCTGAGAACGGATCAATTTGTCGTAATCTATCTCGGGGAATATCCCTTGATCGTTCATGCCTAAGGTGTAATTTCCGGCCTTATCGAACGAATCATTACGTACGCCGCGGAAGTCGCGGATACGCGGCATAGCCACATTGACCAATTTATCCATGAACTCATACATGATCGCCTTTCTCAAGGTAACTTTGCAGCCGATGGGCTGGCCCTGTTTAATCTTGAAATTAGAGATGGCCTTTTTGGCGCGGCGCATGATCGGTTTCTGGCCGGTGATGGTCGCCAGGTCCTCCATGGCCTTTTCCAATATCTTGATATCCTGCAGCGCTTCTCCGACGCCCATGTTGATTACTATTTTTTCCAGGCGCGGCACTGCCAGCTTATTCTTTAAGGAAAACCGCTCCATCATCTTCGGAACTATTTCGTTGCGATAATATTCTAATAGTCTCGGGGTCATCTTTACACCGGCTCTTTACAAGCTTTGCAGAATCTGTTTTTGGCATGGTCTTTGCCAATGACAAATCCTACGCGAGACGCGCGGTTGCAGTGCTTGCATAAAAATGCGATGTTGGCTATACCAATCGGCGACTCGATGCTCACTATCCCGCCCTGCTGGTCCTGGCGGGTCTGGCGCTTGTGCTTCTTTAATAAATTAATGCCTTCCACTAAGGCCCTTTTTTCCTGAGCGAATATTTTTAATACCTTGCCCTTTTTGCCCTTATCCCTGCCTTTTGTTACCTGTATGATATCGCCGCGTCTTATCTTAAACATTTTAGATTACCTCTGGGGCTAACGATATGATTTTGCTAAAATTCTTCTCTCTTAATTCCCTGGCCACCGGGCCGAAGACGCGGGTGCCCCTGGGGTTAAGCTGGGGGTCAACAAATACGATGGCGTTGCGGTCAAATCTCAAAACCGAACCGTCAGGCCGCCTGATGGCCTCCCTGGTCCTGACTATAACTGCCTTAGCCACCTCCCCCTTTTTAATGGTTGCCCCGGGGGCAGACTCTTTAATATTCACATTAATAATATCCCCCAGCTGGGCGTGCTGGCAGTTTTTTTTGCCTAAGACTCCGATAAAAGATGCCTTTTTGGCTCCGGTATTATCTGCAACGTCTAAAATCGACCTTAACTGAATCATATTGCCTCTTCCTTAATTTCAATGTGCGGGATCTGGGATTTTTTGACTATTTTCACTAAACGGAAATGCTTATCTTTAGATATTGGCCGGCACTCCTGTATGCGCACCAGATCATCGACCTTGGCCTCTGACTTTTCATCATGCACCTTGAATTTATTGTATTGCCGCATAATCTTTGAGTATTTGGCATGTTTATATGTCTGCTCAACCTTGACCACCGCAGTTTTTTGCATCTTATTGCTTATCACCGTGCCGGTATATTCTTTTCGTTTACCCATTTTTATTCTCTTTCTTTTCGTTTAAAATAGTAGCAATGCGCGCGATATCCCTTTTGACAGAAGAAAATAGATGCGGTTTTTCCACGCTGCCGCTATAACGCTGCGCATTTAATTTAAACAATTCCTCCTTAAGGTTTTTACCTTCTGGAGCAATTCTTCTCTTGAGAGGTTCTTTAATTCCTGGATTTTCATAGTCACCTACTTATGTATACGGCTGACGAATTTTGTCCGCATGGGCAATTTATACGCTGCGAGCCTGAAGCACTGCCGGGCGTATTCTTCGAGCACCCCGCCCAATTCAAAAATAATCCGGCCGCGTTTTACCACTGTCACCCAGTGGTCGATCTCGCCCTTGCCTTTTCCCATGCGCACTTCCGCGGGTTTCTTGGTAATTGATTTGTCCGGAAAAACCCT
>ERZ1292640.3035-Hain-H43-02um-R1-3035-length-13205-cov-11_pt1 | contig 13205 bp, 13 predicted proteins | sample MGYA00564404_ERZ1292640 | MGnify/ENA primary metagenome ERZ1292640 (study PRJEB36523, sample SAMEA6512636) | groundwater metagenome | collected 2019-01-08 | study: AquaDiva: Metagenomics assemblies of 32 groundwater samples
GGCTATTATCGGCCGGTATCGCATTTTAATGTTGGCAAGCAGGAAGAGTTTCACGAGCGGAAAACTTTTGAAGTGCCCCTGCCTCGCCAGCAGGCGGGCGCCAGCGAGGCGGGGGCGCTCGTATAGCTTTTGTCAATATGCAAATCGCCGGTATTCAAAAATTAACTTTAATTGATTATCCCGACAAGTTAGCTTGCACGGTTTTTTTGCCTGGCTGCAATTTTCGCTGTCCTTGGTGCTATTCCAGGGAGCTTGTTTTGCCCGAAGAAATTAAAAAACAGCCCAGAATCACCGAAGATATTTTTTTGAACTTTCTTAAAGAGCGGCAGGGTTTTTTGGAAGGGGTTTGCGTTTGCGGTGGCGAGCCGACCTTGCAGGGCGACTTGCTGAGTTTTATCAAAAAAATCAAGGCGCTGGGTTATTTGGTAAAACTGGACACCAACGGTTCAAACCCAAAAGTCATTCAAAAAGCGATTGGTCAAAAATTGCTTGACTATATAGCAATGGATGTTAAGGCGCCATCTTTGAATTACAACGAGGCGACGGGCGTGACGGTTGATGTGGAGGCCATTAAAAAGAGCGTGAGGATAATAAAAAATTCGGGCGTGGATTACGAATTTCGCACAACCGTGGTGCCGTTTTTGCACACCAAAGACGACATATTGGAAATTGCCAGAGAACTCTCGCCGGCCGCAAAGTATTATTTGCAGGATTTTAGGCCGGAAAAAACCATTAACCCTTGTTTTGAAAAATTTATTGACAAGCCCAGGGAATGGCTGTTGGATATTCAAGCCGCCATCTCTCCTTTATTTGACATTTGCCGCGTAAGATAAATAATAATTTATATGAGCAAAAACCAGAAAATCATTACTTTTGTCGCGGTTATAGCGTTGGTTGCGGGCGGGCTTTTGTTTGCCAGCCGTTCAATCGCGCCGGAAAATGGGAACCTCAACAATATAGCGCCGGTTGTTGATGAGGCCTTGCAAGAAGATATTAATTTGACGATTGTTTTTGGCCCAAACGACAGTGCGTCAACATCTGTAAAGGCAAAATACGGCGGCACCTGCCTTGATATTCTTAAACGGGGCGCGGCCACTCTTAATTTTGATTTGCAAACCAAGGACTACGGTGAAATGGGCGTTTTGGTGGAGAAAATCAGGGATAAAAAGAACGGCGATGGCGGCAATTACTGGATGTATTATGTGGACGGCAAGCTATCTGATGTGGGGGCTAGCCAGCAAGAAATTTATCCCGGAAGCATAGTGGAGTGGAGGTTTGAAAAACCCAATTTTTAAATAATGTTTTGGAAAAAAGATAAAATTAAAGAACTGGGCATTGCCGTGTTTCTCGTAGCGGTTGGCGTTGTTTTGCGCTTGTTGCCTCATCCGGCTAATTTCGCGCCAATTTCAGCCATTGCTTTGTTCGGCGGCGTTTATTTGTCTAGAAAAACCGCTGTGGTTTTGCCTTTGCTGGCTATGCTCGTTGGCGATTTTTTTCTGGGCTTTTATGAATTGCGCCTTGGCTTGGCGGTCTACGGCAGTTTTCTGTTGATTGCCGGCTTGGGACTTTTGATTAAAAGCAGAAAATCGGTTCTCAAGGTCGCGGGCGGCGCTTTAACCGGCTCAATCCTATTTTTTTTAACAACCAATTTCGCGGTTTGGGCTTTCACGCCTTGGTACGCCAAAACTAGCGCCGGCCTGCTGAATTGTTATTTGACGGCTCTGCCGTTTTTTGGTAATACGATATTGGGCGATTTATTCTATGTGACTGTTTTCTTTGGCGCTTACGAATTGTCTGTTTTATATTTTGGGAACAAAAACTTAAAGGTCAAGACAATAACTAACCATTAACAATATGGAATCAGTTTTAGTGGAGCAGTTTTTCGTTCAAAATAGCTGGGTTCTTTGGCTAATTATTCTTTGGACATTTCCCTGGAAAGCCGTGGCTATGTGGAAAGCGGCCAGAAATAGCCATAAAGGATGGTTTGTCGCCTTGCTCATTATTAACACCGTGGGTATTCTGGATATTTTGTACATCTTTGTTTTTGGCAAAATAAAGAATAAAGCCGTTGGGGGTCAAAACCAATCTTAGAACAAAAATATGGACGAACAAAAATTAAAGGGGGCTTTGGGAGCGGTGAGTTTGTTTTTAATTGTGGCCACTGTTTATGTTGGCGCGGCCGCCTTTAATAAAATTAAAGAAAGCGGCCAGATAGGCGAAGCCCCCGGGACAAGAGCTACTATCAGCGTGTCGGCTGATGCTGATATTTTTGCCAAGCCGGATTTGGCAGTGGTGTTATTTTCAACGGTCAACGAGGCCAAGACAATTGAAAGCGCTATGACTGTTAATACCGCGAATATGAACAGCATAATCAAGTTTGTCAAAGAACAGGGTGTGGATGAAAAGGACTTAAAAACCACTAATTTCAGCATTTCACCAAGATACGAGTATGAACAGAAGGGCGCGGCTGATTATTATTATCCATCTAGCAAAAGGGTTTTGGTTGGTTATGAAGTGCGTCAGTCATTGGAGGTGAAAATTAGGGATATGGCCAAAATAGGCATTTTGATTGAAGGGGCTTCGGGCGATGGCGCCAATGAAGTCGGCGATTTGCAGTTTATCATTGAAAAGCAAGACGAATTGAAAGCCCAGGCCAGAAAAGAGGCGATTAGTAAAGCCAAAGACAAAGCCAAGGAATTATCTTCTCAGATGGGCGTTAAATTGGGGCGGATTATGGGTTTTAGCGAGAATGGTTTCAGCCCTCAGCCCTATTATGAAATGGCTAAGTCGTCTTCTGCTTCGGGTATGGGCGGCGCAACTCCAGACATAGCCACTGGCGAGAATAAAATCACCTCTTCAATAACCATTACCTACGAAATTAGGTAAAAGGCGAGATGAAAAATACTTTTGTTATCTCTTTGGGCGGGTCCGTGTTTGTGCCGCAGCTAACTGTCGATATTGGTTATCTGCGGCGTTTTCGATTGTTTTTAAAAAAACAGATTAAGAGAGGCAATAAGGTTGTTTTAGTTGCGGGAGGCGGGGGAGTTTGCCGGGAATATCAGACAGCGGCCGTAAAAATAGCCAAGGCCAGCCAAAGCGACCGGGACTGGGTGGGTATTTATAGCACGCGGCTAAACGCCCAGCTTTTAAGAGTTGTTTTTGCCGATGAAGCCGAGCCGATTATTTTTGACCAGCGATTTAAGTTTAAAAAATTTGGCCGGAAGCCGTTAATCGTGGCCGCGGGCTGGCAGCCGGGCTGGTCAACTGATTTTATTGCCGCTCAAATCGCTGTTGACCTTGGTATTGGGCAAGTGGTTAATTTGACTAACCTGCCGTTTGTTTATACCGGCGACCCGAGAAAAGACAAAACCGCCAAGCCGATTAAAGAAATCAATTGGAAAGATTATTTTAAGGTCATTTGCCCCAAATGGTCGCCTGGAATGCATTCGCCTTTTGACCCTGTGGCCAGTAAATTGGCGCAAAAAAATGGGATTGAGGTTATTGTGGCTGAGGGCAAGGATTTGGCTAATTTAGCCAAGATTATAAACGGCCAGAGCTTTAGGGGTACGATAATTAGTGACAACTGACATTTCGATATGTCGATATTCCGAGGTGGTGAATATGGAAAAGATAGAAGTTATTTTAGTTGATAAAAACGACAAAGTTATTGGCCGGGCCGAGAAAATGGCCGTTCACAAACAAGGACTGCTCCACCGCTGTTTTTCCATTTTTCTTTTTAACGCTCAAGGCGAGGTTTTACTGCAAAAAAGAGCCAAAAATAAATATCATTCCCCTGGTCTTTGGAGTAATGCTTGCTGTTCCCATCCCCGCTCGGGCAAGGGTCTGCTTGGGGAAGCCAAGAGGCGGCTGTGGCAAGAGATGGGCGTCAAGGCCGAGCTGAAAGAGGCCTTTACTTTTATTTACAAAGCAAAAGTGGGCGCTTTGATTGAACACGAATTTGACCATGTTTTTTTTGGCCGATTTAACGGCTCGCCAAAGCCAAACCCGGAAGAGGCGGCTGATTGGCGACGGGAAAGTTTACTGGCCTTGAAAAAAGATATTCAAAAGCATCCCAGAAAATATACTGCCTGGCTTAAAATTGTTTTGCCAGCAGTTTCGCGAAAAATCGAACACGCAACCGGCCTGCGAGGATTATTTTTGGAAAATAAATAGCGCAAGACAGATTGCGGATCGCCTTGCGTTTGGTTTGACCAGTCATAAACAGTAGTGACTGCCAAGGGGTATGGCCAAACCTTGCTTTCTGATTAGCATTTCAGGCCAAAAAAGTCAATAAAATGAGCAAGTCAAAGATATTCTTATTTTTTTGCCTGTCGTTTTTGGCGGGTGTTTTTTTTAGCTCTTTTTTGCTTGCCCGCATCGGCTACGCCGAAGGCGTTGCGGGCGGGCCTGCCCGCCTTTGCTTACCCTTTATTTTATCGGCTGGCCTTTTGGCCGTTGTTTTAATCGCTGTTTTTTGGCCGAGAAAGCGGTTTGTGATTGTTGGCTTTTGCCTCATTTTTTTGGCGATTGGCTTGTGGCGATACGAGGCGCATCAGCAAAAAATATTTTTTGGGCCTTATCGCCAGCTGGCGCAACAAAACACAGCGCCCACGATTAAAGGAATAATTATCAAAGAGCCGGCTATATCGGGTAGTTATGCCAAGCTTTTAATTAAAACCGATAACAACGAAAAAATATCAGTGATGACCGACAGATGGCCTGAATATCATTATGGCGACAGAATAAAAATCAGCGGAGTTATTGGGTTGCCGGCCAGCGACGCTGGTTTTGATTACAGCCGTTATTTAATGAAGGAAGGGGTGGCGGGCGTGATGAGCTGGCCGATTATTGAGGGCTTGGGAGAAAATCAGGGCAATCCGATTTACGGCTCTCTTTTGCGGCTTAAAAGCCGGATGCGGCAAAGCTTTGAGCAAAACCTTTCCCCGCCTCAATCTTCTTTGCTCACGGCCATTATTTTGGGCGACGAGCGTCCTGTCTCAGCTGAGTGGAAAAATATTCTTAATATCAGCGGTATTCGGCACATTACTTCGGTTTCGGGTATGCATATTGTTATTTTCAGCGATATTTTAATGGGCCTTGGCTTGGCAATCGGGCTTTGGCGAGGCCAGGCGTTTTATTTGGCCTTAATTGCGCTTTGGCTTTTTATTATTATGGTGGGCGCGCCAGCTCCGGCGATTAGGGCCGGGGTGATGGGCGGACTTTTGCTTTTAGGCCAAAAAATCGGCCGGGAAAATGTTGCAGGCCGGGCCGTGGTTATGGCCGCGGCTTTTATGGTTTTTCAGAATCCGGCGCTTTTGCGAGGCGATATTGGTTTTCAGCTTTCTTTTTTGGCCACATTGGGTATCATTTATCTTGGGCCTATTTTTCGTTCGCGAATAGCCGTCATTACCGGCCGTAATTTTTTAAGCGAGCTGTTGGCAATGACTTTTTCCGCGCAGATTTTTACTTTGCCCATTTTGATTTACAATTTTGGTTATTTTTCTTTGGTGGCGCCGCTGGCCAACATTTTAGTGGTGCCCTTGCTGTCCGCGGTGATGGCCGCCGGATTCGCTTTGGGCCTGACTGGTATGATTTGGCAAACATTGGCCTGGCTGGTTTCTCTGCCGGCATGGGCATTAATGACTTATTTTCTGCGAGTGGCCGAATACGCTTCTAAAATACCAATGGCTTCAATTTCATTAAAAATTTCTTGGCCCTGGTTTTTCGCGGCTTACGCGGTAATTGGGGCTTTCACTGCTTGGCTGTGGAGGAGAGAGAAAGAACGATTTCTATAATGTTTATAACAGTTATAATGTTTATAATGGTTATAGTATGAATAAATTAAATAATAAAATAATTCGGCTTATTGGTATTGCCATCATTGCCCTGCTTTTTAGTTTAACAATTGTTTGGTCGGTGATGCTTTGGCTTGAGGGCGAGAATCTGTTGAAGTCCGATGTCAACAGCGACGCTGTTGACATCGGACTTCAACAGACTTCGCATGGGTTGTCGTTGGAACAAAAAGTCGGCCAGTTGTTTATTATTGGTTTTGATGGCGCCGTTATAACGCCCCAAACAGAAAAAATGTTTAATGAGCTTAAGCCCGGCGGCGTTCTTTTGCTTAAAAAGAATATCCAAAACGCCAAACAGGTTAAAAAATTAACCGCTGATTTGCAGGCCCTGAGTATGGCATACAGCGGTTTGCCGCTTTTTATCGCGGTTGACCAGGAGGGCGGCTCGGTTTCGCGTCTGGACTTTTTGCGCGAAAAAACAGCGCAGTTCGAAATTGAAACAACGCAAGAGGCCTACGCCATTGGTTTGACCCGGGGCAAAGAATTAAAAGAACTGGGCGTTAATCTTAATTTCGCGCCCTTGCTGGACATTGCCGCGTCCGGAGATTTTATTTTTGACCGAACTTTTCAAAAAGACGCCTTACAAACAAGTAAGTTAGCCGCGAGTTTGGCGATGGGCCAGAAAGAAGCCGGCATATTAAGCTGTTTTAAGCATTTCCCCGGATACGGGGGTATTGCTTTTAATCCCGAAGAAAAGCTGGCTACTTTAACCAAAGCGCCTTCTGTCAGCCAATTTCAAGAAGCAACTATTAAAATCAAGCCCGAATTTGTTATGGTCAGCAATGTTGTTTTTGAAGATATTGATTCTTTTTTACCCTTTTCTTTTTTAGAAAATGGCGTCAAACAAATCAAGCAGGCAGTTGGGGCCAGCCCTTTAATTATTACCGATGATTTAGCCCAGAATTCGGTCTTGAAAAGATTTTCGCTGGAGCAAATCGTGGGACTGCCTTTAATGGCCGGCAATGATATGCTGATATTTTCCGGCTGGAAATCGCCAGTGGCGCCGGCCGTCTTGGCGGCTCAAGAAATGGTTAAAAGCGGCCAGGTCGCGAAAGACAAGGTGGACAAGGCGGTTAGCCGGATTATAAAACAAAAGGAAAAAATGTTAGAATAGAATAATGATAATGCCGGAAAACAAAGAGTTGAAAACAAAAGCGGTGGTGGTGGCTGTTGATATGGGTTATGGACACCAGCGGACTGCCTTTCCTTTGAAACGGCTGGCGATTAACAGCGAAATCGTCAACGCCAACAATTATCCGGGCATTCCTCAAAAAGACAAAAATTTTTGGCAGTTGGCGCGCCGGTTTTACGAGGCCATATCAAAATTCAAGAAACTTCCTTTGCTGGGCGGGCTGGTTTTTCATATTTATAACAAATTGCAGGCGATTCCTCGTTTTTTTCCTCGGAGAGACCTTTCAAGACCGCCTTTGTCTTCGCGAATAACTTTCCGTCTCATTAAAAACGGCTGGGGAAGGCACTTGATAGAAAAATTGGCGGGCGCGGGCGCGGGCGCCCGCAACGCTTCGCGTAGCGATGCGGGCGGGCCTCCTTTAATCAGCGCCTTTTTTATTCCGGCTTTTATGGCCGAATATTTCAACTATCCGGGAGAGATTTTTTGCGTTATCTGCGACACCGATATTTCCCGCGCCTGGACATCATTGAGGCCCGGCAAGAGCCGGATTAAATATTTCGCGCCCAATATCAGAACACAAGAGCGGCTTGGGCTCTACGGGGTGAGGCCCGAGAACATATTTTTGACCGGCTACCCTTTGCCGCTGGAAAATATCGGCGGAGAATCAATGGATATTTTGAAAAACGATTTGAAATCGCGCTTGCTCAACTTGGACCCGCAAGGCCGTTATCGCCAAACATATGGCCAGTTGATTAAAGAACATCTCGGAGATTTGCCTTCTGAGAGTGGACGGCCCTTGACGATTATGTTTTCGGTTGGCGGAGCGGGCGCGCAAAAAGATATTGCTGTTAGAGCTCTTGTTTCTCTAAAAAACAAAATTCAATCGGGAGAGATTAAAATGATTTTGGCCGCTGGCGTTAAGGACTCCGTCAAGGACTTTTTTGTGAAAAATATCAAGCGGCTGGGCCTTGGAGAAAATTTGAACGCGCCGCACGAAAGCGGAGCTTCTCTTTCAATGCAGGAGAAAAACATTGAAATTATTTTCTCTTCTAATATCGAGCATTATTTTAGCCGTTTTAATCGGGCCTTGCGAACGACCGATATTCTTTGGACAAAGCCCAGCGAACTTTCTTTTTACGCCGCTTTGGGTTTGCCTATAATTGTCGCTCCGGCTATCGGCTCGCAGGAGGATTTTAACAAGAGGTGGCTTTTGAAATCCGGTTTTGGCATGGAGCAGGAAAATCCAAAGTATTCCGCTGAATGGCTTTTTGACTGGCTGGATAATGGTTATTTGGCCGAGTGCGCTATGCAGGGGTTTATTGAAGGCGAAAAATTAGGAGTTTTGAATATCCAGAAGATTATCACTGATACGGAAAATAGTTATTGGAAAATAGAAAATGGTAATAGAAATTAGAGAATAGAAAATAGAAGCAATCAACTGATTTCTAATTTCCATTTTCCATTACCAATTTCCAATTTCTAATAACCAGTTTCTGTTTTATATGCCTTATATTATTTCTGTTCTAACAATTATTATCATTATTCTGGCTGTTTTTGCCGGTTATTTTTTGATTGGCCAGGCGCCCAAATCCGCTGAAATTATTTGGGGCGTTAATTTTTCGCAAAAACACGCGACCGATTTGGGTCTTGACTGGCAAAAAACTTATTTGGCCCTGCTGGACGATTTGAAAGTCAAAAATGTCAAATTGCTCACGCATTGGGACTTGCTCGAGCCGACAGTAAGCCAGTATAATTTTGATGACCTGGACTGGCAAGTAAGAATGGCCAAAGAACGGGGCGTGAACATTATTTTGGTTATCGGCATGAAAACCGGGCGATGGCCAGAATGTCATATTCCTTCTTGGGCAAAGGGACTGGACAAAAAAGAACAGCAAGCCAATATCGTCGCTTTGTTGCGGGCTACTGTTTCGCGCTATCAAAAAAATGACAATATTAAGGCCTGGCAGGTGGAGAATGAGCCGTTTTTTCCTTTTGGCCATTGCCCCTGGACTGATAAAAATTTCGTCAAACTGGAAGTGGCGCTGGTAAAATCGTTGGACCAGCAAAAGAGGCCAGTGATACTTTCCGAAAGCGGGGAAGGGTCTGCTTGGTTTTCAGCCGCTAAATTGGGCGATAAGGTGGCTGTCACTATATATCGCAAGTCCTGGTTCACGCCTTTGGGAATGTATATTCATTATCCTTTACCCCCAATTTTTTATTGGCGAAAAGCGCAGCTTATTAAAACATTTTTTAATAAAGATGTTTTTTGCGGGGAGCTGCAGGCCGAGCCCTGGTGCCCCAACCAGCTTTATAACTGCTCTTCGGAGGAGCAGGCAAAGACAATGGATTTGGCCAAGTTTAAGAATAATATCGGTTTTGCCAAACGCGCCGGCCTTAAAGAATTTTATTTTTGGGGCGCGGAATGGTGGTATTGGCTCAAGGAAAAACAGAACAATCCCCAAATTTGGCAGGAAGCCAAAAGATTATGGCCATAAAATCTATGCTTAGCATTATCATACCAACTCTCAATGAGGAAAAGTATTTGCCCAAACTCTTGGCTTCCATTAAGCGGCAGGATTTTGGGGGCTGCGAAATTATTGTGGCGGATGCGGGCTCTCACGACCGGACAGTTGAGATTGCCGAAACATCCGGTTGCCGGGTGGTAAAAGGCGGCTTGCCGGCCTTTGGCCGCAACCGCGGAGCCGAAGTTGCCACTGGCGACTTGTTGCTTTTTTTGGACGCGGATGTTGTTTTACCGGACGGGTTTTTCATAAAGTCAATCGCGGAATACAAAAAACGAGAATTAAAAATAGCCAGCTTCCTTATTCTGCCCGAGCCGCGAACCAAAAAATATTCCCTGCTGGCCACTATTTTTTACAATACGCCCATACGGTGCTTGGAGCATTTATTGCCGCACGCGGCTATGGCTATATTAATAGAAAAAGCGCTTTTTGAAACAGTGGCCGGTTTTGACGAAGCGATTAAAATAGCCGAAGATCATGATTTGGCCCGCCGGGCCGCTAAGCTTGGCAGGTATGGTTTGGTTAAAGCGGCGAAAATTTCTGTTTCGTCCCGTAGATACGAAAAAGATGGCTTTATTAAAACGCATAGCAAGAACTTGTTTGCCGAACTATATATGATTTTTAAGGGCCCGGTTAAGAAAGAGTTTTTTGAATATCAATTCAGCCATTACGAGTTAACGCAATTATCCAAAAGGCAATTGCTTTGGCGCCGTTTGCGAAAAAAAGTTTTTTGAGCGCGCCAAGCCAGTGGCAAAATCGGGCAATTCTGATAGAATAAAAACAGGAGAGTAACTAAATTAAAAAGTAAAAATGAAAAAGTAAAAACCACAATCTAAAATCTAAAAAGTAACTGCATCGTCCCTTTTTTCATTTTTCATTGTCGTTTTTCATTTTTCACTTTTCATTTTTCACTTGAAACTTATGTTGCAAAAAATCACCAGAGACATCTTAAAAAATATTTATAAGCCCCGGCCCCAGCAGTCCAAGAAATACGATTTTGGTTTGCTGGTGGTTATCGGCGGTTCGCAGTTTTACAGCGGTTCGCCCGCTTTATCGGCTCTGGCCGCGTTCAGAGCCGGAGTTGATATGGTCAGGATTTTAGCGCCCAAGAGGCCGGCTGATATTATCGCTTCGTTTTCGCCGGACTTGGCCACATTTCCTTTGAAAGGCGATTATCTGGATAAAGACGATGTAGCCGACTTAGTCGCTTTAACCCGCGAGGCGCAAGAAGTTTCCAATAATAAAACAGCGGTGGTTATCGGCGGGGGCATTGGCCGGTCCGAGGCCACAAAAGAAGCGGTGCGAGAGTTTTTGTCTCAAATTGACACGCCAGTGGTGATAGACGCGGATGGCATTCACGCGGTGGCGGGCGTACCAAGCTTGGTAGCCGGGAGAAATTTTTTGCTCACACCTCATTTATATGAATTTTTCGCTTTAACCGGTTCGGCAGTAGCCGGCCTGGCTTTAGAACAGCAGGCGGTCATCGCGCAAGAGCAGGCCCTGCGTTTTCAAACAACCATTGTTTTGAAAGGCAGAAACGATATTATCGCCGGGAGCGACGGCAAGACAGTTGCCATCAATGAGACAGGCACGCCTTTGATGGCCAAAGGCGGCACTGGCGACACTTTGGCCGGAATCGCGGGCGCTATCTTGGCCCGCGGATTGGACACTTTTACGGCCGGTTGCGCCGCGGCCTATATCAATGGCCGGGCCGGAGAATTAGCGGCTAAAAAATACGGAGAGAGCTTAATGGCCACGGATGTGATAAAAGAAATTCTTGAGGCAATCAGAATATAGGATTCCGTAACATTGGTTTATCCCCGCTCTAAATTTTTGGCGCGGGGTTTTGTTTTTGACAAAAGGCGGCATATTTGCTAAATTAAATTGGTAGATAATTAACCGTGAATTTTGGGAAAAAAGATATGATGCCAGAATTCATTTTCTATTATGAATCCATTTATTCCGCTTATATTAAGCGTGGGAGGTTTGGTTTTTGGAGCGGTCGCGGGCTATTACGCGCGCCAGTCAATAGCTCAAAGGCAAATCGGCACATTAGAGGAGAAAATTCAAAAGAAAATCGCGCAAACTAAGCAAGATGTTGAGAAATCGCTCAAAGAGGCCAAAGACAGGGCCGAGCAGATAGTGGAAAAAGCAAAAAGAGAAGAAACTCAAAGCCGCCAGGAAATTTTAAAAAGCGGCCAGTTTTTGCTTAAGCGAGAGGATAGTTTAGACAGGCGAACGCAAACTTTGGAAAACAAAGAGCAGGAGTTTATTCAAAAAGCGCAAGAGCTCAAAAAAACCAGAGAGCGGCTGGAAGAGCTGAATCAAGAAGCGGCCGAAAAACTGGAAAAAGTGGCCGGGCTTTCTCAGGGCGAGGCCAAACAGGAACTGATAGCGGCTGTGGAAAGGAATTCGGAGCAGGAAGTGATGGACAAAATGAGAAAGTTAGAACAGCAAGGCAACGAAAAATACAGCCGAAGAGCCAAAGAGATTTTGTCTTTTGCGGTGCAAAGATACGCTTTAAGCCAAGTGCAGGAATTAACCACCACCACCGTGGGCATACCATCAGACGAGATGAAGGGCCGGATTATCGGCAAAGAAGGCCGCAACATTCGGACTTTGGAAAGATTAACTGGTGTGGAAATAGTGGTGGACGACACGCCCGAAGCCGTGGTTATTTCCGGGTTTGACCCGGTGAGGCGGCAAATCGCCAAGATGGCTTTGGAAAAACTTTTACAGGACGGCCGGATACAGCCCGCTAGAATTGAAGAAGTGGTGGCCAAGGCCGAGTCGGAAATTGTGGGGCAGATAAAAGAAGCGGGCGAAACCGCGATCTATGAAACAGGTATTGTGGGGCTTGACCCAAAACTTACCCAGCTTTTGGGTCGGTTGAAATTCAGAACCAGCTACGGCCAGAATGTTTTATTGCATTCCATTGAGGTGGCGCATTTGGCCGGCGCTTTGGCTGCGGAAATCGGAGCCAATGTTACGATAGCCAAAAAAGCCGGGCTTTTGCACGATATTGGCAAAGCGGTTGACCATCAGATACAGGGCTCGCACACGGACATTGGCATTAAGATATTGGAAAAATTCGGAGAGGGAAAAGACATTATTTTGGCAATGAGGTCGCATCACGAAGAATATCCGGCCGAAAACTTGGAGGCCATTCTTGTTCAAACAGCGGATCAGATATCCGGCGCCAGGCCCGGGGCCAGGCGAGATACCTTGGAAAACTATATTCAGCGGCTTGAAGAGCTGGAAAAAATAGCCACTTCTTTTTCCGGCGTAGACAAGGCCTACGCCATTCAGGCCGGCCGGGAAATCAGGGTGCTGGTCAACTCCGAAGAAATCAGCGACTTGTCCGCCAAAAAATTGGCCAGAGACATTGCTGACCGGGTTCAGGATGAAATAAAATTCCCGGGCGAAATAAAAGTCAATGTCATCCGAGAAACGAGAGTGATAGAATACGCCCGATAAGATTGTATTCCAAAAACAAAAAAACACGGCCGAGCTTAGCTCGGCCGTGTTTTTTATTTAAGGAGCGAGAGACGGGAATCGAACCCGCGTCCTCTGCGTGGAAGGCAGATGCACTGCCGCTGTGCTACTCTCGCAAAGATTTTCTATGGAGCGGGTGAGCGGAATCGAACCGCCATTTTTTCCTTGGCAAGGAAATATAATAACCATTATACGACACCCGCG
>ERZ1292640.3036-Hain-H43-02um-R1-3036-length-13205-cov-6_pt1 | contig 13205 bp, 10 predicted proteins | sample MGYA00564404_ERZ1292640 | MGnify/ENA primary metagenome ERZ1292640 (study PRJEB36523, sample SAMEA6512636) | groundwater metagenome | collected 2019-01-08 | study: AquaDiva: Metagenomics assemblies of 32 groundwater samples
AAAATGCCACCGAAAAACTTGGAAGCGGATTTGTCAGAAGATTCACAGGGAAAGTTGCAGGCATCATCGCCACAGGCCACGAAGAGGGCGCTGCGATGGCAATGAGCCAGATGTTTATGACGCTTAACACTTGGGGAATGCTTTTTCCTCCGCACTCCTGCGTTTATGCGATGTCGAGCATTTGCGAACCAACATACAAAGACAAGGAACTAATAATCAATAAGGGCTGTTTTACCGAAGAGATAATGCACTTGGCAATAAACATCACTGAATCTACTAAGCTTGCAAAAGACAAAAAATCTACTTGGGCTTACTCTCACTCGAAAAACTAGCCAAAATAATTGGCAGTACTTTTTGCCGAAGTGAGGTTTAAATTGGGTTAGGAAAGGAATATGTCATGAGTGTAAGAACAGACTTTCATTACATGCGAAGCGTAGCCGATGATGACGCTACAAAAGCTCTTCTTGACGAACTTGCTCTTGAATGGGACCAAGTAAGGCATTATGGAAAAGTTCCTGCCGGCGAAGATATCTTACAGCTTAATATGGCCGGCAGAAAATTTTTTATGAAGAGAAAAACTGCCACATCAACAATTGATACTTTCCTTGAAGCTTTCCAGCACGCGCACCACATGCGAATAACCCAATTCTCTGGAAAAGACGACCAAATTGTTGTCGATCTTGGGGCAAACGAAGGATATTATTTGATGGCAATGAAGATGACTAACCCTTGCTTAAGAATAATTGCCGCAGAACCTGTCATTGAAACGTTTGAAATATTAAAAATGAATGTTGAACAAAACAACTTGCAGAATATCGAGCTTGTAAATAAGGCTGTTACTGCAAAATCTGGAAAAATTCCTTTTCAAATAATTCCAGAAGTATCAGTGGTTAACGCAACCGATATTGCGATGCAGGGACGAGAGTGGCTTGACAACAAAAGAATCCATACAATCAAGGTAGATTCCACAACCCTTCCGGCGCTATTCAACAAATACAAGCTCAAAAATATTGATATCCTAAAGCTTGATGTTGAAGGAAGTGAACTGGACATCCTAAAAAGCAGCGCCCAAATACTCAAGCACATAAGAAAAATTGTTGTTGAATATCACTCAATCGCGCTAAAAGAAAAGTGCTCGGCCTTTCTTTCGCAGAATTGGTTCCAGCTTGTTCTTGACGAAAGCGAAGGAAAATCCTGCGGAGATCTTTATTTTATAAATAGAAAATTTGAAGCACAAAAGCCGGTAGTAAAACAAGTAAAGACAGAAGAATCTGCCCCAAAAAAGAAGACAAAGAAGAAAAGGCGATTTTATGGTTGATAAAAAAGATCTTGAAGAAGCGCAAAAAATGTGCATTTGCACCAAGTGCCCTTCCTGGGTGAAGGATTGCAAAGAGAAAGCAACTTATTGCCACCCTGTAGCAGAAAAAAACAAATGCATAAAAGTTGAGAAGGGATGCATATGCGGAGCATGCCCTGCGCACTCGAAATACAAATTAAGATCAGGTTATTATTGCACTCGCGGTTCTGAAAAGAACTGGCCGAGCGCATAAAGAACCCTGATTTTTTTGAGGTGTTGAAGAATGGGAATGATAGCAGATATCGCATTTTACCCTGTGATGGGCGTGCCTCTTGTGGCAATAGGAGGGATGATCACTTTCCTCTTCCTGCTCACAACTGCAACAATAGGACTCACCATCTTTTCAGGCAAATCATACTTTACAATCAACCAGCACAAGATGGTCGCCCTGACGACAGTCGCACTTGCATCGATACACGGGCTCGTTGCGCTCTTAGGATTTCTCGGCTTCTAAAAAAATAATTGAAAAAGGTTTTTCAAAAGAAGCACATGCTTAATATAGAAGCTTCATTTTAGTTGTCTTTTTTCTTTCATTTATTATTTCTTCAATGACTTGCGCGTGCGAATCAAGTTTTTCTTTAATCATCCAATAATCGGAGGCGATTACTTCGCGCTTGCTTAATTTTGCAATTTCAAACCATTTTGTAAAATCTTTTTCCCCGATTCGTCTTGGATCTTTCGCGCACGCTTCAACTAAAAAAAAACAAACCCGTGCTTGCTCTTGTCCTTCTCAATAAGCCTCTCGTATATAACGCTTTTTATTCCTAAGAACTCCATTTCAGCGAATGTCTTCTCTTTCATTATTCTTTTCACAGAATCCTTTATGGATTCATTTATCAGAAGCCTCCCCGAGGGCAAGCTCCAAAATCCTTTGTATGGCCGCTTGTCCCTTTTAATCAAAAGTATCTTCCCTTCATTTCTGCACGCAATAAGAATGACAACTAGCGGGCTTATAATGTCCGTATCCTTTCCAAAGAAAGGTATAAGTTTTTCCGCTTTTTCAGTGAGCTTATACGCGAGCCCTCTCTTTTCAAGGGTCCCCTCTTTTAGCATCTTCTTCAAGAAATATGCAAGAAGGTTTGAACTGATCCTTGTCTCTTTATGAAGCTCTGAAAAGCGCAGGCGCTCAGAATAAAGAAACTGCTTGAATATCTTTTCCCTGCTTTTGTCCATCCTCAGCGCCATTTTACCACTTTTTTGACCAATACTCTTACTCAATATTTGTTGAGTAAATCCTTATAAAGAATGCCGAACGGAATCATTTTGAGGTAAGAAAAATGGACCAATCAAAACCCGAGGCGAAAGTAATAGAGAATTACGAGCAGAATCACAAGATGCACTATCTTGTGGCGACAACAATAATCGTAAAGGATGGGAAATATTTGATAACAAAGAGGGCGCCTTTTGAAAAAGCGTTCCCAAACCTCTGGACCGTTCCCGGAGGAAAGCTTGAATCAAAGGACTTCACGACACGGGAAAAGGATGCAAAAGAATTATGGTATAATGTTATTGAGGGCCTTGCTGAAAGAGAAGTGATGGAAGAGGTCGGACTTGAGGTTCATGATCTAAAGTACCTAACAAGCATCAGCTACATTCGCTCCGATGGAATACCAACAATAATCATTAGCCTTTTTGCGAACCACAAGAATGGAGAAGTAAAGCTCTGTCGCGCACTTACCGAATATGCATGGGTGACGCTAGAAGAGGCAAAAAATTACGAGCTTATTGACGGGATATTGGACGAATTGACAATGCTTGACAATTATCTGAAAAATGGAACTATTGGAAAGTGGAAAAGGCATTAAGAGAATCCGAGGCGCTTACTCAACAAGCTCCCCGTCTTTTTGCAATTTCCAAAGCTTTTGATAAATTCCTTTTTTATCAGCGAGCTCCGCATGTGTGCCCACCTGCATTATCTTGCCTTTTTCCATCACTACAATCTTATCAGCCTTCATTATAGTGCTGAGCCTGTGTGCAATCATCAAGGTAGTTCTTCCTTCCATTAGTTTTGAAAGCGCCCGCTGTATTAGGTATTCCGTAGTTGAATCAAGAGCGCTAGTGGCTTCATCAAGAACAAGTATTTTCTTGTCAGCAAGTATTGCCCTGGCGATGGAAAGTCTCTGTTTTTCTCCGCCTGAGAGTTTAATTCCCCTTTCGCCGACAACTGTTTTTTCCTGTTCGGGTAATGCTTTTACAAAATCATAAAGTTGCGCTGCTTTGAGCGCGGCAAAAACTTTCTGCCTTGTTGCATCAGGATTTGAGAAAAGAACGTTATTGTATATTGTGTCGTTGAATAGCACGCACTCCTGAGGAACAATTGATAGTTCGCCCCTTAGAGATTCTTGCGTGAAATCAGCAATATCATTCCCGTCAATTTTTATTTTCCCTTTGTCAACATCATACAATCTATACAAGAGCTTCACAATCGTCGTTTTCCCCGCCCCTGAGTGCCCAACAAATGCAACCTTGTCCTTTGGCATAACTTTAAGCGAGAAATCTTTTACAACTCCGCTTCGGCCGTAACTAAAAGTAACATCTTCAAAATCGACAGATCCTTTTGATATCTTCAGCGGCTTTGCCCCGGGTCTATCGACAACTTCCGCCACTGTTTTCTTGTACTGCACAATCGCCTCAAGATCCGAGAGCGACTCGTAAAGCCTTCTTACTCCCCACATGAATTCAAATAGAGGAGCAATAAGCCCCAAGAAACTCGCGTAGATGAACGCAAGCGATCCAACCGTCAGTTCGCCGTTAAGCATCCTTGTAAGACTGAAGTACATTATCAAAATAGTTCCAAGCCCAAGTATAAAAGCCATTCCCGACTCCATGAGTGCGTAAAAATTCCAGAACTTTAGGAATTTTTTCAGCGTAGTCTGGGCGATTGAACGAAAGATGTAAATTATTCTCTTTTCTTTGCCGAAGTGTTTTACTGTCTCTATGTTGATGAATATGTCGCTGATGAATCCTTTCTCAAAATCCTCGGCTTCATTTCTTTCAATATTGGCTTTTTGCTGCCAACCCAATACTATCCAGCTATAGATAATGAAAGCGACAACTGTCCCAAGAACTACCATCGCCGAGGGCAAATCAAAAAGCGCTATCACTGCAAAACTAAGGATCACCTTAAGCACGAGAGGCGAACCGTGAAATGTAATAAAATCCGTTATTCCTTCTACACTCTTACTGCTTCGTATTAGCTTTGAGATAAGACTTCCCGTCCTGTGCGTTGTATGGAATGAATGTGAAAGGTTCAGAAGGTGGGAAAAGATATCCATCTTCACGTCAAGCATTATTTTTGTTTCAAGAACGTTAAGCAAATATACTCTGAAGAATTTTGTTATTGAAAGCACGATTACGGAGCCTAGAAATATTGCTCCTAAAAAAAGCAAGGATTGCACAAATGCTTCGCCAATCATTCCGCCGGATGTGAAAAGCGTCGCATCATCTATCACTTGCTTGTATACCAGATTCTGCCCCACTTCCACCAGAGCGACTATTGAAAGTATGACCAGCACTATAACAAATGTTTTCCAATAAGGGGCTGCAAGCTTAAGGTAATACCCAAAATTGTCCTTTAGGTTGACTTTTTCTTCTATCTTTGACATGCCATTCACCAGGTGCGATAAGTAATTTGTGTTCAAGTAGTTAAAATAGGTTCTCTCCCACTGCCAGGAGTGAATGCTGTTTTGGCGGTTGACGAAGCAAAAGGTATTTATCCGCCCGCACAGTTTCTATTGCAATGGCACAAGCAAAAGATAATGCGACAAAAAAAGGCAGGATAGATGTTGATAAATATATAGCAAAATTCCCTCGTCCGGTCCAAAAGGAACTTTTGGATCTGAGAAAGACCATTCATAAGGCTGCTCCAAAGGCGGAAGAATTGATGTCCTATGGCGCCCCGGCATTTAAGCAGAACAAAAACCTAGTGCTTTATGCGGCATTTAGTGAACACATAGGATTCTACCCCAGCCCTTCGGCAATAATCAAATTCAAGAAAGAACTTTCAAAATATGATCTCTCAAAAGGGACTGTGAGATTCCCATTAGGAACAAAGATTCCTTTTGATTTAATAGAAAGGATTGTAAAGTTCAAAGTGCAGGAAGACGAGAAAAGCAACTAAACGCTTTCACTTCTTCGCTTTTCCCTGGTTCTTTACAGAATCAAGTGCAGTTGCAAGCTCTTCGTCGCTTGCAAGATAGTAGTGTTTTATTGGCTTGAGATTTTTATCCAACTCGTAAACAAGAGGAATTCCAGTAGGAATATTTAACCCAACAATATCTTTTTCCGAAACACTGTCAAGGTATTTCACTATCGCGCGAAGACTATTCCCATGCGCGGAGATTAATATTTTTTTGTTCAATTTTATCGCAGGAGCTATCTCGCTTTTCCAATAAGGCATTACCCTTGCAACAGTGTCCTTAAGGCACTCAGCAGTCGGCAAATCTTTTTTTGAAACATCTTTGTAAAGAGGATCATCTCCAGGAAACATTGGATCAGTTTCCTTTAACTCAGGAGGACGAGTGTCATAACTTCTTCTCCACAAGAGCACCTGTTCTTCGCCGTACTTTGCAGCCATCTCGCTCTTGTTTAATCCTTGAAGAGCGCCATAGTGTCTTTCGTTAAGTCTCCAAGATTTTTCTATTGGGATCTTCTTGTGCTTCATTTCCTTGAGCGTAAGAGTAAGAGTTTTTGTTGCTCTTTTAAGAACTGAAGTAAATGCCAAGTCAAATTTGTATTTGCCTTCTTTTAATTTCTTTCCAGCGCTCTTCGCTTCTTCAACACCTTTCTCTGAAAGATCAACATCTACCCAACCAGTAAATTTATTCTCTTTGTTCCAAGTGCTTTCCCCATGCCTTAGTAATACTAATTTATGCATTTATACCACACCTTTATTTCCCCACAGCTTTTGCTATTGCAATCCCATAATTAAAAGCCGCTCTTCTTTGCCTTGCTACTGCAGCATCAGATATCTGAAGAGGAAGTCTTGCTACTTCACCCTCATGCTTATTCATATATTTAATATAATTCTTATGGGTCAATAAGGCCTTTCCATCATTTGATTTTATCATTCCAGCGTTTCTCCTAATCCCAATATCTAAGTTCTCAAGAGGCGTATAGAAAGGATCCATTTCCTTAAAATCAACTTCCCCCTTGTAACCCATTCCTTTTAGGGCTGCGCATATTTTATTATAAGTTCTTCCAAGGAAAAAATAATCGACAACAACTACTTTCTTGTCAGTAGCAGATATTTTTTTTGCCAAGTTTTCTTGAGTAGCTTTTACTGAATTTTTTTTTCCAGACAAGTCGGCTACTGGCATCTTAAGAAAAATTACTTTTGCGCCAGGGGCTGCAACCTTAAATACCCCTGCCAAAAAATCACCAGTTGTTATCGCTTCAGTGTAAGGGCAAATAATCTTGTAACCCCTCCCGTTTGTGCCGTCAACAACATCTAGCGCCCTTTGTAATATCTGTTTTTCAAGAGCAGGCGCAAGGGGTCTAGCTTTCACGCGATGAGTCAATCTAAAATCAGCAATGTTTCTTGGCTCTCTTCGATACCTTCTTTTCATGCAAATATAACATCTTTCTTTGTTTTTAAATGAAGAACCTTGTCAGAAAATCCCTGGCATTAATTGGTTCTTCATGTTGCAAAATGGGTTATGTTAGGCAGTAAGCTGCAGGAGTTAAACCCATTTTGCTTAAATAAAACTGGCTAAATCACTCGCAAAAAAGGTAATGTATATTTGTTACACCATCCAAAAAATAGTCTTTATAAGCGTCTGACTCGTTACTTATTGATGCAAAAGATTAGCATAATGTCAATCCAAGTTCTGGTTTTGGCCGTGCTAGTCACATTGCTCGCTTAAGTGTTATCAAAATACTTAGGTGAGTCTGATTCTAAAAAAAGAAATTAATTCACTCTAAGTTTTTTGCAAAACTTAAGCCATTTCGAAGAAAGGGTGGTTTTAGGTGGATGGTAAAAATGCAAGAGAAAATGAAAGTATTCCCTGTGGCAAAGAAATGACCTGCGCAGAGATAGTTGTGAAGAGTCTTGAGGATCTTGGAGTAGATACAATTTTTGGTTACACCGGCGGAGCAATACTCCCTGTGTTTGACGCAATAGGAAAAAGCAAGATTAAAGTTATTACAAATTCTAACGAACAATCCTGCGCTTTTAGCGCAGCAGGTTACTCAAGATCCACAAACAAAGTAGGAATTTGCATAGTAACTTCAGGCCCGGGTGTAACAAACACTCTTACCGCAGTTGCCGATGCTTTTGCAGATTCGGTTCCATTGATTGTCATTGCGGGGCAGGTCCCAGAGCACAAAATAGGCACCGATGCCTTCCAACACATCGACGTTGAAAGCGTATTCAAACGCGCAGCGAAAAGAACAATCTCCGCTACAAACGGCGAAGACATGGAAGCGATAATAAAAGAATCATACCACCTCGCAAAGAGCGGAAGACCCGGACCGATAGTAATTGATTTTCCAATGAATAAACAGCAAAGCAAACAAGAATACAAATCCACGCCCCACGAGATATATGCAGCAGCGTTCAAGCATAAGAGAACCCTTAGCGATGGCGATTGCCAAAAGTTTTTTGAAGGACTAATGAAGTCAGAAAGGCCCCTACTTTATATTGGAGGAGGACTTAACACTGAAGAAGGATCAACGGCTATTCGGGAGTTCAATGAAATCTTTAGAATCCCCTCAGTAAATACACTAATGGGAAAAGGAATCATTGACGAAAACGATTCACTCTCAATGGGAATGCTTGGGATGTTTGGCACCCCACATGCAAACACAATTATCCAGCAGAACGATTTCTTTTTCGCAGTAGGAGTAAGATGGGACGATAGAGTTGCGGACAAGGTTGGCTCGTTCGGAAAAAAAGCAGCCATAGCATACATCGATATCAATCCTGAAAAAGTACGAGAAATATCGATTGACAGAAAACCATTCTTTTGCGAAGAAACAGATGCCGCCAGTGCAATCAAAACGCTCACAAATTATGCAAAAAAGAAAAATATACGGCTTGAAATTGAGCCTTGGCGAAACGAAGCGAAAAGAATCAGGTCTATGTTCAAAATAATCGAAAACTCCAGTTCAAATCAAATACAGCAGGTAGAAGCGGTTAGAATACTTAGCTCAAAAATAGATGATGAAACAATAATTGTAACTGATGTTGGGAACAGTCAGATGCTTGCGGCGCAGCATATATCCCGAAAAAAGCCGCGTGAATTTTTGACTTCAGGCGCTTTTGGGACAATGGGTTTCTCTCTCCCTTCTGCGATAGGTGCCCAGATAGCAAACCCAAACCAGACAATAATTGCTATTGTCGGGGACGGAGGAGCCAAGATGAATTTTGGCGAACTCAACACAATTGTGAATTATGGGCTCCCGATTAAGATAATGTTACTGAATAATTCAGGGGACGGGATGGTAAGAAATTTGCAGGACTTTGCCTATAACAAAAATAGAGTAGCTACTGCAAGAGAAAAGAGTCCAGAGTTCTTCCGCGTGGCCGCCGCACTCGGATTTAGCTATGCTAAAAGGATCAAAGAGAAAAGCGAACTTACAAAAAGCATCGAGGAATTTGTTTCTTCAAAAGGCCCCGCACTACTTGAAATCATCACTGATTTTGAAGAAGTGCTTTACCCGAAAGTGCCTGCAGGAAAATCATATTCTGAGATGATCCTCGGACCGCACATAAACAAAATAAGCCCTTGAAAGATTAAATAAAAAAAATAATGTTGGTGGACAATTGCCCACCAACCTATTTTGCTCACCATTTTTAGTTGTTCTTTAGACTTATCGAGTTTATCTTGAAGTTAGGAGGGTTAGTTCCATATCCTACGGGCGTGATATTTGTTCCGTAGATCTGGATATAGTTGGTTACACCGGGAGTGAAGAGGCTTGAGCTTATTGGAACGGTGAATGCTCCGAGCCTATTTATCTCAAGGCTAGGGTTCACTACCACAAGCGCTGTCGAGCTCTTTCCAGCCGATATTTTGAGAAGCACATTCTTTGTGCCCCTATAGTTCTTATAAATTACGTTGAATCCGAGGTTGACAGTCGTCGACATAGTCGCAGGTGCCTTGAACGAATAGAGCACTGTGTGACCTTCCCATCCCATTTCAGGAGGGCAAGTTGTCGGACTTAATACGTTACAAGTTATTGACTTAAAATATTTGCCCGCATATTTTGGGGTCACATACCATATTGAGGTAGCAGTGCATGTTCCGCTCGCACACACTTGCGTTGAAGTGCAGGTGCTTATCGTCTTGTTTGCATCAGAATAGTTGCACTTTGCGTTTGCGGTCGCAGGATTTGAGCAGGTGTATGTCCTGTATGCTTGGATTACGTTTTTTCCGGAGCAGGACTTGCTTCCCACATATCCGTTTGTTCCGCATTGTGCGTTTGTACTGCACACCGGTGTTACACAAGTTGCATTAGAGCACACTTGCCCTGTTGCACAAGTTGTCTTCACCTTGTTTGTATCTGTGTAAGAGCAGCTTGCTGAAATAGTTCCAGGACTCGCACAGGAATATGTTCTATATGACTGAACCACAGTTGTGCCCGAACACATTGCGTTTCCGGTATATCCATCTGTTCCGCAATTCGCCGCAGACCAGCATGTCGGATATCTGCATGCTCCGTTTAAGCATCCGTACTGGCATGTCAAGAGCTGAGCCCTATTCAAATCGTTTTGGCAGAAGTATTCCCACAGATAGTTGGAATCAGCCGCATAACACTGATCTGTGAACTGTGTTGTTACAAGTCCGTTCCAAAATGTCACGGTCCCTTTGTTTGAGTCCACAAGCCCATTTCCTGTAATATTATCGCTGTCCGAGCAGCTTTGACTGCACGCAGTGGATTGATTCTTCAGCCATGTGCAGCTTGCCCCTTCTTTTGATGTTATCTTGTTTCCTGTTGCAGTGTTTTGTGTTACAAATGATCCACCACAATAATCTTCATACTTGTTGAAGCACATTTCATTGTAAGCCACATAATTGTCTTTTGATGAGGCTGACCAGAATGGCCTATAATTTTCTGTGATCTTGTTGTATGCTATTGTGTTCCTATTGGAATCGCTGAGATAAATTCCTCCAGCATACCCCCAAGGGTTTTGCACAGTGCCATTGTTTCTTAGCACATTGTTTGATATGTTACTATCAGTTGTGCTTGTTAGGGCAACTGCCGAACGATACTGGCAGTTTTCAACTCTGCTGTTCGCAAGAGTCACTCCTTTTGATTTCTCCGCATAGAATCCCCAGTCCCAACTTCCGGACAAATTGCTGTCAAGAACCGAAACATATTGGGATCTTCTTATGTCAACAATATAGTTTCCGCCGGCAATTCTACAATTTTTTATAGTGACATTGTTTCTGTCATATACTGTTACATAGCCTATCTGCGCGCCTGCACAGTCAAGGGTCACATTATTTGCCGCGATTGTAACGTTTGTTGCACCAGAATAGTTCCCCGAACAGAGCACTGTCGAAGCAGTTATTTGCATATTTGCTGCAGGAGTAACGCACGAACTTGTGCATTGGCCCGCACTGCATGTGGTTGGACTTGCGCAGGTTGACTGCACCAAATTTGCGTCAGCTGATGAACAGCTTGCTGAAATGGTCCCTGCATTATTGCAAACGAATGTTCGGAATGTTTTGGAAATACTATTTCCAGAACAAAATACTGCCCCAACATATCCGTTTGTTCCGCACTGCGCATTAGTGCTGCAGGCAGGAGTTACGCATGCACCGCTTGAACATACTTGCGGCGAAACACATGCTGATTGAGTCTGGTTCGCATCCGCTGAAGAACATGTCGCAAAAGCAGTTCCCGGTGCGTTGCATGTGAATGTTCTATATGCTTGAGTCACGTTTTGTCCGGAACATGATTTAGTTCCAACATACCCGTTCGTTCCGCATTGTGCGTTTGTACTGCACACCGGTGTTACACAAGTTGCATTAGAGCAAACCTGCGGCGAGAGGCAAGTTGATTTTGTTTTGTTAGCATCAGCACTTGTACAGGCCGCGTTTGCCGTGCCAGGATTTGCACAAGTAAATGTTCTAAACGGTTGGACAACATTTAGGCCCGAACAGGATGCTGTTCCAAAATATGCATCTGTCCCGCACTGTGCGTTTGTTGTGCAGGATGGTGTTACGCATGTTGCGTTAGAACATACTTGCGCTGAAGCACAAGCTGTTTTTACAATATTTGTATCGGTTGCTGAGCACTTCGCCGTCGAAGCACCAGGGTTTGCACAAGTATATGCTCGCACTGTCTGAACAACAGAGTTTCCTGAGCAAGTTGGTGCTCCAACATTTTGATCAGCTCCGCAATCAGTGTTCAAGTAACATGCAATACTATATGCAGGGTAGAGATATGCCACAACCGCCTTATAGTTTACAGCCATATTTGGCGCCTTCATCAAGAAGTAAGAGAATTCTTTCCCCTTGTCTTGCTGTTGAAGAGCGTTATACGCAGAGAGCGCAACATACGCCTCGCTTAGGGTTTCAAAGATATTCTTTCCCTGGCCCCCATTTGTTGAGATACCGTTGAACGTCAAATCATTAGCCTTGGAGCTTGTCGCCACCAAAAATCCGAATGGATATGCCGAGCCGGTACCATAATAGTAATTCGCGGAGTCGACCTTCATTGCTGCTATTTTTGCAAACGTCTTGTCAAGCGTAGCCTGATCAAGGTCGCTAAGCACATTCAAAGGTATGAAGAATGCGTGCGGCGTAGAATAGGGAAGATTTGTTTGTATATTGTTGAAAATGTTAGGAGGGAAGTAATTATTCCATGGGTCACCTCCGTTCCATCCTTGCGTCATCGCATCGGAAAATCCAGGGTATGCCAATCCAAGATATTCCCCATAAGCCAGATGGCATTTGTATGTATTAACCATAGAGTTTGTGCTGTAGGGAGATCCAACAACTGGTATTCCAGCAAGAGGTCTTACACCCCAAGTAAACATTGGATTAAAGAAGTCGGCTTCCTGCACAGTTATTCCACTACAATAAGGTGATGTAGCTGAAACTCTATACTGCGCTGAAGTGAGGTCCTTGTATGTCTGCATATCTATCGAACCCGACAGATACGCTACCATTGTTGTAAGCCCACCTTCGTTTGAATATATGTCGCACCTTCCTGCTTTGGCTCCAGAAGGCGCATAGATGTTGAGCGACATGTATTTCTTTCCTGTTGCCGCTTCGGTGTAAACAAACGGCGAGAAATTCATCTTGCTATATATCCCTCTTGCCTGCGAGGAAAGAGAGGTGAAATTGTTATCTTGCGCCCATCCGTCAACTATGGCAAGCGACATGTAGAACAGCGCATTGTCCATAGATGGAATGTAAAGATTAGGATCATGCACTGGAGTCTGCGAGGCACCTGTCGTGAAATTTGCCACATAGTAATATGGATAGAACAGACCCCCACTATATGATTGGGCACTATTATCCTGAAGAAGCTTAACAGTATTGAGAGCTGTCGCGATTCTTGACGACGCATCAGCCTTTGTTATCCTGCCCCTTTCAGCGGCAGCAACATAAGCTTGGAGCGCATAGCCCCATTCAGCGGGGTTTGAATAGTTGTACCTTGCACCTGTTTCGCCAAGCTTGTAAGCTCCAAGTGGAAGACCGTTAGACTTGATTGCGTTGGAACTTAGAAAATAATTCAAATGAATATCAAGTAGCCCATTTAAATCAGCATACTGCGCCGAAGAAAGAGAGGCAGAGTATGCTCCAGAAGAAATTAATATTAAAGACAGCATCACTAACATGACGCTAAAAAATTTGGTTACTGTTTTTTTTCTATCAATACATTCACATCTCAT
>ERZ1292640.3037-Hain-H43-02um-R1-3037-length-13202-cov-9_pt1 | contig 13202 bp, 12 predicted proteins | sample MGYA00564404_ERZ1292640 | MGnify/ENA primary metagenome ERZ1292640 (study PRJEB36523, sample SAMEA6512636) | groundwater metagenome | collected 2019-01-08 | study: AquaDiva: Metagenomics assemblies of 32 groundwater samples
CCATTTTTTCGTAACGCGGGTACTTCTGACAGAACTCCGGCAGGATGCGCCACATGGGCTGGTTCTTGGCGTAGTCGTCCTTGAACTGCTGCAACGCCGTCAGCATGCTGTTCCAGCGGCCCTTGGTGATGCCGATGGTGAACATGATGAAAAAGCTGTACAGGCCGGTTTTCTCGACCACCACGCCGTGTTCGGACAGGAACTTGGTCACGATGCTGGCCGGAATGCCGGTCTTGGCAAACTTGCCGTTCAGGTCCATGCCGGGTGTGACCACGGTGGACTTGATCGGATCCAGCATGTTGAAGCCGGTCGCCATCTTGCCGAAGCCGTGCCAGTTGACGCCGGCCTTCGCATTCTTGGACTCGCCCTTGATGATCCAGTCATCCGAGCGGCCGATACCCTCGTCCACCAGTTTCTCTGGGCCCCAGACCTTGAACCACCAGTCGTCGCCGTATTCCTCATCGACCTTGCGCATCGCGCGGCGGAAATCCAGCGCCTCGGCAATGCTTTCCTCGACCAGCGCGGTGCCGCCGGGCGGCTCCATCATGGCCGCGGCCACGTCGCAGCTGGCGATGATGCTGTACTGCGGGCTGGTACTGGTGTGCATCAGGTAGGCCTCGTTGAAGAGGTGCCTGTCGAGCTTGACGGTCTGCGAATCCTGCACCAGCACGTGGCTGGCCTGGCTGATGCCGGCCAGCAGCTTGTGGATGGACTGCGTCGCATACACCATGGCCTGCTTGGGTCGCGCGCGTTTTTTCCCCATGGCGTGGTAGCTGCCGTAAAACGGGTGGAAGGCCGCGTGCGGCAACCAGGCCTCGTCGAAATGCAGGTTCTCCACATACCCGTCGAGCATGCCCTTGATGGTTTCGGTGTTGTACAGCACGCCGTCGTAGGTGGACTGGGTGATGGTCAGCACACGCGGCTTGACCTTCTTGGCGTCCACGCCCTTGAGCAGCGGATTGGCCTTGATCTTGGCCTGGATGGACGCCGGCTCGAACTCTTCCTTGGGAATCGGGCCGATGATGCCGAAGTGGTTGCGCGTCGGCTTGAGGAACACCGGAATCGAGCCGGTCATGATGATCGCGTGCAGGATGGACTTGTGGCAGTTGCGGTCCACCACCACCACATCGCCGGGCGCCACCGTGTGGTGCCAGACCATCTTGTTCGAGGTGGACGTGCCATTGGTCACGAAAAAGCAGTGATCGGCGTTGAAGATGCGCGCTGCATTGCGCTCCGAGGCACCCACCGGGCCGTCGTGGTCCAGCAGCTGGCCCAGCTCCTCGACCGCGTTGCAAACGTCGGCGCGCAGCATGTTTTCGCCAAAGAACTGGTGGAACATCTGGCCCACCGGGCTTTTCAGGAAAGCCACGCCGCCCGAGTGTCCCGGGCAATGCCAGGAGTAGGAACCGTCTTCAGCGTAATCGAGCAGCGCCTTGAAAAACGGCGGCTGCACGCCCTCGAGGTAACTCTTGGCTTCGCGGATGATGTGGCGCGCCACGAACTCGGGCGTGTCCTCGAACATGTGGATGAAACCATGCAGTTCGCGCAGGATGTCGTTCGGAATGTGGCGCGAGGTCTTGGTTTCACCATAAACGTAGATCGGCACATCCAGGTTCTTGCGCCGCACTTCCTCGATGAAGTGGCGCAGGTTCACCACCGCAGGGTCCAGATCCGGCCCGGGCGTGAACTCTTCGTCGTCAATCGACAAAATGAAGGCGCTGGCGCGGCTTTGCTGCTGCGCAAACTGCGACAGGTCACCGTAGCTGGTCACGCCCAGCACCTCAAAACCCTCTGTTTCTATGGCTTGCGCCAACGCGCGAATGCCCAGCCCGGAGGTGTTTTCGGAGCGGAAGTCTTCGTCGATGATGACGATGGGAAAGCGGAATTTCATCAAAAGGCCTTTGCCTGGAGCTGCCAAAAAAGAACGAATCAGGGCCGAAGTGTAAGGATATTTGGTGAAGGCAGAGTCGGCCCGGCCTTTGAAGCGCCCGGTTAAGCTTGCCAGCGGGCTTTTGTGGCCCAAAATGTGGCTTTTAGGAAACTAAGGAAACGCGACATGACAAGCTTGGCCGATTCGACGATTTGGTGGCTGCTGGCCGGTGGCGCCGTGGCGCTGGAGCTGGTCACGGGGACGTTTTACCTGCTGATGCTGGCCGTTGGCATGACGGCGGCGGCCCTGGCGGCCCATCTGGGTGCCTCCCTCATGGTGCAGATTGTGGTCGCGGCCGTGGTCGGTGGCGGCGCCGTGGTGGCCTGGCACTGGAAACGCAGCAAGAGCCCCAGGCCCGCCCAGGCCAATGCCAACCGGGACGTGCAGATGGACATCGGCGAGACCGTGCATGTGCAGCAGTGGAACGACGATGCCACCGCCACCGTGAAATACCGCGGCGCCCAATGGACGGTGGAGCTCGCCGACCATGATGCAGCGCCCCAGCCCGGCCTTTTCAAAGTCAGGAAACTCAACGGCAACCGCCTGGTGGTCGGCAAACTGTGAGAAAGTGCACGGTCTGATGCCCGGCGGCTGATGCCGCCCCTGTTTTTTGTTTTTTACGGAGAAACTCATGGAAATTGCACTCGTCATCCTGGTGATTGCCGTCATTTTTATCGCACGCAGCATCAAGGTCGTGCCCCAGCAAAATGCCTGGGTCGTCGAACGGCTGGGTAAATTCCACGGCAGCCTGACACCGGGCCTCAATTTCCTGATCCCTTTCATTGACCGCGTGGCCTACAAGCACTCGCTCAAGGAAATCCCGCTCGATGTTCCCAGCCAGGTCTGCATCACGCGCGACAACACCCAGCTGCAGGTCGATGGCATCCTGTATTTCCAGGTCACCGACCCGATGCGCGCCAGCTACGGTTCATCGAACTACATCGTGGCCGTCACCCAGCTGGCCCAGACCTCGCTGCGCAGCGTCATCGGCAAGCTCGAACTCGACAAGACCTTCGAGGAACGCGACATCATCAACGCCCAGGTCGTGGCCGCGATCGACGAGGCCGCACTGAACTGGGGTGTCAAGGTGCTGCGTTACGAGATCAAGGACCTGACCCCGCCCAAGGAAATCCTGCATGCCATGCAGTCGCAGATCACCGCTGAGCGTGAAAAACGCGCGCTGATTGCCGCCTCCGAAGGCCGCCGCCAGGAACAGATCAACATCGCCACCGGGGAGCGCGAGGCCTTCATTGCACGCTCCGAAGGTGAAAAACTCGCCGCCATCAACAATGCACAGGGTGAAGCGGCCGCGATCACGGCCGTGGCAGACGCGACCGCGCAGGCGATCGAACGTATCGCTGCCTCGATCCGTCAGCCCGGCGGCGAAATGGCGGTGCAGCTCAAGGTGGCCGAAAAGGCCGTGGAAGCCTATTCGCGCGTCGCAGCCGATGCCAAGACCACGCTGATTGTCCCGAGCAACATGACCGAAGTCTCGGCCCTGATCACCTCGGCCATGACCATGGTGCAGTCCACCCGGGCCGCCTGACCAGCCTCCGCAGAAGGCACACGCATGAGCACCATGAACGTACTCGGCACGGAGCTGGTCCCCTGCTCCTACGACCCGCTGACCGGTTATTTCCGCGACGGCTGCTGCAACACCGACGAGTCCGACTCGGGTTCGCACCTCGTCTGCGTCAAGGTGACCAGCGACTTCCTGGCGTTTTCGGCAGCCAAAGGCAACGACCTGGTGACCCCGCGGCCCGAGTACCGCTTTGCCGGGCTCAAGCCCGGCGACCGGTGGTGCCTGTGCGCCAACCGCTGGCGCGAGGCACTGGAAGCCGGCTTTGCGCCGCCCGTGGTTCTGGAGTCCACCCACCTCAGGGCGCTGGAGTTCGTGACACGCGCGCAACTGGAAAAACACCGCTTTCACAGCGCGCTTCACTGATCAGCGCCATCTTCCTCGCCGCGCACTGCTACAATGTGAGGCTTCGCGGAAAGGTGGATGAGCGGTTTAAGTCACACGCCTGGAAAGCGTGCGTGGGGTTATACCCACCGCGGGTTCGAATCCCGCCCTTTCCGCCAAAAGTATAGTTGCCGTGAGTTTTCCACACGGCGGTAAAAGCTCCTGAAAGCCCAGCTTGTCTGGGCTTTTTTGTGCCTGCTATTTTTGTGCCCGCCATTGCATGGCAGGCCCTATCGCCTCAGCAACACCCTCCTGGCTGCGAACGACGGTCCGGCACTGCGGGAGATTTCCCGTGCACGCCTTGAAGAGCAAAAAAAAGCCACCTTGCGGTGGCTTTTTTGCTGGGGGCTGGAAAACTTATTCCAGAGCCGTTTTCTTGCCGTCCTTGTAGGTGTACAAGGTGATGGACGGGTTCTTCAGTTCGCCGTTAGGCAGGAACTCGATGGTGGTGGTCACGCCCTTGTAGCTGGTTTTGAGCAGCTCGGGGATGTAGGTCTTCGGATCGATCGAGTTAGCGCGTTTCATCGCGTCGACCAGCACGAAGGTCGCGTCATAAGTGTACGGGCTGTAGACCTGGAACTGGTTCGGGTACTTCTCGTCGTAGCGCTTCTTCCACTCGACGCCGCCAGGCATCTTGGCCAGAGATGCGCCGCCTTCGGCGCAAATCACGTTGCTCAGGGTCTTGGCGCCACCGGCAAGTTTGGCGATCTCGGAAGTGCAGATGCCGTCGCCGCCGAAATACTTGACCTTGCTCATGCCAAGCTGCTCCATCTGGCGCAGCATGGGGCCGGCCTGGGGATCCATGCCGCCGTAGAACACGGCATCAGGGCCTTTTGCCTTGATGGCGGTCAGGATAGCCATGAAGTCGGTGGCCTTGTCGGTGGTGAACTGCTCGTCAACCACGGTCATGCCTTTTTCCTTGGCAGTCTTCTTGAAGATGTCGGCAACACCCTGGCCGTAGGCAGAGCGGTCGTCGATGACCGCCACTTTCTTCAGCTTGAGCGTATCGGCGGCGTAAAACGCCAGACCGGCACCCAGGGCCAGATCGTTGGCAATGATGCGGTAGGTGGTGTTGTAGCCTGGCTTGGTCAGGTCAGGGTTGGTGGCAGCACCGGTGACGTGAGGGATGCCGCAGTCGTTGTAGACCTTGGAGGCAGGAATGGTCGTGCCCGAGTTCAGGTGACCGACCACGCCGGCGACTTTGGAGTCGCACAGTTTTTGTGCGGCAGCCGTGCCCTGTTTCGGATCAGCTGCATCATCTTCAGCAACGATTTCGAAGGTGGCTTTCTTGCCGCCGATCATGACGCCCTGTTTGTTCAGGTCCTCAATGGCCATGCGGACGCCATTTTCATTGTCTTTGCCGTAATGGGCCTGCGCGCCGGAAGTCGGTGCGACGTGGCCGATCTTGACAACGAGCGTATCACCGGCAGGTGCGGGAGCCGCAGCGACCGGGGCAGCAGGTGCAGGTGCAGTGGCGGCCGGCGCAGCTTCTTCTTTTTTGCCGCAGGCAACAACCAACATGGCGGCCAAAGCGACCGCAGTCCATTTCATTTGCATAAATACACTCCAATTATTAAATTACCGTTGATGGTTGAGAACTGATTTTTTTACTCAACAGCCACGAACATAACGCAATTTCCGCGCCTGCACCATAGCAAGCAGCCCTAGTGTTGCGCTGGGGAGGCGGGGAAAGAAATGAAATTGATCGGCTATTAGCGAATCTAATAATGCGCAAAAAGTGGCCCGGTCACAAGCGATAGCGCGGACCACCCGGCATGATCAGTCGTCGGCAAAAAACCGCCTGCATGGGGCAAAGACGTCATCCAGGTGTAGTCGCCTCAGGTATTTTTCACCACCTCGAAGAGGCCGCCCGCATGAACATCGGTAGCCAGGGGCTCGACCGGTTTCAGGGCTTGTCCAGCAGTTGGCTGGCCAGTTCCTGCTCAAAGGCCTGGTTGACCGACTGCCGCACGACGATCTCGATTTCGTCCCTGAGGCTGGGCGCCAGCGCCTGGGTGTGCTCCAGCACCAGACGGCCCACGGTTTCGCGCAGCAGCCGGTCCAGCGTCAAATCGACGCGCTGCATCACGCGATGCACCATCTGCTCCTGAAAGTGCTGCATGTCCATCGCCGAAGGAACGGGCCGGCCTCCGGTCGCGGTGGCTTGGGGTTGCACCACCTCCGTCAGCGTGGGCACAAACCTGGGTGGCGGGCGGTTCATGATGCGCCTGCGCTGGCCAGGTCGTGCCGCTTCATGGCATAACCGCGGTCGGCGTAATGCTTCCAGCGGCTGCGGGCCGCCGCGCGGTCATCATCGGCCAGAGTGACCAGTTCGATGAACCGCTCGAAACGCTCAAACCCGACCGGCACCTGGTGCCCGAGATTGACCAGCACCTCATGGTGGGGACAGGCCTCCAGCGAACCGGTCAGCACCACCGGTGTGGCAGACACCGTGGACGGAACGGCGCTCAGGTGGCAATGCGGCACAAATTCCAGCGGAGAGAAAGTCCACAACAACTGATCCAGCCGGGCCAGCATGTCCGGCTCCGCCGTCACCACCACACGCGCCCCGCTGCCCCAGGCCTTGCGCAGCAGCCGGCAGCTGTAGGCCAGCTTGTCCGGCACGTTGAAATGGAAAGCAACTTCCGTCATGCGCGTGACCGGGCCCCCGCCTTGGGGGTCCGGGTTTTGGCCGGCACCCTGACGGGCTGAACCTGGCTCAGCAAAAAGTCAACCAGCAGGGGCACGGGCCGGCCGGTCGCGCCTTTGGCGGCACCGCTTTTCCAGGCCGTGCCGGCGATGTCCAGGTGCGCCCAGGGGAACTTGCCGGCAAAACGCTGCAGAAACTTGGCCGCGGTGATGGCACCGCCAGCGCGCCCGGCGACGTTGGCCACGTCCGCGAAATGGGTTTTCAGACCATCGGCGTATTCGTCGTCGAGCGGCATGCGCCAGCACAGATCGAGCGAGCTGTCGCCTGCCGCGGCCAGGGCCTGGGCCAGCGCGTCGTCACTGGAGAACATGCCGCTGCGCACGCCGCCCAGCGCAATTACGCAGGCGCCGGTCAGGGTGGCAATGTCCACCACGGCGCGCGGCTTCAGGCGTTCTGCGTACGTCAGCGCATCACACAACACCAGCCGCCCTTCGGCGTCGGTGTTGAGGATTTCGATGGTCTGCCCGCTCATGCTGGTCACCACATCGCCGGGCTTGATGGCGCGGCCGTCAGGCATGTTTTCGCAGGCCGGAATCAGACCCACCACATTGAGCGCGGGCTGCAGTTCGGCCAGCGCGCGGAAGGTACCGAGCACACTGGCCGCGCCACCCATGTCGTACTTCATCTCATCCATCTCGGCGGCAGGCTTGATGGAAATGCCGCCTGTGTCGAAGGTGATGCCCTTGCCGATCAGCACCACCGGCGCTTCGGCCTTGGTGCCGCCGTCGTAACGCAGCACGATGAAACGCAGCGGTTCTTCCGAGCCCTGGGCAACGGCCATGAACGAGCCCATGCCGAGTTTGGCGACCTCTTTGGGGCCCAGCACATCCACCTTGATCCCGGGCAATTTCCCGAGGTCCCTGGCGGCCTGGGCAAGCATCGTCGGCGTCGCGTGGTTGGCCGGCCGGTTGGCCCACTCCTTGGCAAGGGCCAGGCCCTTGGCCAGCCCGACGCCCTTGTCGAATCCGGCACGGCTGGTCGCCAGCGAGGAGACGGCCACCAGCACCTGCTTGAGTTTTTGTTCGGCCGGCTTCGATTTGGTGGTGCTGTAAAGGTAGGCGGCATCGGCGCAGGCCAGCACGGCGGCTCGCGCGGCCTCCTGACCGGCCTGCGGCAGTGCGCAGAGGCTGAGCAGCACCCGCCGCGCGTTGGTGTTTTTCAAGGCGACCATCGCCGCATGCACCGCGGTCCGTATGCTTTTGGCGCTGCCGTCGCCGGCGCCTGCCAGCAGCACCCGCGTGGCCGCGATTCCCTCGGGCCTATAAGCGCTGAGCAGCTTGCCGGCCTTGTTTTCAAAGTCCCCTGCCTTCAGGGCCAGAGTCACCATTTTCGACACCGCGTCGGTCCCGGCGCTGGTCTCGCCGCTCACCAGGACAATCAGGGCATCGCATTTTTCGGCACAAATTCGGGCGGGGGTCAGGGTTTTGAGTTCAAAGTCCATAATCGAGGGTTAGGCGACGCAAGCGCAGTTGTCGGTTGTTGTTAAGGGCAAGTTTCAGTCAATGTTATTCCAATCCTCGATCCGCAAAGAGCTGGCACGCAGTTTTGGGGCCACCCTTGTGGTTTTGATGACCATTGTGATCACCATCATCCTGATCCGCACACTCGGGCAGGCCTCGCGCGGCAGCGTCAACCCGCAGGACGTGATGCTGGTCATGGGTTACTCGGCCCTGGGGCGCATGCCCATCATCCTGACGCTGTCCCTATTCGTGGCCATGGTCAGCACCCTCTCGCGCATGTACCGCGACAGCGAGATGGTCGTCTGGTTTGTCAGCGGCCGCGGCCTGGGCTTTTTTCTCGTGCCGCTGTTCCGCTTCGCCTGGCCGGTGCTGCTGGTGATCACGCTGATGTCGGTGTTTGTCTGGCCCTGGTCCAACCAGCAGACCCAGGAGGTGCGGGACCGGTACGAGCAGCGCGGCGACCTGGAACGGGTCTCGCCCGGCCAGTTCCAGGAGTCGTCCAGCGGCAACCGGGTCTTTTTCATCGACCGCGATACCAGCGGGGAAAAAGTCAGCAACAACGTTTTCATCGCCTCGACCGAAAAGGGCAAGAATTCGGTGACCACCGCCAGTTCCGGCCGCATCGAAACGGTAGGCAAGGACCAGATGCTGCTGCTCGACAACGGCCAGCGGCTTGAAAGCGAGATCGGCAAATCGGCCCTGAAAATCACCGAGTTTGCGGAATACGGCAGCAAGGCCGGCGACAGCCCGCTGATCAACGGGGCCAACATCCCCGAAAAATCCAAGTCCACCCGCGAACTGCTGAAATCACCCACGCGGATCAACCAGGGCGAGCTGGCCTGGCGCCTGGGCATGTCACTGGCCGCCATCAATTTTGTCGTGATTGCGCTGGCGCTGGCCAGCGTCAATCCGCGCGCCGGGCGCAGCGGCAACCTGATTTTTGTGTTGTTCACCTTTGTCGTCTATCACAACCTGCTGAACCTGGGCCAGAGCTGGATCAGCGTGGGCGCGGCCAATTTCGCCGGCTTTGTACTGGCCCTGCACGGGGGCGCGCTGCTGCTGGCGCTGGGCTGGCTGTCCAAGCGCCACCTGAACTGGACCTTCAAGGGCGCCATGAGCCGGCAGCGCAAGCGGCAGGCCAGCCGGCAGGCGGGCAAGGTGGCCGCATGAAGACCATACGCCGCCTGATTTACGGCGAGGTGCTGGCCTCCATTGCTTTTGTGGCCGTCGGATTTCTGGCGCTGTTTTTCTTTTTCGACCTGGTCGATGAGCTGCAGTACCTGGGTAAAAATGCGGCAGGTGTCGTCAGTTCCGACGCCAACACCTACCAGATCCGGCATGCGCTGCTGTATGTGGCGCTGCTGATTCCCAGCCATCTGTACGAGCTGGTGCCCATCTCGGTGCTGATCGGCACCATTTTCGTGATGGCCCGGCTGGCACAGAGTTCGGAATACACCATCTTGCGCACCAGCGGCCTGGAGCCCTGGCGCGCGCTGCGCCTGCTGCTGACCCTGGGGGCGATTTTCGTCGTGCTCTGCTTCGCCATCGGCGACTATGTGGCCCCGGCCGCCGACCGTGCCGCCCAGTTGCTCAAGGCCCGTTACCAGGGCCGCATCACCATCGGCCAGACCGGGGCGTGGCTCAAGGAAAAACAGGCCTACAACAGCTACGTGGTCAACGTCGGCGCCCTGTCCGCCGACAACGAGATGCAGGCTGTGCGGGTTTTCGAGTTCGACAACAAGGGGCTGCTGGTGTCCATCACGCAATCGGCCATCGCCCGGTTTGCGTCCGACGACTCCTGGCAGCTGGAAAACGGCACCCGGACCGAATTCACCGTGCAGCCGGGACAAGCTTCGAGCAACGGCGCCGGCGCCGGGCGTGACACCGCCAAAATAAGCATCAACAAGATCGCCCAGTTCCGCTGGCCCACCGGCATCAGCGCAGAGATGGTTTCGGTGGCCGTGCTCAAGCCGGAACGCATGAGCACGATCGACCTGTTCGCCTACATCCGCCACCTCAACGCCAATGGCCAGACCGCCCAGCGTTATGAAATCGAGTTCTGGAAAAAGGTGTTTTATCCGCTGAGCTGCCTGGTGATGGTGGTGCTGGCCCTGCCGTTTGCCTACCTGCACTTTCGCAGCGGCGGCATCGCCGGTTATGTGTTCGGCGGCGTGATGATCGGCATCAGCTTTTTCCTGCTCAACAACGTGTTCGGCTACATCGGCAACCTGCAGAACTGGCAACCCTGGCTGGCGGCCGCTGCGCCCGGCCTGCTCTACACCGCCATTTCGCTGGGCGCCTTCGGCTGGCTGGTCCTGAGACGCTGATGGTGCGGCAAGGCATTGTCCTGTTTGCGCACGGCTCGCGCGACCCCCTCTGGCGCCTGCCCATCGAGGCGGTGGCCGAGGCGATCCGTGCGCGCGACCCCGACGCCCTGGTCAGCTGCGCCTACCTCGAGTTGTGCACGCCGGAGCTGGCCCAGGCCGCTACCGATTTAATAGCTGCCGGCGCCCGAAAAATCAAGGTTTTTCCGCTTTTTCTCGGTGTCGGAAAACACGCACGGGAAGACCTGCCGCTGCTGCTGGCGCAGGTTCGCGCCCAGCACCCGGACCTGCCGGTGACCCTGATGCCGACGGCTGGCGAGCACCCCCAGCTGACCGCGCTGATGGCCGATATCGCCCTGTCCTGAACCGGGAGCGCAAGGCTCGCCGATTTCTGCTTTTTTTTAAGCGCTGCCCAAGAGTTCTTAGGTTGAAACGGCATAATAAAGCGAATAATTAGCAAGAATCGGATATGAATCTTCACCAATTTCGCTTTGTCCAGGAAGCCGTCCGGCGCAACCTGAACCTCACCGAAACCGCACGCATCCTGCACACCTCGCAGCCCGGGGTGTCCAAGGCCATCATCGAGCTCGAGGAAGAACTGGGGGTGGAAATTTTTGCCCGCCACGGCAAACGCCTCAAGCGTGTGACCGAACCGGGCGAACATGTGCTCAAAAGCATTGACATCATCATGCGCGAGGTTGGCAACCTGCGGCGCATCGGCGAGCAGTTTTCAGCCCAGGACAGCGGCACCCTGTCCATCGCCACCACCCACACCCAGGCGCGCTACGTGCTGCCGCAACCGGTGGCCAAGCTGCGCGAAGCGTTTCCCAAGGTCAACGTCAGCCTGCACCAGGGCTCGCCCGACCAGGTGGCACGCATGCTGATCGACGAGGTGGCCGAGATCGGCATTGCCACCGAGTCGCTGGCGCACTATGAAGAGCTGGTCACGCTGCCCTGCTACGAATGGCAGCACATGCTGGTGTTGCCGCTGGACCACCCGCTGGCCAAACAGGACAACATCACGCTGGAAGACCTGGCCGAGCAGCCGCTGATCACCTACCACCCCTCGTTCACCGGCCGCACCAAGATCGACCAGGCCTTTGCCGCCAAACACCTGCATCCGCGCATTGCGCTCGAGGCGATCGACTCCGACGTGATCAAGACCTATGTGCGTCTGGGCCTGGGCGTCGGCATTGTGGCCGAGATGGCGCTCAAGGACGACGGCACCAACACCGACCTGGTCGCCCTGCCGGCCGGCCACCTGTTCGGCGCGAACGTGGCGCGTGTCGCCTTCAAGCGCAGCGCCTACCTGCGCAACTTTGTCTACAAGTTTGCCGAACTGCTCAATGACAAGCTCGACCGTGCCCAGATCACCCGGGCCATGAGCAGCCGCCACGGCGACTTCGAACTCTAAAAAACTTTCTTCCAGCACCCAACCATCACCATGACGACCATGCCTTCTGCCAGCGAGCGCACGCCACAGATACAGACCAAACTGCCCGCCGTGGGCACCACCATCTTCACCGTGATGTCGGCGCTGGCCCTCGAAAAAAACGCGGTCAACCTCGGTCAGGGCTTCCCGGACTTTGACTGCGACCCGAAACTGGTCGGCGCCGTCAACGATGCGATGACCCGCGGCCTGAACCAGTATCCGCCCATGCCCGGCGTGCCGGTGCTGCGTGAGGCGATTGCTGCCAAGTTGCAGCAGCTGCACGGCCGCAGCTACAACCCGAACACAGAAATCACCGTGACGGCCGGCGCCACGCAGGCCATCATCACCGCGGTGCTGGCCGTGGTGCACCCCGGTGATGAAGTCATCGTGCTCGAACCCTGTTACGACAGCTACGTGCCCAACATCGAGCTGGCCGGCGGCATTCCCGTGCGCGTGCCCCTGACGCCCGGCACTTTCCGACCCGACTTCGACAAGATTTCCGCCGCCATCACGCCCCGAACACGCGCGATCATCATCAACTCGCCGCACAACCCCAGCGCCACCGTCTGGACCCGCGAGGACATGCTTCGCCTGCAGGAGATCCTGGCGCCCACCGACGTGCTGCTGATCAGCGACGAGGTCTATGAACACATGGTGTTCGACGCCGCGCAGGGCCGCGTGCATGAAAGCGCCGCGCGTTTCCCCGGCCTGGCCGCGCGCGCCTTCATCGTCAGCAGCTTCGGCAAAACCTACCATGTGACCGGCTGGAAAATCGGTTATGTGGCGGCGCCCGCTTCGCTGACGACCGAGTTCCGCAAGGTGCACCAGTTCAATGTGTTCACCGTCAATACCCCGATGCAATACGGTCTGGCGAGCTACATGGCTGACGCGCGCCCCTACCTCGACCTGCCGGCGTTTTACCAGCGCAAGCGCGACCTGTTCCGCGCCGGCCTGGCAAAAACCCGCTTCAAGCTGCTGCCCAGCGAAGGCACCTATTTCCAGTGCGTGGACATCTCGCAAGTCAGTGATCTGGGCGAAGCCGACTTCTGCAAATGGCTGACCACCGAGATCGGCGTCGCCGCGATTCCGCTGTCGGCGTTTTACGGCAACGGCTTCGACCAGCGCGTCGTGCGCTTCTGTTTCGCGAAGAAGGACGAGACGCTCAACAGTGCGCTGGAGCGGCTGGCCCAACTGTAGACTGCTATCGTATTGATAGCTGGTGGAGCACGGCCTATAGGGGCTGGATGCCGATTTCATCATTGAAATCGGTACAAGGATATAAGTGCATTTGCGGCATCACACTGCGTTCCCGGTTCGCTTGGGACAGCAGGCGCAACTCCCCACTCCCTCCCCCCGCCCCTCCCTCGCCCCGCTGGGCGATGG
>ERZ1292640.3038-Hain-H43-02um-R1-3038-length-13201-cov-4_pt1 | contig 13201 bp, 9 predicted proteins | sample MGYA00564404_ERZ1292640 | MGnify/ENA primary metagenome ERZ1292640 (study PRJEB36523, sample SAMEA6512636) | groundwater metagenome | collected 2019-01-08 | study: AquaDiva: Metagenomics assemblies of 32 groundwater samples
GCCAGTCAACTTTTCTGGACTCGGTCCAGACCTCCTTAAAAAACAATTTAATTTTGTCCGCGATAGCCATTTTCTTAAAATCTGAATTATCTTAAAACCCCTCACAAGGGGTTATAGCTTATGTTAGCTCTACCTCCCTATAAAGTCAACCCCTTGACACCTCGTTGCGAGATGCTATCATTAAACCATCACGATAAGAGGACTACCAAAGGGCTCGTCCCTAGGGAATGCCTCTTTTTGTTTGCTCCAATTTTCCCCTGAATAGCTGGATGTTAGCGATATAACTATTAAATCTCCTCAATAGAGAAGAAAATTTTAAGTTCGGCACTATAATTTTTAACAGTTTATCTTTTTCCGCAAGATGCTCAATTAAACAATGAAAATCGCCATCTCCAGAAACAATAACGGCTTTTTCATAATTGCTATATTCAATCATTGCGTGTAAAACTAGCTCAGCGTCAACATTTCCTTTTGTTTTAATTTTTTTGTTCTCTTTTATCTCTAATGTTGGCTTGAAAACACAAATATACCCGCTTTTTTGCAAGAAAGTGTACAAGGATTGATTACCCTCCACATAGCCAATACATAAGAACGCCTTTTTAACGCCATATTTATCTTTCAAAAGAATTCTAAATCTCGCAAAATCTAATTTCTAACCCTGGCTTTTAACCCCAAGGTTTAAATTCTGGCTATCAATAAACGTATAATTGTTAGTTTGTTTTTTCATTTTGGATTTTAAATATCCAAATTTTTGACACTCTTGGCGTGCACTTGGATAAATTTCTTTCTAGGCGCCACATCCGAGCCCATTAAGGTGTCAAAGATATGGTCGGCCTCCTTGGCGTCATCAATGTTTACTTGCAACAAAATGCGGTTTTCCGGATTCATGGTGGTTTGCCATAATTCCTCGGGATTCATTTCTCCCAAGCCCTTATAGCGCTGGATATTAACGCCAGTTATCTTGCCGGATTCCTGCGCGCTTTCTTCGCCAGCCATTTCTTCTCCCTCCCCCGCCTCTACTGCTTGGGCTTTTTTAGCGGCTGTTTTTTTATCAGCAGTTTCTTTTTTATTTTTTTTCAACTCGCTTAAAATTTCCTCTTTGTCAGCGTCCGTGTAAGCATATTCTATCTTTTTTCCGGATTGAATTTTGTAAAGCGGCGGCTGGGCAATATAAATATAGCCCTTTTCTATCAACTCCTTGAAATGGCGATAGAATAAAGTTAACAACAAAGTTCTGATGTGGGCCCCGTCAACATCCGCATCACTCATGATAATAATACGATGATAGCGTAATTTTTCAATGTCAAAGTCCTGGGCAATGGCCGTACCCAAAGCGATAATCAATGATTTGATTTCCTGCGAATCCAACAAACGGTCTAAGCGAGCTTTTTCCACATTCAAAATTTTGCCCCTCAATGGCAAGATGGCTTGAGTATACCTATCGCGCGCCATTTTGCTGCTATTATGAACAAACACCCCGCTAGCTAACGCGAAATTATGTGTTCCCTCAACTTCTAAATCATAGACATCTATTTTTTGAGGTAAAAATTTAATGGCTTTTATCTTGTGGTTAAAATTAACCACGGCCTCTTCTAATTTAGAATTGTCTCCCGCGAAAAATCTTTCACAGACATTTTCAAACTTCAAAGCATTCTTATTTTTACGCGAAACCCTTTCTTTGTCGTATTTTTCAGCTATGATTTTCCCCTCTTGTTCCAAAATTTCCTTTAATAATTTTAAGGAATGTTGCAAATAAACTTGATTATAGGCCTCTTTTCTTTTTATTCTAAAATCAGCCGTCCATTGTTCTTTTGTTTTCTCGCTTCGCCATTTCAAAAGTTCGTCGTTCTGCCATTGCTGTTTAGCCATTAAAGAAAATTGTTTTGTAACTTCGGGATGTTTTTCAAAAAAGTTTTTCACTCTTTCGGCTTGTTTATTACGATTATCATTTGAAGCCCAATAAGATTTTTGTTGGGCATTAAGCAAGTCATTATTTTTCTTTCTGTATTCTTCGTTGTTTTCGTAGAAATTCAAAAACTTTTCAGCCATAAACTTTTTATAGCTATCGCTTTCCCATTGTTTCTTTGCCCTCTCGCTTAACATTTGACGCATTTCTGGAGTTGACATCGTTGCTTTTATTTTCTGCCTATACTCTTGAGATTGATGCGCCTTTCTTATCTTTTCTAAAGTTTCTGGCTTGGATAAATTATCTCTTGCCACAGTGGCGTGAAATATCAAATATTCCATTTTTTCCATTCTGAAAAGATTATCTGGATTATTATTGAGCTTGTTATAATCTTTATGATGAATAACGGAGTTTCCCTCTTTTTGGTAAACCTCTTTTTCTAAATTATATTTATCAGCTAAAAGATGAGTAAAAATCCATTTGTGGCTATGGGGGCAAAAAGTCATTTCATATCCATCAATCGTAATTAAGCCGCCCTTTTTAGCAATTTTGCGATGTAGTGGCATTAAAGAATCTGTGTGTAATATTTTTTTCGCCTGTTTATAGCTTCCATTCCTTTCCATAAACTTATGGTCTGGAGTGCAAATAATTTCTTCATCATTATCTAAAATAATTTTTATTACTTCCGCGTTTTGTTTTGTTCGCCTTACATTTTTAATTTCGCCAACACCAACTGAACCATCTTTTTTGATGGTGTAGCAATAATTTTTTTTGCCTGCCTGTTCTTCTTTTATAAGTTCAAAAAATGATAAATCTCGTCCATCAACCAAAGCTACACTTGTATCGCCGACTAGACAGCCTCCGGCTGAATCTCCTTCAACTATGTAAATCTCTGATTCGGCTGGGTCTTTGGAAGAGCAATCGGCTAATTTGCCCGGCAAAGTCAGGCCCTCTAAAATACCCTTTCGTAAAATAGTGGTGCGGGCCGCTTTGGCGGCTCTTCTGGCTCGGGCCGAGAGCAAACAATTTTCCACAATAACGCGCGCGTCCTGCGGATTTTTTTCTAAGTAATCACTAAAGGCCTCGCCAAAAACGCCCTCCACGGCCGCCTTGGCTTCGGTGTTGCCTAACTTGGCTTTGGTTTGGCCTTCAAATTGCGGCTCGCGAATTTTAATAGATACCACTGCCACCAAGCCTTCTCTCATATCATTACCTAATAAATTTTCGTCTTTTTCTTTGAGGTAGCCGTTCTTGCGGGCATAGTCGTTAATCACCCGAGTGAGGGCGGTTCTAAAACCAGTTAAATGCGTGCCCCCCTCGCCCGTGCTAATATTATTGGCAAAACTTTCTTCAAAGCATTCCATTTCTTTGGCGTATTGCAAAATTGTTTCCACCACAATATTATCTCTTTCGGCTTTGCAATAAAAAGGGTTTTCATGCTTTGGCTCGTTATCGCCCAACAAATAACGCAAATAGGCCTTAAGGCCGCCCTCAAAATAAAAAGTGTAAGAAAAAGCCGGCGAAACTGTTTCGTCTTTGACCACCATTTTCACCTTAGGGGTAAGATAGGCCTGGTGGCGGATATGAGTTAAAATACGCTTCAGGTTAAACTTACAATCCTTGTCTTTAAAAATTTCTTCATCGGGCTCAAAAGTCATGGTGGTGCCAGTGCCCTTGCAAACATCAACTTTTTTTACTTTGGCCTTGGGCACGCCTTGAGCATACTCTTGCATATAAAGCCCGCCATCTCGGCACACTTCAGCCCGCATGTATTTACTCAAAGCGCAAACCACTGAAACACCCACACCATGCAACCCGCCCGACACCTTATAGGCCTCACTGCCAAACTTGCCCCCAGCGTGTAAAGTGGTCATAACGGTTTCCAGGGCCGACTTGCCGGTTTGCGCGTGAATTTCCACTGGAATACCTCGGCCGTTGTCGGTGCACTTCACCCGATTACCCGGCAATAAACTCACGGTGATTTCGTTGGCATAACCAGCCATGCTTTCGTCAATACTATTATCAAGAATTTCCCAAACCAAATGATGCAAGCCGTCCACGCCAGTGGAGCCAATATACATACCCGGGCGCTTTCTCACCGGCTCCAAACCCTCCAAAACATAAATGTCTTTGGCGGTGTAATTTGAATTATTAGTTTTTTCTTTTTTTTCTTTAGCCATATATACAATTTGCTGTCATTCTGAGCCAGTAGGCGAAGAATCTTTTTTATGAGATCCTTCGGCTAATGCCTCAGGATGACGCTTGCGGCGTCATTTTATTTTTATTTCCTAACTTCCCAGCCAGCTTGCTCGACGGCTTGGACAATTTTTTGGTGAATAGTGTTGACTTCCTCGGTAGACAAAGTTTTTTCTGGTGATTGATACACCAAATGAAAGGCCAAGTTTTTTTTGCCAGCTGGCAGGCCTGGGCCGCTGTAAATATCAAACAGCTCCACCTCCACTAATAAATCCCCGCCAGCTGTTTTGATGGCTTCCATGGCCTCAATAGCTGGAACGCTCTGGGGCATTAAAATAGCAATATCTCTTAAAGAAACTGGGTAGACTGAAATGGGTTGGTATTTCTTTTGCTCATTGGCTGATTGTAAAACTTCTTGTAGGTCCATTTCTCCCACAACAACATTAACTTTAATGCCTAACTTTTCTAACAAAGCCGAATTAACCGGCTTGACTATGTCAGTCAAAGAAAAATTATCAACACCCAAACCGTTCATAACTGTTTCTAAAACGCCCTTGGCTTGAAAAAATAAATCACTGGTTGGTTTTTTGCCAGCCACAATGATAGCCAAACGCAATTGCTCTTTTTGCTGGACAAAAACCTTGCCTATCTCAAAAAGATTAACCTGACTGAAATTTTTCAAATTTTCCCGAACATTTTTCAACAAATGAACCGCCAAAGACGGACGCAAAAATTTATTTGTCTCGCTGACTGGGTTAGCGATTTCTAATAAATCACTATTGCTATAGTCAAAAATTTCTTTGTCTTTTTCGCCAATAAAAGTGTAATTATAGGCCTCGCAAAAGCCCAAGCCAGCTAAAATATCTTTGATTCCATTTTCTCTGGCCCAGTTTTTGTTAATAATTGGAGCAGCCAAAATAACTTGGGGAAATATTTTGGGCAATTTTTCATAGCCCCAAAAACGGCCGATTTCTTCAATTAAATCCTCGGCGGTTTTTAAGTCAAGCCGACCCGAAGGCGCTTCTACTAAAACGCTTTGTTGATTGATTTTAACCACCCGACAGCCCACACTCTCTAAAATCTTTATAGCCACAGCTGGCGATATTTTTACGCCCAGTAAACTTGCTAAATAATTAAAATCTAAACGAATTTGTTTGGCTTTAGGTAGGACCACTGACACATTGACCAATGACTCTGCTTCACCACCAGCCATTTCTTTGATTAAATAAGCAACTCTGGCCAAGGCCAAATCAATTAAACGCAAATCAAGACCGTTTTCAAAACGCCACGAAGCGTCAGTGCGTATTTTTAATTTTTGCGAAGCGCGGCGAATTAACACCGGGCTAAAATTAGCCGCTTCAACCACGATATCTTTGGTTTGCTCGGTAATGCCGCTGTTGAGGCCGCCCTTGATGCCAGCAATTGCTAAGGGCTCTTTTTGGCTGGCAATCACTAAAACATTTTCATCAAGAATAATATTGGTTTTTTCCTTATCCAAGGTTTTAATTAGCTCCCCTTTTTTAGCCCGCCTGACAATAATCTGACCGCCAATTTTATCAGCGTCAAAAGCATGTAATGGTTGGCCGGTTTCCAACATAACATAATTGGTTATATCAACAATGTTGTTAATCGCTTGTAGTCCGCAGGCCTCTAACCTTGACTTGAGCCATTGGGGCGAGGCCCCCACTTTAACTCCTTTTATCACCAAAGCGGCATAGCGAGGGCAATCTTTTAAGTTTTCTATTTTAACTTTAAGGACGCTGGCTTTTTTATTGGCCTTAGGCAAGCTCACCATGGCGGGCATTTTCATTTTCCTTGGCAAAATCACCGCGATTTCCCGAGCAATACCTATGTGCGACAAACAATCAGCCGCCCGATTGCTCAACACCTTGATGTCCAACACCCAATCACTCCCCTTTTTCTCCAACGAGTCAATTTCAAAACTGCGGCCCATCAAAACATCAACCAACTTCTTAGGTTCGGGCATAGCGCCCACAATATAATCTTTTAACCAGTTATAAGAATACTTCATAATTAAAATTGCCTTAAAAACCGTAGATCGTTTTGGTAAAATAAACGAATTTCATTGATGTTGTATTTAAGCATAGCCAAACGGTCTAAACCAACGCCAAAAGCAAAGCCCTGGTATTTATCGCGCGGATATTTGGCGGCTGCAAAAACATTTTGATTAACCATACCTGCCCCCATTAACTCCAGCCACTTACCTCCTTTTCTTTTGGCGTCAATCTCAAAACTGGGTTCAGTGAACGGGAAAAAACTAGGCCGCAAGCGAATTTCCACATCAGTTTGAAAAAACCTTTCCAAAAATTCTTCAATGACTGCCTTAAAGTTGCTAGCTGAAATGTTTTGATCAACCATTAAGCCCTCTACTTGATAAAACTGGCACTCATGAGTGGCATCGGTGGCTTCGTTGCGAAAAATGCGACCCGGGGCAATAATACGCAAGGGCGGGGTGTGTTTTTCCATATACCTCACTTGCACCGCGCTCGTTTGCGTGCGCATTAACATTTTTTGATTGCCTTTCAGCCAAAAGGTATCTTGCATTTCCCGCACTGGATGATCTTTGGGCATATTCAAAGCGTCAAAGTTATACCACTCGGTTTCCATTTCCGGGCCCTGGGCAATCTCAAAACCCATTGATTGAAAAATTTCCGCCACCTGCCTTTGCACTAAAGTTAAGGGGTGCAAATGCCCCATCAATGGCTTGATGCCTGGCCGTGTAAGATCAATCTCATCGCCCATTGTTTCTAAGCGCTTGAGCTCTTTTTTGAACAATTCCTTTTTTTCAGCCAATAAGACCTCAATTTCTTTTTTTAACTCGTTCATCTCTTGGCCAAGAGTTTGGCGCTCCTCCATGGCTACTTCTTTAAGTAAAGCAAAAACCCTGGCCACCTCGCCGTTCTTGCCCAAATACCTGCGAAATATCTCTTGCGCTTCCTCATTGTTGGTAATCTTATCCAAGGCCTCTTTGGCCTCCTCTTTGATTTTATTGAGGTCTAACATTTCTTTATTTTACTCTTTTTCCAAACGAAAACAATCCCTGTTTATCCCCAATTTTCAACAGAAAACAGCTCGCCTGAGGCGACCTGTTTTTTTATTAAACAAGCAATTTAGCCGATAAAAGTCAGGGCCTTGCCGCGCTTATCGCCCCGACCAGTGCGGCCAATGCGATGGATATAGTCGTCAAAGGTGGCGGGCAGGTCATAGTTAATCACATGGCTGATATCCGCGATATCTAAGCCGCGGGCCGCCACATCCGTAGCTACTAAAATTTGAATGCGATTATTTCAAAAATTTTTTCCGTGGCTAAAAATAACGGTTTTTCTTTTTTTATTTTATGTTCCCAAATTCTAAAAATTTTCCAACCTAATTTTTTATAATATTTATTAACCTCTTTGTCTCTTTCCTTATTACATTCAATTTTTCTTCGCCAATATTTTAGATTGCTTTTTGGCAAGTAGCCGTGTTTCGGGCAATTATGCCAAAAACAAGAATCTATAAAAATAACGGTTTTATATTTCGGCAAAACGAGATCGGGCTTGCCAAAATACTTGCTACTGTTTTTCCTGTATCTAAAGCCCTTTTTCCAAAGGGCTTTTCTGAATAGAATTTCAATTTTTGTGTCCTTGCTCCTAATCTTGGACATGATTTCGCTTCTTTTTTTCTTCGAAAACATGTCCATATTCTACAGATTAAAATTCTCTTTAAAATTATCATAGCTTCCAGTCGCGGAAAAATTAATTTCAAATTGATCATCTGAAATTTTATCTATTCTCACCGAATCAATGCCTATTGTTTGCAATTTATCATAAGTAAGCAATTCTCCCTCTTTTAATCCCAAAACATCGCGTAATATCCACTGGCCCAGCTCTCTGTTTGAATACGACATCAATGCTTTGCCGTTGTCTTGGCAAATTTTTGATTGCATTTGCCGGCCGTCGGGCAATTTTAATATAAAAGGCGTATCCCGATCTGGAAAAAATTTAGGGAAATTGTGATGAATTTCTGATGGAATCGGGATATAAACCTCATTAAGATCTCTCGGCCTTCCGCCCGCATTCCACTGGTTAAGTCCGCTTTTTTCAAAAACTGTCTGTTTTCTGCCGTAAAGAGGCAAGAATACAGTTTGTTTGATTTTAGACCCGCTTTCAAATTTAAGACCCTTGATATTCAATAATTTTTCAAGTTCAGCAAGCGGATCTTTCAAAATTTCAACATCAAATTTATGAAACACAGATTCGGTAATAAACCTTTTTGTCAGCGTACTCTTTGAAACCAAAAACGAATAATCATCTTTACCGTCCTGAAAAGATATTGATCCTTTATTTTTTTTAACATTTTTAATTTTGCCGATTTCAATTTTATTCATCGGCTCCTCAAAAATTAAAAATTTGCCCTTATCCCTCAATACGCAATGATAAATGGATTTTTCCAACCCATGAACTTTTTCCGTAAAATTTATTCTTGCATTTCTTAATTCTGCAATTTTCAAAACAAGATTTTCGGCGGTTAAATTTTTGTACAGAGATCTATCGCTGTTGAATTCTGCTACTTTTTGGTATGTTTTTGAATTACCGGCTAAAAATGTTTTTAAGCCGATTCCGAGCTTGTCCTTTTTTGCGTCTGCCGAGACATCGCTCCTTGATAAATCTTCCGCTTGAAAAGATTTACAAAAAATCTTTTCCGCTATTCTGTAATATAAATACGGAACAGGCGAATCTGAGAATAAATTAGAAAGACAACCTGCAATTTTAAGAAATTTTTCATATTCTATTTGCTGTTGTTTCGGCTGGTTGGAAAAGAAAATCATATTTTTAGGTTAATGCTTTTTTAATGTTTGCAGCGACCCGCTCAACTACCGGGACAGAAACAGAGTTGCCAAACTGCTTATAAAGAGCTGAATCAGCAATATTCGGCAATTTAAAATCATTGGGAAATCCTTGAAAATTAGCGCATTCCCTCGGCGTTAATTTGCGTATTCCTTTATTATCAATTATTATCGGAACATTGTGCCCGCCCATTCCCATATTCGCTGTTAGAGTCGGACATACATTATTTTTATTTTCCCGCACATATTGCCGCCGCCATTGGTATATGGTATTCTGCCTGACAACTTCATTTTTTAATCTTGCAAAAAGAGGACTGCCATTATAATAATATTTTTCGTCAATATTTTTTTCCAAGCAGTCATTGATGGTTTTTACGAGAGAAATTTTACCGGGAAAAGAAAAATTACTAAATGCTTTTTGATCTGAAAACCCGACGATATAAATGCGCTCCCTGTTCTGCGGTATATTGCCGTATTCCATAGTGTTTAGCACTTTATCAACGACATAATAGCCGAGTTTTTGCAGTTCGCTGTAAATAATTTTCATTGTATTGCCATTGTCGTGCGTTTTAAGATTTTTTACATTTTCAAGCAAAAATGCTTTCGGCTTTCTGTCTTTTAATATTCTTATAATCTCAAAAAATAAATTTCCCCTGCCGTCGTCTGAAAACCCTTTTTGGTATCCAGCAATCGAGAAAGGCTGGCAAGGAAAACCTCCTGTTAAAATATCAAAATCGGGCATTGTATTTGATGAAATTTTAAATATGTCGCCAAGGACTAGGGATTTTTGATCGCCAGAAAAATTTAAATCATAAGTAATCTTGCAATTCTTGTCAAAATCGTTTGAAAAAACGCATTCAAAACCAGCATTTTCAAAACCAATCTTTATGCCGCCTATTCCAGCAAATAAATCTATTATTTTTATTTTTTTTGCCAACTCCGCTCCTTGGTTGCTATATTCTATTTTCTTATCTATCAGTAAATCAAAAAGCGAAAATTGCACCCCGTCGGAAATATAAAGATTTTGCCCATCTTCTCCCTGCAAACATTCAAAAAAGCTGTAATTTTTTTCATTTCCTAAAATAATAAAATCAAGAATGTTTACGCCCATTATCTTTCCCGCTTCAATGATTTTATTAAAAACTTCTTTATCCTGCTTGCTTGGCGCCGGGTCGCCCGAAGGGTGATTGTGAAGCAAAATAATGCCAGCTGAACGCAATTCTACGGCTGGCCCAAAAATCTCTCTGGGGTGTATCAAGCTTTTATCAAGCGTGCCGATTGATATTATTTCCTTTTTTAATAAGGCGTTTCTTGCGTTTAGAAAAAGACAAACTAAATATTCTTTTTTCTTTTCTTTCAAATCGAAATTTAAGGCAATCGCATCTTTTGCGGTTAAAATTAAATTTTCCTGCGGTTTTTTTTCATCATAAAACCTTTTTGCTAAAGCAAGCGATGATATAATTTGCAATGCTTTCGCCTTGCCAATTCCTGAGATTGCGAGCAAATCAGCAATTGTTAAATCTAAAAAAGTGTTGCTGTATTTTTTAATAATTTGCTCGGAAAGCTGTTTTACATTCTTTCCTTTTATGCCGCTTCCGATAAGAATAGCCAAAAGTTCGCTTTTAGAAAGCGCATCGGGACCTTTTGCTAAAAATTTTTCTCTAGGCCTGTCAATCTTTGGGATATCTTTAAGCTTGGGCATATTCAGCGAGTTAAGTTTGATTGCTTATATTATAGCAAACTGGCATAATTTTTGAAACAAACAAAAAACAGCTCTTTTTATAGAGCTGATTTTTTACTAAAATCGCGCTTAGCCGATAAAAGTAAGGGCCTTGCCGCGCTTATCGCCCCGGCCGGTGCGGCCAATGCGATGGATATAGTCGTCAAAGGTGGCGGGCAGGTCATAGTTAATCACATGGCTGATATCCGCGATATCTAAGCCGCGGGCCGCCACATCCGTAGCTACTAAAATTTGCACCCGGCTGCTTCTAAACATATTAAGAGCGCTTTGGCGCTTAGAGTGATTTTTGTTGCCGTGAATTGATTCGGCCTTAAGCCCTTTTTGCGCCAATGTTTTGGAAAGCTTCTCTACACCAAATTTAGTGCGCCCGAATATCAACACCTTGCTGAATTCTTTTTGAATTAACAAATCAGCCAGCACATCTACTTTATCGTGGCCATGAGCTACTTTAATAACATCTTGGTCAATACTTTGGGGAGTATCGCCGGTTTTCACTGAAACACGCACTGGCGATTTCAGAAACTCGCCAATCACTCTTTCAATATCCGAGCAAATAGTAGCTGAAAATAAAAGGGTTTGGCGGGTTTTAGACATTTCAGCCAAGATAATGCGCATATCGCCGATAAACCCCATATCCAACATTCTGTCGGCTTCGTCAAGCACCACATTGCCAAAGTTAGCCAACCGTAGGGCCTTGCGGTCAATTAAATCCTTGAGGCGGCCGGGCGTGCCAATGATGAAATTATTTTGATAGCGCAACTCTGAAATTTGTCGGCCAATGCTGGCCCCACCCACACAACACACCGAGAAAATGCTCAAGCCACGAGCAAACCCTTTGAGCTCTTGGTCTATCTGAATAGCCAGCTCGCGGGTAGGCGCCATAATAATCACTTGCTCTTTTTTATTGAGCAAAACCTTATTAATTAACGGCAGTAAAAAAGCGGCTGTTTTGCCCGTGCCCGTGTTGGCTACGCCCACCACATCCTTGCCCGCCAAAATATGCGGAATGATTTTATCCTGAATGGGCGTAGGCAAAGTATAACCCTTGGCGGTAATGTTGCGCTTTAAGCGTTCATCAATGGCAAAATCCTGAAACTTGTGCTCGGGCACAAAACAATCGGCCTCCTCAATGATCACGGCCTTATTAATAAACTTGGCTGGGTTAATATACTGGCCGCCGAACTGACCGCCTTTTTTACCATAACGCCCGCCGCTGGCAGCCCGGCCTCCCCCGCCCCCACTGCCAAACGACCTGGCTTGCGGCCTTCTTGATGTGTTACTTCTCCCTCTGCTAAAACTATTTCTTGAATACATAACTTTTTCTAATTACCCGGCCATAAATATTTATTGTAATAAAAAAGCGACCGGAACAGGTCTCTTAATTTTTTAGTATAACACCTCAATATGAATATGAGTATGAGGTGGTTGCGAAATTATTCTGTCTTATTCCCTGACGAAATAATTTTGTAACCATCTCATTAATTCCCTAAAAAACAATGAGATCCAATTACTTATATAATAAACTAAAATAATTACTTTGTCAACCCTTCGCTAAAAATTTAGGCAACAATGCCATGCTTTTTAATTTCAGCTGGCAATGAAATAAAATCATTTTCAAAATCGTTTGAACCTAAAAGATGGGGCTCTAATTTAACATTTATCTGTTTTGCCCACCAAGCAATATCATTAACCTTCTGCCGCACATCACGAGAAACATCCCGGGGCAAAATCACAGCCACATCAATATCGCTATCAATGTGGGCAGTGCTGGTGGCATAAGAGCCAAACAAAATAATCTTTTGAAAAGGAATTTTCTCTTGCTTCAACTTGTCTTTGAATAAAGCAATAATTTTGTTGATTTCTCTTTTATTTAGTTTTTTCCGTTCTGCTTTAATAACCATAATATGATACCGGGCTTTTTATTTTCCAGCCGTTGATGTTAAATCCTCCCATTTGCTTGAAAAGATGATTGGATATTTTTTTGTATATAATCATCGCTTTGTCTTTATCATTCGCGGCAAACGCCTTAACAATTAAATTAGAAAAAACTTTGTCGGTAAATTCAGGAAGCAAATACTTTTTTCTTGTTTTCTCTTTGGTAAAAATATCAAACGCCTTATAGTCTTTGATAGCCGGATAACCAACAAACTTGCAATACTGCTGGATAAGCCCAGCAATAAAATTATGATACACAAACCAAAAATTTATATCTTTTTTGTCAAAGCTATCTTGCAAATTATCAAGCATATCCCAGATAGCGTATTTGTTGAGCTCGTTGCTTGTTTTAGAGGGTTTGATAATTTTTTTGCTGTGCCATTTCTGCGCCTCCTCCTTTAATTGCTTGATAGTTCCATTGTCAAAAATTATCCTGCCAGTAATAAATTGAGTAGCTGCCATCTGTTTTCCATTGGCATAATCCTCTTCGAAGTATTCAATAATTTGCCGGGAAGGGTTCGCGAAATATTCTATTAAAAAACCGTCAACTATTCTGTTGCCCCGCTCCCGCCAC
>ERZ1292640.3040-Hain-H43-02um-R1-3040-length-13197-cov-10_pt1 | contig 13197 bp, 10 predicted proteins | sample MGYA00564404_ERZ1292640 | MGnify/ENA primary metagenome ERZ1292640 (study PRJEB36523, sample SAMEA6512636) | groundwater metagenome | collected 2019-01-08 | study: AquaDiva: Metagenomics assemblies of 32 groundwater samples
TGTTCTCCAACCCGCTGGTGGGCTCGATCACCACGCTGGCCCTGGTGCTGCTGTTCTGGCCGCTGATCTCCAAGCTGATTGCGTTGGTCAAGCCGCCGAAGCAGGATGAATTTGCCGCCGAGCGGCCCGTGGATTGAAGGAGGAAGCAACCATGCCAGTTATCGCAATGACCCAGGAGATGGGCTCCCTCGCCAAGGATGTGGCCATGGAGCTCGCCGCCAGCATGAATCTGGCCGTGATGCGGCACGAAGTCGTGGACCATGTGGCCGGCAAGATGCATGTATCCACCAGCCTGATCAACCGCCTGCGCGAAGGCAAGGCCGGCATCATCGAGCGCGTCACCACCGACACCGAGCGTGTGGCGCTCTACAGTGCCGAAGAAATGTTCGAACTGGCCAACAAAGGCAATGTCGTTCTGCGCGGCTGGGGCGCGACCTGCCTGCTGCGCCCGGTGCAGCATGTCGTGTGCGTGCGCATCACGCGCTCGCTCAACAAGCGCGTCGAATGGCTGATGAACAACCTGGAAACCGCTGACCGCGAATTCGCAGAAAACGAGATCCGGCGCAGTGACCATGCCCACGCGGCCCGCATGCAGCAGCAGTTCGGCGTGACCTGGGGCGACCCGGTGCTCTACGATCTGGTTCTCAACACCGACCGCCTCTCTGTCCACAGCTGCGTCGAACAGATCCGCCAGCTCACCACCCGCCCGGAATTCCAGGAGTCGGAAGAGTCGCGCAAGCTGCTGTCCAACATGACGCTGGCAGCGCATGTGCGTGCAGCGCTCAAGGCCCATGAATCGACCGAGGACGTGAACATCACGATCGAGGCGCGCAACGGGCACGTTGTCCTCAGCGGGATCGTGGTGAACCCGCATGAAAAAGCCGAAGTGGAGAAAGTCGCCGCGCAAGTGAGCGGCGTCAGTGATGTGGAGAGCAAACTCCGCCTGATGTCGCCAACCCGCAGCTTCACCTATTCCAAGACCTGACGATCCGGTGTTGCCAAGCCCTGGCTCTGCGCCACAGAGCCAGGGCTTTTTCTTTCATATCTTGCCGCGCTGCTTGAGGCGGCTGAGCGTCTCCGCCGAGAGATTCAGGTAGGCCGCCAGTTCTTTCTTCGGAATGCGGTCGAACAGTTCCGAATGCTTGCGGATAAAACGATGCACACGGCCTGGCGCATCCAGCAGATGCAGCGTGATGGTATGCGCCATGATTTCGCTCATCAGGTTCATCACGTAATACTCGAAAGGCTTTTTCACCTCCAGATGCTGCTCCATGAAGGCAATCCACTGGGGCATGGGCAGCTTGGCCACGCGCGCCTTGGTGACCGACACGATGCTGTAGGGCGTCGGCGTTTTCAGACACCAGGCTGCATAGCTCGTTTCCATTTCGCGTTCGGCAGCAAATCGCAGGATCATCTCCTTGGCTTGCTGGTTGGTCACCACGCGCTTGAGGATGCCGTCGAGGATGAAATACTGCTCCATCTCGTGCACGCCCTGGTGCAGCAGGTAATCGCCCTTGTGGCATTCGACGATCGACAGCATCGGCTCAAGCTCGGCAAAGGCACTTTCGCTCATCTCCTTGAGAACGACGTTCTGCCTGAGCTGGACCCGAATGATGTTTTTTTCCGGATGAATTTCGATGGATGACATGGAGAACGAAGCGTAACGCAACGCGAGGTGTGCGGCTCAGAAGACAAAAGAATTGTCTCGAAAATTGACCGCGGTCAATGGAGAAATCTCAAGCGCATTTCTATGATAACCCGACGTTGAAAATGACCTGCTCAAGTAGCCGAGCAAAGCACCGGATCCAGCATCAAAGATCTTGACCGCATGCTTGACAGGCCAGTTTTTCAGGCGCCAGCCGAGACCGCCAGCCGCATTGTTCAACTTTTACCGAAGTCAGACAAAGAGACTTTTCATCATGACAAACAACACTGAATCACAAGACCAGACCGACGGCTTTCATCTCGTCATCGACGCCCTGAAACTCAACGGCATCACCAATATCTACGGCCTGCCGGGCATTCCGGTCACGGACCTGACCCGCATGATGCAGGCTGAAGGCCTGCGCGTGATCTCCTTCCGCCACGAAGCCAATGCCGGCAACGCCGCCGCGATTGCAGGCTTCATGAACGGGGCCAAGGGCGTGCCCGGCGTGTGTCTGACGGTGTCGGCCCCCGGTTTCCTGAACGGCCTGGTCGCACTTGCCAACGCCACGACCAACTGCTGGCCCATGATCCTGATCTCCGGCTCGTCCGAGCGCGAGATCGTCGACCTGCAGCAGGGCGACTACGAGGAGATGGACCAGCTGGCCATTGCCAAGCCCCTGTGCAAGGCGGCCTTCCGCGTGCTCAATGCCGAGGACATCGGCGTCGGTATCGCCCGTGCCATCCGCGCCGCCGTCTCCGGCCGCCCGGGCGGTGTCTATCTGGACCTGCCTGCCAAGCTGTTCGGCCAGGCCATGGATGCCGCAGCCGGCAAGGCTTCGCTGATCAAGGTGGTTGACCCCGCACCGCGCCAGATCCCGGCCCCCGACGCCGTCAAGCGCGCCCTGGACCTGCTCAAGAGCGCCAAGAAGCCCCTGATCCTGCTGGGCAAGGGTGCCGCCTACGCCCAGGCCGATGCCGATATCAAGACCCTGGTCGAGAAGTCCGGCATCCCCTACCTGCCCATGTCCATGGCCAAGGGCCTGCTGCCCGACACCCACGAGCAGTGCGCCTCGGCCGCCCGCTCCTTCGTGCTGCCGGAAGCCGACGTGGTGGTGCTGGTGGGCGCGCGCCTGAACTGGCTGCTCTCGCACGGCAAGGGCAAGACCTGGGGCGGCAAGGACCACAAGGCCGCTGGTGGCCAGAAGTTCATCCAGATCGACATCTCTCCGATCGAAGCCGACAGCAACGTGGCCATCGACGCCCCGCTGGTCGGCGACATCGGCTCCTGCGTGGCCGCCCTGCTCGCCGGCATGGGCTCCAGCTGGGCCAAGCCGCCGGCCGAGTGGACCGGCGCCGTTGCCGAGCGCAAGAACAAGAACGTCGCGAAGATGGCCGAGACCCTGGCCAAGGATCCGTCGCCGATGAACTACCACAGCTCGCTGAACGTGGTGCGCGACATCATCAAGGCCAACCCGGACGCCATCCTCGTCAACGAAGGTGCCAACGCGCTGGACTTCACCCGGTCCATCGTCGACATGTACAAGCCGCGCAAGCGCCTGGACGTCGGCACCTGGGGCGTGATGGGCATCGGCATGGGCTTTGCCGTGGCCGCCGCCGTCGAGTCGGGCCAACCGGTGATCGCCATCGAGGGCGACAGTGCCTTCGGTTTCAGCGGCATGGAAGTCGAGACCATCTGCCGCTACAACCTGCCGGTCTGCATCGTCATCATGAACAACAACGGCGTCTACCGCGGTGACGAACTCGCGCGCGGCGGCTCCAGCGATCCCTCGCCCCTGGTGTTCGTCAAGGGCGCCCGCTACGACAAGCTGATGGAAGCCTTCGGCGGCGTCGGCGTGCAAGCCACTACCCCGGCCGAGCTGCGCCGTGCGATGGAAGAAGCCATCAAATCGCGCAAGCCGACCCTGATCAACGCCGTCATCGACGAAGGCGCCGGCACCGAGAGTGGCCGCATCACCAGTCTGAACCCGACCAGCGCGGCGAAGAAGAAGTAATTTCACAAGAGCTATTCACAAGGAGATATGGAAATGTCTGGAAACAAACCGCTTAACGGCATCAAGATCATCGACTTCACGCACGTGCAGGCCGGTCCGGCCTGTACCCAGCTGCTGGCCTGGTTCGGCGCGGACGTGATCAAGGTCGAGCGCCCGGGTTCCGGCGACGTCACCCGCAGCCAGCTGCGCGACATGCCCGATGCCGACGCGCTGTACTTCACCATGCTCAACAGCAACAAGCGTGGCCTGACACTGGACACCAAGACCGCTGAAGGCAAGGAAGTGCTGGAGAAGCTGATCAAGACCTCCGACGTGATGGTCGAGAACTTCGGCCCCGGCGCACTGGACCGCATGGGCTTCACCTGGGAGTACATCCAGAAGCTCAACCCCAAGATGATCCTGGCTTCGGTCAAGGGTTTCAGCGAAGGACACCACTACGAAGACCTCAAGGTCTACGAAAACGTGGCGCAGTGCGCTGGCGGCGCCGCCTCGACCACCGGCTGGTGGAAAGGCGAGAACTCCGTGCCCACCATCTCCGCGGCGGCCCTGGGTGACACCAACACCGGCATGCACCTGGCCATCGGTATCCTGACGGCCATCATCGGCCGCCAGCAGACCGGCAAGGGCCAGAAGGTGGCCGTGGCCATGCAGGACGCCGTGCTCAACCTGTGCCGCGTCAAGATGCGCGACCAGCAGCGACTGGAAAAGATCGGCCATCTGGAAGAGTATCCCCAGTACCCGCACGAGATGGACGCCTTCAAGGACAAGGTCACGCCGCGCGGCGGCAATGCCGGCGGCGGCGGCCAGCCGGGCTGGATCCTGAAGTGCAAGGGCTGGGAAACCGATCCCAACGCCTACATCTACTTCACGGTGCAGGGCCACGCCTGGGAGCCGATCTGCGACGCGCTGGGCAAACCCGAGTGGAAGACCGATCCGGCCTATAACACGCCCAAGGGTCGCCAGCCGCACATCATGGACATCTTCGCCACCATCGAAGACTTCATCAAGGACAAGACCAAGTTCGAGGCGGTCGACATCTTCCGCAAGTTCGACATTCCTTGCGCCCCGGTGCTGTCGATGAAAGAACTGCTGCGCGACGAGTCGCTGCGCAAGAGCGGCTCCATCGTGGAAGTGCCGCACAAGGTGCGCGGCAGCTACTACACCATCGGCAGCCCGATCAAGTTCTCCGACCTCAAGCCCGAGATCAAGGCCTCGCCGCTGCTGGGCGAGCACACCGACGAGGTGCTGGCCGAACTCGGCTACAGCAAGGATCAGATCACGGCCATGCACGCCAAGAAAGCCGTCTGAGACCTGGCCTCCGAACCCTTCAAAGCGGCGCCTGCGGGCGCCGCTTTTTTTGCCCTCCGCACACCGTCCTGCATGTATCAGTGCCGGCCTCGCTCTACATAAGAAACGACAATGCTTCAAGGAAAACAAACCCTATAAAATGCAGGTCATATACAAGACCCGTCCGGTCGATTCATAAGAAATTCTTATCATTCAAATCAGGAGTTCGTTCATGAGCAAGGCACTCGAAGGAGTTCGCATCCTCGACTTCACGCACGTGCAGTCGGGTCCCACCTGCACGCAATTGCTGGCGTGGTTCGGAGCAGATGTGATCAAGGTGGAAAAGGCCGGTGAAGGCGATGCCACGCGCGGCCAGTTGCGAGACATCCCGGACGCGGACAGCCTGTACTTCACCATGCTGAACCACAACAAGCGCTCCATCACCCTGAACACCAAGGACCCCAAGGGCAAGGAAGTGCTGGTCAACCTGATCAAGCAGTGCGACGTGATGGTCGAGAACTTCGCCCCCGGCGCGCTCGACCGCATGGGCTTCCCCTGGGAGAAGATCCAGGAAATCAACCCGCGCATCATCCTGGCCTCGGTCAAGGGTTTCGGACCCGGCCCCTACGTGGACTGCAAGGTGTACGAGAACGTGGCCCAGTGCACGGGCGGCGCCGCTTCCACCACCGGCGATCCGGACGGCGTGCCCATGGTGACGGGTGCGCAGATCGGCGACTCCGGCACCGGCCTGCACTTGGCCTTGGGCATCGTCACCGCCCTGTTCCAGCGCGAAAAGACCGGCCGCGGCCAGAAGGTGCTCGCCGCCATGCAGGACGCCGTGCTCAATCTGTGTCGCGTCAAGCTGCGCGATCAGCAGCGCCTGGATCGCACCGGCGAACTGCGCGAGTATCCGCAATATCCCGACATCGAGTTCGGCGAGTCCGTGCCGCGCGCAGGCAATGCGTCCGGCGGCGGCCAGCCCGGCGCTGTTCTCAAGTGCAAGGGCTGGCAGAAGGATCCCAATGCCTACATCTACTTCATCACCCAGGCTGCGGTGTGGCCTGCCATCTGCAAGGTGATCGGCGAGGACGACTGGGTCACCAACCCGCATTTCGCCACGCCCGAGGCACGTCTGCCCCACCAGAAGATGATCTTCGACCGCATCGAAGAGTGGACCAAGACCAAGACCAAGTTCGAGGCGATGGACATCCTCAACGGATTCGACATTCCCTGCGGCCCCATTCTGTCCATGAAGGAAATCGCCGAAGACAAGTCACTGCGCGAAACCGGCACGGTGGTGGAAGTCGATCACCCGGTGCGCGGCAAGTACCTGTCAGTCGGCAATCCGATCAAACTGTCGGACAGCCCGACCGAAGTCACGCGTTCGCCGCTTCTGGGCGAGCACACGGTTGAAGTGATGGCACAGATGGGCTACAGCGCAGAGCAGATCGCTGAACTGAAAGCCGCACGCGTCATCTGATGCGTGCACGCCACCCGCGCCACCCGGCGCGGGTCGGCGCATCAAGCGGATCGATGCAGATCCGCGGCTGTCCCGGCTTGCTCAAAGAAGTAGGCAATGCGCTGGCGCGGCATCAGGTAGTCCTGCGCCGCGCTGGGCAAGCTGGCAGGTTTCAGGCTTCGCCGGATGCCGATCTCGGGCGCCAGCTCCAGATCGAGAATCAAGGCTTCGTGCTGAGGCACGGCATCATCGTGCACGATCACGCGCGGCTTCAGCGGGCGCGAGGAGTTCACCGACACCACCAAGGCATAGCGACCATCCACCAGCTGGATGATCGAGCCCGGCGGATAAACCCCCATCATGCGGATGAAAGCACTGAGCACCATGTTGTCATAGCGGTTCTTCAGTTGCGAAAAGATGAACGACAAGGCCTCGTGCGGCGTCATGGCCGAGGTGGCTCGGCTGGGATTGCACAGGTCATCGTAGCGGTTGACCAGCGCCAGGATCTTCGACGGCAAGGATTGACTCTCTCCCTTGCAACGGGACGGGAACCCGCTGCCATCGACCATCTCATGGTGCTGGGCAATGGCCAGTACGACACCCGGCGAGAGCTCCATCCGCTTGGCCAGTTGCACACTTTCGGTGACGTGTTCCTGAAACAGCTTGTACTCGGCGGTTGTGAAGTTCTCTTCGAACCAGCGGACACGCTCAGGCAGTTGCAGCTTGCCAAGGTCGTGCAAGAAAGCAGCGACGCCGAGGTCGACCATGTCCTTGTGCGACAGACCCATCGCCCGGCCCAGCAACAAGGACAGGACGGTGACGTTGACCGGGTGCATGGCGGTGCGATCGCCCATGCCTTCCGAAAGAAGGCGAATGGCGGAATCGCCGTTGCCGGTCATCTCGACAACGAACTTGTCGATCAGGGCATGGCATAGCTGTGCGACCGCCTGCGGCTGCGCGATGACGCGGTCAGCGACATAACGATAGTGGCGCACCGCCTCGGCGAAACGCCGCTCGCAGACAAGCAGGCTCCGCCGCTGGGCGACGATCAGGTTCGAGCGCAATTTGCGCTCACGCAAGACCTCGGCCCGGCTCTGCTCAAGTGCCAGCAGCTCTTCTTCGCTCATGCTCGGGTACTTGGAGGGCGAGACCTCCAGTACTTTGGCCGCAGAGGGGGCGCTACGGGCAGGCACGTAACGCACCTGCTCCAGCCCGGTGCTGCAGATGGCTTCGATCTGCTTTTCCGAAGAAATCTTGAAACTGCCCTTGAGAAAGGGATGCGCCATCCACTCGATGTCGAGCTCTACGAACATTCCTATTCGCAGCTCGCTCACATCGATTAATTCGGACTGGTTCTCTGGCATACGTACTGGCACTCCTGGACCGCCAGGAGGCAGACACGGAAAATTGACATGGGGAAAACCCGTATTTTATGCAATCAAAAATACCCGTCGATTGTTACAATTCGCGCCCGCGCCCGTCCCAAGCACACAGCAAAACGGTGTCGCGGCTCAACCGCCCAACGTTGAGCGCCTGGCACAAACCGGCCTTTTCAACCAGCGACACCACCGAAACCGCTGCCAGCAAAGCGATCCGCGTCGATCCATCGTCGACGCACGGATTCATGGTCATTGAGTCAGGCTCCTGGCATGGTCGGACGATATCATGTGATGTCGATGCCTGCGCCCACCTTCACGCCTTGGCCATGAACAACAACACCCAGGAAGAAAGCCCCAGCACCGCGCCAGCCGCTGCGGTATTTGTCGCCAAGGATCTGAGCAAGACCTACCAGATGGGCGAGGTACAGGTGCGTGCCCTGCAAGACGTCAACCTCACCATCTACCGCGGCGAATTCATCGTGCTGCTCGGTCCCTCGGGCAGCGGCAAATCCACCCTGCTCAACATCCTGGGCGGCCTGGACCGCCCGAGCAGCGGCAGCGCACGCTTTGCCGAGCACGAACTCACCGGCGCCAGCGATGCCGACCTGACGCGCTACCGGCGCGAGCACGTCGGCTTCGTGTTCCAGTTCTACAACCTGATCCCCAGCCTGACGGTGCGCGAAAACGTGGAACTGGTCACCGACATCGCACACGATCCGATGCCGGCCGCCGAGGCGCTGCGCCTGGTGGGACTGGAAGCGCGCATGGACCACTTCCCCTCGCAACTTTCGGGTGGCGAACAGCAGCGCGTGGCGATTGCGCGCGCCATCGTCAAGCGACCCGAGGTACTGCTGTGTGACGAACCCACCGGCGCGCTGGACTACCAGACCGGCAAGCTGGTGCTGGAAGTCATCGAACGCATCAACCGCGAACTCGGCACCACCGCCATCGTGATCACGCACAACGCGGCGATCGCCGGCATGGCCGACCGTGTGCTGCACCTGGGCGGCGGCCGCATCCAGCGCGTGGACGTCAATCCGCACAAGATCAGCCCCGCCGAGCTGTCCTGGTAACAAGGCCGACGCCCCACGATGAAAGCCCTGGACCGCAAGCTGCTGCGCGACCTGCGCCTGATGTGGAGCCAAGCCATTACCATCGCGCTGGTGGTGGCCAGCGGCGTGGCCGGCTTCATTGCCACCTTCAGCGCCTACGACGGCCTGTCCTGGTCACGCGAGGTCTACTACACCGAGGCACGTTTTGCCGACGTCTTTGCCAGCCTCAAGCGCGCGCCGCTGGCCCTGGAGCGCCAGCTCGCCGCCCTGCCCGGCGCGGCGCATGTGGAGACCTCGCTCAGCGAAATCGTGCAGGTGGACATCCCCAACGTGTCCGACCCCATCATCGGCCGCCTGATCGGCATCGACCCGCAGCAGCCGCCACAGCTCAACCGCCTGCACCTGCGCGAGGGCCGCATGATCACGGCGCGGCGCGACCACACGCTGGAGGTGCTGGTGTCGGAGGGCTTTGCCATTGCACGCCAGCTCAAGCCGGGCGATCGCATCCGCGCGTTGATCAACGGCAAGCGTGAGGAACTGCAGATCGTCGGCATCGCGCTCTCGCCCGAGTTCGTCTTCGCCGGCATGGGCGGCTCGCCCGATCTGCGCGGCTTCGGCGTCTTCTGGCTGGACCGCAAGGCCCTGGCCGCGGCCTACAACATGGAAGGGGCCTTCAACCAGGTGGCGGTGCGGCTGGCGCCCGGTGCCAGCGAGGGCCAGGTGATCGACGGGCTGGACCGGCTGCTCGGACCCTACGGCGGTGCCCGGGCCTACGGCCGCGACGAGCAGATGTCCGACAAGCTGCTGAGCTCCGAGATCAAGGAGCAGCGCGTCTTCGGCACCGTGCTGCCCAGCATCTTCCTGGCGGTGGCCGCCTTCCTGCTCAACGTGGTGCTCAACCGCCAGATCGCCACCCAGCGCGAGCAGATTGCCGCGCTCAAGGCGCTGGGCTACGACAACCGTCGCATTGCCCTGCACTACCTCAAGCTGGTACTGCTCATCGTCACGCTCGGCATGCTGCTGGGACTGGGCCTGGGCGCCTGGCTGGGCCAGTCCTTCATGGGCCTGTATGCCGACGTGTTCCGCTTCCCCGAGATGCGCTATCGGGTCCGTGCCGATCTGGTGCTGGCCGCGGCCGGGCTCACACTGCTCGCGGCCCTGGGCGCCACCTGGCAGGCCATTGCCACCACCGTGCGGCTGGCACCGGCCGAGGCCATGCGCCCGCCGGCACCCGGCCGCTACCGCCCGACCTTCATCGAAGCCTGGGGCCTGCGCGACTGGTTCAGCCCGGCCGCCCGCATGGTGATGCGCACCATGCAGCGTCGCCCGCTGCGCACCCTGCTCACCATCGCCGGCATCGCCGCCTCCATGGCCATCGTCATCAGCGGCACCTTCTGGCGCGACACCATGGACATGCTGCTGCACACCCAGTTCCGCCTGGTGCTGCGCGGCGACGTCATCGTCAGCCTGGTGGAGGCCACGCCCGCCCGCGTCACTTACGAAATGGCCCGCCTGCCGCATGTCACGGCGGTGGAAGGCGTGCGCAGCGTCAGCGCCCGGCTGGTGCACGGCCAGCACCACTGGCGCGGCAGCGTGCAGGGCCGTAGCGCGCAGCCCGAGTTGCAGCGCATCGTGGACACGGAACTGCACACCCATGCGCCGCCGCCCGACGGCCTGCTGCTGACCGACCGGCTGGCCGAGAAGCTGCATATCCGGCCCGGCCAGACCGTGCGCGTGGAGCTGCTCGAAGGCCGGCGCCAGGTGCTGGAACTGCCGGTCACCGGCACGGTGCAGGAGATGATGGGCATGGGCGCCTACATCGAGCGCCGCAGCCTCAACCGTCTGCTGCAGGAGGGCGACCTGGTGAACAGCGCTGCGCTGCTGGTGGAGCCCGGCCATGAAGCCGCATTGCTGGAGCGCCTGAAAAGCCTGCCGCGCGTGGTGGCCGCCTTCAGCAAGGGGGTGATGCTGCGCAACATCGAGGAAATCACCGCCCGCAACGTGCTGGTGTTCAGCGCCATTCTCACGGTGTTTGCCAGCATCATTGCCGTGGGCGTGGTCTACAACCATGCACGCATTGCGCTGGCCGAACGCGCCTGGGAACTGGCCAGCCTGCGCGTGCTGGGCTTCACGCGCGGCGAGGTGTCGGCCTTCCTGCTGGGCGAACTGGCGCTGGAAATTCTGCTGGCCATCCCACTTGGCCTGACCGCCGGCTACTGGCTGGCCGCCGCCATCGTGCAACTGATCAAGACTGACGAGTTCTTTTTCCCGCTTGTGATCCATGCCTCCACCTACGCCTATGCCGCGGTTACGGTGGTGGCGGCGGGCCTGGCCAGTGCACTGATCGTGCGCCGGCGCATCGACCGGCTGGATCTGGTGGGCGTGCTGAAAACGCGAGAATAGAGAAACACAAGGCAGGGACGAGATGATGATGTCAAAGAAAAAACTGTGGATGGCCGGGGGTGGGCTGCTGGCCGTGTTGCTGTTGGTGGGGGCTTTCTGGCCCCGGCCCACGGAAGTCGAGGTGGGCACCGTCAGCCGCGGCACCTTCGAGCGCAGCGTGCAGGAAGACGGCAAGACCCGCCTGCGCGAACGCTACGTGGTCTCCACGCCGCTGACCGGCCGTGTGCAGCGCGTCACCCTCAAGCAGGGCGACGCGGTGGCGCGCGACGCGGTGCTGGCCACACTGTGGCCGGTGATGCCCGGCCTGCTGGATGAACGCACGCGCCAGGAGCAGGATCAGCGCATTGGTGCGCTGGAGGCCGCGGTGCGCCGCGCCACGGCCAACGTGGAGCGGGCCAAGGCGTCGCTGGACCAGGCCATCGCCGACCTCAAACGCAGCGAGATGCTGGCGCAACAGGGCTTCGTCTCGCCAACGCAAAATGAGAGCGGTCGCCTCACCGTACGCCTGCGCCAGAAGGAACTGGACAGCGCCCGCCTGGAAGAGCACGCCGCACAACACGAACTGGAGCAGGCACGCATCGCCATCCGCACCTTCGGCCAGGGCAGCACCACGCAACGCTCCTGGGACATCAAGTCACCGATCGCCGGCAAGGTGCTCAAGCTCACCCAGGAGAGCGAGGGCCTGGTGCAGGCCGGCACGCCCCTGCTGGAACTGGGCGACCCTGCCAACCTGGAAGTGGTGGTGGACCTGCTGACCGAGGATGCGGCCCAGGTGCGCCCCGGCACGCCGGCCACCCTGGCCAACTGGGGTGGCCCGCAGCTGCTGCAGGCGCGCGTGCGCATCGTGGAACCGGCGGCCTACACCAAGGTCTCGGCCCTGGGCGTGGAGGAACAGCGCGTCAACGTGGTGCTGGACATCACCTCGCCACCCGAGCAGTGGAGCGCGCTGGGCGACGGCTTCAAGGCCGACGTGCGCATCGTGGTGCAGACCGTGCCGGATGCGCTCAAGGTGCCGGTCAGCGCCCTCTTCCCCGCCGGTGCCCGGGCCGCCCTCTACGTGGTGGACGGCGGACGCGCCCGCCAGCACGAGGTGGAGGTGCTGGCGCGCAACGGCAGCGAAGCCTGGATCAAGAGCGAACTCGCGCCCGGCACGGAAGTGATTCTCTTTCCGCCCAGTTCGCTGCAGGACGGGGAACGGGTCAAGAAACTCACGGGCGGCTAAGCTCCGCTACACGCCATCCGATGGCCGGATTCACTCACCCGCGACGGCATCATTTGGCACGTAGCAGGGATCCCCAGGAAAAAGAAACCGCGTACATCACGCTACGCCAAGGGCGCTCCGGCCTTTCCCTTGCAGGCTGCGGTTGCGTGTCGCGGGTCTGAAGGGTGGACGCCGTGGCCGCCCCGCCTTGTGCGTGTGCCGTGCGGCAGACGTGGATCGTGTCCTGAAACAGCGGACGCATGCAGTCGGGGCAAGTATCCAAAATAACCTCTGCAGGAAGCCTGTGAACCGGACGGACCTTACAGGCGCTCTGTGTCGGCCGCATGACAACCCGGCCCCTCGCCGAACCGGGCCCGGCGCCGATGCAAAAAATTCGTCGAGCAGACCGGCAGCTGGCCCGGCAACTGACATCAGCTTGTAAAACTCCGGGCGCAGACTATTCTCCTTGTCAGAACGGTGCCCAGGGAGAAAGCCATGAATGCGTCCACGTACAAGATCGAAAGCTCGCAGCCCATCGTGTCCACGCTGCTGCGCGCCGGCATCCGTAGTGGTGCCCTGCTGGCCAACCGCGAACTGGCCGTGGCCCTGGCCGCCAAGAGCCTGACCTCGCCACCCGGTGGCGAGATCCGCGTGGTCCATGTTCCCAGCGGTGAAGTGATCTTCAGCAAGAGCGGTGACGGGTGGGCTTCCCCCAGTTTCCCGGACAGATTCAATAACATGATGTGTTCTGGAGATA
>ERZ1292640.3041-Hain-H43-02um-R1-3041-length-13197-cov-7_pt1 | contig 13197 bp, 12 predicted proteins | sample MGYA00564404_ERZ1292640 | MGnify/ENA primary metagenome ERZ1292640 (study PRJEB36523, sample SAMEA6512636) | groundwater metagenome | collected 2019-01-08 | study: AquaDiva: Metagenomics assemblies of 32 groundwater samples
GGTGTTCTCGGGTGCGAGGCCCCGCGCGCCGCGATGGCCCTGCAAATCGAATGCGCTTGCGAGCAGGGGTGTCAGCAGCGCGGCCAATGCTGCTAGCAGGCGAGCAGTGCGGTGCGAGTTCATGTTCGATATCATCGCTTTGACAAGCGCATCAGGTCCTCGATCACTTCGATGGAATGGCGCGAAGTCTCCACGCTGGTGTACGCCTTCGCTACCTTGCCCGCGGGATCGATGAGGAAGGTGTAGCGCCGCGCATGGCGGCTGCCTTCGGTCAGGGCGCCGTAGCTTCGGCTGACTGCGCCGGAGGTGTCCGCCAGCAGCGGGAACGGCAGGTTGTACTTCTTCGCGAACTGCGCATGACTCGCGCTGTCGTCCAGGCTCACCCCGACCACCTGCGCGCCCATCTGCTCCAGCGCGAATATGTCATCGCGGAACCTGCACGCCTGTTCGGTGCAACCCGGCGTGCCGTCCTTCGGGTAGAAATACAGCACCACCCACTTGCCGCGGAATTGTGCGAGGCTGCGCGACTTTCCAGTTTGGTCCGGGAGAGAAAATGCGGGCGCCGTTGCGCCGGCTGCGGGAACGGCAGCACCGGCGTCGACAATGATCAGCGACAGCACGGCGGCAAGAAGTCTTGAAGCAAATGCACTAACCGAAAGTCTCATCCCGGCATTTTAGATCGGATTTCCTCGCGCTTGTCCTGAGGTCAATCGCGAGGTGCCAGAGCCGGACCTTGGGTTCAAAGTAGTCGACGATGAATCGGATCCGCTGCAGAGATCGCCCCACCGATGATTGGCGCAGATCGATTATGGCTTCTCCACCGAACTATTTCGCCAACCGCTCTCCCTGTCTGTCAAGAACCTCCGGGTTCGCGCACGCCGTCGGGCGTTCGCCCCGCAGCACTCTCAAGATGTCGTCCCCCGCGTCGCTGCCCATGCGCAGCATCGCTTCATGCGTGAGTGCGGCGCTGTGCGGTGTCACGATGACGTTGTCCAGTTGCAGTAGTTCCAGCCCGCGCGCGGGTGGTTCCTGCTCCAATACGTCGACGGCGGCCCCGCCCAGCGGGCCGTTTTTCAATGCATCGACCAGCGCCGCCGTGTCGATCAGGGCGCCGCGCGCGTGATTGATCAGAAAACTGCCCTTCTTCATCAGGGCGAGCGCACGCGTATTGATCAGATGCCGGTTCGCTTCGGTTGCCGGGGCGTGGAGTGTGACGAAATCCGAACTCGACAGCAATTCATCCAGTGTCACCGGTTCGGCGCCGCGCGCCGCGATCGTCGGGTGCCCCAGATTGGGGTCATAACCCAGGACCCGCATGGCGAACGCGCTGCGGCCAATTTCCGCGACGCGGGTTCCGATGCGTCCCATGCCGACGATGCCCAATGTGCGCCCGTGGATATCGATTCCGAGCAGGCCGTCGCGCACATTCCACCTGCCGTCGCGCACGGCGCGGTCTGCCCGGGCGATCTGGTGTGCCAGGGCAATCATGGTGCCGATGACATGCTCGGCAACGGATTCCGTGTTCGCATCGGGGGTGTAGACGACGGGAATGCCGAGTTCCGTACAGGTTTGGACCGGTATGTAGTCCAGGCCGACGCCGTGCCGCGCGACCACCCGCAGCTTGCGGCCGGCACGGATGGCCTCAGGGGAGACGGGGATGCGAACCAGCAATGCGTCGGCGTCGATGATCGCCGACTCGAGACCGTCCTGGCTGGCATCTCCCAGGACCAGGACCTCGGCCTGACGCGCCAGGCGTGCGTGGGCAGCTGGATGAATAGCGTGCGTAGTCAGTATCTTGAATGGCATACGTGGTTCCATTTAAAGAGCTAGTTGACCGCTCGTAACTCCCATATTAATATATTAGTTGACTAGTTGACTAGTGAATCACAATGCTTCCACATTCTCCCGCTACGTTCGCCGATGCCTACCAGAGGATCAAGAAGGGCATCCTTGATCTGCGCTACCAGCCGGGCCAAAAGCTCTCGGAGGCGAAGCTTGCCGCCGAATTGAAGCTCGGCCGGTCCCCGATCCGAAGCGCGCTGGCCCGCCTCGAGCGCGACGGCTGGGTCCGTGTCCTGCCCCAAAACGGCACGTTCGTGCGGCGCTTCACACCGGAAGAGGTTGCCGCCATGAGCGAGCTGCGCCTGTTGCTCGAGGCGCATGCGGCGAGCGTCGCGGCGACACGGGTGGCGCCGCAGGAACTGGCCGAACTGCGGCTAAAGTTCGAAGCGCTCAAGGCGAAGGGGGCATCCAAGAATTTCGACGAGTTTCTCGCGCTTGACGATCTGTTCCACGGCATGGTCTACCGGCTTGCCGGCAACGCCTTCATCGCCCAGATACTGAACAACCTGCGCGACCAGATCCATTGGATACGCGTCACGACCGCGACGCTTCCCGGCCGGGTCGAGGAATCGCTCCTGGAAATGGACCGGGTGCTGCACGCGATGGAGCATCGAGACGCGCTGGCAGCGGCCGAGGCGATGCGCCAGCACATCGGCAATATTGCCGTCTCGTATGAAGCGCTTCCCGGCGCACGCGAGGAGGGCGCCGATGCTGCCTGAACTCAAGCGGACCGTGACCAGCAGCGACGCTCCAGCGGGGCGGGGGCCGTTTCCGCAAGCGGTTCAGGTCGGACCCCTAGTCTTCGTCTCGGGTCAGGGGCCGCTGTCGCCCGCCACCAATCGGCCGCTGGAGGGTGATCTCGAGGTCCAAGTGCGCCAGACTTTCGCCAACGTCGAAAAAATTCTCGAAGCCGCCGGCCTGAGCCTTGCCCATGTGGTGAAAGTCACGGTGTACCTCGCCGACATCCAAAGGGTGCCCGAACTCAACCGCATTTACGAGCTGCTGATGCCCCGGCCATTCCCGGCGCGAACGCTGGTGCAGGCCGGCTTGCGCGGCATCGACGTCGAGATGGATGTGATTGCGGCGCACCCGGGACTTGCGGCGTGGGACGCGCCGAAGGCAAAGGCTTAGCGCAGCGATGATATTCATCGGCACCGATATCGGCGGCACCTTCACCGACCTGTTCGCCATCGAGCTCGAGACGGGCCGGTCCATGACGGCGAAGGTGCTCACCGACCACGAGGATCCCACGCAAAGCGTGTCCGAGGGCATCCGGCAGATGGTCGAATCCGGCCAGCTGAAACCGGAGGCGGTGGCGCGGGTGCTGCACGGCACCACGCTGGTGACGAATGCGGTGATCCAGCGCCGCGGCGCCAAGGCGGCGCTGCTCGTGACCGAGGGCTTTCGCGATGCGATTGAAATCGGTACCGAGCACCGCTTCGACCTGTACGACCTCGACATCGAAAAGCCGCGGCCGGTGATCCCGCGCCATCTGCGCCGGCCGGTTCGCGAACGCATCCTCGCCGGCGGCATCGTCGAACTGCCGCTCGATCGTGCCCAGGCCGAGACGGAAGTCAGGGCGCTGCTGGCCGAAGGCGTGCAATCCATCGCGGTCTGCCTGCTGCACGCATTTCGCAATCCGGCGCACGAAATCGAGCTGCGCGAACTCATACGCAGCCTGGCGCCCGGACTGCACGTTTCGCTTTCCTCCGAGGTCGCGCCGGAAATCCGCGAATACGAACGCGCATCGACCACCGCCCTCAACGCATATGTCGCGCCTGTGGTCGGTCCATACCTGCGCGATCTGGGCGAGCAACTCGCCGGTCGCGGCATCCGCGGCGCATTGCTCATCATGCAGTCCAACGGCGGCACGGCCGTAGCGGAGACGGCGTCGCAATTTCCGGTGCGCCTGCTTGAATCCGGCCCGGCCGCCGGCGCCATAGGCGCGGCCTACATCGCCCGCGCCACCGATCGGCCGAAGGTGCTTTTTTTCGACATGGGCGGGACCACGGCAAAGGCATTCATCGTCGATGACGGACGCCCGATCGTCGCGCGCAAGCTCGAAGTGGCACAGGTCTACCGCTTCAAGCACGGCAGCGGCCTGCCGGTGCAGGTGCCGGCCGTCGACATGATCGAAATCGGGGCCGGCGGCGGCAGCATCGCGCACATCGATCGGCTCGGCCTGCTCAAGGTCGGACCGCAAAGCGCCGAATCCAATCCCGGCCCGGCCTGCTACGGTCTTGGCGGCAAGCTGCCCACGGTGACCGATGCCGACGTGGTGCTCGGCTACATCGGCACCGATACCTTCCTCAGCGGGAAGATGCGCCTGGACGGCGCTGCGGCCCGCCGCGCGATCGCGGAGCATCTGGCGCAGCCGCTCGGGCTTTCGATCGAAGAGGCGGCCTGGGGCGTCCACCAGGTGGTGAATGAGAACATGGCTGCGGCCGCTCGCGTTCACCTGCTCGAGCGCGGCCGCACGCCGGGCGATTACAGCATGGTGGCGTTCGGCGGCGCCGGCCCGACGCATGCGTATGGCGTGGCGCGCGCGTTGCGCCTGCGCGAACTCGTCGTGCCCTGGCAGGCGGGGGTGGGCTCGGCGTTCGGGATGCTGTGCGCGCCGGTCGCCTTCGACATGGCGCGCAGCCATACCGTCGCGGTAGACCAGGCGCCCTGGGCCGAGATTGCCGCCATGCTCGATGCCATGGTGCGCGATTGCCGCGGCAAAGTGGCGAAAGCGGGCGTCCCGGAAGGGGAAATCGTAGCCACGCGATCCGCCGACCTGCGCTTCCGCGGCCAGGGCCACGAAGTGCAGGTCGATCTCGAAGGCCTGCAATGGCCGGATGTGGATGCCGCCGAGGTGCTGCGCCGGTTCCGCGCAGAGTACGAGCGCCTTAACGCGGTGAAAGGACCGGATGCGCCGGTCGAATTCATCACCTGGCGCGCAAGCGCGCGCGGGCCGGTGCCGCAATTGCCGCTGCGGCAGGGATCCGCCGGCGCGGCGACGGCGCCGCGCTCGACGCGGCGCGTCTACTTTCGCGAGACGCAGGGTTTTACCGATACGCTGGTGCTCCCGGCCGGCTCTCTCGCCGTGGGCGAGGCGCTGGCCGGCCCGGCATTGATCGAACTCGGCGATGCGACCATCACGGTAGGCCCTGGCGCCAGTGCGCACTTGCGCGAAGACGGCCTGGTATTGATCACCCTGCCCTCCTGAGTCGAGAAAAGAGCCATGGCAATGGAAACAAAGTTCGCGCCCTATCTGCTCGAGATCTTATGGAACCGGCTGCTCGCGCTCGCCGAGGAACAGGCGCAGGTGCTGATGCGCACCGCGTTTTCGACTATCGTGCGCGAGGCGGGCGATCTGTCGGCGGCCATATTCGACCGCAGGGGAAGGATGGTCGCGCAAGCGCGCACCGGCACCCCCGGCCACGTCAATACCATGGCGCGTGGCATGCGATTCTTCCTCGAGGAATTTCCGATCGATACCCTCGAGCCGGGCGACGTGCTGCTGTCGAACGACCCGTACAAGCTCGCCGGCCAGCTGAACGACATGTGCCTGGTGACGCCGGCTTTCTGGAAAGGGCGCTGCATCGGTTTCTTCGCGAGTTGCTGCCACATGGTGGACGTGGGCGGCGTCGGACTTACCGCGGATGCGCACAACGTTTTCGAGGAAGGCCTGCAGGTTCCGTTCTGCAAGTTTCTGGTGCGGGGGCAGGAAAACCGCGATGTCGTGCGCTTCATCCGCGTCAATGTGCGCACGCCGAACGAAGTGATCGGCGATCTGTACGCCCAAGTCGCCGCGGGCGAGGTCGGTGCGCGCCGCCTGACGCAGATGCTGGAGGAATTCGATTTCGCGGACATAGAGGAACTCGCCGACGAGATCGTGAATCGTTCGGAAAATGCGGTGCGCGCAGCGGTTGCCGCCTTTCCGGAGGGAACCTTCCGCTATGCCTGCGACAACGATGGTTTCGAGCACCCCCTGCGCATCGAGGTAAGTATCACGCGGCAGGGCGAGACTCTGGTGGTCGATTTCGACGGTACGGCAGCCAGCGTCGAGCGCGGCATCAACGTACCGCTCGCCTACACCACTGCATATACCTGCTACGCGGTGAAATGCATTGTCGCGCCCGACGTCCCCAACAACGAGGGCAGCTTCCTGCCGTTTATCGTGCGGGCGCCGCGCGGTTCGCTGCTCAACCCGGTGCATCCCGCGCCGACCGCCGCGCGGCACATCGTCGGACATTTTTTGCCCAGCGTCGTGTTCGGCGCGCTGGAGAAAGCGCTGCCGGAGAAGGTGCCGGCGGACAGTGCCGCAGGCTTGTGGGTGACGCAGCTCTCCGGCTTCGCCGGCAAGGAGCAGCCGTTCGCCTTCGCTTTCTTTTCCTGCGGCGGAATGGGCGCACGCCGGGAAAAGGACGGTCTGTCCGTAACGTCTTTTCCGAGCGGAATCCAGAACGTCTCGACCGAGATTATCGAATCGTCCTCGCCTGTGGTGATGCGCCAGCGCGAACTGCGGCCGGATTCGGGCGGGGCGGGCCGCTATCGCGGCGGCCTGGGACAGGTGATCCGGTTCGAAGTGCGATCGCACGGACCGTGCGTGCTTTCCGCCATGTACGACCGGGTGCGTTTCGCGCCGCGCGGCATACACGGCGGCGCCAGCGGTGCTGCAGGTCTCGTGCTCGGCAAGGACGGGCGCGAGCTGCCGAGCAAAGGGCGCATCACGATCCAGTCGGGGGAGCAGGTTACGCTGCGCTTGCCGGGCGGCGGCGGGCTGGGCGATCCGTGCGAGCGCGCAAGGGAGGCAATCGAGGCGGATGTGCGGGAAGGCTACTTGACCGAGGCCGAATCGAAGCGGATTTACGGATAACAAGAGAGGCTGTTTCAGCATCACCGAGATGGCCTCCGAAACGAGGGTCGTACGAGGGAGTGAATCCCTCATTTTGCAGCGGATACCAACTATAGAAAGGAGTGGGACATGAAAATCGGGAAACTGGTTGGCACAATTGGAGCGGCAGCTTGCGTGGTGATGGCGATGCCGGCGCTGGCGCAGGATATCAAGCTCGGCGTGGTTGCCGGAATGTCGGGGCCGGGCACCTCCTACGGCATCGGCATCCGCCAGGGTGCCGAAATGGCGGTCAAGGAAATCAATGCCGCGGGCGGGATCAAGGGCCGCAAGATTGCGCTGGTCGTCGCGGACGATGCGAGCAACCCGGCGCAGTCGGTCACTGCGATGCAGCGCCTGGTGAATGAGCCGGTCGACCTGGTGGTGGGCGGCTGGGGCAGCTCCCAGGTGCTTGCCAACATGGATGTGGCCGAACGCGCCGGCCTGCCTTATATCGTGGTTGGCGCCACCAACCCGAAGATCACCACCGACAAGAACAAGTGGACCTTCCGCGTCATCTTCACCGATTCGGTCCAGGCGGAGCAGATCGCCGATGCGGCGGTGAAGCGATTGGGGATGAAGCGCATCGCGGTGATCCATGACGCGAACGACTACGGCGTGGGCAACCGCGACATATTCCTCGCCAGCCTGAAGAAAATCGGCATCGAGCCGGTTGCGATGGTTTCCTACCAGTCGGCGGACAAGGATTTCACGGCGCAGCTGTCGCGGATCCGCGAGGCGAATCCGGACGGCCTGGCGATTTTCGGAACGATTCCGGCGGCACCGGCGATCATGAACCAGGCGCGGGATCTCGGCATCAAGGCCCGCTTCATCGGTACCGGCGGCCTCGCCAACGAGAACCTGATGACGCTCTCCCCCAAGGCGTCCGAGGGCACGGTGCTGACGACCTATTTCCACGAGGACGTCGACGCCCAGGCGCGGGCCTGGGCTGACCGTTACGTAAAGGAGTTCAGCGGCAGTGCGCAGCCGCCGCGTCCGGTGCTGGCGGCCTGGGAGTATCGGGCGATCAAGTTCATCGCCGCCCCCTGCCTCGAATCCTCCGGGACCGACAAGGAGAAGCTGCGCCAGTGCATCAGCCGCTGGAAAGGCAAACTTTTCAGCGTTCCGGGTGAGGCCTACTTCGACAAGACCGGCCAGTTGATCCAGCAGTCGGTGCTGGTCGAGGTCGGCAACGGCGCGTTCCAGGCCTTCAAGGGAAAATAGTCCCGCTCGGGGCGAGGACCATGTTCGATCAGCTCTTCATCGGCGGACTCGCCACCGGCTGCATCTATGCGGTGGTGGGTCTCGGCTTCACGCTGGTCTACCGCACGCTGCGCATGGTGAACTTCGCGCAGGGGCACGTGTTCATGGCCGGAGCCTTCCTCGGTCTGGTGATCGCCGAGCGCGTGCGTCTGCCCGCGCTGCCCCTGCTTCTGGTCGTCGGCGCGGTGGCGTTTGCGCTCGGCATGGTCCTCGAGCGCCTGGTGTTCAGGCGCCTGTATCACAACCACGAGGTGTTCATCGTCGGCTCGATCGGCCTGGGCATCGTGCTCATGAACGGCGTGCGGGTGTTTTTCCCCGAGCCGGTTCCGTTCCCGAAGGTGTTCGGCAGCACCGTGGTGCAAATCGGGACGGCGCGGTTCCAGGAGGCTTACCTGTGGGTCGTGGTGTCCACGCTGGTGCTGGTCGTGCTGCTGCATGCGATGTTCACCTATACCCGCACCGGCCGCGCGTTGCGCGCGGTCGCGGCGGACGCCGAGATCGCCGGTACGGTGGGCGTGAACGTCAATCGCGCCATCGCCTTTACCTTCGGCCTGAGCTTCGCGGTGGCGGCGATCGCCGGCGTGCTGATCGGCCCGCTCTACTTCGTGTCGTTCGATATGGGCGATATGGTCGGCCTGAAGGCGTTCAGCGCGGCGGTATTCGGCGGCATCAACAGCATCCCCGGCACCATCCTCGGCGGGCTGGTGATCGGCGTGCTGGAGAATTTTGCCGGCGGCTACATATCGTCCGCGTACAAGGATCTGGTCGCGTTCGTCATCCTGCTGGTCATGCTGATCTGGCGGCCGACCGGTCTCCTCGGGCGCGAGACCCCGGTGAAGGTATGACCGCCTTCAGGATTTCGCAGCGTGGGTGGATCGTCGTTGCGGCGCTCGCCGCGCTGGTGGCGCTTCCGGGCTATGCCCCGCAATATCTGGTCCACGTCGCGAACTTCATCCTGATCTACACCCTGCCGGTGATCGGGCTGGGTTTCCTCACCGGCTTCACCGGCCGCGTGTCCCTCGCGCAAGGCGCGCTGTTCGGCGTCGGCGCCTATACGACGGCGCTGCTCACGACGAAGCTCGGCTGGGCTCCGCTGGCGACGCTGGTCCCGTCGGTGCTGATGACGGTGGTGCTCGCCGTCGCCTTGGGCGGCGCGGCGGTCCGCCTGGCCGGGCTTTACTTCGTCATGGCGACCATAGGCATCCAGCAAATCGTATGGCTGGTGCTGATGAACTGGATCGAGCTTACCAACGGGCCGCAGGGCGTGCGCTCCATCCCGGCGATCGGCCTCGGCGGGTACGAGCTCGAAACGCCGCAGCGCTTCTTTTTCCTCGCGCTTGCGGCCGCCGGCATTTCCTATTTTCTTGCCAAGCGCGTGATTGGCAGCCGCCTCGGGCTCTACCTCAGGGCGCTGAGCGACGATCAGCTCGCCGCTTCTTCCGTGGCGGTGGAAGTCGGGCGCGCCAAGGTGACGGCGCTCGCGCTGTCGGCAGCGTGGGCCGGTGCCGGCGGCTTTCTCTACGCCCACTACGTCCGCTATATTCATCCCGACATGTTCGGGCTCGAGGCTTCGGTGCTGTATCTGGTGATGAGCATGTTCGGTGGTTACCGCTCGATCGCGGGGATGATCGTCGCCACCGCGATTCTCGAATCCGCCACTGAATACCTGCGCCCCTTCGGCGAATTCAGGATGATCGCGTACGGCATGATTCTGCTGTTGGGGATGATGTATTTCCCCAAGGGAATACTGACGCTGGTGCGTCGCCGCGCAAGCGCCCCCGCGACGGAGAAAAGCTGATGGCGCTGTTGTCGGCATCAGGAGTCTCGCTCGCGTTTGCCGGGGTGCGCGCGCTGGCGCAGATCGATCTGCAGATCGAGGAGGGCGAACTCCTCGGCATCATCGGTCCCAACGGGTCGGGCAAGAGCACGCTGTTCAACGTGCTCTCGGGCATTTATCGGGTCGACGACGGAAGCATCGTGTTCCGCGGCCAGCGCATCGAGCAGCTCGGCGTCGCGCAGATCGTCCGCTGCGGGATCGCGCGAACGTTCCAGAACAAGCGCTTGTTCGGCACCATGACCGTTCTCGAAAACGTGGTGGTCGCCGCCCTGAAGGGCGCGCAGGGGTCGGCGCTGGGCGATGTCCTGGGACTGCGCAGCGCGGCGCAGGCCAGGGACAAAGCGGTCGCTATCGCCGATCGCTGCCTGGCGCTGACGGGGTTGACGCAGTCCAGGGAATTGCTCGCGCGGGACCTGCCCTATGGCGCGCAAAATCGGCTGGAACTGGCGCGGGCGCTGGCGCTCGAGCCGACTCTGCTGCTGCTGGACGAGCCGGCGGCCGGTTTGAATCCATCGGAGCGCGCCGAACTGCGGGAACTGATACGCAGGATACACGGGGAGGGCCTGACCATCGCTCTGGTGGAGCACGACGTGCGCATGGTGACCGGGCTGTGTGCGCGGGCGATCGTCCTCGATCACGGCGAAAAGATCGCCGATGGCGCCTCAGCGGCGGTAGTCCGGGATCCACGGGTGCAGGCCGCCTACTTCGGCGTGGTCGAAGGCGAGGAGGAAGCGCATGGCGTCTGAAGCCAGTTCGTCGCGGCCGGTCCTCTCCACCAGCGACCTGCACGTCTACTACGGGAAAGTGCACGCGGTGCAGGGCGTCTCCATCGAGATCCGCGCCGGCGAAGTGGTCGCCCTGCTGGGCGCGAACGGCGCAGGCAAGAGTTCGATCATCCGCTCGCTGGTCGGGCTGACGTCGGCAGTCGGGGGCGGCATCTGGCTTCGCGACCAGCGCATCGACGCGCTGTCGAGCGATGCGCGCGCCCGCCTGGGGATGGCCTATGTTCCGGAGGGCCGGCGCGTGTTCGGCGACCTCAGCGTGCGCGACAACCTCCTCATGGGGGCGTACGTCGTGCGCGACCGCACGCGGATCGAGCAGAACATCGAAGAGGTATTTGCCCTGTTCCCGCGCTTGCGCGAGCGCCAGCGGCAACTGGCAGCGACCCTGTCGGGGGGCGAGCAGCAGATGCTCGCGATTGGACGCGCCCTGGTGCGCGAGCCGCAAGTGCTGCTGCTCGACGAGCCTTCGCTCGGCCTCGCGCCGGTGATGATCAAGGTCATCTACGAAACACTGATGCGCATCCGGGAGCGCGGCATGACGCTGCTGCTGGCCGAACAGAGTGCGCATATCGCCCTGAAGATCGCGGATCGCGCCTATGTCCTCGAAACCGGACGCGTGAATTACGCCGGCGATGCCGCTGCGCTGCGCAGCGATCCGGCGCTGCGTGAATCCTATCTCGGCGTATAACGCCAACCATCGGACTGGAGCCCGTCATGAAAATCACGAACATCACCGCGATACCGCTCTCCTACAAGCTCCCCGAGGGCAAGACCGTCAGGATGGGCATCGGCAGCACCACCAAGCGCGACACCATCATCGTGCGTGTCGACACGTCCGAGGGTGTCGTTGGCTACGGCGAGTCGCATCCCGGGCGCAGTCCGGGCGCCGTGGTCAGCATGATCCACAACACGCTGGCTCCGATGCTGTTGGGCATGGATGCGCACGACACCATCGGCGTCTGGCAGCGCGTGCACCGGATGCAATTGTCCAGCCATGGCCAAGGAGCCTCGGCCGCGATGGGCTTGTCCGGCATCGATATCGCCTTATGGGACATTCGCGGCAAAGCCGCCAACCTGCCGTTATACAAACTGCTCGGAGGCAGTCATCGCCGCATCCCCGCCTATGCAGGCGGCATTGCGCTCGGTTTCCAGGCAAAGGAATCGCTGGCGGAAGAAGCGCAGCGCTATGTCGGCCAGGGCTACAAGGCGCTCAAGCTACGCATCGGCGATTCCGCCAGGGCCGACATCGAGCGCGTCATCCATGTGAGAAAGGTGCTGGGCGATGACATCGACATCCTCACCGATGCCAACACGGCCTATACCATTGCCGACGTGCGCCGTGTCCTGCCCGTATTGGCCGATATCGAGGCCGGCTGGCTGGAAGAGCCTTTTGCCTGCAACGACTTCGCGTCGTATCGGGCGGCGGTCGCAATCACGCCCCTGGTGCCGATCGCGGCCGGCGAGAATCACTTCACGCGATTCGAATTCGCGCAAATGATAGAGAGCGGCGCCGTGCAGGTATGGCAGCCGGACCTGTCGAAGACCGGCGGTGTCACCGAAGGCATCCGCATCGCCGCCATCGCCTCGGCGTGGCGGATTCCGCTGCACGCACACAGTTCCGCGACCGGGATCAATCACGCAGCCACGCTGCATTTTCTCGCTGCGACGGAAAACGCGGGATATTTCGAATCCTGTGTCTCGGAGTTCAATCCCCTGCGCGACATGTTCGGCAAAGCCTACGAGATCGGCGGCGACGGCTGCGTGGAGCCGCCACAGGGGCCGGGGCTTGGAATCGACGTGGACGAAGCGCTGTTCAAACAGTATCCCCTGATCGACGGCCCCGGCTATGTCGTCAAGTTTTGACGTAGTCGGAGACTAACGCTGCCCGCTTCGCTTAGAATCGGGCGGTGTCCCCGCAAGATCAAACGCGCACCAACGTGTCGCTTTCGCCGCGGCTCCTCGCGCTGGTGTTCGCGCCCTTCGCGGCGGGATTCTTCTTCTCCTATCTCTTTCGCAATGTCAACGCGATCATCGCCAAAGACCTGGCAGCCGAGTTTTCGCTCTCGCCCGCCGATGTCGGCCTGCTCACCAGCCTGTACCTGCTCAGCTTCGCCGCGATGCAGGCGCCGGTGGGCGTGCTACTCGACCGCTACGGGCCGCGGCGCGTGGTGGCATCATTGCTCTGCATCGCCGGGCTGGGCGCGCTGGAATTCGCCCTCGCCGCCGGTTTCGGCGAACTGGCCCTCGGCCGCGCACTGATCGGCTTCGGCGTTTCGGCGTGCCTGATGGGCAGCTTCAAGGCGTTCACGCTCTGGTTCCCGCTCGCCCGGCTGGCAACCCTGAACGGATGGATGATCGCGTTCGGCGGTCTCGGCGGTCTCGCCGCGACCTCGCCGCTCGAGGCCCTGCTCGGGCCGCTCGGCTGGCGCGCGGTGTTTGTCGGCCTGGCGGCAGGCTGCGCCCTGGCCGCGGCCGCGATCTTTTTCGTCGTGCCGGAAAAGCCCTTGCCCGGCGCAGGCGAGGGCTGGGGCGCGGCATTTGCGCGCATGGGACGCGTCTTCGCAACGCTGTCGTTCTGGCGCATCGGCCTGCCC
>ERZ1292640.3042-Hain-H43-02um-R1-3042-length-13197-cov-6_pt1 | contig 13197 bp, 11 predicted proteins | sample MGYA00564404_ERZ1292640 | MGnify/ENA primary metagenome ERZ1292640 (study PRJEB36523, sample SAMEA6512636) | groundwater metagenome | collected 2019-01-08 | study: AquaDiva: Metagenomics assemblies of 32 groundwater samples
AATATGGACTAATATTAAATGATTTTGAAGATTTTGTCAAGGGTTAAAAAAAGCCCCGGGCAAACGCTTATGGCGAATGTTTGGGGCTGAAATGTTATGGCGGGACTCTACGCCTCGCTTCTCTAATTCGTCTTCTTGATGCCGGTTAATTTTTCCAACAACTCTTTTGACATTGCCAACGACTCTTTGGTCTTGAGGATCTGTTCGTTTAGCTTGATAAGCCGCTCGTTCTGTTTGTCTATACTGCTCTTCAGATTTTGCAATGCTTCAAGTAATTCTTTCAAACCATCTTTTGGTGGCGTCTTATGGTCCATGTGTTTTCTCCTGATTACCAGTCTATAGCAAAGTGATGAGTTGGTCAATTACGTGTCCTCCCCCCTCTTGGAAAGAGGGATATAACAAAGTGTCCTCAATAAATAATGACTTTACAGACTTAACTTAGTATTTTTTCACCATCATACTTTCCAAAATTCCAATAAGCAGAAGATTTACAACCAAAGAAGAACCACCATAACTTACAAAAGGCAACGTTACGCCGGTAATGGGCAAGAGACCGAGATTTGCTCCCAAATTGGTAATTAATTGCGCGAAAAACAAAATTAAAATTCCCATAGCTGTAGCCGCCACAAAATCATCATCGGATTTTTGAATTATTAAAAGCAAACGCCAAAATACAAACGTGAATAAAATCAGCATCGTCGCTACTCCCGCCAAACCCAGCTCTTCGCCAATAACCGAAAAAACAAAGTCTGTATGCGCTTCCGGCAAAAAACGCAATTGGCTTTGCGAGCCAAATCCCAAACCGCGGCCGAATAATTTTCCGGCGCCAACGGCAATAATGGATTGGGCTACATTGTAACCGCTGCCCAGCGGGTCCCGGCCGGGATCAACAAAATTGGCCAAACGATCTTTTTGATAATCTTTTAAGAAAAAAAACCAGCCAACAACCGCCAACGATACTACGCTGACCGTAAGCAAAAACAAATACAGCCGGCGCGCGCCAACTGCCCACACCATGCCAAACCAAATGGCGCCCAACAACGCCGCCGAACCCAAATCCGGCTGTAACATGGTTAAAACTAAAAATAAAAGAGAAACGATGCCCGTGCCAAAAAAAAATAAAGGCCTGTCAAATCTGCGGCCAAAACGGGAAATTATATAAGCAATCATTAAAATCAAGCCGATCTTGGCCATTTCCACCGGCTGAAAAGAAAACCCTGCCAAAGAAAACCAGCCTTTGGTACCGCGGATGGTTTGCCCAAAAATTAAAACCGAACCCATTAACAATAACGAAAATAAATACCACCACTTGGCCAAATAACGCCAAAGGGTGTGTTGGCTGGTGGCGGCCATAAATAAAAATAGCAGTCCAATACCCAAAGCCAGCAATTGTTTTTTGAAGTAAAATAAATTCGAACCGCGCGACAAATCAATGCTATAAATCGCGGCCATACCAATCATTACTAATAAAATAACAGCCGTAAAAAGTGGCCAGTCAAAACTGCGCGACGATAATTTTTGAAGATTTAACATAAAGGATGCGACTATGCTCTCGGCAACTCACACCTCCCTCGCCCTCCTCATAGGAGGGATTTTCGATTCCCCTCTTGAGAGGGGTTGGGGAGTGTGAGATTATTGCGCGTACACTGCCCCATCATAAACATTAATGATTGGGTAAAGCGCGATTTCGGTTACGCTTAAGCCCGAGACAAAATTACGCAGGTCAATATTTTTTGTTTCTAAAGAATTTATAGAATCCAAATGCAGGGGAAGAATACCAACCATCTGTCCATTTTGCAACAGCGCCACATAAAAATCCGCGGCCGCATAACTATACGGGCTGTTGTTAATTAAATTAAACTGAACAGCGTCGGTGTTAGTTCCTTCCTGCGCCAATGATTTTAGAAAAACAAAATCGCTCACTTGAAAATTTAATCGATAGGCCTGCCAACTGCCGGTATCAGTAATTTTGCGCGCCGAAATACGTTGATACTTTATATTTTCCAAAACAATAACGTGCGCGATCCCCGCTCCGTCATTCTTGTCCATCGAAGCCTTAGCGAAGTCGGATATTCCCAAATACGCCACCAACCGGCTTTCCCCGGGCAATAAGAAAGTTTTTTGAGAAGGTGTTTTGACGCCATTAATAATAAAGTAATAATCAAACATGGCAAGAAATCTGTTGTTTGAGTTTATTAACTCCGCCACGGCGTCATATTTATTTTCCCGGCTGGAAAAAAATTGCGTGTTTATGGCCTGAATGGGCTGGGCGCCAAAACGCGGATGAATTCCCGTGTAATTTATGGAGGCGGACAAACTGGCTTGCACCCGCGCGAAATCTTGCCAGCCTAATAAATAGCCGCCCCAGCGCCAAAGGCCAAAAATTAAAAAAATAGCGTCTATGCTGATGAGACTGATAACTAATATTTTATAAAGTAAAGCCTTGTGTTTTACATACCAAAAACTCCATTTTAATTCTTGGGAAGAAAATTCCTGTGTGGGATCTGTGTATTTGGTGAAATCGGGTTTTTTTGTCCCGTTCTTGACCAAAGGCGCGGTTTTGTCGCCATTGTGATTGTTGGGATTATAAATGTTGAGCATAAGTTATTGGAGTTGAAATTCCTAATTAGAAATTTATTATCACATGTATTATACACCAAAAATATAAAAAACGCCCGCATCCTCTTGTGAAGAATACGGGACGTGAGAATGTTCCTTTATCCTAGCTCGGCGAGGCGAACTTGATACGGAGAAGTCGGCGTTCGTCGCGATAATCTGGGTCTGTTAATAAGTCAAAATACAGATGCCAACGGCCATCAGCAAAGTAGAGGCATGGGGAGTAAGTTTCACGAAAAATTGTTTGCCTGCGCCGACCGCGTTCGCATAGAATCGTGCCTAGTAACACGACGCGTTTTCTTCCAATTCTGAGTTTGGCAGGATTCTCACCCCTGTGATTCAAGAGGGGTATACAGTCAACTAGCCCTAAGCCGGCATAGAGAGTAATCGCGCGTTGACGTAGATTTTCGGTACTTGAGTATTGGTCTCCACAGATGTCCATGAAGGAAACCAACTCAAGATCGTAAATCTTAAAATTCGACGAAGCGACATCCGCAATAACTACCAGTCCATCAGGAATAAGTTCGGGACAATATTTCTCGCTTGGGAATGGCTTCCTCTGCGTCAGAATGTTCCAAACCGCAACCACAATTCCAACACTTCCCAAAAAACCGAGTGGGATGATGTACCACAGCATCGCACACCTCCTTTGATTACTTGCATACAATGTAACTTAACTAATAACAATTGTCAATAAACATAAGCGTGATAGCGCTGGAAAAAAAGAAGCCCCATGATTTTCCCAAAGGAATCTCCAAGGGGCCAATGAACTAACGACTAACGCGAACCGCCGGCTGACTTGATGCGGAGAAGGCGGCGTTCGTCGCGATGGTCCGGGTCTGAGAATGAGTCAAAACCCACATACCACACCTCGCAAGTATACGCAAGGTAAGCAAAACGCCTTCTTCCGCATCCCTTGCGTTCGCGCAGAATCGTACCCATGAACACCAAAACCTTGCCTCTCAGTCCAGGCGGGATCTTGTCGCTCTGGCTCTTGACACGCGCCAAATCAACCAATCCAAGGCCCGCGTCTAACGCGATCGCGCGAGAGCGCAAGGATTCTTCTGTGGGGTACCTAACCAAATCTACATCTCCATATACTTCCCGAAATGAAACCGGCTCAAGATCGCTTATCTCGAACTCGGATGGATCAACATCCTTAACCACCTCAAACGACCATGGAATAAGCTCTGAAACAATCTTCTCGCTCGGGAACTGCTCCGGCTTTTGCTTGTAGATGTTCCAAACCACAACAATAAATGGGATGCACACTATCACAACGAGCACGCATGTGAAGAAGAACAGCCACATTTTGCGCCTCCTTTGGCTTTATACACACAACATAGCATAGCTTCGCAACAATTGTCAATAAAAAAACCGAGCACACGCTTCAAACGCGCGCTCGGGAATCAACGAACGAACTAATTCAGCTCTTCTACTCTCAAGGCGAAAACACCGAGAAATGTGTATCGTTCCTTTTCCGTATAATATACGCCACAACTAACAGTCCCGTCACCCCAGCCCAACGCAACCATGAGGCCATCCACATCAACGATGCGAGTATCAGTACGAACCCATGAGTCGTAACCGAGCGTTCGTTCCTTGGTGGATTCGTAATAACCACAAAGTAGTTGCCTAAGCATATCCGCATCGCCAAAGCTCAAGTAGTTGGTAGGAAATCCCTGCCGCCAACCCAGATCAGACACCAACTTCCTTTGCTCTTCCGCTGACTTATTGGTGGACTCAGGCACCAGCCGCGGAATCCAGAACACGATGCGGTTGCGACTATTTCCCTTTGCCCAAACGATAACTCCACCGTAACCAAACAACTCGGCCATTTTCCGCCATCGCTTGACAATGCGCGAGGCATTTTCCATGCGATACTTACTGGCAATGCGCTTGGTTGCCTCCTCATCGGAAAGCGGCTTATAGCCATTTTTCCCAAAAAAATACGAGATCAGAAGAACAGACGAAACAATCACCACGAAAATGAGCGCGATTGCGAGAAGCCACATCATTTGCCACCTCCCTTGTCTGACCAGAGTTTATCGCTTTGAGTGTTGTCTGCCAACTACCGCTGATCCTTTGTTTAGATCGCTTCCTTAATCTGTTCTTGAAAATCATCATCAATCACATCTACAATAGTTTTCAAAAAAATAAATAAATCATATTTTTCTTTTTTTGAAAGCTCGCCGCAAGGGCAAGTCGAGTGATTATTCTCCAGAGCGTTATGAATATACAATAGAAGCGCAGGTTGGCGAAGGAAGTTCGTATTTTGTATATATTTACTAAGAAAGCGCGAATCCGCCAAATGAACCCGATAGTTCTCTCCCAAGGTAGCGCAAATCTTACCCCTGTCTATCGGCCGATTGCGCCAGCCCGCTGTCCGAAACGTTTCCCAAATCACATGGCTGATAAATAGAATCGTAAAAAGACAATCTCGGGATGAATTGCGAGCTTTAAAGCATACAAAGCAAAACTCAAACAGCTCCGATTGCTTATTAAGCAGCTGTATGGCTGAACGATTCGCTATCCGTTGCATAGGACTAAGACGAATCATTCCATCTGCTTCCGATTCCGGTATGGAATTTAAATTGTAAAGAACGAGCGCCACGCTTTCAACTAGCTTGGCATCAATCTTCTTGATGTTTTCCATTGTATCCTCCACCTCACTTGAGTATACATCAACATTTAATTAAGTCAAAAAAAGCAACGCTGAAACCAGTGGCAGGCCTTGCCCTTTATCTTTTTTTATGATAAAATATCACTACAAAAATGTTTAAAAAATTAAAATTCGTTGTTTTATGCCTATCAAGAGAGTTGTTAAAGGGAGGATAACTGCCAAAGTAAAAACTAAAGTCTCCGACAAAGCCGATGCCAGTTATAGCGCCAAAAATATTACTGTGCTGGAAGGGCTGGAAGCGGTGCGCCGGCGGCCCGGGATGTATATAGGAAGCACTGGCCCGGTAGGTTTGCATCATCTTGTATGGGAAGTGGTAGACAATTCCATAGACGAAGCGATGGCCGGTTTTTGTAATCAAATAGATGTCGCGCTTTTGCCCGATCATTATATAGAAGTGAAAGACAACGGCCGCGGCATTCCGGTAGACATTCATCCGCAAACCGGTAAAAGCGCTTTGGAAGTGGTAATGACCAAACTGCATGCGGGCGGAAAATTCGACGCGGGTAGTTATAAAGTTTCCGGCGGTTTGCATGGCGTTGGCGTGTCGGTGGTCAACGCTCTGTCTTCTTATACCAAAGCCGAGGTACATCGCGATGGAAAAGTTTGGATGCAGGAATATAAAAATGGCGGCATTCCGGTAAAAAAAGTTCATCAAGTCGGCACAGCCAAAGACCGCGGCACGATTATTACTTTTAGAGCCGACGAAACTATTTTTGAAACCATAGACTACGAATGGAAAACAATTATAGATCATATTCGCCAGCAAGCTTATCTTTCCAAAGGCATCCGCATTTCCATCACCGACAAAAGAACGGGTGAAGAAAAAGCCGCTGACAAAACGGCTGTCCCCTTCCCCAATCCGGCTTATCAATTTTATTTTGAAGGCGGCATCGCTTCGTATGTCCGTCATCTCAACCAAAATAAAGAAGTAAAAAACGAAAATGTTTTTTATATAGAAAAAGAATATGAGGGCGTGAAAGTGGAGATCGCTTTGCAGTACAGCGACGAATTTACCGAATCTTTATTCGCTTTTACCAATAACATTTACAACCCCGAAGGCGGCACGCACGTGGCCGGTTTTCGCACCGCTCTTACCCGCAGTTTAAACACTTACGCCCATAATAAAAATATCCTCAAAGAAAAAGACGGCAATCTTACCGGCGAAGATGTGCGCGAAGGTTTGAATTGCATAATTTCCATAAAAGTTACCGAACCGCAATTTGAAGGCCAGACCAAAGCCAAGCTGGGAAACACGGAAGTTAAAACCGCGGTAGAAGCCGTAATGAATGATGAATTTCTAATTTTTCTGGAAGAACATCCCAAGGACGCGGAAGGAATCGTGGGTAAATGTTTGCTCTCCGCCCGCGCCCGCAACGCCGCCAAACTCGCCCGCGACACCATTTTGCGCAAAGGCGCTTTGGAGGGATTTACTTTGCCCGGCAAACTGGCAGACTGCAGCAGCCGTCACGCCGAAGAAACCGAGCTGTTTATTGTAGAAGGAGACTCCGCGGGTGGAAGTGCAAAGCAAGGACGCAACCGGGAAATTCAGGCCATCTTGCCTCTGCGCGGAAAAGTTTTAAACGTAGAACGCGCGCGCTTAGATAAAATTTTAACTAACAATGAATTAAAATCGCTCATCATCGCCATGGGCACGAACATTGGCGAACAAATGGATATTTCCAAACTTCGCTACCACCGGATTATTATTATGACCGATGCCGATGTGGACGGCGCGCACATCCGTACTCTTTTGCTTACTTTTTTCTATCGCTACTACCCAACGCTAATTACCGCCGGACATATTTTGATTGCCCAGCCGCCGCTATACAGTTTAAAGTACGGCAAAAACATGAAGTACGCTTACAACGACGAAGAAAAAGAAAAAATACTTTTAGAAATAAAAAACACCGCACCGGCCAAAGATAATTCCCCGCTTGGGCGGGGTAGGGGTGGGTTGGCGGCGGACAAATCCTCCTCTTCCCAAGAGGAGGCAGGAGGAGTTGCCGATGAAATTCAAGGGCTGGAAATAAACGGCATCAAAGTAAATATTCAGCGCTATAAAGGTTTGGGAGAAATGAACCCCGAACAGCTTTGGGAAACAACTATGGACCCAAAAAACCGCATGATGAAAAGGGTGACTGTTGAAGACGCAGAACTGGCCAATGAAGTTTTTGAAACATTGATGGGCGACGAAGTAGCTCCGCGCAAAAAGTTTATTCAGACGCATGCGAAGAGCGTTTCTAATCTTGATATATAACTTACACCGGACATGGTACTTTGTATGGATTGTTTTTAGCGTTATTCTCACAATCTATCCCCCAGCGCGTTTTTAATAATTCAGGCAAATCGTCTTTAATCTCTTTGTCTAGGCCGTTTAACTCATAATCAAAAATCCCGAAATCAAAATTTTCTTCCTCAAATACCCAATACAGCGCCTCTCCCGCCACTTTTCCCACAAATTTTCCATCATGCTCGCTATTTTTATCCTCCACTATTCCCGCGAAGGTTAATTCTATTCCGTTTACTCGCAAATTTTTACCGGGCGCGACTTCTGCGGGAATAAGCGCCTCAGCTTTTAAATCGTAAATTCCATCAGAAAGCCGAAACCCGCGTACCTTTATATTTACCCTTTCACCGTCTTCAAGAAGAACCTGTATGGTTTCGTAAACTTTTATTTCTTTTGGCGTAACTTCCGTTTCCAATTCTTGCGCGCTGCTGTCTTCTGCCGGTTTCGGTTTTTCCACATATAAAGGCCGCGGCACACGAGGAGATAAATAGCCAATCTGTTTCGGGGTCAGTGGCTCTGCGGGCGCTGTTTGAACCTCGTCATCAAGAAGATGAAAATGATCAAAAATAACTTTGATTTTCTCCGCATCGTCTGGCGATGTTTGACCCATGTGGTTCTTCAGCATCTTTTGCATTAACCTTACAAAGTCGCCTCCTTTATACCCTTCAATCCACTTAGAAATAATCTCCACTGTAAGAGTGCTTGATCCTGCTGTTAATTTTAACATTTCTCCGCCAGGAGATGTAGTAGCGCCAAATTTTAAATCAGAAATATAGCCCTTAATAATAATCTTGCCATTGCTGTCAAAATCATGGTATAGCGCGGTGTTGGCGAGATGTTTTTCGTTAAATTTACTGCCATGAATGTACGCGTCCTGGAGCGCCCGGATGGCAAAAGCTAGACGAAAAAGAAAGCCATGTCTCTTATCGGTTTGATCTTCAACAATCTCATCTGCCGCGATGACTCTACGGCCGTCTATTAAAGTTACGCGTTTTTCTTCGGGTATACTCCTTATTTCATACGCCGGTTTTAAAACAGATTCGTTTACGAGCGGGAAATTACCTCCGTCGCGCAGCAATTTAGCTAGCATAAATTCATGCAATTCGGGATCGTGAGCGGTCATTCTAAAATAGTCAACCGGAATGCGGCTAAATTCTCTCTCCAGACGTTCATCGGCAATTGGGACGTTGCTAGTTGCCGCTAAAAACGCCCCAGGCAACACTTCTTTTCGTACGTGGCGCGATAGTGGCTTTCCCGGTTTCGCTTGCCTAACATCTTTGATGGGAGCCATGCCTCTTTCCATATTTAGCTGGGAAATTTCGTCCAGCACAGCAACCCTGCCGGTTGGATGCGCGGGTTTTTTATCTTGAGAATGATTATAACCCGTATAAGCCTGGGCTATGCAACCGACGAAATCATACGCTCCTTCGCCGGCCTTATGATCTCTTACGGCTATAAGCCCATCTTCGCCCAGAGTGCTGGAGCAGGGAATTCTAACAGACGATTCTCCTGTTAACTCTCTAGCTACCGCGTCAATTTGAGTAGTCTTTCCAGTTCCGGGTGGACCTAACAGTAGAGGCGACTTGCCGGTTTCCTCGATTTCGGACAATATTTTCTTGTGCAAATCTCTTCTTGAAGGCACCCAGACAAAACCGGCTTTTGCCTGATCATGGTATCTTTTTAGGGTTTCATACATAATGAGCGCGACCGCATCGGTATTTTCCAGTGTCTTTTCATAGCCATCAAGCGACATTATCTGATCCCTACTTTCCTCCAAACGATTCAATGCTTTTTTGGTATTTTGCAATCTTGACTGCGCGGCTATTACATCGGTTGGTTTCTTTACCTTTTGCAAGACAAGTTCTTGTTTTAAAACAGCGCGCCGCTCGGACAAATTTTCCATGTCCCGCTCCACATTCGCCCATTCTTTGCCCAAGCCAGCCAAACGGAATTCTTTGGCATCAACGCGGGCCTCTGAATATTTTTTAAGAAAAGTCCGCCTGGCAGATTCATCATGCCAAAAATTTTTCAGTTCGCTGATAATATAAGGGTTTAGTTTGCCACCTCTCTCCTGGGAACAAGCCAGCGCGTTTTCATAGATCCGAATCGCCTTTTCGTCCGGACTCATGCTGGCGGCAGATACCGCAATTTCTTTTTCTTCTTCGCTGCCTGCTTTCAGCCCTGGTTTTTGTAACAGGCGATTTTCAATATATCTCGTAATCGCGCTAATTCTTTTTTCCGACTGCAGAGTTGGTTTTTCTTTTGAGCCAATTTGTGGCGATGTTCGGATTTCGCTGTTCATATTTTTTATATTATTTCTTAAATTTAACAATAGTGTCATTTAAAAATTGCACGGCATCTGCCTTGGCCTTTTCAGGAAACAGCTTAATGGCTTCCATAATTACATGTCTGGCGATAATAACCGGCAGATCATTAATGTCGCGCACGATACAACCCCGGCTATGCGGAGGATTTTCCATTACTACAGGCACGCTCGCCGCGGTTTCTGTAAGACCAAGTCCAACCACAACTACTTTCAATTTTCCCAACTCTTCGGCGAGAAGGCGCATTTGTTCTTCTGACCCGACATACCCGCCGTCGGAGCAGGCGATGACAACGCGCAAACGATTATTTTTCTTGCCGCCGGCTGTAGTAGTTTCAATTTCTTTTTTGATCTGTTCATAAATATATGAAAGCGCCGCCACGTCGCCATTGCCTCCGCCATGATTTGTAAGGCCGTGCCATAATTTTACCTTGTCCTGGGCGGTAAACTTAACTGACAATGGTTTGTCCAAATCTATCATATCCAAGCCGCGAAATGAAATACCTTCGGTACGGACTAAAAGATTATTTTCCGGTTCCAAGTGAGCGTGTTCCAATTTTTGTTCAAATCGATACAAAGCGGAAAAAATTAGGTAGATAGCCCGTCTTTGTATTTGCCACAAGAATTCTTCGTTGACAGCAGAACTCATCGAACCGGATTTATCTCCAATAATATACACATCAAATCCGCCGATTGTTTGTGCTTCTTTTGTTTCCACAGTCGGTTTTTCCCGCGACGCGGGATCCGGATCGCCGACCTTCATGCCAATCACATGATTTATAAGGTGCGATATCGCCATGCCGCCTTCACTGCGGCGCGCTGGCCCTGTATCCGCAGGGGCTGATCTTTTGCGCGATTGAACAATGGAGTCAAACAGGTTGCCTAGAACTTCTGTAACTAATTCGCCGCTCGGCAAGCGGGTATTTTCCGCTTCGCTTATTTCTTTCACAATCTGCCGCGCTTCTTTTAACTCCACGCCGGTCGCTTCCGCAAGCTGCCTTTCTTCCTTGGTATAGCTTAATTTTTCTTTGCGCTCGGCTAACTTCTTGCGTAATTCTTCTAATTTGTCGTCGCTGGAGCGGACTGCCTCATGTTCGCCATAATCGCCCGGCGCCGATTCTCCACCTTTTTGTTTTTCTTCTTCCAAATTCGGATCGCCCGGCGGTGTGGCATCTATTCTTATCCATTCCTTTTTAATTTCATCCCAGACCTCGCTCCAACCATGGCCGGTGCCGGAATTTATATTTGACGCGCCATTCGCGTCTTTTCCTTTCACGCTATGTCCGACGCAGTGTCTTGCGGGAATATTTAATTTAGCGCACAAAGCGGCAAAATATGTGTTGGCCACGTCGCAGTCCGCTTTTTTAAGTTCATCCACGGCCCCTGCAAAACCTTTTGGGCTGGTTCTGTAAATATTATTATATTGTTCTGCTTCGACAAAGTCGTTCGGCGCCAGATAGGCAATACGGCTTCGTGTGTATGAAGCAAGCGCTCTGGCGCGAGCGATATTGCCCCGCTTTTTGTTTTTTATTTCTTCTAATTTGTTATTGGTTTCTTCAGAAAATTCCGCGGGCATTGTCGGGGGCTTGATCTTGCCCGGTTCAATTGATTTAAATTTTTTATCCGGATGCGGCGCCAAAAAAACCTTAATATTCACCCGTTCAATTACGTTTCCTTCTATATATATAACCAAATCGCCGTTCTGATCCTGCCGGACTTGAGAATTCTTTCCGCCGGCTTCAACTTTGTGCAGGCCGTGCGTATATGGCACGGGCAAAGAAACCCAGCTGCCAGCGAATGTTCGGGCGCTCATAATAATGTCAATCGGCCCTTTTTTATGGTCAAGATTGCCCGAGAGCGGAACAGTTTCCACATCTTGGTAAGAGTACTTTTCTTCAGCCCAGACATTGTTGTTGCTATCCCATTTTGAAAAAGATTGCTCTTTGTAATATCCGCCCCAGGCCGGATAAATAGACCAAATTGCCGGAGCGCGCTCGCCTTCTTTAAGGCGATCCATCGGGTCAACGCCGGGCCGGCTTTCGTTTCGTCTTTGGGGCGGATTAGTGGGAGTTTTTTTCAATTCTTCCTCGCGCCACTTTCGCGTATCATCATCCATTGTTTTGCCTTCGCGTTTGTCCATGGCTCGCATCCCAGATAAATAATCAACTAAACGAGTTTCTATTCTGTTGAACTTCATGTCCCATGTTGCGCCGGCAGAAAACAAAACGCCGAAATCGCCATCGGCCTCAAGCTCGACGATTTTCTCGCGCGTCAGATCAAACTTCGGTTCGTAAGGTCTTCCGCCTGTTTTGGACAATATACTTAAAAATAGGTCGGCTACTCTTGGAGAAAATCGAGCGGCCTTTTGTTCCATGGCTTCAACTATATTTTCAAGTTGCCCCAGTCGCTCTGTTTCGGGAATCCGCAGTTTATTTAAATTCGTCGCCTCCTCAACAAGTTCCCAAAAAGCGCCAAAAGGAAGATCGCTCACTTTTTTTCTAAACCCCTGCAATATTTCCACATTCTTTAACGCTGTTGTGGCATCTTCAAAACTTTCTCCGGCAAGCGCTTCCGCGTGCAATCGTTCTACGCTAAAATTACTGCCTCGAGCGGCATACTTTTCTTCGGTTGTTCCAACCATTCGTCTTTCTTCTGTTGGCTTCTCCATAATTTTCTACACCTTTGTTAAATAATTTTTCTAAAATTATCCAGTCAAATTCCTTTATTCTTTTTTCTTGACTGTGTTGACCAACAAATCCGTGATAACTGGCCGCATTTGTCGGGTTTATTCTAGCAACGGCTCTTTGCCAATTTCGTCGCTTCAACCGCCTGCCTTGAGGGAATATATCCACACCAAGGAAGTGAATCCCTCTTTTAGCTGGTACTATTATATCATTTCTACGATTTATTTCAAGGCCCAGCTCGATTTGTATAAATTCAATCGCTTGAAAACGCATTTTCTCCGTTACTATACGTGTCGGCGTAATTATGATAAAATCATCGCCATACCTTAAATAAAATTGCGGCCTAAGCGTATGTTTAACAAAACGATCAAATTCATTAAGGTAAATATTGGCAAAAATTTGACTCGTCAAATTGCCAATCGGTATTCCGCGGGGTTCGTTTACTCTCTCTCTCTCTCGCAGTGAACGAATAGCTCCCAATAATTTTATTCAAGAGCCAAAGTGCCAAACCCCACCCCCACCGCTGGGCGAAGACCACAGTACCCGCTCGGAACCCGCGGACCGTACCCGCCGAGACCGGCCCGCCGATAGTCGCGAGACCAAT
>ERZ1292640.3043-Hain-H43-02um-R1-3043-length-13197-cov-6_pt1 | contig 13197 bp, 11 predicted proteins | sample MGYA00564404_ERZ1292640 | MGnify/ENA primary metagenome ERZ1292640 (study PRJEB36523, sample SAMEA6512636) | groundwater metagenome | collected 2019-01-08 | study: AquaDiva: Metagenomics assemblies of 32 groundwater samples
ATCTCCATCTCTAAGTAGTGCTTTGCCACCAAATAAACTCACTACGTTTTGTATGTAGAGTCTTTGGTGCGCAGCCAAATAGCAAGCAGCCTGCCAGCTTTTCTTTAGCTTTTATTGGAGCGGTTTGTCAATAAGTTCAAATAGATTTATTTTTGTATAATCCAGGGGATGGCTGAGAGTATATCCAACCAACGTCAATTTATTAAACACATGTAAAAAACCTAAGCGGTGCGTTTTGGCTCTAATATAATTAAAAAGAATTACATTCCGCACCAGACTTTAACCATGATTCATAATTGGCAATCGTTTGTTCAGCAATTAAGGCACGGGCTCTGTCACGCTTGGCCCCACTCACTCCGTTAAACAGGTTGTGATCGAATAGACCGAAATGAATTCTCGATGGCTGGTAATTTTCTACGTTACCACCCGTCACGTGACGCAAAAGAGTGCCCATCGCTGTGTTGGCCGGTGGTGGGTTGTGCGGAAAGCGTCTTAATCTTTGGTGAATGAAAATGGCCGCGAGCAAACCGCACGCGGCTGATTCAAGGTAACCCTCGACTCCTGTGATTTGGCCGGCCATATATATTTTGGGGTGGCCTTTCATTGAAAGATCAGGACTTAAAACCTCTGGACCGCAGACGTAAGTATTCCTGTGCATTGAACCGTACCTTAAAAATTCGACATCTTTTAGGCCAGGAATGGCGTGAAAAACCCGTGCTTGTTCACCGTACTTGAGTTTGGTTTGGAAACCCACCATGTTGTAGGCGGTCTTTGCTTTATTTTCTGGCCGTAGCTGGAGTACAGCATATGGTTTCTTTCCAGTCTTGGGATCCAACAAACCTGTTGGTTTCATCGGGCCGAACCTTAGTGAGTCTATGCCGGAAGCGGCGATTGCTTCGATGGGTTGGCAACCTTGAAAATAGTTTATGGTTTCGAAAGGCTTTGCTTCTATTTTTTCACCATTGATCAGTAAATTTACGAATGCATAATATTCTGCTTCCGTTAATGGGCAGTTTACATATGCGTCTTCATCCCCCTTCCCATAACGATTCGCCATAAAGGCTTTGCTAAAATCAATCGTATCGGCGCTGACGATTGGGGCTATAGCATCGAAGAAATAAAGACCGGGATATTCCATTTCATCAGCAATCCATCGAGAAAGTTTTTCTGAGGTCAATGGGCCTGTCGCTATCAATGTAATGTCGCCATTGGATTCAAAATGTGACGGGTCTGTTACTTCGCTCTTAATAAATGTGATGTTCGGATGCGAGTTAATCGCCATTGTTACTTCTTTTGAAAACAGTCCACGGTCAACAGTCAGTGCCTCTCCTCCTGGGATGCTAACATTACCGGCACAACGAAGTATCAGCGATCCCGTGAGTGTCATTTCACGTTTAAGCATGCCGGACGGTGAGGAGTTGGCTAAAGATTTAAATGAGTTGCTACAAACAAGTTCAGCGCAAAGATCTGTCTTGTGCGCAGGAGTAGTTTTAATCGGACGCATCTCGTGAAGCATGACTCGTATTCCATTTTCAGCGAGAAAATAAGAAGCCTCACTCCCAGCCAGGCCGGCACCGATGATATTTACAGAAAGCGATGACATGCTGCTCCTTTATCATAAGGATGAGTGTCATTAAACTATAAGAGAGGTGATATTATCATGCTTGTATCTGATGAGGTTAGACCTTTCCTCGATCATTTGCGGCAAAATCTTAATTATAGTTACCAGACGATACGGGCTTACAGGTCGGATCTCTCACATTTTTCTGCCGAAATAGCTACTAAGGCTGGGATCAGTTCTATAGATGAAATGGATCAGCGGTTTGGCGGGCAGCAATTGAGATCTTATCTAGCTGGTCTTTATGATTCACATGAACGTTCCTCGATTTGCCGAAAGCTCGCGGCTATCAGATCTTTTTTGCGTTATTTGCAAGCAAAGCACCTTATAAAAAGGGATGTGGGTGCCTTGGTGCCTTCACCAAAAGCAAAGAAGGCCCTGCCAAAATTCTTAAAGATCGAAGAAACTTTTACTTTACTTGAATCACCTGATTTAACCTGCCTACTGGGCTTAAGAGATAGGGCGATCTTAGAGGTTCTTTATGGATGCGGTCTCCGGGTTAGCGAGGCCTCAGGACTGCTTGCCGTTGATTTGGATCTTGATCGCGGATGGGTCCGCGTTTTTGGCAAGGGATCTAAAGAACGATACGTACCTCTTGGCGGCCCTGCCAAAAATGCCATTGCAAATTATTTGCAGCACAGGAAGGAACGAGGTGAGGCAATATCCGATTCATCACCTGTCTTTACCAATTATCGAGGCACTCGTTTATCAACAAGGAGCATCGCTAGGATGCTTGAAAAATATTTAAAAAAAACAGGTTGTTCTACGGAGATTTCACCACATGGGATGCGACATAGTTTCGCAACACATTTATTGCTGGGAGGAGCGGATTTAAGGGCCATACAAGAGATGCTCGGGCATTCAAGTCTTTCCACCACTCAATGCTATACTCACATCGACTTTGATTCTTTAATTGAGGAATATGGAAAGGCTCATCCATTGACAAAAACAAGGGGACGAAATGACAGATAAACCGGTTACATTAACCAATTACATAAAAGGATGCTTGTTATGGCGGCAGTTACATTTCTTTGCTAAGACTTGATAAAGAAATCAACGAATGGAACAAATCATAGATTTTATTTTGTCATTCCCTGGCCCGACACCTTACCTAATAGTATTTGGCGTGCTTTTAGCCTGCGGTCTTGGTGTGCCTCTGCCTGAGGATATAATCCTTTTTGTAGCCGGTCTGCTCTCGTATTACGGGATCACTAATCTTACGGTCATTATAGTAGTTTCATTCATCGGTGTACTTATTGGGGATTCAACAATATTTTATTTCGGTTCAACTTATGGGCGCAGACTGACTAGATGGTGGATTTTTAATAAACTTTTACCAGAAGATCGGTTGGATGTAGTAAAAAGCAGGCTAGAACAGGACGGCAATAAGCTGATCTTTGTAGCGAGGTTCATGCCAGGGTTGCGTGCCCCCATATTTTTTTCTGCAGGTTCACTGCATCTTCGCTTCAGGATATTTCTGTTATTCGACGGGTTGGCTGCGCTCATCAGCGTGCCTGCTATAATAGGCACGGTATATTATTTCGGTGATCACGTCGATCGTGTCATACACACAATACGGCAGGTGGAACACGGAATCTTTCTCTTCATTGTCATTGCGATACTGCTGATAATAGCCAAATGGTACATTACACATAGACATATAAAAAAATGATCCATTCAGTTGGCTTTCGATTTTGGTTTTATCCGTCATTAATTTTATTTGTTTTACTTTTAGTTCAGGGAGCAACGGTAGGACTTACCGATGATGAAGCATATTACTGGGTTTTGGCTCAAAAACCCGCTCTTGGATATGCTTTTCATCCACCCGCGGTGGCGTGGCTTTTGGCATTTGTTGAACGGATATTTTCTAGTTTTAATTTTTTTACGCCCACTGCTGGGCTAGTTCGCTTACCGGCAGCCTTCTTGGCCGCAGGAATACTTGGCTTGGCCCTCACATGGCTTAAAGATACTGGAGTTGACTCAAAGGATAATTTTTTTTGCATGGCCATTTTAGTTTCATTTGCCGGATTGTTCGCCTTATCTTGGATGATCGTACCGGATTTACCACTTTTTTTCGGAATCACTCTTGGATTCAAATATTGCTGGAAGGTCTGTTCAGGGTCTGAATCTGGTTTTGACCGGGCAATGATCGCCTTGGGTATGACTATCGCAGCTCTATCGAAGTACTCCGGGATTTTGGCTGCGGGTTCTGCTGTATTATCGATTCTTATATGGACTAAAAACAGTAATAGGTGGCGCTGCATTTTTTGGGTTCTGGCAGGTACTGCTGTTGGTTTTTTGCCGGCATTAATATGGAATTTTAACCATGATTGGTCTTCTCTTCTGTATCAGATCAGAGAAAGACATGGGGATATGGATATTTCATTCGCGCGGTACGCGCGTTTTTGGCTGGTTGAAATTTTACTTGCCGGCCCGGTATTGATGGCGGCAGGAATTATATTGCTGTTAAAAAAAGGGATAAGATTTGGAAAAGAACCGTCTATTTATTCATACTGCCTAATTTGGTTTTTGCCAGCGGCTGCAGTGTTTTGTTTTCAGCCACTATTTGCCGATTTTAAGCCTCACTGGGCTTTTGCAGCATGGTGGCCGCTGACTATGATGCTGACATGGGCTTGCGCCATTGGTGGTAAAATGATCCGGCTTATAGGAAGCATCCAGGCCGGCTACGGAATCGCGCTTGTCTTGTTAATAATATCAAGCACACATTTTCCACTCGGGTCATTGGCAGTTGAGTATGTATCCGGGTCGGTCAGTGATCCGAAAATCGATGTTACCAATGACCTTTACGGCTGGCAGGATCTTAAATCTTTTTTAGAACACAAACTTGGTAAGGAGGCATTCGCTTTACCTCTTGTGGGATCGCGATATCAAACAGCGTCGCAAGCCGCCTTCAACCTACGCGCTGCCGGGGCAAAAGGGGCGCAAGTGACATTGCTTCCTCGTGATATCAAGGCTAGGGATGAATGGCCTGATTTTGAAGTCACGGATTCCACAGGACCTGAATGGCCGAGATTGGCAAAGCCCGTTCTTTTTGTTGCTGATAACCGGTATAGTTCAGGCCCTCAATTTCTTAGCTCCAAATGCGAAAAAATAGGCCGCCTTGAAAAACAGCGCTGGCGCTACTTAGCAAAATGGATAGATATCTGGCGATGCGAACCGCTTCGGGTGAACTAGCGATTCCCAATTGCCGCAAGTTGTAGGATATCGTTTCGGATCCAGCCGCTCCTTATGTCACGTCTGGCTTTGATTTGATTGGAGAGGTTTAAAGATTGCGCTACTGGCGCTATATGGAACCATCGTTCATTCCATCCAACAACAATATATTCAATACTGGTATAGGCGATGCCGACCATAGGATAGTTGTTGCCAGGGCCTGAGTATAAACTTGCATTCGGTATTTTTACTTTCACTATAAAAGACTGCGTTTCTTTTTGTGGTGGTTCTTCACGCGTTTCTACTGGCCGGACCGGGGCCATAGAATTGTGATGAACCTCGTCCCTGATGTCTTGATTGTTGTTTCTTGGCCGTGTCTGCGGCTCCGTGAGAGCTGTTGCCGTATTATAACTTGCTTTTTCACTTAACGTCGGTCCCTGAAGGTACATATACGCGCCTGATGCGATTGTCGCCACACTTGCAAGTCCTATCGCAGCGGGCAGAAAACGCCTATATACTGGCCCTATTGAACCCGATGACTCTACCAATGGCAATGGACCTGGCATTGACCGCAATGCCCCCATAGGGGGCGGAGGAGGTGGTGTAATCATTTTATTCGTCGCCGCCGGCCTAAGAAAAGTTGCAAGATTCTCAAGCGCTTCACGCCGCATAAGCGGTGTTTCAGATGATTCCGGAAGGAGCACATTTTCTCCACGTGGTGCTTTGTCAACCTTGATGACGTTGGCTTCTGATCTTTTCACCAAAGAGAAACCACCGCATTTATAGCATTTTGAAAATGACCAGCCAGAGCTGATCTTGTCATCATGTACGGCAAGGGACATTCCACAGTGAGGGCAGTTCCACTGCATTTATGTACGTCTCCTCTAATTTTAGAGTCCCAGGATAATAAGCCAGCGTCAATGGGCAGAGTTTTCCTGGTTCTGATCCGGGAACGGTATTGAATCCATTTTTGGGTTTAAAATGCGAACAACCACCCTCCTGTTTTTAGCAAGGGCTTCTTCGTTCCATCCACCGTCGTTGAGGCGTGATTCTAACATCGGGTATGTATCGGCGTAACCTATTGCTGTCAGGCGATCCGCGGGGAAGCCTTGCTCTAAAAACATCCTTACCACACGGGCCGCTCTAGCCCCTGACAGCTCCCAGTTTGATGGAAATACGCCGCTTAAAACTGGACGGCTATCCGTATGTCCTTCCACGACAATGCGATATTTTTTTGACTCTTTTTTTTCACGCAACATGATCTGCTCAACCATACGGTCAAGAATGGTTTTACCTTCTTGGCGCACATCTGCGCTAAGTGTATCGAAAAATACCGTGGACTCGAAGATCACTGATACTCCGAAGGGATCTGATCTCACGACTGCTTCTTTATCAACACCGGCTTCTTGGATGACTTCAGTTATGAATTTAGCAAAATCCTCGGTGGGGGATTTATAGACGCCTCCAAATTGTTCTGCGACTGCTTTCTTGATCGATTCATATTTTGGCTCGTCCAGTCTCGATAAACTGAACAGCAATATGAAAAAACCGCATAACAGCGTCATCATGTCTGCATAGGAAACCAGCCAATTTGATTCGTCATGAACGGCTCCGTGCTGTTGGCCTTCATTTATTTCTATTTTCTTGAGTTGCCTTGCATCAGACGATTTGTTTTTTTCTAACTTTCTGAGCGCCATCTTCCAGTTTCCATTTTATGCGGCTTTTCTCACCACGCGGTTTTTAGGAAGCAAGAAGGAATTTAAGCTCTCACGTAAGGTCATCGGGTTGACTTGAGCTTTTAACATCAAGGCCCCTTCAACGATCATGCGACGGAGTGTAATTTCCTCCTGGGTTCTTTCTGTAAGATTTTCAGCTATCGGCAAGAATATCAGATTGGCCAGCGCAAGTCCGTACAGCGTTCCTATCAATCCCACCGACATAGCTGGTCCGATTAATTTCTGGCTATCCGGTTCTCCGATTTTTTGCAAAACCGCTATCATGCCCAAAGTAGTGGCAAGAAGCCCAAATGCTGGCGGAAAACGGCCGATGGTCCTGAACATATTTGCTTCGCGCATGTACATTGCTTCAGTCGTCTTAATTCTTTGTTCAAGAGCATTTCTGATTTCAGACTCGGTCAGGACACCTGTTGCAACCATGGTCGTTGCTTCGCGGAGAAACTCGTGTTTTACACCCGGAAGCGCTTCATTAATGGCGGATAATCCGATCGCTGCTTTTTTATTAAGCTCCAAAAGTTGCGAAATGACCGCTTGGAAATCAATTTTTTGCCTACCCAAGACCCTTAATAAGAATACCTTAAAAAGGGAAATTACCTCGCTTATCGGGAAACTGATACTTGCCGCGGCCGCCGTTCCTCCACAGACTATGAGAATGCCGTGATAGTCTAGAAAGAAGGACATATTGCTTGTAGTAGCTGTAAGTGATGAATACATCACCCCTATCCCAAATAATAAGCCAAACAGAGAGGATATGTTCATTTAAGCAGCCTCCTTCCTTAACGCAATCTTCCAAAGTTGATATTGATTTTCTACATATCCATCATTTAATTCACGCAACCTCGCCACCAGTGTTTTGACACAACTTTCAAGGAAGCGTAATTTTAAATCTGTGGACTGCTGCAGGAATTTATTAAATTGTTCCTTTGATATATAAAAAACCTGGCAATTAGTGAGAGCCTTAACAGTGGCCGATCTCGGGCTGTTGTCAACAAGCGACATTTCACCGAAAAAATTTCCGGTCCGTAGTTGTCCGACATCGTATGGTTCTCCAGTGAGCTTGTTGTTCTTGAATATGCCTACCAACCCTTCAAAAATTAGATAAAGCCCCCAGGACATTTCACCTTCTATGACAATATTCGCATGGGATTCATACATAGCACTTGTGCCGAGCTGTGCGATTTGCGAGAGTTCATGATCCTTAAACGGCTGAAGCAATTTCACTTCTCTGAGCATCGAAATTGCTGGTTTGATATCTGTTTTTACCATCCGGCCACCTTTTTAATGTTGGTTTCTTTTGCAGATGCTCTTACTTCCATGTGGCTGGTTTGTGATGAATCAGAGAACATGCGTTCGTTCGTCTCCATCAGATTTATCAACCCTTCGTTTGCCATCATCTTTATCCTATTGAGAATCTTGCGCTCAACCGCTTGGTAGGCCTCCCTGCTGACAGCGCCAATTGAGGCGAGCTCATCCTCTAACTCCGTTATCAGCTCCTTTGGTGACTTGGAAAAAATTGTATGGCGTAACTGGTCTGGAGAGCCTTTTAAAAACTGTAAAAGTTCGTCGTGCTTAAGGCTGAGTATGACTTCGAGTAATTGACCATCGCGCAGGAAGCGCAAAGTATCGAGGCTGACAAGTTTAGTTTTTATGGTACGCGCGCATTCAGGGTTTGAAACCTCAAGTGATTTAACCACGGTTTTTTGCATTCCTATGCCAGTCCTCTCAAGCAAACTGACCAGGACCTCTGAGCCGGGTAGTGTTTCCGTATTGAGCCGCGGGTCCTCACGGCGCTTGCGTTTTAAGGCATTTGAAACATTAAATATGTAATCGCGCGGCAAGTGATCGATACGAGAAAGTTCAGCCAGGATTTTTAACCTCGAATCTTCGTCTATTTGTGCGTAAATTATCGCACGTTTCTGTGGGTCGCATTGTGAAAGCACCATTGCTTTTACCGTCAATGATTCGTTGCGGATAAGTTCTAGAATTTCCGTTGCGCCCATTTCTGACAGGAAGTCAAACAGATGAGATGACCTATTGCCAAGAACAGCAAGCCTCCCTGAAACCGTGCGGTTGTGTAAACTCCTTAGCAGCTCAAGTTTTTCGTCGTCTGTGAACGTGATCTGCGTTTTGGCATAGAAGTCCATTAATTCGCTAAGATCGCTTTGTAGGCTTGGGTCTCTCAACAGATCCATCACGACGCTTTCACCGAAAATATGGACGTATTTAGCTGTTATCTCGACTCCTTCCTCGGTTAATATCCTGCCGAACACCGCTTTTGCGACACGGGGATGTTTTGCATACGTTTCAAGAAGTTCATCAATAATGGCTTCGCATTCATACCGCTTACCGATAAGAGTGGAGCGGGCGTCTGGGCTGCTTGCACCTTCGGATGCCGAAGCGGTTGGCACGCCGATGCTTGAAACTGGATCGCTCGTGAGGGTCTGAAAAATACGTTGTACGGTAGGAGCCGTGTTGAATTTAGGTTTGTAACTCGCTATTACGATGAAAATCAGAAGCGAAAGGATCGAGCAAGCAAATACCAGCCCGTATATTTTGAATTTATGTAGCTCTTTCTGAACCGCATCACCGCTTTCAACCCGTTCTATCCTTTCGATTCTTTCAAAGCGCTCCTGTTTCAGGTTTGATTCTGATTTAGTGCTTGATTCCGAATTTTCATTTTTGTTTATCGCTGTATTCGTTGTTGTTTCCGCACGCTTTGCCTCTGTCGTTGATTTTTCTGAAGCTATAGCACGGGAGATCGGCCTGCCGGTGACATAGTCAATAGCTACTTCACCATAATTTTCGTTGTTCATTACCTTCGGAAATTTTAACGCCCTCGCGGTTAGTGAAACGCGCTTGAAGGAATTAGTCTTTAACTTAGCCATTTCAAGAATGTTGGCGCGCTCCTGCGGATTTAAAACATCATCTATTAAAATATTGGCTGACACGTCCTTTATCCTGATAGCCACTCCACCTTCCTGCACAAACTCTCCTGGTGTCCCGTACTGAGCTTCTTCAGGATTGACGGCTTCTGTCTGAAGATTGAAGTCGGCAAGCATGCACTGGCTTGGGCAAAATTGCTGGAAGAGCCCTTCCAAAGTATCCTTGAATTGTTTTGCTATCCTATCCCTTAGTTCTGCTACTTTTCCAGCGGCCTCTATTGGCTCAGGGAAGCGCGCAAGTTGTGTTTCAACTTTTACCGAATAATCAAGCGTGTCCAAATACTGCTGGATGAGATCCAGCAGTTTACTCCTTGAAACAGGGCCCACTTTTTCATTGATAAGAATTTTTATTTTTCCTGATGACGGAGCAAGTTGCGCCGATCGCGACTCAACTTCGTCAAATCCTGGTGCGACGTGTTCTGGAGTTGCTACATCCACGGATGCGGCGACAGCAAGTAGCTTACATTCATCATGACAGTATTTATCTAAAACAGGTTCAATTAGTTTTCGTATCTGTGATTCTGCGGTCCGCTGGACGACTTCAGGCATATTTAACGATGCATACGAAACTGCGGTGGTTCCAATCAGACAGAATGTATTAATTGTTGTCAGCCACCTAAGATACGATCTCATTTACCCCCCGGATATTTTTGCTTGCGCTCTATAAACCGTCGCAAGGCTAGATTTTTCGGGTTTAGGTGCAGTGCCTGCTGCCATGATTTGATTGCAAGTTCCGTTTTACCAAGCCTGTCAAGAAGAGTGCCCCGCATTTCATAAATTTTTGGGTCTGTCTGGTATTGTTGTAACAATATGTCACTCTCTATTAATGCAGCTTCATAACGCCCCAGCCTGTAAAGTTGTTTGATGCGATCTATTCCAGCAAGATAACTTGTGTCACGTTCCGGTGTTTCATTAGACGATGGAACCAGGTTAAGGCCTTCTTCTATTTCATGTCTCTTGGCATCCGTCTCGCCTGGACCGGATGGCATTGATGCCACTATTTCACGATCAGAAAAAGTAGGCGGCCTGTCCTTATAGCTTTCATCAACCATCCCGGCGTCCGCTGATGCTGGGGTTCTTTGGCCATCCTTGAAAGCCGGGGACACTGGAATTACGAATTCCGACATTTCCTGGTCCGCTCTTGGGATTTCTATTTCTACCGAGCGGTCCCCCTTTTTGGTGCGCAAAATCATCGTTCTTGCATTGTCATTTGCAGCCGTGCCGTAATAAGTGCCGAAAGGGTTTGAAATAGGCTTTTTTGGCGCCTCATATGAGTCCGTGGCCAAAAAACTACGTACCCCTGAACAGCCTACCATCACCAAAATTATTATCTGTATTATGATTAACCCTAAACGGAACAAATTATCATCGCCTCCTAAAATAACATGTTTATAGCCAACCCGAATTCCAATCCAGAAACCGAAGTTGTTGTTGATGTAGATAGCACGGCCGTTGACGAAGGCCTGTACCCCAACATAGTCACGACTGAGTAATGCCTCCCCAAGCGCCATTCATAACCGGCACGTATGAGCGCCCCCAAATAACCGGATGCATAAGTGCCCCCGAGTCCACCCGAGATACCGCTCCTGACCTTGTTAAAATTTTCTTCATCACCTATCAGGTTCCATACATGCGTGAACAACATGGTCAGGTTGATTCCTGAATAAAGATTATCTGCTGAGGCGGTTTCAGGGGTCCCGATAATAGTGGATGCATCCTTGAGATAGTTGAACTCAAAACCTACTTCTTTCTTTCTATTGTCATAGCGTTCAACCATCCTAAAAACCAAGCCCAGGCAGCCAGTTTGCGAACTGATGTTCGGTTCAAATAGATAAGCAACGCCGATCCGGTACTGAATGGTCGGCGTATATTCCGTTCGTTTTCTTGCGTCGTCGATTTGTGAATAATCCACGCCTCGCCTGAATGCGGCCGCACGAGATGTTTCAGAATTGTAACTGCGTGACCAGTTTATTGAACCTGTCTCTGGGTCTATTATAAACATTGAAAGCACCATCCCGGTAGGTTGGTATGCGAATGCAATATCCATGAAGTTGGAGATGTTGGACATTTTTGCAATTCTGGACAGCTCCGTCTGGTTGGTGTCCGGAGAAGTGATTACAACCTGGTCACCGTTGAGGCTTGCTTTTTTTGCTTTGCATGGAAGGCATTGTATGACCCGAACCTTCGTATGCTTCAGGACTTTCTCGGTTACTAATAGTTCAAGGTGTGCTTTGAATGATGGTGGCATGTTTTCACTGAGGGCTATGTTCCTAATAGACATGTCTTTCAGACCGTAAACGTTGCCATTCTTCAGGTCGAATTCGAAGTCCCCAAGGACATCCTCAAGTACATCGTAAAAATTGCGCTCACTGCCGGTATCATTTGCGATTTGAGGTTTTTGTGGCTCGTCTGATGCTAAAGCGACGTATGGCGCTGTAATAGCAATAGTTAACAACATCATTCCGGCTGAGATATTTGAAATTAATAATTTACAATACACCACAAGGATTCTTCCTTAATTGGCTTTTCGGTTTTTGCTTAGGTCTCTTAAGACTGCGCATCATTAATCGTTAGAAATCATTGGTGACGTCATAAATATTTGACGAATTACTGTCAAAATCTTGGCTTACTGAATTTAATAGCATCGTACGCCGATGAGAGAAGGAGTGGATAATCAAGTCATTGCGTATGAATCGCTGAAAACTGTCGCCATACTCAGCGCGATCCCGCTGGTGATGTTTGCCATCTGGGCAGATTACACCGGAAAGAAATTAAAACCTGACAATATCATTGATCTCCACAAAATCCGTATCACTGGTTTCCTTGCGGTGATGGCTCAGGTAATTGTTTTTCTCGCAACAACTGCATTGCGAAGTAAAAATCCGATCGCCTCCACACTTGTTTTCCTTACATCGCTCGTTGCTCAAAGTATTCTTCAAATCCGACTGGAACTTAAAGTAAGAAATCCCTCCCCCGGTGAGGCTAAGGAGCGCATGGCCTTGAGTATGAAGGGATTGGTCTTCTTGTTACTAGGAGCCGCATCCTGGCTTGGAATAATTTTATTATGCTTGGCCAGCGCCGTTGTTTTGGGACGATTTCTGGTCCTACCAAAGTCACTTTCCGTATTACTGCCTTTTGCTGGCGCGCTAACTGGCATTATACTGAGCCTTGTATTTAATTTCGCATTTGCGCCTTTTTTCTTACGTCACACGTTGTCTGTAGAGCAGCTTGGTAAAGGTGATTTGAGAGATATTTTTTCTGCTATTTTTCAAAAGTGCGGATTTAAGCCTGCAGCGGTGTGGGTTATTAAAAATAAAGATAGATTTTCATTATCTACAGCATTTGTCGCAGGACTTAGGGGCGGGGTTGGACCATTTAAACCTTCATTATTTATATCTAAAACAATCGTAGATCATTTCAGGAATGATGAGATTTTAGCCATCCTGCTACATGAGATCGGTCATGTGCTGTTGAATCACCTCAGAAACAGGCTTGCCCTTTCCATTACTCTGATCATATGTACAACGGCAGCAGGTGTTTTCCTGTCGATTTTCATGTATTCCGTGTTTGCTGGATTTCAATTACTAATCGGTCCCATTATTGCGATTGCGGCGCTTGTTTTTTCTCTCAAAATGATGGTGCGCCAAGGTAGAAGGCAGGAAATGGCCGCCGATATCTATTCGATGGAAGCCATGGGCGGGGACCCGCAGTCTCTTATTCAGGCTTT
>ERZ1292640.3044-Hain-H43-02um-R1-3044-length-13196-cov-12_pt1 | contig 13196 bp, 12 predicted proteins | sample MGYA00564404_ERZ1292640 | MGnify/ENA primary metagenome ERZ1292640 (study PRJEB36523, sample SAMEA6512636) | groundwater metagenome | collected 2019-01-08 | study: AquaDiva: Metagenomics assemblies of 32 groundwater samples
CGGGATTCTGTTGTTTCGAATCCTTAGAGCTGTCAATAATTCGGGGAACTACAGGCGTTTATTGTGGCATGGCTTCCTACCGCGTCGTCAACGTAATGGACTTGCCGCGCGAGCACCAGGAGGAGGCTTGCCGGCTTTTGTAGTGGGAGCACGTGCCCATTCCGAAAGAGGAGCGGGCGGTTTACGGTTTCACTCCCGGCGTGCACTTGCTCGCGCTAGTAAAACTGCCTTTAGCGGCTTTTGGCTTCAAGCCTCCGCGCGTGGTTGCCGCGATGGCTACGAACGGCCGTCAGAAGGTGTTCAACTGAGCCGGCAGGCTGGACAAGCAGGCTACTCGCGATTTGGGGAGGACTCCCGCGCAAGAATTGTTTTCACACCACCTCGCGCGCCTAGGAAGCCGCACGCTGACTTACGATCACGGCATGACTGACCACGCGGCGAACGCTTTTGAGAAGAGGCTTCTCGCCGCGGGCGCTTCCCTGCCTTCGCGCCGTGGCGTCACGCGTTCGATAACGCTCCCGCCGGAATTGCGGAAGGCGTGGCAGGTAAGGACGACTGGCGAGGGTGACTTTCGGCGGCCTTACAGGTTGTCTTCAGCCAGCCGCGCCGGCAAGCTTCAACGCTAGCGGCACTAACGCCAGCAATCCCACGGCCGCGAGGAAGGCGTGGCTCGGGAGTTTGCGCGCGATTTTCGTCACGAAATCCATCGTGAGGAGCGAGGCGACGGCGCTCACTGCAATGCCCGCAATTATTTCCACCGCGCCGAAACCTTCGAAGCCTTCCACGAGCCAGAATGCTGCGAACGCTGCGGCAATCATCGGGGCGGCCATCAGGAAGCTCAACCGCACTGCTTTTTCTGGGGGGATGCCTTGCAGCAGCAGCGCGCATTGCGTTATGCCGCTCCTGCTGACTCCGGGAACGACGGCGAGTCCTTGAGCGAAGCCTGTTGCAATGGCTGTCTTGAGTGTCACGGGCGCCGCCGCGCCAACGGCGTTTTTCCTGCGCGAGAAGAGTGTTACTGCCGCCATTGCCAACAGCAGCGCGCCCACTGCGGCGAGGAGCAGTTCGCCTTGCAGCCCTGCGAACGCCTTCCTTAATATTAGGTAGAGGGGGAGTGCGACGATTGCGGTTGCGGCGATGGATGTTATCAGGAATTTTTCTTCAGGGTGTCTGTCGAACTCCACCAGTGCCGCAGGTTTCTTAAACTGCAGTAGCGCGCCTGCGTACTCGCGGCGGTATTTCCACAAGGCAGCCAGCAGGTCTCCGAGGTGGAGGAGGAGCGCGTAGGCGAGGCACGTCTTGAACGGTATGGCGAAGAAGGCGGTGCCTGCCAGCACCACTTGCGTCTTGCTGCTTACGGGAATCCACGCGGTGACGCCTTGCACGAGGGCGAGCGCAATTGCTTGAAGCAGTTCCACGAAAGCTTGTTGCTCCCGCGCGTTTTTATAAGCGGATGTCGTTCATTGAAAGCATGCCGCAGGAAACCAAGCGCGTGCAGCAAGCAGGGAAGGGCGTGACAATGCTCCTCAGCGAACTGTTCCGGAAGCACATTCAGCCTCGCCATAAGGTGCTTTGCGTGGGGCCGTACGACGTGAAAAATGACCCGTCGCCGGTGATGGTGGCGGTACTAACGCACGGCGACGCGCCCGGACACCGCGGACGAGTGTGGCTGCTCGACCGGCAGTCCAGCGTTTTGACGCGGTTCTTGGAAGGACAGGGCGGATTGCGCAGGGGCTTGATTAGTGACGCGCGCTTGCGCAAACCCGGTAAGCCTTTGAAACCCCGCGCCAAAAAACTTTTGCGTTACTTGAGCCGCGTGCCAGCGCGTATGGGCATTGGCGACGTTGCTAGTTATGCTGATGATTTCAAGCGCAAGTACGGCGAGTGGTTGAGGCGGCCGGTTTGGAAGGTTGGGAACGCGTTGAGAATGCCGTTCACGCCCGGCAAGATGCCGTGGAAAGGCGGGAAAGGCGAAAAGTTTGACGTGCTCATCGACGCGGGGAGTTATAGGTTCATTTTAGGTACGCACTGGGGTCAGATGCTTAATCTAGGGAGCGCCGTTCGTTTGATGAAGCAGTACCAGCGCGTTTCGCACAAGTCGATACTTTTGGCTCGCGAAGAGGCGGGTGTGCAGCGGCTTAAGCAGGCGGCTTTCAAGGCTGGAGCTAAGTCTGTTGCCGAACACGATGTGCGCGAGTTCTACAATTTCACGTTGCAGGGGTTCAAGCCGCCTTACGGCCAGCGTTCGTTGTCGCACGATTACGATTACAACCGCGCGCTCGTCGTCGAGTGGTGACGTTTATGGCAATGCTTCTCAGCGAACTGTTTCGGCAGCACATCAAGCCCCGCCACCAAGTTCTGTGCGTCGGGCCTCGGAGTTTACGTACTGACCCTTCCCCCGTGATGGCCTCCGCAATAACGCACGGCGGCAACGGCCGCGTAACGCTGTTGGACATAAAATCGAGAGAGCTGCAAGAGAAGCTGTCGCATTCGCGAACGCGCGGAGAACTCAAGCCCCGCGCCAGCAGGTTGTTAACCAATTTGTCGTTTTACGCCTCGGTCGGCGGCGAGGGGGACTTGTGGCAATACGCACGCGATTTCAAGAAGGCTTACCCCGAGTTGCGCAGGTTCGTGTTAAAAATTGGCGACGCATTGAACATGCCGTTCAAGCGGCCGGGCGAAGGCAAGCGTTTCAACGTTATCATCGATGCGGGAAGCCATTCGTTCATCATCAGTCGTAGTTACGCCAACCCGCATTCTTTGCTGTGCGCGTACAAGCTTTTTTCAGGCAAGACTATACTGCTCACTTCTTCAACCAACCCGCATTTCTTTTCCGCGAGCGAGCTTAAAACCATGGCGCTTGCCGCAGGCGCGAAAAACGTTGAGTTGCACGAGGTTGTGAACAAGTACGTCTTGCAAACGCCTTCGGGCGAGCAGAGTTTGATGCACTCTCACAATTACGACAAGGCGCTCGTCGTCGAGTGGTGACGTTTATGGCAATGCTTCTCAGCGAACTGTTTCGGCAGCACATCAAGCCCCGCCACCAAGTTCTGTGCGTCGGGCCTCGGAGTTTACGTACTGACCCTTCCCCCGTGATGGCCTCCGCAATAACGCACGGCGGCAACGGCCGCGTAACGCTGTTGGACATAAAATCGAGAGAGCTGCAAGAGAAGCTGTCGCATTCGCGAACGCGCGGAGAACTCAAGCCCCGCGCCAGCAGGTTGTTAACCAATTTGTCGTTTTACGCCTCGGTCGGCGGCGAGGGGGACTTGTGGCAATACGCACGCGATTTCAAGAAGGCTTACCCCGAGTTGCGCAGGTTCGTGTTAAAAATTGGCGACGCATTGAACATGCCGTTCAAGCGGCCGGGCGAAGGCAAGCGTTTCAACGTTATCATCGATGCGGGAAGCCATTCGTTCATCATCAGTCGTAGTTACGCCAACCCGCATTCTTTGCTGTGCGCGTACAAGCTTTTTTCAGGCAAGACTATACTGCTCACTTCTTCAACCAACCCGCATTTCTTTTCCGCGAGCGAGCTTAAAACCATGGCGCTTGCCGCAGGCGCGAAAAACGTTGAGTTGCACGAGGTTGTGAACAAGTACGTCCTGCAAACGCCTTCGGGCGAGCAGAGCTTGATGCACTCTCACAATTACGACAAGGCGCTCGTCGTCGAGTGGTAGGCCGTGCGTTCGGCGGGGAGGCTTACTGGTTTTTATTGCTCCTCGCGCTATTTGTTATTCGCAGGCGCGGCGCGTTCTGGCGCGCGTTGGGCGTTCAAGTGCAGCGGGGCGTTTTCGGTGGAAATAGCGTTAATCAACCCTCCTTTGGTCACGCAGAAGAGCGACTTCTTCAGCAGCGGCATTCCCTACTTTCCAGTCGGGATGGCGTACTTGGCTGCCACGCTGCGGGGGAAGGGCTTCGACGTGACGGTCGTCGACCGTTTTGGCGAGAACCCCCGGCGCGTGACTGGTTTCAAGAAAAAGTTTCTCGTGCAAGGCATCAGCGAGGAAGAGGTGGTTGCGCGCCTTCCTGCCGACGTTTCGGTAGTGTGCCTGTACGCGGCGCTGGTGACGAGCCACTCGCTTAACTTGAGTTTGTTGAGGCGCTTGCGCGAGCGGCTGCCGCAGGCGAAGCTCGTCGTGTTCGAAAACTCGCAGCAGGTGTACGCCTATTCGCTGTTGGAGGTTTACAACGCGTTTATCGACGCTGGCGCGGATTTCGTGGTGTTTGGCGAGCCTGAAAGGCGCGTGGCGAAGATAGTAGAGTCACTGCGCGACGGCAAGCCACTCCCGCTCTCGCCAACTACTGAGTTTGACGGCGTGGCGATGCGCGTGGGCAGCGAGGCAGTAGTAGTGCCAAAAACGAGTTTCATCGTGGATTTGGACGCGTTGCCTCTCCCGGCTTTCGAGTTGTTTCCCCTGGAGAACTATTGGGGGTTGGGTTACTCGCACGCGCCTTTCTCCGGAAAATACTTGCCGCTCTTGACTTCGCGGGGTTGTTCTTACGGCTGCAAGTTTTGCGTCGTGCCGGCGACCAACAGCCGTCGTTGGCGGGCGAGGAGCGCCAAGAGCGTTGTTGGCGAGATGCAGCATTGGGGCGAGAAGTTGGGCGTGACGGATTTTCATTGGGAAGACCTTAATCCCAACCTCAATCGCAAGCGCATCGTCGAGCTGTGCGAAGAAATCTTGCGCAGGGGTTTGAAGGTCACGTGGAAGTTCAGCGCGGGCAGCAAGGGAGAGTTGTACGACGAGGAGGAGCTAGCGTTGATGGCGAAGGCGGGGTGCGTGTACATCAGCATCTCGCCAGAGAGCGGCTCTCCAGCAGTGCTGAAGCTTATGGACAAGCCGTTCGACCACGAGAAGGCGTTGCGCATGGTGCGCAAGATGGTGGAGTGCGGCATTGCGACGCAGGCGTGCTTCGTGCTGGGCTATCCTGGCGAGACTGACGCACACCGGCGCGAGACTGAAGATTACCTCAAGCGGTTGACGCAAGCTGGCTTGGATGAGGCGAGCCTGTTCATAATGACGCCCATTCCGGGGAGCGAGCAGTCGCACAACCCCGAGATGACTGGCTTCAGCGATTTCGCCGAGTTGACGTTCACGCCCGAATGGCGCAAGGATTTTGCGGTGCTGCAGAAGTTTCGTTCTTGCCTCTACGCGAAGTTTGTCTTGTGGAAGGCGCGTTACCACCCTGAGAAGCTTGCGGGCAACATCATCCGTACGCTGCAAGGCGGCGGGTTTCGCGTGAAGATTGAAATGACTCCGTGGCGCGTCCTCAAGACGCACTGCGCCTATAGGTGAGTTGCGGTGAAGCAAAGCCTGCGCGACCGGCTGTTCTTTCGCGACGCGTTACTCCTCGCTTTCGCCATCGTTGTTTCCGTCGCGTGGTTTCACGGCAACTTCCTGCAGGACGCTAAGTACGCTTCGCTGCTGCAAGGTTTTTTGGCAAGGCTTTTGGGGGCGTGAAGAATGTTTGAGTTCCTTGCAGCGTTCGCAATAGCCGCCTGCGCAGCATTATTTGGGGCGCGCGTAATCTCGGCGTTGGGAGTGAAGCCCCGGCAGTTGGAGTTGCCTTGCTTCGCGCTGGCCGCGGGCTTGGCCGCGTATTCCATCTATTCTTTCGCAGCGCTGGCGTTGGGCGTGGCGGGCGTTGGCGCGACCGTGTTGCTAATTGCATTGTCGCTCGCCGTTGGCTGGCGAGAGCGTTCTTCGCTCAAGAGTTCGCTTGCCGCGTGGAGGCAAGAATTTTCGGGGGCGGCAATTCTATTTGAGAAGGTTGCCTTCGCACTGTTGGTTTTCCTGTTGTTGCTGCACGCCGTTGCTTCTCTCGCGCCGCCTTCCACTCCCGCATCGGGGCCGGTTGACCAAGACTCGTTGGTTTACCACTTGATGCTGCCGGCCGCGTGGCTGCAGCAGGGCGGTTTCGTGCGCATGGATTGGCTGCCGCACGCCAACTGGCCCACCGCATTCGAGGCGGTCTACGCGTTGGCAATGCCCCTCGGCGGCGAGGTGGCTGCACGTTGCCTGTCCTTCGTCGTGTCGCTTGTTTTCGTGCTGCTCATCTACGCGTTGTCAAAGCGGTTTATGGCGCGCGATTCCGCCCTCGCGGCAGTCGCAGTTTTTCTCTCCATTCCCGTAGTGAACTTCTCGTTCGGTTCGGGTTACGTTGATTTGCACGTTGCATTCTTTACGGTTGCGTTTGCCGCCGTGGCGTTCGATTGGCTTGAACGGCCGTCAGCAGGCGTTGCGGTGCTTGCGGGCCTGCTGGCCGGCGCTGCCGCGGCCACGAAGCTTCTGGGCGGCGTGTGGATTGCGGCGTTATTATTACCCGTGGCGTTAATCGCATTGCGCGAGGGCAAGGCTCGCGGGGTGCTGGCGAAGCACGCCGTGTTTTTCGTTCTCGCCGCGTTCATCGTAATCGCGCCGTGGCTTGCCAAGACGTTCTTGTGGTTCGGCAACCCCGTGTGGCCGTTGTGTTACCCTCCCTTCGCAGGGGTGGGTTTCAATTGCAGCGGTACTGAACACTTCAACTCCGTGTGGGCCGCGTCGAGCGCGGCGAGCGGCTTCGGCCGCAGCATCGAATCGTTAATGCAGCTTCCGTGGAACCTCACGGTGCACGGGCGTGCGTTCAACGGTTTGATATCCCCGTTGCTGCTGGCGCTGCTGCCACTCTTTCTCGTCGCCCGCCGCCATCGGGAGTTGGACGCGCTTGCAGTGGCGGCGTTGTTGATGGCCGTAGCGTGGTTCTTCCTCTACCAAGAGACGCGCTTTCTCCTTCCTTGCCTCGCGCTGCTGGCGGTGTTGTGCGGCTTTGGCCTGCAGGCGGGAGTGCGAACGCCGCTAGCGCGCAACGCCTTCCTGGCGCTCGTTCTCCTCGTGCTTTTCTCGCAGTTCGCAGTCACGCTGGCTTACAAGCGCGCCGCGCTGCCAGTTGCGTTGGGCCTCGAGGCGCGCGAGGCGTTCCTCCTGCGCACGCACGACAACTATGCCGCGTGCGCGTGGGCGAACGAAAACCTTCCCGGCAATTCTACAATAGTCTTTTTCGCCACTGACGCGGGTTATTACTGCCGGCGCAGCGTCGTCTACTCTAACTACATTGACTTCGGGGAGGCGGCAGACGCCGACGCATTGCGGGAATTGCTGCGAGGGTTTAAAGCCACGCACGTGCTAGTCAACTTGAACGCGCAGGAAAAGCTCGCGCAGGAAGGCTATCCGCCCGCGTCGTCATTCCGCCAGTTGGAGGCGCGCTCGAAAGCCGTTTTCGAGTCGAACGGCGTGAAAGTGTTCGAGCTGAGTCCGCGTTAAGGGTGTTGCGTTTGAAGACAGTTGCTTTCGTGTTGGGCACGCGCGCTGAAGCGATAAAAATCATTCCCATCGTCAAGGCGCTCGAACGCCGCAAGCTTGCCTACGTCGTTTTTTCTACCGGCCAGCACGACCTTTCCGAATTTCGTTTCAAGAACTTCACGCAGCTCGAGACGCCGCGGGGAAAGACGGGTGCGTTCAACTCGGTGTTGGGAGGAGTGCTTTTCGCGTTCAAAAACTGTCTTGCGCTCGTGCCCCACTTGCGCGGCACGATAGCCGTCGTGCAGGGTGATACTATGAGCACCGCGGCAGGCGCGGTGGCAGGCAGGTTGGCCGGTTGCAGCGTGTGCCACGTTGAGAGCGGCTTGCGCACCGGGGATTTCCTCCAGCCTTTTCCGGAAGAGGCGAGCCGCATTATTGCCGACGCGCTCTCGCAAGTTCATTTCGCGCCCACCGAAAAGGCGGCGCGGAACACGCCTGCTGCAACCACTTTCGTCGTGGGCAACACGGTTGTTGACGCCGTGCGCAGCAGGCGTTTGCGCGTGCGCAACGGCAAGTTCGTAATCGTTTCCATCCACCGGCAGGAGAACATCCGCCGCGAGGCAGTGATGCGGCAGCTCGTGTCGCAGGTTGAGGAGATTGCTTCGCGTTATCCGGTCTTGTTCATTCTTCCGGCGAACACGCGGCGGCAGCTGGAAAAATTCGGGTTGCTGGCGCGCGTGTTAGCTTGCGCCACGATTTCGCCCGTGTTGCCTTACCCCGCGTTTCTCGCGAAGCTCGCCGCCTGCCGTGCGGTGCTTTCCGACAGCGGCGGCCTTGCGGAAGAGTGCAGTTTTCTCGGCAAGCCCCTCGTGATTTTCCGTGAGAAGACCGAGCGCATGGAGGCCGTGGAGGGGGGTAACGCCGTGCTTGGCGTGGGCGCGCGCCTCCTTCCGTTCTTGAAGCGTTTCAAGCCCCGCAACCGCCTTGTTTTCGGCGACGGCACGGCTGGCGAGAAGATTGCGTGCGTGCTTGTGGAGAAGTTTGGGGGGCGTGTTTGAATGCGTGCCGTGAAGCCTGCCCGTCACGTCCTCGTTCCTATTGCGATAAGCGACAAGTCGCAGATTTTCCTTGAAAAGCCGGTCGTCGATGCATTCCGCCGCGACGGCGAGTTCGTCCGCGACAACCACCGCGATTACGTTTCGCTCACCACGCCGAGCGGCATTCGGCTTGAAGCGCCGAGCGTGCACGGCAAATACGTTCAGTTAATCTCGCATTACGTGAGAGAGAGCGACTTCATACTCAAGCGAATGGCGGCTGACGAGCTTGATCGCACGCGTCGCATCAGCAGGCTTCTTGCCGAGCGCGGACTTCCAGTTGAGGAGCACGCGCTCGTGCAGCCGGCGGGGAAAGGCGAGTTTAGCGTGCTGGTGCCGCGCAGGCACTATCCGTTTTTTTGCGCGTTGAATGGCAAGCTTGCGAAACACCGGCTTTTCGAGAGGTATTTGCAGGCGGTTGGGACGCTTCAAGCGCTTGGTTACAGTCATGGCCATCCTCACGCTAACAATGCCATCGTGGCTGCGGACGGCCGCGTGGGTCTCGTGGACTTTTCGCTCGCAAAACGGGTGCGGCCAAACTGGAACCGCGCCTCTTCGATATTGAGAGAGTTTAACGAGGATTATCTGGTAGTACTCAATATACTCGTGCGGCGGCTGGCGCGCAAGAAGGGTTACGGCAATGACTTGAATGCAGGCAGGTTTGAGAAGCATTTGGAGCCTCTTGTGCAGCCGTTGCCGGTAACACCTGCAGTCAAGCGGCAAGTGGTGGCGGGTTTGAAGAAAATGGCTTACCAGATTGTGCGCACGCTTGAAGCGCACGGTTACTTTGAAGAGCGGTAGCGCTTGCGTTTAGCAACGTTAATGGAACGGCTTGTGCCGGTGCTGGCGGCGCGCTTTAAAGCCCGCTAGATTTTTTTAGCTATGAAAAAGAATTCTTTCGTGCCGTTGCTTGCTGGCAAGCGCGTTTCCGCGTCCACCATCTCAACGAGTTCAAAGCCCGCCTCCTCGAGGAACGCCTTGAAGCGCGGGGCGGAGAGCATGCGCAGCCGGTTTTCGCTCGAGTGTTTCGAATACGTGCCGTCGCCGTTCGCCGTGAAATACGTATTCATTTCCACTAGCACGCGCTTTGCTTCGTCAGGCACGTTCAGCGATATTTCCGTGATTTCCCTGCCGTCCACTTCGGCAGAGTCGACGTACGTGTAGGGAAACTCGTTCGCGGCTATCAACGCGGGGTAGCTCGTCGCCTCGATGAGCGCCACTCCTCCCGGCCGCAGGCTCGCGGCGAAGCACCGCAGCGCGTCGCGCACGTGGCCGTCTTCGTAGTTGCAGAGGAACGCGTTCGTCATGCATATTATTGCGTCGAACTCTCGCGGCGCCACAAAGTTGCGCATGTCCGCTTGCATGAACTCTATTTTCGCGCCCAGCGCGAGGTTGCGTTTTCTCGCCAGTTGCAGCATTTCTTCCGCCAAGTCGGCGGCGAGCACTTCGTACCCGCGGTTAGCGAACTCAACGGCGTGCATGCCGCTGCCGCATCCTATATCAAGCACGCTCGCGACAGGGTTTGCATTGCGCTTGAGCATTTCCTCTATAAAGTCGCACTCGCGCGCCGTTCCCTCTCCTTCCACAGTGTTCTTGCGGTAGAGCGCGTCGTAAAAACCCGCGACTTCGCGGTACAAAACATCCGGCATTGCCGTCAAGTGAACTGCCTCCGGCAATAAAAGTATTTCGGAAAGGCTGCGCCGCGAGGGGTTGCGCGTAATTTGGGTCGGAATTAACGGAATTTCTCAAGGTCGTGGACACTGAAGTGTAAACGACCGCGCCGTCGAATCAAGCGAAGATGTCATCACTGTTCTTTATGCGATGAAGCTTTGTTTCGCCGCTGGCGATGCGCCTTTCCATGCGCTCAATTTCTGCAATATCCTGCAAATCTTCTTCGGCAACATTCATTTGCGCCACCGGTAAAGAGCATTGCTAAGCATGCCCTTAAACGTCTCGCAGGCCCGTATTTAATCGGGGTTTTGGCCACGTCGGCAGGTGTAAATTCCTTTCGCGCCTTGCATATTGCGGTTGCATGGCTGCACTTCCTTCGAAGGTAATCTGGCGGCGCTGTCTAATCTGTGGCAAGCGGCTCCGTATCAAACTCACCGGCCGCAAGTACGATAAAGGACATTATTTTGGAAAAATCGATTGCCCAATCAAGGGCACTGGCGAATACAAGAAAACCGGCACTTTAAAGATGGGACGGAAGTCATATGACGGGGTCAAGTGGACGGGCAAGAACAGGCAATTCGAGTATTGGGAATGTAACGCTTGTTGGGAACTCGCTGGAAATATGACTTGGCTTGAAGACCTTCTTGAGAAACTCTACGGAGCGCGCTGCAAGGACTGCGATTCCGGCTGCGCCTGCTGCCAGGCATGGGGCGTCTACGACGCCGTCCGGGAAGAAACCGGTGAAAAACGCTAATAGTAAACTCTTGGCGGTCTATGGACGTGAACGTGATAAGTGCCTGGTTTTGAGGAAGGGCTTGTCAGCCTGATTTCTCGAGAAGCCAGCTTCCCAAGGTCTTGTTCCGGGCGCCTTTTGGCAGCTTGGCATCGGTTTCTTCCGCGGTTAGCAGCAAACCTTTTGCGCCTGTCGCCTTCATTCCTTCGGTTAACCCTTCAACCTCGCGCTGCGGCATTTCCTTGGCGGCGCAGACCTGCACGGCCAACGGTGCTTCCCCGGTTTTATTTACTATGAAATCGCATTCCCTCGCGCTGCCGTAATACGACACTTCGTACCCCCTTCGGTAGAGCTCTATTGCCACGAGGTTTTCCAGCCGCCGTCCCTCGTCCTCGCTTTCGGAAATGCTGACGGACGCCTGCAAGCCCGTGTCAATTGCGTAATGTTTGGCGTCGGCAACAAGGCGCTCCCGCGGCGAGCGTTTGTATGGCAGGACGCGAATAAGCAGCATCGCGTCGCACAACGCCCCCTCGAAAGAACGCATGGTCGTCTGGCTGATGCCAAGCCGTTGAGCGGTTTTCTTCGATGAAATAACCTTGCCGGTTTCAGACAACAATAGCAAAGCTAGGTCTGAAAGCGGCTTTATCTCGCGAATGCCCTTGCGGGCGGCGACATCCCGCAGTATTGTCGATTCAAAATATAGCTTGTGCAAATCAACCGCGTCGCCCGGCCGCAGCACGCATTCCGGGTACCCGCCGACGCGCAGGTATTCGCCAAGACTCTTGCAGCCCCAGTGCCTTGCATCGTCGTAGGACAACGGAAGCACTTTCCGGGGTATCGCCCTTCCACCTAATGAACTTGCTATTTCCGTTGAGAGCAAACTGGCGTTCGAGCCAGTCACAAGCACGTGGTGCCTTTCGTATTCTACTTCCTGCCGCACGAACTTCTCCCAGCCCTTCGCTTCCTGAACTTCGTCCAAAACAAGCAATCCTTTAGCGGGAATGCCAGCTGCAAATTCAGCCAAGCCCTGCACGGTGGGCGGCGCTCCGACCGCCTCCAAGTCAAGGTATCCGCCAACACCTCCTTTTGCCCGCCAAGCTGCAAGCAACCGGCGAGCAAGCGTGCTCTTGCCTGCACGCCGTGGCCCTACTAGCGCGGTGGCCTCCTTCCAGCCCAGCTTTCCAAGAAGCGGCAGTTCCTCAGAACGTGGGAGAGTCTCCTGCATGCTATAACTATACTGTCAGCCTATATAACTACTTATCGTTTACTGGAGCTTTATTTATATATGCTATTACTATACTGTCAGCTCTCAAGGTCGTCGTCACGGCGCTCTCGCGCTCTGAACTCATTGGAGTCATCATCGCGAGTATTGTGGCGCGCGCGGGTTAAATTCTTTCTTCTTCCCTCAAATCCAGTCGGTTTTGTGCAGCACCACGTAACTTCCGGCTGCGACGATCGCCATCGCGGCCAGCAGTATCTCGAAAGACGCGGGGGTGTCGGCGAGCACGAGGCCCGTGACGTTCATTCCGTAGATGCTTGCAATGAGCGTGGGCAGCATTACGATGAGCGTGATTGACGTGAGTTTCTTCATCACGTTGTTCAAGTTGTTCGATACGACGCTCAAGTAGCCTTCCATGCTGCTGGTGATGAGGTCGCGCATGTTTTCAGTCGATTCGGTTATGCGCAAGAGGTGGTCGTACACGTCGCGGAAGTACGCCGCGTTGTGCACGGTGACGAACTCGAAGTCGCGGCGCGCCATGGCGTTGGCAATATCGCGCATGGGCCACGCCACCCTGCGGAGGGTGATGACGTCGCGCTTGAGCTTGAAAAGGTTTTCGAGCACGGTGTTGTCGCCTTGTTTGAATATGCGGTCTTCAACGCGCTCTATGTCATCATCTATCCTTTCGAGTATCGGGAAGAACCCGTCCACGAGCGAGTCTAGTATGGCGTACGCCACGAAGTCGGGGCCGCGCTTTAACATCAGGGGGTTGCGCTTGACTTTCTCGAAAGTGTTGTTGAGGCTTTCGATGGGTCGCAGGTTGACTGTCACGATGAAATTCTTACCTAGGTATATGCTAAGTTGTTCAGTGCCTTTACCCGTGGGGTTGAGGCCGCGGACCACAATGAAGACGTACTTTCCATAAGGGTCTATCTTGGGGCGTTGCGAGCCGTGCAGCACGTCTTCCACCGTGAGTGGGTGGAACCCCAGCACGGTTTCCAGCGAGTTTATCTCGTCAAGCGTGGGCTCCTCCAAGTCCACCCACACCTTGTCCCGGTGCGCGTAAAGGTGTTTGGCTACGCGGCGTGCGTCGTTCTCGGTTGAAAGCTTGCCGGTCTTGGCGTCCAGCACGTGCGCGCGAATCATAAGAAGGCGTAAGCGCCCGGGAGTTTAAAAAAGCGTTGTTGCAAGAACCG
>ERZ1292640.3045-Hain-H43-02um-R1-3045-length-13196-cov-9_pt1 | contig 13196 bp, 7 predicted proteins | sample MGYA00564404_ERZ1292640 | MGnify/ENA primary metagenome ERZ1292640 (study PRJEB36523, sample SAMEA6512636) | groundwater metagenome | collected 2019-01-08 | study: AquaDiva: Metagenomics assemblies of 32 groundwater samples
TTACAGCGCTTGCCCGGCAGGCAATTTAGGCAGTATTTCTACTTTTGGATTTCTAAACACCTTTAATGCATAAACATTTTGACCTCTATCAATAAAAATTCTTATTTTTGGATCAAATCTATATCCTAATCTTGCTGCATAAATACGCAATGTATTAATACCTGTCAATTCTAAATCTGCAGGAAATGCTGAAAAAATGATATGTGCCTCATCTCTAATGCAAGCAAAAACCCGATCCATAAATTCTTCCTGGCTGTCTTCAGCTATTCTCTCTAACACGTCTAACAAAAACACATAAGAATAATGTTTTAAAGACAGGTTGACTTGGCCAATATAGCCTTCATAGCTTTGTGTATCAATACGGTTTCCAATAAGGTCATTTTGATAATTTTCAATTATTAACCTCCTGCTATCTTCGATATTTCTACGCAACAAGTTCATTTGCGTAAACTCAGGTTCATACGAAAACAGCGCGTCCTCTGCTGGCTGAACTATATCAACTTTAGCCCCTTTAATCGCGCAAGCAACAGCATGTTCTTCAAAATCAGCTGGGCCGACATGTAAAATATCATCTTCTTCGTTAACTCCAAGCTCATCTATCATTTCAGCTGTTAATATGTTCCTTTCAGCGACTTTAATTTTCCTAAATACTTCTTCTGCGCTCAGATTCCGCCCCCCCATCCTGCCTTTCCCAAACGCCATCTCCGGCCGCAAAAGCGCCTGGCGATAAACATCTGACACGCCTGACCGCCCTGCCCGCCCCTCTATTGCCTTGCACAGCCTTTCGATAAAATCTGATAAAGCCTCGGGATCAATAGTTTCTCTATTTCTTACCCTTCCAATAAATCCGCGCAGTTCTGATACAATATTGCTATCCGACTGCGCGTCTAAGCCATCTGTCTGCCGCTTTAATATATCAAGCAGTTTGAATTCTTGTAAAGCTGCAAAAACTGCGTCACTGCTACTTGCCTTATCAAATACAGAATTTATGCCTCTTAAGATATCTGCCATGCTAAATCTGCCTTCCTGCAGAAAATCGTCAATACGTTTTTTTGAGGCAGGTTCGTATTTAAATCCATGCTGTTTTAGTTTAGCAAAATACGGTATGTATCTATTCATAACCCGCTCTGCTGAAAACTGCGCGCCAGTCATATTGACAAATCTTAATATTTTATCCCGTATGTCAGATACGCCGCCATACGAATCAGTAATAATATAAAATTCTTGTTCTTTCTCAATAACCAACTTTGTTATAGATAAATCCCCTTCCACGTATAAAGATTCGTAAACCATCCGCTTTTCCTCTGGCGGCGCCCAACCAAGCACAATGTCAATGCATGGAAATCTCTCGAGGCCTCTTTTCCCCATAGCTATTTTCTGAAACTCTTCAAGAAAACCCCATAAATTGTCAAACTTTTCTATGCCAGGAATGATTACGTCTATATCTGAAGATTTATCTATGGTCCGAATACCAAAAAACACGCCTAAACAAAAATCTCTTGCTGTGCCCCCTCCAATTTTGAACCTGGATATCTCAAGTTTTTCTGCAGCGGAAAACAGGTCTACAAGTTCTGGCGCAACGCGGGATTCCGCGTACCATGCGGGAATACGCCACACATCGCTGCCATTACTATCTTTTTGATGCGTAATAAAACGACTCCCTGCGCCGCCTTTCCCAAATACCATCTCCGGCCTAAGGCTGGTTTTATGCAAACTATCCCCTGCCCCATATGCCGCATTGCTCAAAATAAATGCAAATAACACTATAATGCTAATCTTCTTCATATTCTTCTTCCAAACAACTTTACAAGCCCAGTATCGCTGGTCTATTTCGTGGTAATTTATTGCTAAGCCTTAAGATACGCCTTTTACTCAGAATCCTGACCGTATTTTCATCAAGTTCTAATATATCACCTGGTTTGATTTTAAGATAATTTTCTTCTCCAATGCCTGCTATATAGACAATACCTGGCATGTCTCCAATAATATTTTGGGCCAAGTGGCTTCCTGAGCCGCCTTCACCAGTAACTATGCCAAGAAAACCACCTTCTTTATAATAAGCATTTAAAACACATTCTAGAGTTTCAGGGCCAGCGTCTTTTGCAGCTAAAATATATCCCATGCCTCTACCTTTTGGAAGCTTTCCACTTTTTATTAAATAAGCTTTATCCCTTACAAAACCTCCGGTAATAGCTATGCCGGTAAATTCTTCAACTATTTCTAGAGACGATAAAGGGCTTTTTACATAGGTGCCTCTATCTTTAACAGAAGCTGCTCTTGGTTCTATAAGAGGAATTGCTTTTTTTGCGCTAGCCACCATAGCTGGCTTATTGCTTTTCAAGGCTCGCTTAAGCACAGGCATGGCTTTTTTTGCCATGGGACCTATTTTGCCAAGCGTTTCTATTGCAAAGGAATTCCCAAACTCTGCTGCCTTTACTAGCGCAGGTATAGCTGGTTCTGCTATACTAACCATTTTGCCAATAGACTTTGCTGCTTCTTCTTGCACCATTTTTTCATCCTCTAATGCGCTTACAAGCCCGGGCATAGCTTCTTTTGCCCTTATGCCAAACATTCCAAGCACCCATGCCGCCCGCATACGCACAGAAGGAGCCTTGTCTCTATAAACATCGGATCTATATCGTAACGCATACTGCGCTATAGCATTTATAGAACTTTCTGCTTCTTTTTCTTCGATCATTCCAGCAATAGCATTTAACGCCATACCACAGGTCATAGCATTTCTATCTTTTAGCGCCTCTATTAATTCAGGCATTGTCTCTTTTGCTTTTGGCCCCATAATACCGCTAATCCATATTGCTTCCTGCCTGATAGAATCAATCTTATGCTTTAATAATCTTCTTAAAGTAGGTATTTCTTTTTCTGTTTTTTCAATAAGACCGGCGAGACGAATAGATTGAGGTATTTTATACCTTTCCAGCTGAAGACAATACCCCCCCTTGAAAATATTTATTACTAATTCTATCCTATTATCATAAGGCAAAAACTCAAGCGTAGCTACTAAAGGTTCAGGCCTTTGATCTATAAGATTGCATTCTAATAAATATTCTACAATATTATCCCTTATATCCTTTTTCTCGTCCTCATTACTTAAAAGTTTAACTATATTGCAAAGCTCGCATGCCGCTTCATAAGAAACATAAGGATTTTCATCCTTTAACATTTGTTTTAATACTGTAATTGTTTCGTTTTTTTCTGGCTCCAGTTTGCAAATAGCGCCTATAGCGCATCTGCGCACTATCGGCCTTTCATCATGCAAAGCCTTTAAAACATAAGACCTGGACCTTTTTCCGATTTTAGCTATAATCCCAATGCCCAACGTATCCTCTAGTAAATAAGGCACAGCTGGCAGGCCAAATTTCACTAAATCTTGCTCGGTTTTTTCTTTTTTGTTCCCGAACCTCATATCAGTTATATATTTTCTTACTTTATATTGAAGCGTTAAAAGCCTTCTTTTCTTAAGACTTCTATAACAATATTCCCTGAAATCAGACAATCTGCCCTCTAAACCTTCTACTAAAAAAGGTATCGCTTCGTCTCCCTCTGGATAGATTCTATCAATTGCCCTCACTGCTTCATTGCTTAGACTGTCATCAGAAATTACATTGTTATTTATAATTTTCATTAATATAGGCGCGATTTCTTTTGCGCTGGGTCCTATTTTGCCGGCTAACTGCGCCGCATATAAAAGAACAGGAAGGCCTCTATTTATCAGGGCTTTTTTAAGAACACCTACGACTTGTTTTCTATCAGGGTCGATTTTATCCAGCCGCAATTGTCCAAGGCGATCTATTACTTTCAATGCTGCCATTGCCGCTTCATCTCTATACGATCTTGTTTCTATTAATATTTCCAAATCTTTTATTTTTAGCTTACCTTCTAAGATATTGTCTTCTATATCTTTTGCTATTCCATCTTCATTTTTTATGAAACTCAGTAAACTGTTCAATCTGCGCCTTGCCTCTGTTTTGCTCTCAAATAAAAGCGGCGGCCGAAGAGACCCTGATAACCATCTGACTCCGCGAGTCGCCGTACGACGAGACTCGGTCCCTGCCCCATATGCTACACTGCTCAAAATAAACACAATTAACACTATAATACTAATCTTCTTCATATCCCTCTTCCAAGCAACTTGACACTTGAGACAATGCCTGAAGTATCAGGAAGATCGTAAATAATAGAGATGGCGCCAACTGAATTTATCTTTACTTTGGCTCCTTTAAGCGATACGTCTTTAATTATTTCTGGCGCACGAATCCACCAGAAAATATCTGAAAGCTGCCTTAAGAAAAGTCTGGAATATTCAAAAAATGGATAACCCTTATCACTATTACTGTTGTACATTCTGTATGTTTCATTTATTATATCTGCTGCTTCCTCTGGTGTATATCCAGTAGGATTACTGCTCATCATTTCTTTTCCTCCCTTCCCTCTCATACCATTCACAGCTATTTGCATATTGCTCTTATCATTCCATTCAGTATTAAAGCCTAATGCTTCAGCAACAGGCTTATCCCAAGTAGCATCAAAAGCTACCCATTTGCCATTGATTTCAACTTTTAGGAACTGATGCATATATGGCACATCTTTCAATCTTTCAGCGAATAAGGCTAATTTATCATATTCAGACTTGTGATTTTCATAAAACTTTGTATTTTTTATTTTTTCCAACTGTCTGGACCAATCAAACTGCGCATAATGATACTCAACATCATAATCAGCTTCCTTGAATAATAACCCAGCCAGAAATGTCTTTGCATTGCACATACCTCCCCATCCTTCCAGAATCTGCAATGGGCCATAAATAGGGTCAAGTTCTCTGCTGATTGACTGATATGGCACTGTCTGCAGATAATTAAAAATCTCTACTCTTAGGCGCTCATCTTTTTCATCCTTACCTGCCTCAGGATTTTCAGCTTCTACTTTTTTCTTTAACTCTTCTATTTTCTTTTTAATCATTATGCCCAATTGTTTTTTAGCCTCTTCTGGATCCTGTAATACCAAACCTTGCTCTGCATCTCGATCCAATCTGCCTTTATTACTATAGATGGCTCTTGACAATTTAGTCTGCTCTGCAATACATGGGTCATTTTCATCAAAGATAACCCAGAGCGGACGTGTCAGGTTTGTAGGCGAAATTACTGCTTCAGATTTAACTAATTTTCCGCCTGTTTTCTTATGAATAAGATAGATAAATTCTCCGCCATTCGGCGATGCCAATCCTTCAATCAATATCCCGCCTTCATTAAGCACTTCGCAAGCCTGTGCTAAAAATTCCTCTCTAGCTTCAACTGAAAAATATGACAGAACATTCATAATCCTGATGGCATCAACCTTTTTACCACGAAGAATATCGGCAAGGTTAAAAACATCTCCCCGAACCACATCTATCCTATTGGAATATTTCTTTTTTAATACATCGTATGGCTTATCTACTATTCCCCAGGATTCAATATTAAAATATTTCTTAATGCCAAAAAATTCTGGATTGTCTGGTAATTCAACTAAAGCCTTAGACAAATCTTCAAGGCCCATCCCTGATATACGATTGTTATAATTATTTCTTGCTATATTAAAAAAAGTCTCTTCGAGTTTATGATTATCGCGCATAAGTTTAGCTTCTAATGCTACGCGCACCCTTTCATCACTGCAATCAACAGTAATCTTCTTGAATGTAAATTCATCTTCACCTGCTCTATCTAAAAGGACATGCAAGACAACTTCCTGTTGTGTTTCCTTATCCTTACCCTTAAACATTAAGAGCGTATTAGGCACATCTTTATCAATTGCTATTACATTGCCTTGCCAAAAGCTTTGCATTAACTCTTCTGTTGAATCAGAAGGATGGCCTATGCCTCCTTCTACGAGCGTGAGTCCTTCACCGTTGTTTTTAAAAATAGGGCAACGCGCCTTGAATTCTTCTGATTTAAAATATTCAAGCATTAATGGATAACGGTTTTTGCTTGTCATAGCAAGCGGATTATGCTTATCAGGATTTACCAGGGTAAGAAAATTCACAATGGCAGTTATAAATTCCTTGCTCGGCCGTTTTAATGCCCTGGACTCTCGCAATGCCTCAAGAGCTTTTCTAAGATATTCTATGTTAAGGTCGCCGCTTTCTACTGCAGGCAGTATAATTTTTTTTAAGATATTTTTTGGAATTTCGCGTGTGTCATAAATATACTCATATAAATCACGCACCGCCTTTTCATTTGGACTCTCTTCTCCTCCAGCCTTGCTACTCAATAATAATGGCACTCTGAGACTATCTTTATGCAAACCCTCCCCAACCCCATATGCCGAATTATTCAAAATAAATACAATTAACACTGCAATACTGATCTTCTTCATATCCCTCTTCCAAACAACTTTACAAACTGACATTGTCATTTTGTAAAGTTGCTATAGATCGTTTCTTTCTGGTGAAGGCAACGCCAAAACTCCTATTCCTAATTCACTAGAAATATTATGTGCCTTTGGGCTGAAAACAAAAATTGTTAATGAGCTATGCTCTGTTACTAACATAAAATCTTCAGGGTTCTTATTTGTTTCAAAATCAAAAGGCACAGAAATCTTAAAAATCATCTCCAGATTTAAGCTTTTTGCTCTTCTTAACAATTTTTTTTCATCTCCTATTTGTCCTCCGCTTGCTATAATGTATTTTGCATTAGGAATTTTCTCAACTATATCGCTAAGCAGGCTTTTTCTGCGAGATTCTTCAATCTCTTGATCTCTATAGAATGCAAGCTGTTCCTCCTTGGTTAATCTGCGCATAAGTTTACCTATGCGATGCTGTACAGGAATATTATAATAATCTTCGCCAAACTCAGGCAAATTGAAGATCACGACAGATTCATCCTCTAAAGAATCAATAGCGCTGAACGGGCTTTCTATGACTCTAATTTTATCTTGATTGCCATTTATTAAAGCATTTATAACCATAAGATTATCTGTGTGTTTTATCCTATGCTTTTTCTTCATCTCCGCATTTACAGAAATAATTGGATCTCCTGCTATAGAATTCCTGGCAATCTTATTTTCAATAGCTACGGCATTGAACGCGCCAAGTATAATACCTGCGTTACAGTAAAGACTATTCCAGGAACCTATATCAATTAATGCATACCTTGCCAGTTCACTTTTAATTTCTTGAAGCGCAGCTAATATCCCTGCTGTTAAAAAAATAGCTTGCGAACCGCCTATGCCTGTATCAAAAGCATAATTATTCCAGTTTCCTATTATCTCTTCAAGATAAAACCATTGTTTGTAGCTTTTCAATAATTTTTCAAATCTATCTTCATCTTTTGAAACCAATCTCGCATCTGGATTAAGCACAAATATATCGCCTACTCTGAAATATAAAGGTTCTCTTAATAGCCTGTGCCATGACATAAAATTGCAAACATAACTATGGCCATTAACCTCTACAACTTGTCTATGCGTCATTATCGTATCATTAGGGTCTATCTTTAATATTTGCATAAGACTTTTATCAAATTCCTCTGCTGTTATGCCTACATTTTCTCCTGTTTTATCTTTCCCGCCAATCATTGGAACCCTGAGCAATCCACTCCTCACATCTTTTACTGGCCCTGTACTCACTTCGCATTCTGGTCCAATAAATCTCTGGACTCTTAAGTCAAGTTCTTCTGCTAATAATACAGGATTAACAGGCTCTGATGGCCTATGCAATATCCCTTCAAGTTGCCGCGCATCATGTATCGGTATTCCTCTTACCACATCATCTAAAAAATTGACCCATCCTGGCTTGCTGATTTGTACCGTAGGATTGCCTAAAACCACCAGCGTTTCCCCTATAATGTTTCTTGCGCTTATTAAAAAACCTTTTGCCGCAGGCCTGATATCCTTAGGGCTTATGTCAAAATTGATATAAAAATAAGAGAGATTGCCTGTATCCAGGCTTGGGTCATACACTTTGCCTTCTATATCTAATATAGGATTCAAGTGGACCCATGCTATTGTTCTATTAGTATCAAGGTCGACAATCCTTGCTTGTAATATAAAATGCATATCATCCTGCTGATAATCAATCTTAACCACTGTTTTCCCGCGGTTGTCCTCTGTAATAGCGCCTTCTAATTTTCGTAAATTCTCAAAAAATAAAGCTGCGTTAAAGACCTTGATTACAACGCTTAACTGCATTTTCACAAACCACTGATCATGAAACGTCATAGTTCTGTAGTAATTAACAACCTTTTCAAGCCTTTCTTGCGCTGCTTGGACAGTTATAGCAGGCGCCAGGCTCGCAAGGGCTTGAACTTTTAAACAGCGAGTTTTATAATCAGGTGCGCTACGTACAGAATCAAACTCTGCATCAAATAACGCCTTTGCTATTAAAGGAGATTTCTGAGCTGTACTCCCTATAAGTTGAACAAATTCAAATGTATTCTGAGATGAACCTATTGTCCCCATTTTGCTTAAAATTCCTATCATAGAAATCAAAATAGGCTCTGTCACGTATTCAGCTGAAACTTTTTTAATCATAGGTATTATAGTATCCAATAAGTCAGATTTTATATCGCTATAAAATTTCCCATCTTCATCTTCTCCCAACATAATATTAATCAATAGAGGTAATTTTTGGGCTGCCACAGCAGGGCTTATATGCGGGGCCAACTTTCTTAATACTTCAGCTTCGCGAACCTTACGCTCCTTATTTTTTTCATTTATGAGAACATCTATAACTCTTGAAAATTCCAAGTCTGCGTAAGATTGAGAACGCTTGCTTATACTGGAAATAACATTTAAGCTGGTAAATCTTCCTTCGTGAACTATATAAGAATCTATGATTTTTGCAAGGTTACTGGTAGCTGCGCTGTCTGAAACATGAGACTCAAGATTATAAAGCACCTCTTCAATAGTGCCCCTGTCCTGCACCCTGCCAATTTTACCTGGCTCTAAGGCATCTGCAAAGCTTTCAAACTCCACATCAGCCATATCCTGTCCTGCTATAGCTGAAAGAGATGCTATTAGTTTTGATAACAACCTAGGGTTATAACCTAATTTATCTCTGAACCTTGGAAGATAGGATTTAGCAATATCAGGGCTAACGCGAGCTGAAAGCGCTGCTACTAACTCAAGACTATCTTCACTATGCACAGGATCAATTCTTGAAGCAAGGAATATAAAAGCAGGGTCTGCCACAGAAGCGCTCACGCAAGCAGCCATATTGCCAAGGGTTCTTAGAATTTTTCCTTCAACATTAGGATATCTTTCTGTAACTTCATGCCAGTATTTCTGGAATTCAGCCTCAATAATATCAGGCGCATCCTTGCCAAAATCTTGTATTATTTCATATAAATCACGGTTCCAGTGATTATCAATGCGCATACAGTGGCTAATAAGCGAAGGCAAAACCTGCCTTTTAAAAGATGCTAAAGAAATGTAAGGCGCCAGCGATAAGAGTATGTTTACTTTATTGAAATAACCGCTTGCTTCAGAGTCTATATCATGATTTTCAGCCTCAGGCAGACTGCCTAAAACCCTTTCAAACTGTATCTGGGCTCCAGCAGGATCAATATACGCAAAAACACTGACAACTTCCTGCAGGCTTATCCATAGACCACTAGGAGCATCAAGAGATAAATCAACAACGCCTGCAAGCATCTCCCCGGGCCTTGCAAGAGAAACTTTACTTGTAACAACAGCGGGTAAATTATTACTTTCTAATGGAGTAATCCTGAGAATGCCATGCTTTGGCAAAAAAGAAGTCTCTCGTAATTCATCTTCGCCATTAAACACCCTGCAGTTTAATTTCCTTCCTTTGTCAGCAAATAAAATATCTTCCAATCTAGGATTTTTTATAACCAGGTCGCGCACAGCATTAATAACCATGAATCCCCTGACTTTTACAGCTCGGTTATCTTCTGCGCTACTATTTAAAGTGTCCGGAATCATTATTTCAGCATCTACAAACTCAATCTTTCTGTGGCTATCATCATCCTTGAGCACCCCAGGAAGCCTGTCTCCATTTTTATCAAATTCCTCTCTCCATTCAGCAGTAATATCTTCCCAGCTTTCTCTTGACTTCCTTCTTCCATAATGCCTATGATAAGGCTGCCTGGCGATTATTAACTGTTCTGGGTCATTCGCGTTTATTGCTTCAAAAAGATTTTTTAATTCCAGGCGAAACCTGCTCAGGCGTTCCTGAAAAAAATTATGGCCCTCCACGCCATCAGGATGAAATTCCTGCAGATATACTGTAAGAAACCATATTATTGCATCGCATATTGCAAAATCCTTTATGAGTTCATCCCGATCATCGGTATTTCTTAAATCGCTGAGCGCTTTTTCAAGCACAATCTCGCCGTCTATAACAGCGTTCCAGATATTTTCCCTGTAAATCCAATTACCTGTTTCAGGCTCTATATCAAAATAAGGCGGGTCAAATAAAATACTCAGCCTTCGCTTAAGCAATTTATCCCAATCGCTACGCATGCCCTCTAAGCTCTTTTGGATATCATCGTAAGGTTCTATCCTCCCTGCATCAGGCAAAATCCTTCTTATTCTCTGGCGCTCCATCACTGGCACCCTTAAAGCATATCCTGAGGATTCAAATATAAATGCAAAGGACAGCATTATAGCCAATGCTTTTATATATAAGCTATATCTAATATTAAACATTGATTTTCCCATATATTAATATATTTTAAATGTTTTTATAAAATACATAATAAGTATACCAAAAATCCTATTTTTAGTCAAGCAAAACCTTATTTTTTTGCCGTTAATTCACAAAACGAGTATGACTTGATTTGTAACATTGTGGCCGGCGAGGAATTCTTCTGCAGTCATTCTGCGGGAACCTTCTAATTGGAGTTCTTCTATGTTCAAAGCGCCTTTTCCAGCTCTAACAAGTATACCGCTCTTATCAGCTGCTAATATTGTACCTGGCTTGTCTTTGACCCACCTCCGCAGCTCCAGGAGTTGCCAAGATAGGCAACTCCTGGAGCTGCGGAGGTGAACAGAGGTTGCTTTCCATATCTTAAGTATCTTTTTGTCCAAATATGTAAAACATCCTGGCCACGGCGCAAAAGCCCTGATTCTGTTACTTATTTCTTCAGCAGGCATTTTCCAGTCTATCAGACCGTCATCTTTTTTAAGCTTAGGAGCGGAAGTGGCCTTGGAATGATCCTGTTTTATAAAATCTGCTTTATTGGCTTTGACAAGCTCTATAGCCCTGAATAAAGACTCTGCTCCTTTTTTGGAAAGCTTATCAGAAAGCGCCACAGCGTCATCGCCTGCGTCTATAGCAACAGATTCCTTTAAAAGAACATCGCCTTCATCCATTTTTTCATTCATTTTCATAATGGTAACGCCTGTTTCTTTCTCGCCGTTCGCAATAGCCCAGTTTATAGGCGCAGCGCCTCTATATTTAGGCAAAAGTGACGCGTGGATATTAAGGCAATATAATTTCGGCAAATCCAGTATTGCCTTTGAAAGTATCTGGCCGAAACTTACCACAATAAATAAATCAGCGTTAAATTTTCCCAGGAATTCTATTGCCTCTTTGGTATTTACCTTGTCAGGCTGAAATATTTCAACACCAAGCTCCCCAGCCTTTGATTTTACAGCTGTAGGCGCTACCTTGAGAGCTCTGCCTTTTTCCCTGTCCGGCTGCGTAACTACCAGAGCCACGTCTTCGTTCTTAACCAGCCCTTCCAGTATTGGCACTGCAAAACCCGAACTTCCAAAAAATATTATCTTCATATTAAAACTCCACGCAGACTTTGGCGCCGAACTGTTTGATAATTTTTTTGCGTTTCAGAAAACTGATTCTGTCTATAAAAACTATTCCGTCCAGATGGTCCATCTCATGCTGTATTATCCTTGCAAACAAGCCTTCTGCGTTTATTTTTAACAGGTCCCCGTCAAGGTTCTGCGCCTCTACTGTAATAAACTCCGGCCTTACAACATCGCTGGATATCCCGGGCAGGCTCAAGCATCCTTCGCAAAATTTCACCTTGCCTTTTTTCTGCGTGATTTTAGGATTTATAAGAGTCAGGACAACCTTATTGTCTCCTTCTGCGTCCTCAACAACTATTATGCGCTTGCTTACGCCTATCTGCGGCGCTGCAAGGCCGACGCCTTTGGCTGAGCGCATTGTCTCTATCATGTCATAAGCAAGTTTCTGCTCGTCAATGCCTGTTTTTTCTACCAGCCTGGCTTTCTTCCGTAAAACAGGGTCTGGATATATTTTTATTTCTAGTTTTGCCATATATTTTTTATTTTATCATACATACTGGCACTTGACAATCAGATAAAAATACTATAAACTTAATCATATATGAATGAACAGGAATTAAAAGAATTCTACACTAAAGGGCTTTTGGCATTTGAAAAACAGAACTATGATTATGCCATTGAAATTTTTTCCCAGATAATATCTGTTCAGTATGACCATCTGGAGGCCAGGCATCATCTGCACCTCTCTCTCCAAAAAAGAGCGGAAGGCTCAAAGCCCTCTATGACAGCTCAGCTAAATAAGCTATTCCTTAACATGCAGGCTGATGGATTGCTTAAAAAAGATAACGTAGCCGCCAGCCTTGAAGCGCTTGAAAAAATAATAGCGTCTAATCCGAATGACTCTGAAACATTAAAAAAGATTGCTGATGTTTTTTATAAAAAAGGCCTGATCCTGCATGCGATAAATAATCTTGAAGCAGCCAAACTGGCTAATCCAAAAGATATAGGCGCGTTTAAAAAGTTAGGCGAGCTGTACATAAAAAGAGAAGATTACCACAATGCCAAAATAGCTTATGAAGCGGCTCTCAAAATAAATCCCAATGATACTGAAGTCCTTAAATCCCTTAAAAACCTAGATGCGCTTGGAACAATGAAGCGCGAATTCGGAAGTTAAGACGGATCTACGTCTACTGTCACTATAATCCCGGGCGTTCTATTTTTCCCTAGCGCTGTTTTTAAAATTGAGGTAATGTTTTCCGCGGATTCAGATCTGAGGAATATACCCCATCTGTACATGCCCTTCATTTTTGAAATAGGGGAAGGCGCAGGCCCTAGAATTTCTACATTTTTAGATTTATCTTCTTTTTCAATGCTGGCCTTCAAACTCTCGCTTGCCTTAAAAACCTTTTCCTCGTTTCTGCCCCTGAGAGTCAGGGTAACCATATGGCAGAACGGCGGAAGATTTAATTCCT
>ERZ1292640.3046-Hain-H43-02um-R1-3046-length-13196-cov-5_pt1 | contig 13196 bp, 18 predicted proteins | sample MGYA00564404_ERZ1292640 | MGnify/ENA primary metagenome ERZ1292640 (study PRJEB36523, sample SAMEA6512636) | groundwater metagenome | collected 2019-01-08 | study: AquaDiva: Metagenomics assemblies of 32 groundwater samples
TTCCTCCAGATGTAGAAATTTATCTAGGGCCAAGGCTAACTGATTCATAGCCAGAACAAACTTCAGAATGAAGGATGAGCCCGTCATCACACTGTTGGGTGGCACGATTGATGCGATTGATGCGGGAGCGCTGGTCGAGCTCTAAGTGGATAGAGCGGGGTGCGGATTTAATCCGCATCACCTGAGCAGGTGCCGAGAGTTATTTTATTATGGATAGGCACAATTTGGCTGCTCTCGTATACTCGTCGAATGTATGAAATCGCCTTAAGCGTTAGCGCATGCCTGCGCTCAAAGACTCGCGCCGATATCGCCTGGATGATTTCACCTAATCCAACTTCGCTGGCAACCGATGCTTTACTAGTGACACCAGGGGGCGGTCGAACCGGGGTTTTATTAGGTAAGACATTTGATGGCCAACTCGCCGAAGTTGCAACTAGGGCACTACCAACGGGGCGAATTCTTGAGCTATCGGTGAGTGAATTTGAATCGGTGACATCGGGTTTGCCGGCTCACTCTAAACCCCGTTTTATTATTGTGCCAGCCAATCAGATTTCTACAGAGATGTGGCCGGCGCTTTTAGCTCGTGAGCGCATCGCATTAGTTGCTTATATTGAAGGTGGAGAAGTTATTGAGACAAGTTTCTTTACAGCCCAGACAATTGCGCTAGCCGATAGCAAAGTTGTTGACCTTTTTAACAAAGGTGTCTCTGCTGTTATTGAGGAGAGCGATCAAGTTATTTCAATTTATGCACCCATTACAAAGTTAGTTATCGCAGGCAGCGGAGCGATCGCCGAAGCACTTGCAGTTGGTGCTATCAACCTCGGTTGGCAAGTACAGATTGAGTCTCGCCCCGAAATGATCTCTGGCTTTATGGCTGTTCTCTCACCACTCGATTGTGCCGTCATCATGGGACACAATGTGGAGAGCTCCTCTCGTTGTTTGGCGTCGGCGCTAGAGAGCGATGCTGGATATATAGGCGCATTGGGGTCAAAGAAAATGCAGGAAAATCGTGAAGATTGGTTGGCCTATCGCGATATTACTGACATCTCACGCATCCATGGCCCAGCAGGCTTTGATATCGGTGCACAAACGCCGGCTGAAATTACGATTTCAATTCTTGCCCAAGCGATCAGTGTCCTTAAAGGAAAATAGTCATCGATGACACTAATTGAAGCTTCGTGGGATGCCGCGCTTGCAATTTCGCGCGATAGTTTTACATCCCTTCCAACGCAATCACTTTCATTAAGTGATGCGAATGGCCGTGTATTAGCCATTGATGCACACTCACTGTGTAATCTGCCTGCCTTTGAGACATCTGCGATGGATGGTTGGGTTGTAAGTGGAAGTGGACCATGGAAAATTATTGGTGAAGTAAAAACTGGTCAGATCAGTGACATCTCACTTGGTGTATCGCAGTGTCTGGCTATTGCAACTGGCGGGGTAATTCCAGATGGAGGTCAGGCAGTTGTGCAATGGGAGTTTGCCCAAGAGCGCGATGGATGGATTCATGGTGCCAGTGAACTAGGCGCAAATATTCGTCCAGCCGGAGCCGAGAGTAAAAAAGGTGAGCTTTTAATTTGCACGGGTACGCTTTTGAACCCGCCCAAAATTGGTTTACTGGCCGCAGCTGGTTACGACGAAGTGATTGTTACAAGGAGACCACGCATTGCCCTCTTCTTTTTAGGCGATGAGTTGATGCACAGTGGGGTGCCAGTAGATGGATTAGTGCGTGATGCACTCGGCCCACAACTGCCAGCGATGCTCACCGCCTTTGGCGCCGAAGTCGTTGTGAGCGATTGTGTCACTGATGATTTAGATCTGCTTGTGAGCAAGATTTCGGTGGCGATTCAATCACAAGATATTGCAATAGATATGGTAATTACAACGGGTGGAACTGCCGATGGGCCACGCGATTTTATTAAATCTGCTATCGCCGCTTTCGGTGGTGAGTATGTAATAGATCGCGTAAAAGTGCGCCCCGGTTATCACATCTTGTTGGCAAAGATTGCTGCCCAAGAACGAAAAAACGTTGCATTTTTAGCCCTTCCCGGCAATCCACAATCGGCAATTGCTGCACTCATTTCATTTGGCCGCCCCGTAATCGATGCTCTCTGTGGTGCTACACCCACTGTTTTGTCCACGGTTCAAATGAGCCAAGAGATGAAAGTTCAAGAGGGCTTTGCGCGATTGGTGCCGAGTGTGATTGAAAATAATATGTGCATTCCAACGGATTACTTAAGCTCTCACATGCTGCGCGGTGTTGCAGCAGCCGATGGTTTTGTACTAGTGAGTGCTGGTAGTCCCACACGATGGCTGCCGATTCCACAGTAAAACACTCATAAAATCGGGCCAATACCGCTCTCGCTGGCAAGTGAGTTCTTATGAATGGGATTACTGCCTTGAGATAATGGTTGACGTGAACCACCTGTTAAATCAGAGATGATTTCGGCGGCAATTGAAATAGCAGTCTCCTCTGGAGTGCGCGGACCGATATCTAAACCAATAGGGGATCTAAGACGGGCAAGTTCGCTCTCACTCATCCCAATCTCACGAAGTCGAGCTAATCGATCGGTATGAGTGCGACGACTGCCCATTGCACCGATGTAGCCAGCTTTACTGCGAAGGGCAATCTCTAAAACTGGAACATCAAACTTGGGATCATGAGTGAGTACGCAGATAACTGTGCGCTCATCTACATCGACTGTCGCTAAATATCTATGCGGCCAGTCAACGATGATTTCATCGGCCTCTGGAAATCTCTTTTTCGTTGTAAATAGCGCACGGGCATCGCAGACCGTGACGTGAAAGCCCAGGAATTTTCCAATGCGAGCAACGGCGCCAGCAAAGTCAATAGCACCAAAGACAATCATTCGCGGGGCTGGGGCAAATGACTCAATAAAGATCGAGACATCATCACCTAAGCGCTCACCGGCAGGACCGAGTTTGAGGGTGTGGGTATGTCCAGCGCTTAGATATCCACGACCATCTTCCCTCACTGAATAATCTAATCCAGCTGAATTGAGAGAGCTCCACACCTGATCGGCATCAAAGATAATGCGCGCACCAATAGTTGCAGGACCATCGATGATCGTTGCAACTGCAATGGGGCGTTGCTCTTTAATTGCTAGGACTATTTGGCCAAACTCTGGAAAGTTCTGCTTATCGATGAGTTGAATAAATAACTCAATCGTTCCGCCGCAGGTTAAACCGACAGAGAAGGCGTTGTCATCGCTGATGCCGTAGGTCACGCTCTTTGCTTGACCAGTTTTTAAAACCTCCAAGGCCTCTTCATGAATAGCGCCTTCAACGCAGCCACCTGAAACGCTGCCGATCACCTCTGCACTTGAAGACACGGCCATCGCAGCACCAACTGGACGAGGCGCAGATGACCAGGTTCGAACAACTGTGGCCAGGGCAAAGGGCGTGCCGTTCTCATACCAAGGTGTGATCTCATCGATAATCTCGCGCATGTGCTGGAGTCTAGCAAGGCAAAATTTTTAGTTCAGATGAGATGATGCGCCAATGATCGCTGGACTTATCTTGGCTGCAGGTGCCGGCAGGCGCATGGGTGGAGCAAAGGCGCTCCTCAAGGTAAATGGTGTGCGCTTAGTTGATCGCGCAGTTGCAAACTTTAAGAGCGCTGGAATCAATAACGTCTTTGTTGTTTTAGGTGCATGGATTGGTGAGGTCAAAGGCGCAGAAATCATTGTTAATGCCGATTGGGAGAGCGGTATGGCCAGCTCTCTTCAATCAGGTCTCAGACATATTACAGAGATCGCCGAGATAGATAGTGTGGTCATCTCACTCGTTGATCTACCTGGCTTAACGGCTCAAGCCATTGCCGAGATTGCCAAGACGCCGAGGGATTTAGTTGTTGCTACATATATAGAAGTGCCTGGACATCCTGCCAAATTTGCACGGGCTCACTGGGCCGGCATCATCGAGGCCGCCCAAGGCAATGTTGGTGCTCGCCAATATTTACTTGGGCGAAGTGATATCCATTATTTGAGATTGGACGAGTTAGCCGATGGCTCAGATTTAGATACCCCTGAAGATTTTGAGCGCTATCTGGGTAGATAAGCCCAAATATTAAATGGAAGTTAATCTAGTACAAGCAAAGTTTTAGTGTTATTTTACGTGGACCTTAAATGTCAAGAGAGAGATATCACATGGCAATTGAATCTACTGGGCACGAGCGGGGTAATCCACGTTTCTTTGCACTCATCGAGAATTCACCAAAAGAGGGAAGTAGCCCAACTATTTGGGCGTGGCCTCAGATTACTGAGTATTTAAAAATTGCAAGTCAACCGGTGCAAGGCCCTTGGCCTGCACATCAAGAGCCACGTCCAGATCCAGATGCCGATTCAATGCCAGTCGCTGTTCGCGATGTAACAAAAAAGAAGTAGGAGAATTAAATGTATCCCTCTCGTTTTAAATATGAGTCCCCAAAAACTCTTGCAGATGCGATTGCACTCTTAGATAGTGGAGCTGGCGAAACTAAAGTATTAGCCGGCGGACAAAGTTTGGTTCCAATGATGAAACTGCGTTTTGCATTTCCTGGAACGGTCGTAGATATCAATAATATTCCAGATCTTAACTATCATCGCTTTGACTCAGATGGAACTCTGCGGATTGGTGCGCTCTGTCGACACGAAGATTTAGAGCACTCAGATGTGATTGCAAAAGGGCAGCCAACAATTGCCGCAGCAGCTCCACTTGTTGCTGATCCAATTGTGCGCACCCGCGGAACATTTGTTGGCTCACTCTGTCACGCAGATCCACAAGGTGATTGGGCAGCGGTAATGATCGCTCTCGGCGGTCGTGTTGTTGTGCAAGGCCCAAAGGGCAAGCGCGAAATTGCGATGAAAGACTTTGTTCTCGGGCCTTTCCAAACTGCGCTGGAGTTTAATGAGATTGCGATTGAGGCGGTTATTCCAGCGCCAGCGGGCCAAGCTCGCGGTGGGTACCTCAAATTAGAGCGCCGTGTAGGCGATTTTGCTACGGCATCAGTTGCCGTTGCCCTTGAAATAACTGGCGGCAAAGTTGTCCGTGCAGGAATTGCAATGGCAGGTGTGGGCGGCAAGACGATCGATGCAAGAGATGCCGCATCTTCACTTGTTGGCCAGGCATTGACTGAGGCAAATATCGCAACGGTGGCAGCAGCAGTTGCAGCCGTTGCCGAGCCTCGCAGTGATCACCGCGGCTCATCTGACTACAAGCGTCAGATAATTCGTACATTTGTAACTCGCATTTTGACCAGTATCGCTAACTCAACAAAGAAAGCAGCGTGAGCCACATGACTAGCCTTTACGAAGAAATCAGCACGCCACCTGCTGGTGATGTTCCGGTTCGTCGAGTAACAATCAACGTCAATGGTCAAGCACGCACCGTCGATGTTGAGCCACGACTTCTCTTAGCTCACTTGATTCGTCAAGGTTTGAAGTTAACAGGCACACACACCGGTTGTGATACGACCAACTGTGGTGCATGCACAGTCTTATTTGATGGCCGACCAATTAAGAGCTGCACAATGTTTGCAGTCCAGGCCGATGGTCATAAAGTCGAAACCGTTGAAAGTTTAGCCTCAGCAAGTGAGCTCCATCCGATTCAAGAGGGCTTTAAAGAAAAGCATGGTTTGCAATGTGGTTTTTGTACTCCAGGAATGATGATGGCGGCAAAGGCACTTCTTGAAAGGAATCTGAATCCAACTGAGGATGAGATTCGTTGGGCAATCTCTGGAAACCTGTGCCGTTGCACTGGGTACCAAAATATCGTCAAGGCAATCCTTTGGGCTGCTGAAAAAATGCGCGCGGAATCTAAGTAGGGGAGAGAGAGACTTACATGCCATTAGATGAGATAAAGATCGGCGGAATGGGTGCAAGCCGTCGGCGCGTAGAAGATAATCGTTTTATTCGTGGTAAGGGCAACTATGTCGATGACATCGTCTTGCCTGACATGCTCCATATGGAGATTTTGCGCAGCCCAGTTGCACACGCGCGAATCAAATCAATCGATGTTTCCAAAGCATGGGATACACCAGGTGTGCGTCTAGTTCTAACTGGTGAAATGATGGCTGCGCGTAACTTGGCATGGATGCCAACGCTCTCGTATGACACACAGGCAGTGTTAGCAACTGACAAAGTGCGCTTTCAAGGCCAAGAAGTCTGCGCCGTTATCGCCGATGATCCCTATATTGCAAAGGATGCCTGTGCAAAGATTGTTGTTGAGTATGAAATTCTTCCAGCAATCGTTAATCCACTGCAAGCCGCAGATCCAGCATCTGTATTGATTCGCGACGATAAGGAAAATCAACCAGGAAATAAGGTATTTGATTGGGAGATCGGCGATAAGGCCGGTACCGATAAAGCATTTGCCGCAGCCGATAAGATTTCAAAGATTGAACTGCACTACCCACGTACACACCCATCACCACTTGAGTGCTGCGGATCCATTGCAGATTACGATCGCGCAACTGGCAAGTTAACGGTCTATATGACTTCGCAGGCACCACATATTGTGCGTGCAGCAGTTGCGCTAGTTGCAGAGCTTCCAGAGCACCAGATTCGTATCGTCTCACCTGATATTGGTGGTGGCTTTGGTAATAAGGTTCCAATTTATCCAGGGTATGTAATCTCGATTTTGGCTTCGATCTTGACTGAAAAGCCAGTGAAGTGGATCGAAGATAAGACTGGAAACTTAATCTCAACTGGTTTTGGTCGCGACGTTTATCTCAAGGGAGAGCTCGCTCTTCGCAAAGATGGTCGCATCCTTGGTGTTCGCATGAACACAGTCTCAGATCACGGTGCTTTCTTCTCCGATGCGCAACCAAGTAAGTTCAAAATTGGCCTCATGCACTCAGCTTTTGCCTGCTATGACATTCCTGTAGCTCATATGATGTCAACGGGTTACTACACCAACAAAGCACCGGGTGGAGTTGCATACCGTTGCTCATTCCGAGTTACCGAAGCGATGTTTTTCCAAGAGCGAATGGTGCAGGCCGCAGCCGATGATCTAGGAATGGATCAAGCAGAGTTTCGTCGTATTAACTTTGTTAAAGATGACGAGTTTCCACACCGCACCGCCTTTGGCTTCCTTACCGACTCAGGACAGTATGGAAAGTGTCTAGATATTGGTTTAGAGGCGATTGGATATAAGAACTTTGCTAAAGAAAAGGCAGAGGCAGCATCGCGCGGACGCTTGCTAGGTATAGGTATTTCAACGATGACTGAACCACTCGGTGCTGGTAATAGCCGTGAGTACGACATTCTGGGAATCAAGATGTTTGACTCTGCAGAGCTTCGTGTTCACATGAGCGGTAAAGCTCTACTGCGCACAGGTGCTAAGTCTCAGGGACAAGGACATGAGACGACGTGGGCACAGATCGTCACTCACGAACTCGGCATTCCGGCAGAAGATATCGTTGTAGAAGAGGGCGATACAGATACCGCTCCATTTGGAATGGGAACCTACGCCTCACGAAGTACTCCAGTTGCAGGAGCTGCAGTTGCAATGGTTGCACGAAAGATTCGCGCTAAGGCCAGAAAGATTGCAGCACACTTACTTGAAGTCTCTGAAGAGGATATTGAGTGGGAGTTAGGTCGCTTCTATGTACGCAGCAATCAAGATCGCGGCGTGACAATTCAAGAGTGTGCAATGGCTGCCTATAGCAATATGCCAGATGGAATGGAGCCTGGCTTAGAGAACAACGCCTACTACGATCCACCAAATCTAACCTGGCCTTTTGCTTGTTATATCGCCAAAGTTGAAATCGATCCTGAGACCGGCGTTTGGGATGTTCTACAGTTTGTTGCAGTCGATGACTGCGGTGTACGTATCAATCCAATGATTGTCGAAGGACAGATCATGGGTGGACTCACCGAGGCATATGCGATGGCGAACATGCAGTACATCACCTATGACGAAGAGGGTAACTGCATCGGCGCTAACTACATGGACTTCCTTCTTCCAACTGCTTGGGAGACTCCTGGCTTTGAGTTATACGAAGTTGTCACACCATGTCCTCACCATCCAATTGGTGCAAAAGGGGTCGGTGAGTGCGCAACTGTGGGTGGGCCTGCGGCATTTGTTAACGCCGTTATGGATGCACTTAAGGACAAGGGCGTTCGTAATATCGATATGCCATTGATGCCTAACCGTGTCTATGAAGCTCTTACAACTGGCAACGATGTCTATGGAATGCCACCAGTGCGAGTTGGTAACTAATTCATGAGCAACGGGGAAGTTGAAGGAATCGGCGTCTTAGAGCGCGCAGTTGAACTAACCAAAGCTGGAGAGAGCTTTGTAATGGCAACTGTTGTTTGGCGCCAAGGTCCATCATCTGGCCAACGTGGTTCACGGGCGATTGTTACTGCAGATGGCGTAATTTATGGATGGATTGGCGGAGCATGTGCTGAACCAGTTTTAATCCGTGAAGCAAAGGCAGTTCTGCATAATGGTGAAGCAAAGTTAATTTGGTTAGGACAAGATGCTGATTTCGTCGGAATGCATATTCCTGAGGGAGTTGTAACGATTCCTATCTCTTGCCAAAGCGATGGCGCACTTCAGATTTTCATTGAGCCAGTAAAGGTTTCTCCGCAACTTTTAATCGTCGGGCGCTCACCAATGGCACTGACACTGTCAAATCTTGCGCGGGATTTAGATTGGACTGTTGAGATCATAGACGGCGATGATCTAGCGGCCTCAATGGTTACACCATCGTCAGTAGTTGTTATCGCAACGCAAGGCCATGGCGATGAAGATGCACTTGAGATTGCATTGGAGAATAACCCTCGCTTTATCGGTCTGGTTGCATCGAGCAAGCGCGGGGCCGTAGTCCTTGAGTATTTAGTTGATCGCGGAGTATCTGAGCAGAAATTAGCAAAGATTAAAGTCCCTGTCGGTTTAGATTTAGGGAGCACCACTCACCGAGAGATGGCAGTTTCCATTCTGGCCGAGCTCGTGCAACTTCGCGCTAGCGGTGAGCTCTCAAAACCAGTTGACTCAAAGATTGCGCGCACGATGATTGAAGATGTTATCGATCTGGTCTGTGGCATGAGCGTTGCACCAACTAAGTCAAATAACCCATTTGTTTTTGAAGATACAACATATTACTTCTGCGCCAGCGGATGCCGTACTTCTTTTGAAAAAGATCCACATTCATTTCTTAACAAAGTTGCACGGTAGGAGATTAAAAATGTATAACAACAAGGAGGCAGAATGCTAATATCACAAGCAATCGATGTCGATCAGCCGATCGATGCCGTGTGGAAGTTCTTCGATGATGTGCCTCAAATTGCGGCATGCATCCCAGGTGCTGACCTCACTGAAAAAGTTGCAACCGACCACTACAAAGGTGGCGTAATTATCTCAGCCGGTCCTGTGAAGTTAGAGTTTGATGGCGCTGCCAAGGTTAGAAGCCGTGATAATGCTAGGAAAATCATCACCCTTGAAGCATCAGGTGCCGATCGCAAAGGTCGCCGAGAAGCAGTAGCGGTCTTAATCGCCACACTGACAGCATCGCCACAAGGAACGCGCGTAAATGTCTCACTCGACTTACAGCTCTCTGGAACTGCGGCGCAGTTTGGTCGTGGCCTAATAAGTGACATAACCGCGGTTCTAGTTAATCAAACCGCCACAACCATGAAGAATCGCATGAAGGCAATTTCCCTGGGTCAAGATCCAAACTCAGTTGGGGGTCCACAATCTGCCAGCGCAGTTGCAATCGGGTTAATTGTTGTATCGCGCGGAGCAAAGCGCATTTTCAGCCGTTTCTTCTTGCCATATCAGGCAACGGCACGTCGGTAACTAGAGAAACATACAAAAGGGGAGAGATTATGAGCTTATGGGCAATAGGTAATGTAATTCTATTAATTGTCATCGTTCCAGTTCTCGTTACGCTATTGAATCTAGTTCTAGCGCCGCTTGAGCGAATCCGTGGTGCAGCAGTTGACGCACTCGATGGGGGAGTTGCCTTAATAGGTGAACTCAACACAACGCCAGCACTGCTGACAAAGACTGATTATGTGATTAAAGAAGTTGCTAATGGCGCAGTTCGCTACGCCGGTCCTGTCTCTAAGTTGCTCGGGTAAGGTAAAAATGCCAACAGTAGCCGTAGTAACGCTAATTCTCGCAACACTCATCATCGCAGCGGCAGCCCTTGGTCTGACGCGAGTGATTATTCACTTGAGCGCGGTCGCTAAGACTCTTGATGCTTTAGACGGCGGCGTGCAAGTCATCGTTGCAAAGACCGCCACAGTCAAGCCAGTGGTTACATCAGTGAATGCAAGTTTGAAGCCCGTCCGCGACTTCGCAGAATCTATTTAGGGAGGAAGAGGAAATGGATTTCACCTCACATAGTGGTTGGCTATTGGGTTACATCATCGCACTCGTAGTGGTGCTAGTTGTTGTAGCCCTTGTAGTTCCAATCTTGCTACTAGCGCACAAAATTGGCGGACAGGCTGCGCGAATCAACGCTGGCCTAGAAGGGGCAGTTGTCAATACTGCCGCCCTGAAAGATCTTAAAACAACGATCGCATATGCCACCGCGATCGTTGCCGGTCTAAATCGTGGCAGAAAGAAGTTGGGGGGCTGATCATGAGCGATCAAGTACATACACTGTGGTTCATTGCCAATATTCTTGGTGCCGTTGTAGTAGTTGCGGTTGCTGCACTTCTTACGATTTTAGTTATTCTCGTTAACGTTATTAATAAACGTGTTGCGTTGATTAAAGCAACGCTGACAGCGGCGCAGGCCAATACTTCACATACTAAGCTCATTGATGAGACTGCTGTGGGTGTAGATGCAGTATTAGCTGAGGGTCTTGAGCACCACCTGTTCTTAGGTCGAGTACTAGAGAAGGTGCGCTCATGACATCACTTCAGCTATTTAGCGTTATCGATATCGTTGCACTAATCGCAGGCCTTGCGATCTACCTCTTTATAGTTGGTAGGCAGCTAGCCCAGGTCGCAGGAAACCTTGAAGAGGCCGCTGATTTGGTCTGGAAGATTAAGGCCGATGCCGATCTGATCGAACCAGGTTTAGAGCGCATCAACGTAACTGGCGGAATCGTCGCCGGCGCGTTGCCACTTCTCTACGGAATGGCCGAGGCAATTGTTGTCGGTGCAACATATCAGCCAGATCCACATGCAGAGCGTGAACCTAATTTCCCAGCAAGTCGCACACGTCGTTCTAGAATGTTAGATGGCGTAGGTTTTGTAGGTAAGTAGCTTTAATTAGAAGAGTTTGGATCGCGTTCGGTAGTTAATGGGTCGGTGAAGGCATTGGAATACTGACCGATCCATTCATCTTTCCAGGCTTGATCATATTTTTCAGTATTACAGCTTGGTTGATAAATTGCCATTAATTCACGGCTTATTTGTTCGCGGTGAGTTGGCAGACCACCTGGAATTTCATACCAGCAGATATGCAGATTGTATTTATTGCCGGCTCGTGCAACCCATGTATGTGTATGTGGATGTTTGAGCGGAAATCCCTCTTGAGTTAAATCATCGCTTTGACCTACGTAAATTACAGAGAACTCCTGTGGTTTAGCATCTGGCTCGTTGCGACACATAATGGCATAGACAGCTGGAATCTTTGTAGCAGTCCAACCCGCAAGGGCGCGCGGACCTTCAAATGGATAACCTGCAAGTGAGCCAAGGCGAATCATTCGTCGAAGTCATCCCAATCATCATCTTCATTCATCGCCTCTGCACGGGTGATCGGCCACACGGGCAGTTTTGCAGTTACTACAGCTTTAGAAAAAATCTGCATGGCCATATCGATTGCCGAATCTAAATTCTCGGCCTCAACTAAAATCTGCACTCCATATGATTGCGTTGCAGCACCAGATGCAACGCCGCTAAATGGTGCAACTGCATCGGCTAACTCGACAACCTCTTCAAGAGCGATAACACGATCACCTTCTGCGGCAATGGAGACAGAGTATTTCATTGGAGTTCCTAACGTAGTCGGACGAGTCTATGGCTGAATTCCTCTAAGCTTTTTAAGTTATGACCTGAAAAAACCTCATCGATAAAAGGATCGGCCACGATCATTCCCAAGGTATTGGGCTCAAAGTTGTGAGCATCTCCCTTATGCGGATTCATCCAGAGAATTCGATAAGAAAGGCGAGATAGGTCCTCCATCGCCTTAGCTAAAACCTCTGGGTATCCACGATCTAATCCATCGGAGCAGATAATCACAATGGCTCCGCGACCAATTCGTGTTCGGCCCCAATCTTTAACATAGGTTTTTAAACTGTCGCCGATCCGAGTTCCGCCATCCCAATCTAGAACCTCACTACCGGCTAGCTCCATCGCCTCATCAGGGGTGCGCTTACTTAAAGATTTAGTGATGCGAGTAAGCCGTGAACCAAAACAGAAGACCTCAACTTTTGCATTTGCGCGTCGGACCGAATATGCAAACTGCAGCAGGTTGCGTGAGTAGTCAGCCATTGAGCCAGAGACATCTAGAATAAAAACTATTGGGCGCAATTTCATTTTACGTTGCGTAAAGAACAATGTATTAGGATCCCCAAAAGTACGAAGCGTCTCTCGCACCATTTTGCGCATATGCATTTTGCTACCACGAAGTTTTGGCCTAATCCGTCGCGTTCGTCGCACAGGTGGTGATACTCGCAAAGTTGAAATTAACTTCCTTAAAGTATTGAGTTCAGTAGGTGTGCACTGAGCAAAGGCCTTGTTCCTCCATGTATCAGCGGCCGATGCCATATGGCCCATCTTTGTCTCCTCTTCGCCATTGCTTGGAGCTCCAGGTTCAACGGAGGGGATTTCAAGAGTGGCGGCGGTATTTGATGATGATTTAATCTTAACTTTTCGTTGATCTGGCTCGTCATCCTTAATATCTAAGAAGAACTCGCGAAACTTTGCGTTATAGGTGGGAATTTGATCTCTGCGCCGAACGAGTGTTGTGCGACCACTCCAATAGATATCCATAACATCGGTCGGATTTAGTTCGGCAGTTCCTTGACAAAAGGTTATGACATCATCGGTGCCAACCCCCAGACCTGCATCGCGCAGAAATGCGCCAAATTCGACGAATAACTCATCGAAGGCGCTCTTAGACACCAGTGACAATCTCTTTCAAGTTTTGCCTGACGTAATTCATGTCATCACGGCACTTAATAACTGCCCCTAACGTATTGGAGGCACCATCTTCATCTAAATCATGGCTGC